>Ga0209751_10004423_pt1 | contig 13462 bp, 12 predicted proteins | sample RifCSP13_1_FD_184019 | JGI IMG/M metagenome (GOLD analysis project Ga0209751, IMG submission 184019) | Soil microbial communities from Rifle, Colorado - Rifle CSP2_sed 13_1 (SPAdes) (version 2) | ecosystem: Environmental > Terrestrial > Deep subsurface > Rock core/Sediment | place: Rifle... | reverse complement strand
CGGCCTGCCTTGGATCCCGCCCGAGATCCGTGAGGATCAAGGGGAGGTCGAGCTCGCCGAGAAGAGAAAGCTCCCGCGGCTCATCGCCCTCGAGGACATCCGCGGCGACCTGCAGATGCACACCCGATGGAGCGATGGCTCCGAACCGGTGGAGCAGATGGCCCGCGTGGCGAAGGAACGTGGCTACGAGTACATTGCCATCACGGATCACTCCCAGTCACTGAAGTTCGTCGGCGGCGTGCCGGTCGAGGAACTGCGCGCCAACGCCCGAACGTGCCGGAAGGTGTCGGACAAGCTGGGGATCGCCGTCCTGATCGGCACCGAGTGCGACGTGCTTCCGGACGGGCGCATGGACTATCCCGACGAGGTCCTCGCGGAGCTGGACGTGGTCGTCGCGTCGGTCCACACCCGGCTGAAGATGAGCCGGGAGGAGATGACCGCCCGGCTCGTCCGGGCGATGGAGCATCCCCACGTGGACATCATCGGCCACCCCACCGGCCGCCTCCTCGGCCAGCGCGAGCCCTACGACGTGGACATGGAGCGTGTGGTCGAGGCCGCGGCGAGGACGGGGACCGCCCTGGAGATCAATGCCTCTCCCGACCGGCTGGATCTCAGCGACGCGCACGCCCGATTGGCCCGCGAGCGGGGCGTGACACTCGTCATCAGCACCGACGCCCATAGCCGCTACGAGCTCCGGTTCATGGAGTATGGGATCGCCGTGGCCCGCCGCGCCTGGGTCGAGCCGAAAGACGTGCTCAACACGCTGTCGTTGAAGGAGCTACAGGCGCGCCTGGCATGAGGCCGCCGGCGCTCCGCCCTCTGCCGCGTACCTTCTTTGCGCGGAGTACCCTGGTCGTGGCGCGCGAGCTGCTCGGGCGCCTCTTGGTGCACGAGACCCCGCAGGGGGTGCTCGTCGGCCGCATCGTCGAGGTGGAGGCCTACCGGGGGCCAAGCGACCCGGCCAGCCACGCCTACCGCCGGACCCCGCGCAGCCGGATCATGTGGGGCCGTCCGGGCCTCGCCTATGTGTACTTCACCTACGGGAACCACTACTGCATGAACGCCGTCACCGAACTCGACGGCGTTGCCGGGGCCGTCCTGGTGCGCGCGGTGGAACCGCTGGCAGGGCTGGAGGTGATGCGGGCGAACCGCAAGGTGACCGACGACCGGCTGCTCTGCAGGGGCCCGGGGCGTCTAACCCAGGCGATGGGGATCTCGCGCGAGCACAACGGAGCCGACCTGACCCGTCCGCCGCTGTACCTGGCGCGGGGGGGGAGGACGCGCCTGCCCGTTGCCTCCGGCCCGCGCATCGGCATCCGCGCGGCCACTGATCGTCCGTGGCGTTTCTACGTCGAAGGCAGCCGCTTCGTCTCCCAATGACACGGCGCGTCCTCCTGTTGTTCGTGGACGGCATCGGCCTCGGGCCCGATGACCCGGAGGTGAATCCCTTCGCCGCGGCCTCGACGCCGACACTGGAACGCGTCCTCGGGCGGCGCCTGACCCGGATCGAGGGGGCGCTGCGCCGCGACGGGGCACTCCTCCTGTCTCTTGACGCGACGCTGGGCGTGGACGGACTTCCGCAGAGCGCCACGGGACAGACCGCCCTGCTCACCGGGATCAACGCCGCGCAGGCGGCGGGGCGGCATATCACCGCCTACCCGACCGCGCAGCTCCGCGCAATGCTCGCCGAGCACAACCTGTTCACCAGGGTGGCCTCCCTGGGCAGCGCGGTGACGCTGGCGAACGCGTACACCCCGGAGTACTTCAAGGCGGTGGAGGCCGGCACGCTGCGGCACGCGGCCATCACGCACTCGGCAATCAGCGCGGGTCTGTCGCTGCGCACGGTCGAAGACCTGCGGGCCGGACGGGCGGTGTTCCACGACTTGACGAATGCCCGGCCCCGCTCGTGGGGCTACGATCTCCCGCTCATCACCCCGCGGGAGGCCGGCGCCCACCTTGCCGGCATTGCCATGGCGCACGATTTGACGATCTTCGAGTTCTTCCTCACCGACCTCGCCGCGCACGGTCGGATCCCAGTGTCGCCGCGCCAGGTGGTCGAGATGCTGGACGCGCTCCTGGGCGGGGTGCTGGAGAAGGCGGATCTGGGGACGCTGCTCGTGCTGCTCGTCAGCGATCACGGCAACCTGGAGAACGGGCGCCAGGCCACCCACACCCGCAATCCCGTGCCGGCGCTGCTCATCGGGCATGGTCACGAGGCGGTCGGGCAGGGCCTGTCCTCGATCCGCGACATCACCCCCGCAATCTGGCGGTGGCTGGTCGGAGCGGCGGTCCATGGATGAGCGGACGCTGCGCATCCTCGAGTTCGCGAAGATCCGCGCCCGCCTGGCCTCGCGCGCGGTGACCACGGTGGGCCGTGAGCTGGCGGAGGCGCTTCTCCCGTCCGGGGACGTCGAGATTGTCCGTACAGCGCTTGCCGAGACGTCCGAGGCCGAGGCCCTGACCGGCGACGGGGAGGTCCCGCTCCGCGGGACCCACGATGTCCGCGATGCGCTGCAGCGGGCCTCCATCGGATCGGTCCTCAGCCCCGACGAACTGCTGGCGCTGCGCGATACGCTCGGCACCATCCGGCGCAGCAAGGGGTACGTCTTGGCGCGGCGCGACCGCGTGCCGGCGCTGGCCGACCTGGCGCACACCATGGCCACCTTCGAGCCCCTGGAGGAAACGATCCGGCGGGTCGTGGCCGACGACGCGTCCATCCCGGACAGTGCCAGCAGCGATCTGGGGCGCATCCGCCGGGAGCAGCGCGCGACGCACGCGCGAGTGCGCGAGAAGCTCGAGGATCTCTTGCGCGGTCCGAACGCGCGGATGCTCCAGGACCCGATCATCACGACGCGCGGCGACCGCTACGTGGTTCCGGTCCGGGCCGAGCACAAAGGCCACTTTCCGGGCATCCTGCACGACCAGTCCAGCAGCGGGGCCACCTCGTTCATGGAGCCGCTGGCTGTGGTGCCCCTTGGGAACCGCTTGCGCGAACTGCAGATCGAGGAACGCGACGAGGTGCAGCGGCTGCTGCGTGAGGTGAGCGGGCAGGCCGGGGCGCAGGCCGATCCCATCCGCTGGGCGTACGACGCCCTGGGACGGATCGACTTCGCGGTGGCCAAAGCGCTCCTGGCCGCGGCGATGCGGGCGTCTCCTCCGACGATCCGCGGGGACGGGGCGCTGCGCTTCATGGATGCCCGTCACCCGCTGCTGACGGACGACGTCGTCCCCATCGACGTGTGGCTCGGCGGCGAGTTCACGACGCTGGTGATCACGGGGCCGAACACCGGCGGCAAGACCGTGACGTTGAAGACCATCGGTCTTCTCGCGCTCATGGCGCAGGCCGGTCTGTACGTCCCCGCCGCCGGCGGCTCGGAGGCGGCCGTCTTTCCTCAGGTATTCGCCGATATCGGGGACGAGCAGAGCATCGAGCAGTCACTGTCCACCTTCTCATCGCACATGGGCGCGATCGTCGGGATCCTCCGGCAGCTGCGCGGGCCTGCCCTGGTTCTGCTCGATGAGATCGGCGCCGGCACGGATCCAACGGAAGGCGTGGCGCTGGCCCGCTCGCTTATCGAGCACCTGCACGAACGCGGGGCGCGAACCGTCGTCACCACCCACTACAGTGAGCTCAAGACACTCGCCTACCATCACCCGGGCATCCAGAACGCGTCGGTGGAGTTCGACACCGAGACGCTCCGGCCGACGTACCGGCTGCGCATCGGCCTCCCGGGCCGCAGCAACGCGCTCACCATCGCCGCCCGATTGGGCCTCGATCCGGCAGTCGTCGAGGAGGCCCGGGGATTCGTGGGCACCGAGGCGGTGGAGATCGACCGGGTCCTCAGCGACCTCGAAGCGGATCGCCGCGCCTATGAGTACGAGCTCGGAGAAGCCGCCCGGGCGCGCGCGGAGGCGGAGGCGACGCAGGCCCGGCTGGATGAAGAACTGGCCCGCCTGCGCAACGAGCGCAAGAAGATCGTCGGGCGGATGCGCGATGAGGCCGAGACGATGCTCGGCCGGGCGCGGCGTGAGATCGAGGCGATCATTGACGCCCTGAAGTCGGCCCAGACGCATGACGTCGCGCGGGAGGCGCGGGGGCGGCTCCAGGCTCTCGCCGACAGCCTTCCCGCCTCCGACGAGGTCGAGGAGGCTGCGCCTTCTCCGGCCGGTGAGCCGTTGGCCGCCGTCCGGCCGGGCCAGCCCGTGTTCATCCTGCCGCTCCGGCGGATCGGGACCGTGCTCTCTGCCGCGGACTCTCGGGGAGAGGTGGAGGTAGAGACCGGCGGGATGCGAGTCAAGGTCGGCGTGGACGGGCTGCGCACGGTGGCCACGGCGGAGCCCCTCCCGGACCGCCGTGCCGGGCAGGGCGGTGACCTCCCGATCGGCGAGCCGGTGCCGCTGTCCCTGAGCCTGCGGGGGGAGATAGTGGATGAGGCCCTCCCCAGGCTGGACAAGTATCTCGACGAGGCCTTCGTCGCCCGTCACCGCCGCGTGACTATCGTCCACGGCAAGGGGACGGGAACACTGCGCCGGGCGGTACACGACTTCCTCAGCCGCCATCCCCACGTACGCGCGTTCCGGCTGGGCGGGCGTGGTGAGGGGGAGAGCGGGGCCACAGTTGTCGAACTCGACGTGACGTGACACCCACACTCTCCGCTGAGGACCAACTGAGCGCCCTCCGGCGAGGAACGGTCGAGATCATCTCCGAGGATGATCTCCTGGCCAAGCTGCGCCTGGGACGGGCGCTTCGAGTGAAGCTCGGCGTCGACCCCAGCGCGCCGGACATCCATCTCGGCATCGCCATCGTCCTGCGGAAGCTGCGCCAGTTCCAGGATCTCGGCCACGAGGCCATCCTCGTCGTCGGCGACTTCACGGCCCTCATCGGTGATCCGTCCGAACGGAAGCGGACCCGGCCGATGCTCACCCGCGAGGAGATCGAACGCAACGTGGCCACCTATCGCGACCAGTACGGGAAGATCCTCGACCCCGAGAAGACGCGCGTCGTCTTCAACGGTCAGTGGCTCCGGCCGATGACCTTCGAAGATGTGATCCGGCTCGGGGCGAAGACGACGGTGGCGCGGATCATGGAGCGTGATGACTTCGCCAACCGCTTCCGCAGCGGCGCGCCGATCTACCTGCACGAGCTGATGTATCCTCTCTGCCAGGCGATGGACTCCGTGCAGCTCCACGCCGACGTCGAGCTGGGCGGCACCGACCAGAAGTTCAACAACCTGATGGGGCGGGATCTGCAGCGCGAGTTCGGGCAGGAGCCGCAGGTCGTGCTGCTCACCCCGCTGCTGGTGGGACTCGACGGGACCGAGAAGATGAGCAAGAGCCTGGGCAACGCGGTCGGCATTACCGATCCGCCGGGCGAGATGTACGGCAAGACGATGTCGCTGCCGGACGAGCTCATCGGGCACTACCTGGAGTTCACGACGGACCTGCCGATCGAGGACGTGCGGGCCACGGCGCAGGGCCTGGCCGGCGGCGCGGTCCATCCCCGCGAGGCGAAGGCCCGGCTGGCCCGCGAGATCGTGAGGATGTGGCACGGTCCGGACGCCGCGGTGGCGGCGGAGGGGGCCTTCGACCGCCAGTTCAGAGCCGGGGAGCTGCCCGCGGAAATCCCGGATGCGCCTCTCAACCGGAGCGAGCTCACGGGGGGCAAGCTGAAGCTTGTTGATCTGCTCGTGCGCTCCGGACTGGCCGAGTCGAAGAGCGAGGCGCGGCGGCTCGTCACCCAGGGCGGGGTGAGCCTCGACGGCGAGCGCCTCGCCCGGCCTGACGTGGAGGTTGCGGTGGCGGATGGTGTGGTCTTGCGCGTGGGCCGCCGCCGGTTCGTGAGAATACGGCTGCACTGAACCCGAGGGAGAAGTTGCGCGCCGCGATGCGTGATCAAGTCGTCCGAGCGATCGATGAAGCCGCCGGCGAGCTGATCGCCCTGGCCCGGGAGGTCCACGCTCACCCGGAAGTCGCCTTCCAGGAAGTGCAGTCCTCGCGCTGGCTCTGCGACGCCCTCGAGCCCCGCGGCTTCGCCGTGCGGCGAGGGATCGCCGATCTCCCGACCGCATTCCGCGCCGAGGCGGCCGGCCGGGGCGCGGGCCCCGGCGTCGCGTTCCTCGCGGAATACGACGCCCTCCCCGAGATCGGTCATGCCTGCGGCCACAACCTCATCTGCACCGCGGCGCTGGGGGCCGGCATCGGTCTGGCGGCGGTGGCCTCGCAGATCCAGGGGAAGGTGATCGTCTTGGGCACGCCGGCGGAGGAGGGCGGCGGCGGTAAGGTGCTCATGCTGCAGCGCGGAGCGTTCGCGGGGATCGACGCCGCGTTGATGTTCCACCCGGCCAGCTACACGCTGACGACCCGGCCGTCGCTGGCCTCCTGGCGGCTCAAGGTGAAATTCCTCGGCCGGGCGGCGCACGCCGCGGCCGCACCCGAGGAGGGCGTGAACGCACTGGACGCGCTCGTGCAGATGTTCGTCAACATCGGGATGCTGCGCCAGCAGTTGCGGGACGACATCCGGATCCACGGAATCATCACCTACGGCGGGGCGGCGCCGAACATCATCCCCGATCGCGCCGAGGCATCGTTCAGTATCCGCGCCGCGGACGGCGAGACCGCCGCGCAGACGCTGGAGCGGGTGCTCAACTGCGGACGGGCCGCGGCCACGGCGACGGGGGCGGCCGTGGAGTTCGAGCCGAAGAAGGGCTACGAGGCGATGAAGCCCAATCGGAGGCTGGCCGCCGCGTTCGAGCAGCACCTCCGCGAGCTGGACTGGCCGCTGGACCCCCTGCCCGAGCGGGCGAAGATGGGATCCACCGACATGGGAGATGTCAGCCACGTCCTGCCGGCTATCCATCCGTACATGACGATCGGGAAGGGCGTCGCCGGCCATACCGTGGAGTTCCGCGAGGCGGCGGTGACAGAGCAGGGGTTTCAGGCCATGCTGGCCGCGGCAAAGACGATGGCGCTGACGGGTCTCGATGTGCTGACCGACCCTGCTTTCCTCGAGGAGGTCAGGGCGGAGTTCCGCGGCTGATCCGGCGCCCTACGTTCGGCCCACCCACTCGTCGGCGAAGCGCCAGAAGGCAGCGTGCAGCAGGTCGCTGCTGCTCACATCAGGGCTGATTTCCGTCCAGACGAGCTCTGCGCCGACCTCCTTCACGGCGGCGAGTTCCGCCTCCGGCAGTCCGTGCGCCCGCCAGTCCGTCCCCTTGACGACGTAGCGCGGGTGGATCCGCCGGATCGTCTCGGCCAGGCTCTCGCTCTCCTGAGGGATGACGAAGGCGACGCCCTGGATGGCATCGATCATCTCCATGCGCTCTTCGAGCCGCTGCAGGAGCGGGTGACGCCGCTGCACGTACTCGTCGGGAGCCACGGCGACGACGAGAGGCATGCCGTGCGTGCCGGCATGCTGCGCGGCCGCGCGCAGGTACCGGATGTGTCCGTAATGCAGCGGGTCGAACGCTCCGCTCACAAGAACGGCCGCGCCCGCTTTGACGACGTCACGCACCCCACCGAGAGTCTTGAGGATCACGGCGCTCACCCCCGCTCATCCCTGGCGAGTCTGTTCTATCTCCCATTATTGCCCGGAAACGCCCCCTTCCGCCCCTTCAGGAAGTAGGTCCGCATCTCTCCCTTGCCCTTCACCTGGATCGGGCCGCGCTCCTCGAAGTCGTAGGCGGCGCGGAGGCGCTGATAGGAGGCGTCCGTCACCTGGATGGCGCCGGCCAGCCCGTGGGACTCCATCCGGCTCGCCGTGTTCACCGTATCGCCCCACAGGTCGTAGATGAACTTGCGCGTGCCGATCACGCCGGCGACCACCGGCCCGGTGTGCAGGCCGATGCGCATCCGTACCGGGGCGCCGTTCGGCGCCGTGCGCTTGGCGACCACATCCAGTATTGCCAAGGCCATCTCCGCCGCCGCTACGGCATGGTCCGGCCGGGGAGCGGGGAGGCCGGCGACGGCCATGTAGGCATCGCCGATGGTCTTGATCTTCTCCAGTCCGTGGCGCTCGGAGAGGATGTCGATCGCGGAGAACAGCTCGTTCAACCAGGCCACCAGGCGGTCGGGCGGCAGGTCCGCCGAGAGGTGCGTGAAATCGACGATATCCGCGAACAGGACGGTCGCCTCCGGAAAGCCGTCGGCAATGGCTGCCGGGTGCCGCTTAAGCCGCTCGGCGATCGGCCGAGGCAGCACGTTCAGCAACAGGCTCTCGGACCGTGCCTGCTCTTCCTGGAGGAGGTGGTGTTCGCGACGCAGGACGCTGAGGGCTTCGTCGCGCTTAAGGGCTAGGTAACGCAGCAGGAGGTACACAACCAGGCTGGTCGATGCGACGTTCATGACGAAGTTGGTCAGGATGAACCAGGCCGGCAGAACCGGCGCCGCGGGTCTGAGCAGGGGTTCGAGGAGACCCGAGATGACGACGAGCGCCATGTAGGCGACAAACCACAGCCCGGCGGTCCGCGGGCCGTGGAGCAGCACGGCTCCGAGGGGAGCAGAGAACGCCCAGAGGATGACCGCGCTGGAGTTGACGAATCCGCCCAGCGTCCACTGCAGCGCCACCGGCAGGACCAGCCACATCAGGAACTGACTCCGTCTGAAGCTCGCGAAGTCTTTGGTGCGCGTGTAGTAGGCGAGGCCCGCGATCGAGACAGTCTGGTAGGCGAAAGGGATGACTGCTCCGCTCCGGGCCCCCAGGATCCAGTACATGGCGACCCACCAGGTGGACAGGACGGTGATGAAGATCGCGGTGGCGGCGAGGACCGACTTCTGCAGCCGCTCTTCGGCCGAGTCCCTCGGGAGCGCCCCGGCGTCGAGAAAGCCGGCGACGCGGGCCCCGAATGACCCTGGAGCGCGAGGGTCATTCACCCCGGGGATGTTGTGCGCAGGCAGGGGTGTTCCTTCCGGCACCAGAACCTTTCCTCACTATCTGGAGGACCAATGCCCGGCTTCTTGGAGCGCGGAGCTCATCTGCAGGAACTCGCCGAACTCGCGGAAGGGGCGCGAAAGGGCCGCGGCGCGCTCGTCTTCGTGGGGGGCGAGGCCGGCGTCGGGAAGACCACCCTCGCCAGGAAGTTCTCTGAGATCGCGGCCAGGTTTGCCCGCGTGGCCTGGGGGGCCGGTGAACCGCTCTCCACCCCCCGCGCGCTCGGACCGCTCCTCGACATTGCCGACACCCTGGACCTCACCCTGCCGGTCCTTGAGGACGCGACCCAGCGGCAGCGCGCATTCCGGTCCCTTCTCGAGACGTTGCGCCAATCCACTCGCGTGACCCTCCTCGTGTTCGAGGACGTCCATTGGGCCGACGAGGCCACCTTGGACCTGCTCCGGTTCCTCGGTCGCCGGGTCGGAGAGACGAAGGGGATGGTCATCGCCACCTACCGCGATGACGAAACGGGGTCGAAGCACCCCTTGCGGGTTCTGCTCGGGGATCTGGCCACGACGGAGACCGTGCACCGCATCCTGCTGTCCCCACTGTCGGAGTCGGCTGTACGCCAGCTCGCCCAGGGCAGCGGGGTGGACCCTGTCGTGCTTCACCGGATGACCGGCGGCAACCCGTTCTACGTCACCGAGGTTCTGAACGTGGGCGGCGCGGGCCTCCCCCCCACGGTGCGTGACGCGGTCGTGGCGCGGGTCGCCCGCCTCGGCCCGCAGGCCCAGACGCTTCTGGAGTGCGTCGCCATCGTCCCGAGCCGTGTCGAGATGTCGCTCCTCGAGACGGTGGCCGGCGACGCCTACGGCGCGCTGGGGGAGTGCCTCGCTTCCGGGATGCTGCAGGCCGACGGCAGTGCGGTTGCGTTCCGGCATGAACTCGCCCGCCTGGCCGTGGAGGCCGTGATCTCGGCCCCGCGGAGGGCCGAACTCCACCGGGGCGTCCTGACCGCGCTGGCCGGCGCCGCGCGTCCGGATCCCGCTCGCCTGGCCCATCATGCGGAGGCCGCGGGTGACATCCCGGCGGTCATACAGTTTGCTCCCGCCGCGGCGGCGCGTGCCGCCGCACTCGGGGCGCACCGCGAGGCCGCGGCGCAATACGCGCGGGCCTTGCGATTCGCCGATCACCTCTCTTCCGAGGTTCAGGCCGATCTGATCGAGCGCCGCGGATCCGAGTGCTTCCTCACTGAGCACTTCGAGACCGCCTCCGAAGAATTGGAACGGGCGCTCGAATTCTATCGGAAACTCGGCGACCGGCTGAGGGAAGGGAACGCGCTCCGCATGCTGTCCCGCGTCCATTGGTGCACCGGGCGCATCGCCGACGCAGCGGAGGCCGGCAGGCGGGCAGTGGCCCTCCTGGAGCAGGTTCCGCCGGAGCACGAACTGGCGATGGCTTACAGCAACATGTCCTCCATCTGCATGAATGCCGAGGATGCGGAGGGAACCGCCCGGTGGGGCGCCCGCGCCCTGGAACTTGCGGAGCCCCGCAACGACATCGAGGTGATCATCCACTCCCTCAACAATCTCGGCACGATGGAGTTCCTCTCAGGAGGGCCTGCCGGGAGAGAGAAGCTCGAACGCAGCTTCGCCCTCGCCCGTGACCACGGGTTCGATGAGCACGCCGGCCGGGCGCTGATTCACCTTGCCTGGGGGTTCATGCGCACGCGGACATTCGCCTTCCCCGAGCGCATCGCTGAGGGGATCGAGTTTTGCAGCGAACGCGGTCTGGAAGCATGGCGCATCTATCTGATCGCGTACCGCGCCCGCATGGAGCTCGACCAGGGACGCTGGCGCGAAGCCCGCGACGCCGCGACGATGGTCCTCGGCCATCATCGCGACGCTCAACTCCTCCGCATCCTTGGGCTCACCCTGATGGGATTGGTTCAGGCCCGCAGCGGCGAGGGCGGCCACTGGCTGCTGCTGGACGAGGCGCTGACGCTTGCCCTGGCTGGATCGTCCAATGAGCTCCAGCGGCTCGCACCGGTCGTCGCGGCCCGAGCCGAAGCGCTGTGGCTGGAGGGGAATCGCGGAATGATCGGGCGCGAAACCCAAGCGGTGTTCGATCGAGCCCTTGAGGTGGGCGACCCCTGGGTGACCGGAGAGTTTGCCTGCTGGCGCTGGCGCGGGGGTTCCGTGGAAGCGGTCCCCGACCGGGCTGCGGCGCCATTTGCGATGCAGATCGTGGGGGAATGGAAGGACGCGGCCGAGCGCTGGATGCAGATCGGCTGCCCCTATGAGGCCGCCCTTGCGCTCGCCGACGCGGACGACGAGGCTACGCTCCGTCGGAGCCTGGAGATGCTCCGGGGGCTCGGTGCGGGATCGGCGGCGGCCATCGTCGCCCGCCGGCTGCGGGAGCGGGGTGTCCGCAGCCTGCCGCGGGGACCGCGCCCGTCCACCCGCGAGAATCCGGCCGGTCTTACGGAGCGGGAGGTAGAGGTGCTTGCCCTGCTCCGCGAAGGCCTGGGCAATGCGGAGATCGCCGGGCAGCTGTTCCTGTCATCGAAGACGGTCGAGCATCACGTCTCCGCGATCCTGCGGAAGCTGGGGGTGCGCACCCGCCTGGAGGCGACCGCGCAGGCCGCGCGGCTCGGGCTGGAACACGCCCATCGGTAGGGCCGCCTACCGGAGCTCGAGGATGCCCACCATCCCTGCTTCCGCGTGCCCCTCGATCGTGCAGGCGAAGCGAAAGCGACCGCGGCTGCGGATGTAGAGATCCAGAGTCGCGGTGCCGCCGGGCTGCAGGCGGACGATGTCCAGCCCCGTGGTCTCCACGCGCAGGCCGCCATGACTGACCACCGCCGGCACGCTCCGGAGCGCCGCCGCCTCGAACTGGTGGGCGATCTGACCCCGGTTTGTGAAGACCAATCTCACGGGGCGGCCCGCGCCCAGCCGGATCGTCGATGGCCGAAAGGCAAACTCCCGCATCTCAACTCGAACGATCTGTGCGGGATCGGCCTGGACGTGTGGGGTGAGGAAGGCGAGGACGGCCAGCAACCAGAGACCTGCCGCAGGTGACCGGAGCGCGCGGAGTCTGGACATCGTGATGAGAGGCTTACGGGACCAGCGTGAACCGGAAGACCGACGACAGGCCGGGGGTCACCCTGACCTGCAGCGTCCACTGCCCGGTCTTCTGACTGATCGGGGTCGCCCCGACCTCGACGACGCGGCCGCGGAACTCAGGATTCCGCTCGACGATCTCCTTCTCCGTGGATGAGACCGGCAGGACCTGCATCATGTGGATGGTCCATGGGTCGGCCCCGGTCACGTCCTGGCGGAACCGGTATCGCGCATAGACCTCATTCGTTGGATCGAGCAGTTCCCACGTCAGCGTGAACGTCTGGTCCACGTTCCCCAACTGCAGGTAGAGGACGAGATGCGGCAGGGAGGCGGAGAACTGCCGGCCGCAGCCGATGGGGTTGACCCGCGTGTCATACTGCCCGTATCGGATGACCTGCGCATCCCGGCAGACCATCAGGTTCAACGTGATCTCCCCCGTGGCCGCCGGGGCGAGGCCGAATACAAGCGCGATGATGAGCAGGCTTGCCGCGGCGAGCCGTGCCCTGTGCATGACGTGTCCTCCGTACCTCGGATTCCTACCGCGGCCTCGGACAGCCCCGTTCCGCATCCAAGATCGGAACCGCGCGCTGCCGCGCGGCGATGCCCCGCACGCCCCCGGACAGGATTCCGAGCACGAGTTCGCCCCGGTCCACGACAGGGGCGCCGGAATGCCCCCCGATCGTGGGGCGCCCGGTTTCGTTCTGGATGACGACCCACTCCGGCGTCACCTCGAGCAGGACCGACCGCGACTCGAACAGGACGCTTCCCTCAGGAAACCCCCAGACGCTGACCGTCTCGCCGGCCGCGGGGCGGCGCTCCGAGGTGCGCAGCACCGACGGGGGAGGGGGACCCGCCAGACGGATCAGTGCGGAGTCGTGAGGAAAGACGCCGTCGTCGTCCTTTCCCTTCCACCGTGCGTCCACGCAGGCGATGTCGAACGGTCCTACGAACCTCCGTGGGTTGCCGAACTCGTCGGCATCGAAGAGGCTCCACTGGTCGAGACCCTTGCCCTCGAACCGCCTCGGGAGAGTCGCCGTGACGACGTGGGCGGCGGTACGGAACCACCCCTCCCCGACGTGGAAGGCCGTTCCGATCGGTACGTAGTCACCCGTGGCAGGATTGCGCTTGGCGACCAGGACGACCGCGGTGCGGATCGAGGAGGGTGGGGCGGCGCGCAGCGAGGGCAGGGGAGCAATCAGGAGGATGCCGATGAGGATGAAGGCCGCTGCTGCGCCGGCGCGTCTCATGGTCATGTGCCCTCCCGATCAAGAGCCGCGGTACGATAGTTCTCACAATAGCAAACCGTACCTCCCAAGTTGACCATCACTGAGGGTCTCTCGGGCCGTTCCTTGACCCCCGCGGAGGCGCTGGCTATACTGGCGGTGGCCTCGATCATCTGTGGGCCCTTAGCTCAGGTGGTGAGAGCGCACCCCTGATAAGGGTGAGGTCCGTGGTTCGAGTCCACGAGGGCCCA
>Ga0209751_10004422_pt1 | contig 13464 bp, 6 predicted proteins | sample RifCSP13_1_FD_184019 | JGI IMG/M metagenome (GOLD analysis project Ga0209751, IMG submission 184019) | Soil microbial communities from Rifle, Colorado - Rifle CSP2_sed 13_1 (SPAdes) (version 2) | ecosystem: Environmental > Terrestrial > Deep subsurface > Rock core/Sediment | place: Rifle... | reverse complement strand
CCCGGTCGGGCGCGCCTGACCGAGAGGCCCTCGGCGGCAAGGTCGGCGAGGCTCGCCGACGCGAGCTCCCGGCGCATCGCGGTCGTCGCCGCGAAGAAGACGTCGTGGACGGCACACGTGCCGTCATAGCGGCACGGACCGCCACGGAGGACGCAGCGCGGCGGGTCACCCCGATCCTCGACGGCATCGACGACCCGGAGGAGGTCGATCTCCGCGGCCGGCGCCGCCAGGCGGTAGCCGCCGCCGCGCCCCGTCGTGCCCACGACGATCCCTGCCCGGACGAGGTCCGTGAGGACGTGGGCGAGGAACCGGGTCGGGATGTCCATCCGCTCCGCGATCCGCCGGGCGCTCACGGGCTGCCCGTCGTCGAGGAGGGTGATCGCGAGGGCGGCGCGGACGGCGTAGTCGCCGCGGCGGGTCAGCTCGATGCGCATGGCGGCATCATCGCCCGATCAGGGTGCCGCCGGCGCGTAGCCGGTGAGCTCGACGTAGGCCTCGCCGCCGATCGGCTCGCCGTCGCGCGTGGCTCGGACGAGCTGCGACCCCTCCCAGTAGACGACGCCCGTCGTCGCCCGGGTGTCGAGCTCCTGATCGGCGACGGCAGGCTCGAGGTCGATGACGACGGCCTCGCTCGGGATGCGGATCGTCCAGCCCGCCGGGTAGGTCGCTCCGGTGGCCGGGCTCGACCAGGTCCGGGCAGGGTCGGCCTCGACCTCGAACGCGGTCGAATCGAGGTGGCGGGCCCGGCCGTCCGGGTCGACGAGCGTGGCGTAGACGAGCGGGTAGCTGCCGTCCGCCGCCCGGACGAGCGAGATCATCAGGTCCGTCCCATCGTCGAGATTGACCGCGAACCAGTCCCAGCCACCGCCGCCGACCGAGATGAAGTCGCCCCACTGGTGGTCGAACCAGGCCGTCCCGGTGACGGGGACGTCGGCACCGTCGAGGGAGAGCACGCCGGCCCCCTTGAGCCGGGTCAGCGAGTAGTAATACGAGCCGCCGGCAGGACCGAAGTCCAGCCATCCGGAACCGCCGTGGAGGGCGGGTGGCCGGCCGGAGGCGGGGAACGCCAGGGTCAGCCCGAATTCGCCGCCGGCGGCGAGGGCCTCCGCCTCGGACAGCCGGGCCTCGATCGTGAGGCCTCCGACCGCCCCCGACAGCATCCACGGCTCGGCCGCCGAGACTGAGCCTGTCGTGGCGTCGACCACGGGGACGACGAGATCGAAGCGCTGCGCCACCCCGGCGCCGTCACGGAGCGAGCGGTCGGCCTCCGGGCCGACGAACGCCCGCTCCGCATACCGGAACTCCTCCGCCGATTCGTCCGTGAGGGCGAGATTGGAGGCCCAGGACACCGGGAACCCACCCCGCTCGGCCCGGAACACGACGGCCTCGTAACCAAAGCGACGCCCGTCTTCGGCCGCCAGGTGGCCCGTGACGTACCACCACTCGGTGAGCCGATCGTGGGGTCCGTCGTCCCGCGGGAAGACGATCGGCTGCGGGTCGGGAGCGCCGGTCGGTCCGGGCGTGGGCGTCGACGGAGCCACCGGGACGAGCGGCGGGTTGGCGAGGATCGGCCCGAAGCAGGCGGCGAGCACCAGGGCCAGGAGCCCGGCCACGAGCGGGCGCCGGCTCACGACTGTGCCTCGTGCTCGTGTTCGAGCGCGTGCTCGAGCTCGTGCTCATGCTCGGCGATGTCCGGCAGCCGCTCCGCCAGCTGCCCCGGCAGCCACCAGTTCCAGCGACCGAGCAGGCGCATCGTCGCCGGGACGAGGAGCGCCCGGACGACGGTCGCGTCGAGGGTGACGGCGATCGCGATCCCGAGGCCGAGGGCCTTGATGAGGACGATGTCGGCGAAGGCGAAGGAGCCGGCCACGACGACCACGATGAGGGCGGCCGAGGTCACGATCCGGCCGCTCCGCTCGAGGCCGTGGGCGACGGCGGCCCGGTTGTCCCGCGTCCGATCCCACGTCTCCCGCATCCGGGTCAGCAGGAAGACCTCGTAGTCCATCGACAGGCCGAACAGGACGCAGAACAGGATGACCGGCTGGGTCGTCTCGACGAACCCCAGCGGCCGGGTCCCGAGGATCGCCGAGAGGTTGCCGTCCTGGAAGATCCAGACGAGCGCCCCGAACGAGGCCGCGATCGAGAGGGAGTTCATCGCCAGCGCCTTGAGCGGCAGCAGCACCGACCGCAGGAGCAGGAACAGCACGAGGTACGTCGAGACGAGGATGAACGCCGCGGTTCGCGGGAAGTCGGCGGCGATTCCCGCCACGACGTCCTCGACGTCGGCCGCCCCACCGCCGACGAGCACCTCGACCCCATCCGGCGGCGCCAGCGGGCCCGCGTCCGCACGGAGGTCGACGACGAGCTCGCGGCCCGGCGCCTCGTTCGGACCGTAGGGGGTGAAGATCGTGAACGCGGTCAGGTCGCCGGCGGTGGTCGTCGTCAGGGCCTCGGCCACGAACCGGTCCGGGGGACCCGACGGGCTGGCGTACAGGAGCTGGTACTGGAGGAGCGTGAGTCGCGGGTCGACGTCGACGAGGCTGTCGACCCGGGCCACCCGGGGGTCCCCGGCCAGCCGCCTCGAGTAGTCGTAGAGGCGGGCGACGTTCTCGGGCGAGGCGACCGGCCCGGACGTCCGGACGGCGAGGACGATCGGCGCGAACGGCCCCGGCCCGAAGGCATCGGTCAGCCGGTCGAACGCCTCGCGCGATGGGACGTGGTCCGGAAGGATCGTAGAGTCGGGCGCGTTGAAGCGGACGTGGAGGAACGGAACGCCCAGGAGGAGGAGCAGGCCCAGGGTGGGCACGAGGACGCGGATCGGATGGTCCATGACCCGGTTCGCGAGGCGGGCCCAGGGGCCATCCTCGGCTTCCCTGGCCCGGACACGGCGGACGCGGAGCCGGTCGAGGCGGGTTCCGACGATCGCGAGGAGGGCCGGCAGGAGCGTCATCGCGGCAAGGACCGCGAGGCCCACCACGATCGCGCCAGCGATCCCCACCGAGCGGAGGATCATGAACTCGAAGAGGACGAGGCCGAGGAGGCCGAGGAGGACCGTGAGCCCGGAGAAGAACACGGCCCGGCCGGCGGTCGCGAGGGTCGCCCCGACGGCGTCCTCGACCACGGCGTGGCCGACGCCGGCCTCGCCCCGACTACCGCGGGCGGCCAGCTCCTCGCGGAAGCGGCTCGTCATGAGGAGCGAGTAGTCGACGCCGAGGCCGAGGCCGAGGAGCGTCGCCAGGTTCAGGACGAAGATGCTCATCGGCGTCGCCGACGCGACGAGGAAGATCACGGCCAGCGCCGTCACGACGGCGGCCCCCCCGACCGCAAGGGGCAGCGCTGCGGCCACCACCGATCCGAACACGAACAGCAGGGCGAGGGCGGCGAGGGGCAGCGAGATCAGCTCGCTTCGCCGGAGGTCGGCCTCCGAGACCTCCTGGACGTCGCCGTAGAAGGCCGGCCCGCCGGCGAGGCCGACCTCGAGCTCGGGGACCTCAACGAGCGCCGCCCGGATCCCCGGCAGGGCGAGGGGCGAATCGTCGGCCGGCAGGTCGAGCGTGACCACGTCGTAGGCCGTGTGCCCGTCGGTCGAGACCTGGTCACGCGACATGGCATGGGACAGGACGCCGATGACGTACGGCGCGCTCCGGATGCCGGCGACCGCGCGGCGGGCGGCGGCGTCGAACGCCGGCTCGCCGGCCGTCAGCGTGTCCGAGTGGAAGACGAGGGCGACCGCGGCCTCGGGGACGCCGATCGCCTCGTGGAGCAGCTGCTTCGAGCGGGCCGACTCCAGGTCCTGGCGGATGAACCCACCCGAGCGGAGGGCGTCGCCCGTCCGGGCGGCGAGGGGAGCCGCCCCGAGCAGGACCAGCGCCCAGGCGGCCACGATCCACCAGCGCCGCCGGGCGGCCCACCGGCCGAGCCGCTCGAAGCCGGTCACGCCAGCGGCTCCGGGGCGCGCGGGGAGGCGGGCGGCCGGGCCGGCCGGGTCGGGTGGGACATCGCGGAGGCATCGTAGCCTGTCGGTGATCAGTGACCCTGTCAGCTCAACTGTTCAGTGAATCTGTCAGGGCCCGCTCGGCCAGGCGTGCCTGCCTGACCGCCGTCATTCTCTTCCACGGGTGATCAGCCGGGGGGATCCAGGGCAGTTGGGAGGGTGCCGGGACGAGACCCGGCTCGGCGAGACGGTCGCGGAGGGTCCGGAGGGCGACGGGGTCGGCCGGTGCCGGCAGGGTCGCCAACTGGCGCTCGCCGTCGAAGGCCACCGCCGACCCGTCGAGCCGGAGGTGGACCTCGACCATCCGCCCGGCATACGACGCTCGGCGGGGCAGGGCCGGCAGCTGCAGGCTGCGGCCGCCGAGGGCGATGGTGTGGTCGCGGCCCACCTTGCGACGGTACTTGAGCGCGAAGACCCGGTCGGGATCGAGGCCGTCCGGCCACGGCCGCCAGGCCGGCGTCGGGTCGAGGGCCGGAACGGCGAATCGGGCGTTGAACCGGGGCAGGTACTCGACGAGGAAGGCATTGGCCGCGGCTCGGTCGCGGATCCCGGCCAGCCGCAGCTCGGCCACGAGGCGATCCTGCCACGTCCCCCACAGCCGCTCGATCCGGCCCTTGGCCTGGGGCGAGCCGGCGGCGAGCGAGGCGATCCCGAGCTCGGTCAGGACCCGCCCGACCTGGGACAGGCCCCGCTCCTCGTCGAGCGTCCCGCGGCGCCGGGCGAGGGTCGGCTCGAAGGCGCCGTGGCGGTCGCGGTAGACACCGAGCGGGAGGCCGACATCGAGCGCGATCGTCCGGAGGATCTCGAGGTAGCCGGCCGCGTCCTCCTGGTCGCGGAACGTGGCCGCCGGGACCCGGCCGGTCGCGTCGTCGATCGCCCCGACCAGGGTCAGCCATGGCCCCCGGCCCTCGAGCCAGTCGTGGCGCGAGCCGTCGAGCTGGACCAGGCAGCCCTCGGCCGGCAGCCGCTCCCGGCGGCTCCGGTGGGCCGGTGGACGCCGCCGCCGGGGGCTGGCGAGGCCCACCTCGCGAAGGATCCGGCGGACGGTGACCCGCCCGAGCTCGAGGCCCTCGCGCTCGGTCAGCAGCTCCGCCAGGTGGCAGTCGTTGAGGCCGGCATAGCGGGTCCTCGCCAGGTCGACGACACGGGCCCGCAGGCCCTCCGGCGTCCGACGCGGCGAGGGCCGCCCGCGGTTGCCGTGGACCAGACCGGCCGGGCCTCGGGCCGCGTACCGGGCTCGCAGGCGGGCGACCTGGCGGGCCGACAGGCCGAGCAGCTTCGCCGCCTCGTCGAGGTGCAGCTCGCCCCGATCCACCCTCGCGAGGATCCGGGCGCGCTGCTGATCGGTGGCCGTCATGACGATCGTCTCCATGTCCGGAGACTGACAAAGTCACTGATCAGTTGGCCATGACAGATTCACGGACCATCGAGAGCGGAGGCATCGTAGCCCCGGCCCTGCGTGCTAGCATTCCGGCGTCGTTCGCCAGCCTCCTCGAGGGCCGACGTGCAGCTCTTCACCCTCGCCTTCACCCACCCGATCGAATTCGGCGCGTCCGTCGGCGTCACGGTCCTGATGATCTACGTCATCGCCCGGGCGGCGTTCTCGGCCGACGGGCGGGCCTCCTGGACCCGCCGGATCACCGGCCCAAATGGGAAATGGCTGTTCGGGCTCCTCTTCGTGGCCTGGGCCGTGATCTTCGGGATCGGCCTCCAGCTCGTCCCGCACGAGGGGGCCAACTCGCCCTACGGCGGCCTGGGCCTCCTGGCGATGTTCACCGGCTTCTTCGTGATGATGGGCTTCATCTGGAGCGTCATCGGCGAATAGGCAGAGGCGTTCACGCTCCGGTCTCGGTTCAGCCTTGCGCTGACGACCTGGGGGCGCCGCGGCCGGTGCAACACTGTGGATAAGTCCCTTCCCTGCGGCGTCGCCCGCGCTAGGATGCGGGAGCCTGCCGCCCTCGACTGAGGGCCGCGTCTCCGCATCGCTGCAATGGGGCTTCGGCCGGCGAGTCCGGCCACGTCCGTCAGGGAGGGTTCTGGCGATGTCTCGACGCCTAATCGCGGTCGTAACCGCGTTCGTCCTCGTGATCGGGCAGGCGGGAGCCGCGCTCGCCGCGACCGCCGCCACTCAGGCCCCGGCCCGGGGCCCGGCCTCCGCCCCGATCGACCAGGAGCTCCTCGCGGCGCTCCGCGACGGCAGCGTCGATCGCTTCGTCGTCGAGTTCGGCGCAAAGGCCAACCTCGCCGGCGCCTCGAAGATCACGGACCACGAGGCACGCGGCAAGTTCGTCCTCGACGCCTTGACCGGGACGGCCAGCCGGTCCCAGGGTGCGGCCCGGGCCCTCGCGGCCAAGGCCCACGCCAAGGCCACGAGCTACTGGCTCATCAACGTCTTCGTGGTCGAGGGCGACGCCGATCTCGCGGCCCGATTCGCGAAGCTCGAGGGTGTCGCCCGGATCCGGGCCCTCAAGACCTACCCGCTCGTCGAGCCGGTCGAGATGAAGGCGGCGATCCTCGCCGCCTCGGGCGACCCCGAATGGGGCGTCGCCAAGATCCGCGCGCCCGAGGCCTGGGACGCCGGCGTCCTGGGCCAGGGCGTCGTGGTGGCCAACGTCGACACCGGCGTCGACTTCATGCATCCGGCCCTCATCAATCAGTACCGCGGCAGCGACGGGGCTGGCAGCTTCGACCACGACTACAACTGGTGGGACCCGACCGGCATCTGCGGCGGCGAGCCGTGCGACAACGCCGGCCACGGGACGCACACCATGGGCACGATGGTCGGCGGCGACGGCCCCGGCCCGTTCGTGCCCGATATCGGCGTCGCGCCCGGCGCCCGCTGGATCGCGGCCAAGGGCTGCGAAGACTTCGGCTGCTCCGAGGAGGCCCTCCTGTCTTCCGGCCAGTGGATTCTCGCCCCGACCGACCTGGCCGGCGCCAACCCCGATCCCTCCAAGCGACCGGACATCGTCAACAACTCGTGGGGCGGCGGGCCCGGCGATCCCTTCTACCTCGAGACGGTCCAGGCCTGGCGGGCCGCCGGGATCATCCCGGTCTTCGCATCCGGCAACCCCGGCCCGTTCTGCGGCGAGGGTGGCTCGCCCGGTGACTTCCTCGAGTCGTTCAGCGCCGGCGCGACCGACATCAACGACGACATCGCCGAGTTCTCGGGCCGCGGCCCGTCGGTCTACGGCAAGATCAATCCCGACATCGCGGCGCCCGGCTTGGACGTCGTCTCGAGCGTCCCGGGCGGCGGCTACGAGTCGTTCTCGGGAACGTCGATGGCGGCGCCCCACACGTCCGGCACCCTGGCCCTCATCCTGTCGGCCGAGCCGTCCCTCATCGGCGATCCCAACAACTTCGTGACCGCGACGGACGCCGTCCGATCGACGGCGGTCGACCGACTCGACGATTCGTGCGGCGGGGCCGAGGACGGCGACCCGAACAACGTCTACGGCGACGGCCGGATTGACGCCAAGGCCGCGGTCGACCTCGTCGCGACGGGCGGCACGCTCGCCGGCACCGTGACCGACGTCGACACCGCCGCTCCCGTCGCCGGAGCGACCGTCACCGCATCCGGCGGCTTTCGCGACTTCAGCGTCGTGACCGACGCCGCGGGCCAGTACCAGATGTTCCTCGCCGCCGGCATCTACGCCGTGACGGCCCAGGCCTTCGGCTACGCGCTGGCCCTCAACGTCGACGTCGAGGTCGTCACCGACGAGACCACGACAAGCGATTTCGCCCTCACGGCCCTGCCGCGGTTCGACATCAGCGGCATTGTCCGGGCCGCAGAGGACGAATCGCCGATCGAGGGCGCGAGCGTCGTTGCCCTCGGCACCCCGGTCGCCCCGGCGATCACCGATGCGACGGGCGCCTACAGCCTGACCTTGCCGATCGGGACCTGGACGATCCGGGCCTCGGCCGGCGGCTGCACCGAAAACGTGATCCAGGAGGGCGTCGAGCTCGTCGACCACGACATCAGCCTCGACTTCGCGCTGGGCCGCAAGCTCGACGACTTCGGCCATGGATGCCGGCCGATCGCCTTCGACTGGGTCGACGCCACGACCGACACCGCCCTCTACGGCGACGACTTCGTCGGCCGGCTCCACCTGCCATTCACCTTCACCTTCTACGGCGAGTCGTACGACCAGGTCTTCATCTCCGACAACGGCTACGTCAACTTCCTGGGCGCCGACCTCTTCAACCCGTTCCCCGTCTCGATCCCGTCCGAGGGCTCGCCGAACGCGGCGATCTACGCCCTGTGGCGGGACCTCCACCTGGTCGGCGACGCCCAGGTGTCGTATGCGACGATCGGCTCGCCCGGGGACCGAACGTTCGTCCTGGAGCTGACCGACATCGGCGTCCGCGGCTCGGCCGCGAGCCTCGATCTCGAGATCAAGCTCCACGAATCCGGCGAGACCGTCGACCTCCTGTACGGCGACAACCCGGCGAACCCGGGCGACGGCCGGGGGGCAACCATCGGCATCGAGAACGCCGATGGCACCGACGCCCTGGAGTTCTCGTTCGGCGACTCGCTCGTGACCCGGAACTCGGCCTACCGCTACGAGCTCGTGCAGTCAGGCCTTGTCCACGGCACCGTCACCGATCTCAACGACGGCCTGCCGATCGCCGGCGCGACGGTCTTCGCTGAGCCGGGCCTCGGCGCCACGACGACAGCCGCCGACGGGACGTACAGCCTGCGGCTGTACCCCGGCGACTACGACCTGACGATCTCGGCCCCGGGCTACATCGCCGAGGTCAGCCCCATCACGATCCTCGACGGCGGCGACGTGACCCACGACGCTGCCCTTGCGGCGCCGGTCCCGACCGTCGACCCGACCAGCGTCTCGATCGAGGCGGCATTCGGCGACGATCCGGTCACCACGGTCGTCACCCTCGGCAACAGCGGCACGGCCGCCATGACCTGGGAGGCCAAGGAGCGGAGCCGCGGCTCGAGCCCGCCCGTCATCGGCGGGACCGTGGCCGGCACCGGGGCCTGGCGCCAGGACGTCAACCCCGCGACCCGAGTCGCGGTGAACGGCGGCGGCACGGCCCTCGCCCACCCGCGCACCTATCGCTGGACGGCCGCCCAGCCGTCGGCCGACATGGCCATCCTCGTGTACGCCGACGACCCGATCCACCCGGCCCCCCAGACGTACGTCGACCAGGCCCTCCAGCGCCTCGGCCTGTCGTACACGGCCCACTACGATGCCGACTTCGAGGGCTTCGTCAACGACCTCGAGTCGGGAACGTGGGACCTGGTCATCTTCGCCGACGACAACTGGGGCCCCGACTTCTCGGTCTTCGACGCCCTGAATGCCTACGTCGTCAACGGCGGGCGCCTCATCTTCCATTCGTGGGTCGTCGAATTCGATCCCTCGCATCCGCTGTTCGCGACCCTCGGCTTCGGCTTCTCGGAGAGCCTCTTCGAACAGCCGGCCGACGTCCACTGGTGGCAGCCGGACCATCCGGCCTTCACCTTCCCCGAGCTGGCGCCGGAGCCGACCGAGCTCGACAACGTCGGGTTCTTCGTCTACGGCCAGCGGGGCGACCCGATCGACGCCGCCGAGGCGATCGCCGGCTACACGACGCCAGGTCCAGACAAGGGCCAGGCGGCGCTCGTCATCGGGAACGAGGAGCGAACGGCCTTCAGGGGCTTCCTCGACGCCCAGAACAGCGCCGACCTCGACGGGGACGGCGTGCCCGACGGCGTGGAGCTGTGGGAGAACCTCGCCTTCGGCATCGGCCAGGGCTTCTTCACCGACGTCACGTGGCTGTCGGAGGATCCGACGACCGGTGCCATCGGCGTGGGCGCGAGCGACGAGGTGACCCTCACGATCGGCGATCCGAACTTCGCCCCCGGCGAGTACCGGGCCTCGGTCGTCTTCCAGACGAGCGCCCCGAAGCCCCGCTCCGTGACCGTCGACGTGACGCTGACGGTCGCCTTGCCCGACTCGTGGGGCGGCCTGTCCGGCGTCGTGACCGACGCCCACACCGGGGAGCCGATCGCGGGCGCGAGCGTCGTCGCCCACGCCGAGTGGAACGGCGCGCCCCTCGACGCGAGCGCGACGACCGCCGGCGACGGCAGCTATGGCCTGCTCGCGCCGGCCGGTACCTGGGCGACTGAGTACGGCAAGGCCGGCTACGTCACCCTCACCCGCGACGAGATCGTCGAGGCCGGCACGACCCGGACCGACGTCAACGCCGAGCTCCACCGCACCGTCCCCCACGGGGTCGTCGAAGGTGGCCCATTCACCTACACCCTGACCGAGGGCCGAACCGGCAGCGGCACGGTCACGGTCTCCAATCCCGCGGGCCACACCGACCTCACCTTCGAAGTCGGCGAGGTCAACCTCGGCGGCGGGCCCGGCACAACCGCGACCGTCACCGCCGGCTCGCGCGGCGTGACGGGCATCGACCCGAACGCCGTCTCGACGCAGGGCGGCAATCGCCCGACAGTGACCCTGCCGCGAGGCATCCGGGCGATCGGCGACGTCCTCGCCAGCTGGCCGGCCGAAGGGCTCGACCTGCCGTGGGGCGTCGGCTACACCGGCAACGTCTGGCTGTCCGACCCGATCGACAACGGTGACCTCTGCAGCTTCTCCGGGATCTGCGTCGACACCGAGTTCAGCCCCGGCGGCACGCCCACCGGTGCCTCGTTCGAGACGACCTTTGGCGACTGGGCGGGCGACATGGCGTACGACACCGGACGTGGGCTGCTCTGGCAGGTCGCGGTCGGTGGCGACAACGGGATCTACGGCCTCGACCCGGCCGACGGCTCGGTCGAGCAGGTGATCACCGGCTCGCCGTGGGACAACATCAGCCAGCGCGGCCTGGCCTACGACCCGGCCGGCGACGTGTTCTACATCGGCGGCTGGAACGAGGGCATCGTCTACCGCGTCGCCGGCCCGTCGTGGCCGACGCCGGGCGAGACCCTCAACCAGTGCAGCCCGCCCGATCCCGTGATCTCCGGCCTCGCCTGGAACGGCTCCTTCGGGATGCTGTGGGAAGCCACGAACAGCGAGTCCGACACGATCTACCTCCTCGATCCGACGACGTGCGAGGCGTCGATGGCGATCCCGCACCCGGATCCGTTCTTCAACGGCGCCGGCCTCGAGCTCGATGCTGTCGGCAACCTTTGGACGGTCAGCCAGGCCGGCCGCACGGCCTACCTCATCGAGTCCGGCCTGCCGACCTTCAGCGACGTTCCGTGGCTGACGGTCACGCCGGAGAGCGGCTCGGTCGCCCCCGACGGATCGTTGGACCTCACCATCGATGTCGACACGACCGGCCTGGAGCCGGGCGTCTACCGGGCGATCGTCGTCGTCCAGACGAACGACCCCGAGCTCGGCAACGTCCAGGTGCCGGTGACGCTCATCGTGCCGGCCTACCAGCAGGGGATCAACGCCGGCGGCGGGTCGTACCTCGACCCGGCGACCGGCGTCGCGTTCGCCCCCGACCAGGCCTTCTCGAGCGGCGGCTTTGGCTACGTCGGCCCGAGCTCCAGCCGGTCGACCGGGGTGGACATCGCGGGCACCGATCGTGACCCGCTCTACCAGGACCTCCGGAACGGCATGACCGGCTACCGGTTCACCGTCCCGAACGGCGTCTACCAGGTCGACCTGTCATTCGCGGAGCTCCAGCTCCAGCAGGCCGGCGCACGCGTCTTCGGCGTGGCTCTCGAGGGCTCGGCCGTCCTGTCCGACTTCGACGTCTACGCCGCGGCCGGCGGCCGGCGCATCGCCCTCGATCGGACCTTCCTCGTCGAGGTCACCGACGGCGTCCTCGACATCACCTTCTCGGCCCAGCGCGGTGACAACCCGATCATCAACGCCATCCTCGTCACGGAGGTGCCGCCCGGCAGTCCGGGCTGAGATCTATCGTCTCCGAAGGCGACCCGAGGGCCTCGCCACCGGCGGGGCCCTCGCGTTTCCGGGCGCTCGGCTCAGCCTCGCTTGCGGGCGATCCCGGACCCGGGCCCGGCTCAGCCTCGCTTGCGGGCGATCCAGGCCTCCTCGGTCGGCCAATGGCGGGCCCACTCGCGAGTGGCCAGCCCGAAGGGCACCTCTTCGCCCGGCAGCCCGCCGCCGCCCCCGTAGGTGGGTCGCTCCGGGGCCCGGATCTCGACGAGACGCTCGATCTCGAGGCCGCTCTGCCGAAGGAGCCCGATCCACTCGCCGTGTGAGAGGTGGAACTCGACGGACGTCTCGTCCGGCCAGGTGTAGCGACGATCGTGGAAGTACGACCGGAGGAGCCGGTCGCCGGCGGGACCGTCGTCCTCGAGCTCCCCGGTGACGAGCATGAAGATCGGATGGTTCGTCAGGAACACGAGCCGCCCGCCGGGACGAAGCAGCCGGGCCGCCTCCGGAGTCCAGGCGTAGGGGTCGGCCCACAGGCAGGCGCCGTATTCCGAGATCGCGAGGTCGAAGCTGGCGTCCGGGTAGGGGACGGCCTCGGCGTTGCCGAGGAGCAGCGGGAACTCCAGGCCGTGCTCGGCCTGGAGCATCCGGGCGGTCGCGAGCTGGTTCGGCGAGTTGTCGATCCCGACGGGCCGCGCCCCCAGGCGGGCGAGCCAGGCCGACACGTAGGCGGTCCCGCAGCCCAGCTCGATCGCATCGCGGCCGGCAAGATCGTCGGGGAGCAGGCCCAGCTCGGATTCGGGCACATTCCAGATCCCCCAGGACGCGACGGGCTCGGCCCAGGCGCGCCGGCCTCGGGGCTCGAAGTCGGGCGCCCATCGATCCCAGGCCTCGCGGTTGGCGGCGACGTGCTCGGCCAGGGTCTCGGCAAGCGATCGGTCATCCATGGCGGGTGATGGTACGGCGGACCGGGGCGACGTCGTGGATCCCGGATCGCGCCGATCGGCTGGACCGGGCAGGACCCTCGCGCTATGATCGGCCGACATGCAGAGTGCATAGACTTTATGCGTTGCGCTCGTTCGGAGCGAAGACGCTCGCCGCTTGAGGAGATCGGATCGCGTGGACGCCCGGGAGATCCAGGTCGCCGCCGCCCACCAGGCCGCCGTCGTCGCGGCCACCGATGCCGAGTGGGTCAACCCGCGCGACCCGGCCAAGGCCCTCGGGCCGGACGGGCAGCCCGCGGTCAGCCGGCGCGCGCCGCTGTGGCAGGACGTGCCCGACGAGAAGTGGAACGACTGGCGCTGGCAGCTCAGCAACAGGGTCAATACACTCGAGGAGGTCGGCGCCGTCCTCAACCTGACCGAGGAGGAGCAGGAGGGACTTTCGGCGCCGGACAAGTTCCGGGTCGACATCACGCCCTACTTCCTGAGCCTCATCGACCCCGACGACCCGGCCGACCCGATCCGGCGCCAGGTCATCCCGGTGGGCCGTGAGCAGGAGGCCTTCACGGCGATGATGGAGGACTCGCTGGCCGAGGACCGCCACTCGCCGGTCCCGGGGCTCGTCCACCGCTACCCCGACCGGGTCCTGATGCTCGTCACGACCCAGTGC
>Ga0209751_10004419_pt1 | contig 13470 bp, 15 predicted proteins | sample RifCSP13_1_FD_184019 | JGI IMG/M metagenome (GOLD analysis project Ga0209751, IMG submission 184019) | Soil microbial communities from Rifle, Colorado - Rifle CSP2_sed 13_1 (SPAdes) (version 2) | ecosystem: Environmental > Terrestrial > Deep subsurface > Rock core/Sediment | place: Rifle... | reverse complement strand
GAAGTCACCCTACGGTGACTGGCTCTAGCCCGCGAAGGTCGAAGATGCCCTTCAGGGTACAGGCTTTGTGCCCTTCGTTGCTGCGCGCGAAGCGTCTAACCGCCGGCGCCGAGAATGGGAAAGCCCTGACGCTATTCAAAGCGCGGGATGACCTCGCCCGCGAACAGCCGCGCCCCCTCCGTCCTCGGGAAGTCGGCAAAACGCAGCATGAAATGCCCCACGCCCAAGTCGGCGTATCGGCGCAGCTGATCGGCCACCTCGTCGGGCGCGCCCACGATGGACTCGCCCGGCTCGTAGAACGGGCTGGCGTGCGCCAACCGTCGAGCCGCCTCGGCCGTTGGGGCAATCGCCACACAATCGCACAGCCACGTCTTCACGATGCCCCGGTCGTCCCGCCCGATCTGCTGGCAGTGCTGACGCAGGACGTTCAGCCGCTCCTGGTAGCCTTCCGGCGTCCCCCCAGGATAATTCCACCAGTCGGCGTGCCGGGCGACGACGCGCAGCGTGAGTTTCCGGCCGCCGCCCCCAATCAAGAGCGGGGGGAGCGGATCAGGCTTTGGCTCGCAGATCGCCTCCTCGACGTGGTAATGCTGGCCGTGAAAGGTCGCCCGCGGCTGCGTCCACATCAGGCGGATGATCTGCGCCGCTTCGGCCAGCTGTTGGATGCGCACGGGAGGTGGGGGGAAGGCGTAACCGTAGGCGGCATATTCGTCCCGTTTCCAGCCCGCGCCCAATCCAAGCACCAGGCGCCCTCCGGAGAGCGCCTGAAGCGTCGCCGCCATCTTCGCGACGAGGGCGGGCGAACGGTAGGATTGCGAGAGGACGATGCTGCCAAAGGTGAAGTCCGGGAATAACCCGGCCAGATAGGCGAGGGTCGTCCAGCACTCGTGCGTGTCGGTGGCGGGGTCTTGAAACCCCGCCCAGGGCACAAAGTGGTCGGCGACCCAGGCGGAGACGAAGCGGCCGCGCATGGCGTCGAGCGAGGCGACAATCTGGTCTACAAAGGCCTTCCCGCGACTGCCGTCAACAGGAAAATCGGGGACGCGGAAGCCGAACTGAATCGCAGCCATGCGTCACGCTTTGGCGCGCTGGGCGAGCGCGACCTGCCGCTGCGGCGAGGTCTCGACCAGCTGCATCAGCTCAATCGCGTTCCCGTCGGGATCGCGGATCCAGGCCTGCCAGTTGTGGTCGAGGCCGACGAGCGGTTCTCGCTCGATCGCCACCCCGGCGAGGCGCAGATGCTCGACGGTGGCATGGAGATCGTCGGCGAGCAGGCACAGGTGCATGAAACTGCCCTGCCGCCTGGGATCGGGCGGCGGCCCTCCCGGAAAGACTTCAATGAAGCGATCGCCCGCCACGTGCAGGTAGACGAGCATGAGAGACCCATCCTCGTGATAAAGGCGGAAAGCCTCCCGGAGGCCGAGTTGGGCGTAAAAGGCGAGGGAGCGCTCCAGGTCATGGGCGGCAAACGCCGTGTGGCCGAGGTCGGTGATCATCATCAGACTCCTTCTATCTATAGACGTGTGGATACGATTATAGCCCTGTGCGGACAGGCGGCAAGCAGAACGAGCGACAACGCCTGCCCAGAGTGACCTTCATACACAATTCTAACCACAGCATTTGACTTCTGCTGAACTGAGCCTATACTCGCCAGCAGCTTCCCCGATTTGAAGAGGCTGTTTAGCGTCACAAACGACTCACTCAGGCTGGGCATGAGCGTCGCCGTGATTTAGTTTCAGGCAGGAGGACAATGGGGGACCCACCCCATCTTCTCATCGCAACACTCGGCACGAAGCCGCAGGTGGTGACAACGGCAGTTGATCTATTGCTCACCCGTGGCTATCCCCTGCGCGAAGTGCGCGTGCTGTACTCTGGCGGAGAGCACGGCCCGCTGGCCCCGGCCGTCGCGCGCCTGCGCGAAGAATTCGCCGCTCACCTCGCTTATCAGCCCCTCGCATTCCATCTTCAACCCATCCCCGGCTCGGCCGGCGATCTCGCGGATGTGGCGACCGAAGCCGACGCCGAGGCCGCCTTTCGCGCGATTTATCGAGCGGTGCTGGCTGCCAAGCGGGCTGACCCCAATCACGTCCTTCATCTAAGCATCGTCGGGGGGCGCAAGGTGTTTGCGGTCTACGGCATGGCGACGGCGCAGCTACTGTTCGACGACGACGATAGCCTGTGGTACGTGCTGGTCGGCGGCGAATTCTTCACGAGTGAGCGCCTGCATCCCGAATTGGGCGACGAGGCGAGGCTGGTGCGCGTGCCGGTTTTGCGCTGGGGAACTATCTCCCCGATGTTGACTGATCTGAGCCAAATTGACGACCCCTTTGAAGCGGCGGAGCGCCAGCGCGAACTGCAACTGCGCGAGGCGCTGGACGAGGCGCGAGCGTTCGTGCTGGGGGCGCTGACAGGCGCAGAGCAGCGCGTAGTGGAACTGCTTGTGCGGGAGGGGTCGAGTGACGCCGATATTGGAGAACGGCTATCGCTTTCGCCGCGCACGGTGGAGCAGCACTTGCGCGCCGCCTATCGCAAAGCCGCCGCGCGTTGGGAGATGCCGGACGTGACCCGGGCGCAGTTGGTGGCGCTGCTGAACCTATACTACCGCCTGCGCGGATGAATTGGGGGAAAACCCGCATGACAGGAACTGCGCTGGGGAGTACACTTGCGCCCTGAAAGGATTTTGCGTGTTCTCGACAACGCACGCTTGGTAGCCTGAACAGGCCACACAGAGGAAAGTGAGGCAGAATCGACTATGGAAAAACAGGAGATTGAGCGCTGGAGAGACGAGGTTCTCATACCGGTATTGAACGGTAACGCAGTCAAACCAGAATCCGAAACCTTAGGCGGAGGGCTAGCGCTGTTGAGCGCGGATACGGACAAAATCAAGGATTTCGTGTTCGAGTCTGCGAAACTGCCGGAGATTCGTGGCGCGAGTATGATGCTCGACGAGTTGAACTGGGGTAACGAGAAGAGCCGCGCAGATGGCGAACCGGGCAGCATCGCCGCCATATGGGAGAAGTACAACCTGCCGGAAAAAGCTCGCATCTACGCAGGTGGGGGCAGCCTGCTGGCATTGATACCCCTTAACTTGGCCGAGGATCTGCACAACGAGATGGAGGCACTCTACCCACGCGTGACGGGTACAGCGACCATTACCTGTGTCTTCCAGCCGTTCCGTGCAGCGGAAGTTATAGGGACGGAGACAACACGCAGGGCGGATCTGAGTACGCTGGCGGCGCTTCAGCAAGCGTTGTCTCCAACAGAATGGCAGCGTGTGGCTGATTATTACGGGGTGAAGGGCGGCGCTGGCGTCTCGGAGGATGATCTACCCACGCGAGGCGGATTTCGGCGCGCGATGGAATTGCAGATAACCCAATTGCGCCGAGCCAAGTTGAGCAAGGCGACAGCGCCGCTTTACGAGGCCATGCCTTACGTCCGGCGGTGCGACTCGTGTGGCAGCCGGCCGTCGGCAGTGTTTGATGACAAGAAGAAAAGGTACCTATGCGCCGTTTGTGACCAGAAGTTCGCTCAGCGCGGCTACCGTCGCAGTCTTTGGGTAGATCGATGCGAAGAGTATTGGGCGGGAAAGGGAAGGGCAGTAGAAATCGGCGAGGTACAAGACTTGACCGGGATCGGAGCAGCGGCGAAGGGAAGGAAGGACTATGTCGGGTTCATCTACGCCGATGGGAACGGGGTCGGGGAAATGGTGGAACAATCGGCGACATTGAAGGATTACCAGAAGAAGTCGGGAGCGCTGCGCCGGGCTGTTCAAGAGGTAGTATATGACGCACTGTATGACGCCCTCCGCGAGTCGAGCGCGAGTACCGTGCGGCCTTTCGAGATCATCACTATCGGCGGAGATGATGCGTTGCTCATTGTTCCTGCTGATGCTGCGCTGCCCGTGGCCTATGCGATTTGCGCGAAGTTTGGCCCGGCGCTCCTGCGCAACGACTGGCCGGGCCAACCGCCGACGGTTTCTGCCGGCGTTGTGATTGCCCACGCCGACAACCCGGTTTACTTCCTGCGCGACCTGGCGGAACAGTTGCTCAAGAGCGCAAAGCGGAGGACCTACGAGGTGGAGAAGGAAAAAGGCCAGCCCGAGGGGGCGGTGGATTTTCTAATTCTCAAATCACAGAGCACGGTAGCCACTGACCTGAAACACGTGCGTAGTTCGCCAATTCTGCTGCTGAGAGACGAGCGAGACGAGGAGAGAGTCTATTTGACCAAGCGGCCATATACTTGCCAGGAGTTGGAGCGATTGATAGGACATACGGAAGAGATTGCGCGTTCCCGCGTGGCTAAGACTCAAATGCGGTCGTTCGCCCGCGTGATTCAACGTGGGCGGCTGCCCGCTGCAATTTACTTTCTATATCAGTGGGTTCGGCTCAAGGAAGAAGGTCAGCAGCTAGCGCGTATTCACAAGGAATGGGCCGGGACCGATAAGACCGAGGCGCCGTGGCTGAAGCGTCAACCACGTAAAGGCCATACCACAACTGAGTATGAAACGCCCTGGCTCGATCTGATTGAGTTGCTGGATTTCACTCCGGCATGAAGGAGGTGGCACAGTGCAAGTAACCATCAACGTCGAGGCCGCGTTTGCCTCGCCATTTGTCGTCGGCACAGGGGCATTGGCCGACTCGCCAGCAGACAAACCCACGGCGAAAGATGGCTGGGGGCGGCCGATCATCCCTGGGTCGTCCCTCAAGGGCCGGCTGCGGCACACCTGTGAGGAACTTGTGCGCGCGCTGGTTGGCGAGGACGTCGTCTGTCACGGGCCTGGCGCGGATCGCACCTGCCCGTATGATCCCGCGCTCAAAGGGTTCGGGGCAGATTATTGCCCGGTATGCCAGGTGTTCGGAGCCTCTACCCGACGAAGCCCGTTCCACTTCTCCGACTTGCACTGGAAGTTGCTCGGGACGGCGCCTCCGGAGCAGTGGCCGCCGACAGAACTGCGCCCGGGCGTGAGTATTCGCCGTTCGCGGCGCGTGGCAGAAGAGGGACGGTTGTTTCTCGTGGAAACGTTCGGGCGGCCGCGAGAAAGCGGGAGCGCAGAAGTTGTCTATGTCGGCAAGATCGTCGGGCACATGCCGGATGACGACCCGCACCGTCTGGGCTATGTGGGCTTGTTGCTCGCCGGGCTACGCACGATGACCAGTTTGGGCGGCGCACGAAGCCGCGGACTGGGGCGTTGTCATATGGAGGGTCGCGCAGAGGGCATCCAAGAAACCGAGTGGCAGGAGGGGCTGAAACAATGGCTCAACTCAGTGTCAAGATAGAATTGGCCGCTCCCTTGCTGGCCGGGACGTGGAAGCCCAATACGAACGTGCTGGAGACCCTGGGCTACCTGCCGGGGGCAGCGCTTCGCGGCGCGCTCGTGGACGCGCTGACGAGTGATTGGACTCCCGAAAGAAAGAAAGCGCCTCACCCGGAGCAATGCCCGGATCGCAAAACGTGTTCGTTGTGCCGTGTGCTGTTTCCATTGGAGGCGGCTGAACCGCGCTTTGGCGATTGTTACCCGGCGCTGGCTGACGACGAGCCGCAGGCGCTCCCGGCGACAGCACGGACCTGTAAGCGTTATCCAGGGTTTTTGCGGCCGGAAGACCCGGAAGGGGGGCACGGCATCTTCGACGCGCTGATCCGTCAGGCTGCGTTCGAAAGCGCGGTGAACGACTCCGACCGTCCCTTGCCCTATCTGTACGAGCCGCATTGCCAGGTATGCGGCGAAGGGGTAGATGCGCCACCAGTCGCCCACTACGCCCGGTTCGACGAGAACACGTTTTACTCCGCCTCGGCTGTAGAGCAACGGCTATCGCGCACGGCGATCAACCGCGCGCGATGGGCAGCGCAGGACGAACAGTTATATACGCTCAGCCTGCTTAGCGAAAAGATGAGCACCGGCCTGATCAGTAAACATGGCGGCCGGATCGAGTACGTGCAATCTGTGACCATCCTGAAAGGAACGGTGAGGGTGGCTGACGGGCGCGAAGAAACGATGAAGGTTGCGCTCCAATCCATGCGCTGGGTGGGCGCAGGCCGGTCGCGCGGCTTAGGAGAATGCAACGTGACAGCAAAGGTTGTGCCTGAGGTCAACAATCGTCTGGAGGGGTTGGGCGATTTCGCTGCGCAGGCAGAAGCGAACAAGTTCGAGAGGCCAGAGACGACAAACACCCTCATTGGGCGGTTGCAGGAATTCAACCGGCTGCTGCAGAGCGAGCGTGCCTTCTGGATGCAGCTGGGTGTTCCAGTGTTGCCGGGCCAATGGTATTTCAGCGTGGACCTGCTGGCTGATGCGATCCTGCGCGATAACGGAGCACCCACGCTCCAACTGACACCCGAGATGATAGGGATTACAGGGGATGGAAAGCCCCTAGTTAAACATACACTATCCGCTGTCAACCGCACGTACCGGAGCGGCTGGTCAGGGGCGAAGGGCCTGCCGCGCCCGGTGAAACTGGCGGCGGCGCGCGGCGGCGTGTACTTGTTTGCCGTGGAAGCTGGCGACGCGACGACCATGCGAAAGTTGGTTGAGCGCCTCGCGGAGTTGGAGGCGGAGGGAATCGGCGAGGAGCGCGAACGCGGCTGCGGCCGCCTGATAATCTGCGCTCCCTTTCACCTGGAGGTAGAGCCAAGATGAGCAACGACACCTTATCTCGCGAACTGCGCATCAGCCGGGAAGTGGACGGATCGCTCAACTCGATCCTGGCCGATATGCAGAAACTCATGGACGATACCCGCATCCACGAAAGCGGAATGGAAGTTCACCAAATGGCAAACCTGGTGGCCGTGGCCCAGGAGACGGACAGTGTGGAAGTCGTGAAACACTATATCCGTTATCAATTAGGCCGCGATAGCCAGAATAAAACGTGGCGCTGGCGACTGGGAAGCGGGAAGAATTTCGGCGAGCAATTGGTTGACCGGTTGGATGGCCTGCGCGACCGGGCTCAGCTCATCGTAAGCGAGGCGAAAGGCGACCGGCCCGCCGAAGACCGAACGTGGATGACACTGACCCGCCTATACATCGGCCACATGCGCCGGTATTTCGTGTACCGGAAGAAGTCTTAGGACAGCCGGGGAGGAGGAAAGTCACAATGACCACCGCCGATTTCACTCGTTTCCGCAGCCGCCTGCGGTTAACCGGAACAATGCGCCTGGACACCTCGCTGCGCGTTGGCGCGGGCGACACAGACAACATTGCTGCGGCTGACATTACTGTGATCAAAGACGCAACAGGTCGGCCGTACATCCCGGGCTCGTCGTTCAAGGGCGTGCTGCGCTCGTACGTGGAGAGCCTGCTGCGGGCGATCAGCGACGACGAGCAGAAGTCCGCCTGCCTGTGCGTGACGCAGATTGACGGCAAAGCGGACGGTTGCCCGACGACGCGCGATCCGAAGATTCTCGGCAAGCAGTTGGAGGAAGAGATCACCGACCGAGACGCATTCTTTCTGACCAAATCCTGCCGCGCCTGCCAGGTGTTCGGCTCGCCATGGCTGGCCTCCAAAGTGCTGATGAGCGACCTGCCGGTGACCGGGGAATGGCTGGGGCGCTACCAGGTGCGCGACGGGGTCGGGATTGACCGCGACACCGAAACGGCCAGCGAGGGGCTGCTGTATAGTTTCGAGGCGGTCCCGGCAGGGACGGACTTTGCGTGCGAGATTCTGATCGAAAACGCAAGTGAGGCGGAACAGGGGCTGGTGCTGCTCGGCCTGCGGGCGTTCGAGCACGGCCTGATCCGGTTAGGTGGAGCGACCTCGCGCGGGTTGGGGCGGGTAACGTTGAAGTGGCACCTGAATCCAGAGTGCTACGAAGTCAACGCTGATCCAAAGGCGAGCGGCGATCCGAAGCAGTTGTTTGACTTCATTGCTACTGGAAAAGGGGCGCCGTTGACGACCGAAGCAATAGACAAGAAGATCGCGGCGTTCCGAAAAGAAATAGGAGTCTAGGCCATGCACAAGAAGATGGTCAACGAATTGCGGCTGTCGTTCAGCATCGCACCGCGCGGGCCGTTGCTGATCAAATCAGGCAAGGAGAGCGGAGCCGACCCGACGCTGCTGGATATGAACTTTGTCCGGCTGCATCACGCCGGGCTGGGCCGCGAGACGGTGTATCTGCCCGGATCAAGCCTGAAGGGAACGCTCCGGAGTTACTGCGAGAAAATCGCACGTACCGTTGGCGAGGGGACAAACCGCCAGCTGCCCTTCAGTTGCAATCCCCTCGGCAACTCGAATAAACCGGGGGCGCAGTATGCCTGCGGAAGATATTTCGATAAGCACAAAGATGCCAGTAGCGCGCAGAAGTTTGCCGGGAGTTGCGCCATCTGCCGAATCTTTGGGCACACGGGGATGGCAGCGCACTTGTCACTCTCGGATGCGTACCCGTGGGACGCGAGCGCAGTGGAAGCTGAACGACTGGCTCTGTGGGAGAAAACCAACCACACCGAGCAGCGCAACGGTGTGGCGATTGACCGGGTCTCCGGCGCGGTGGCGGTGGGGCCGTTCAACCTGGAAGTGGTTACGCAGGGCGATTTCTTGGGCGAACTGGCGCTAAAGAATTTTCAACTCTGGCAGATAGGACTGCTGGGAATCGCGCTGCGCGACCTGGCGCGCGAGCGCATACCGATCGGGTTCAGCAAGAGCCGGGGGCTGGGCCGGGTGTCAGTGAACCTTCGCGCGCTTGAGGTGGCGTACCCCGGCCAGTTTGCCGTGAAGAGGAATGGGCGCGATCTGAGCGCGGCGCTCCACGGCGTGACGGCGTTCCTCGATGAGAAGTCGGTCACAGAATACGACTATCGGGTGGAGGAAGCGTTGCCGCCCCCCACACCGGGAACAGTGGCCGAGTTGGGAGACGAGGGCCGGGTGAGTCTGAGGTGGACAGAGGCAAAAGCCATCGAGGACGTGTTGAGAGCATGCGCGCCAGCATGGGCGCAGTTCGTCCAGGCATGGCGGGGGGAGGGCGGTTGAGATGGTTGGACATGTTTATTTCTACCCCTCAGTTGCAGCCGACGACTTGAAGAAACTTCTCACCGAACACCAGAGCCGCCTGGCGCACGTCATTCGGCAGACAGAGGCAGCCATCGTCTTTGAGGCTTTCAACGCGGCGAACGACCTGTGGGCCGAGGGGCAGGCGTTTGGGCCGGAACTGGAAGTCCGATGGCGGGCCGCGCCGGGTGGGTTCGAGGTCACAGTACTGACTGAACAGGCTGACCTTGGACAGAAGGGCGCAGGTTGGAAGCAGCACCCGAAATACCGCGTGCTGGATGAGGAAAGCCGGGTGTATCTCTGGGGCCGGCATTGGAGCAAACTGGAAGGGGCGGCCGCGATGGAAAGGGTCCCCGAAGGTTGGGCGCAGGCCAGGATTCCGAACGAACTCAGGTATCCGGTGACGGCGCGCGAGTTCGCGTTCATCCGCACGCGCAATTACCAGCGCAACGGCGTTACGCAGTTCACCCGGCTGGTCGAGTTGAAGAGTCACGACTAAGGAGGAGAAGCCATGAGCAGACGACCTCCCTCACGCGGCGGGCGGCAACGGGAAGAACCCCAATGGCCCAAGCCGTTTGGTTTTGTGCCTTTTACGGGGAAAGTGGATCGGGGCGACGCGCCAGGACACGAACGCTTCTTGCTGGCGCAACACTATTCCGGAAGGCTGATTTACGACCTGGTCGCGCTCAAGCCGGTCCACGTCAGTTCGGGAATCTATGCACTGAGCGAGGACTTGAAGCAACCGGCCGGCGACGTGCTGCGAGACCATTACCGGGTGACCAGGCCGAACGGCGAGCGGCGGCCAGCCGTGCCGGGTTCGTCTCTCAAAGGCGCAACACGGGCCGTGGTCGAAGCGGTGACACATTCGTGCGTTGTACTGACACGCGTGGAGCGGCGGCAGTTGCCGCGCGAAGCGCGCGCTTGCCGCCCGGAGGCGTTGTGCCCGGCGTGCGCGCTATTTGGGGCGCAGAGCCGGCTGGGGCGCGTCAGTTTTTCGGACGCGGTGGTTCGCAAGTTTAAGATGGCAATCCAGCGTGTCCCGGCGCTGTATGGGCCACGCCCCTGGCAGTCGCGCCGGACGTATCTGGATCGACAGGGAAACTTCATCGGGCGCAAGTTCTACTTCCACGGGAAGCCATTTGACGACCCGGCGGGACAGCGCGTTGAGACGATAGCGCCGGAGAGCGAATTAGGAGGGTATGTGGACTTCCACAATCTGAGCGGCGCTGAGTTGGGAGTGCTGTTCTTCGCGCTAGGGCTGGATGGGAGCCTCCGGCTGATGGTAGGCGGGGGCAAGCCGGTGTGTCTGGGAATGGTCGAGTTCCGCCCGAGGGGGCTGGCGCTGGTGACCGCCGTGAGCCTTACCGAATACGACGCCGCCGATGAACCGCTGGCCGGTGAGGCACTCACCCGGTTCATAGCTGAGCGGTTGAAGGAGGCGGAGAGGCTAATCGCGCCGGAAGCGCGGGACAAGCTGCGGGAGATTTTGGCCCCGGAGAACACGCGGGATGCGCCGAGGGGAGCGTATTAGCCTCATCCCCCGACCCCCTCTCCCGAAATGCAACTTCCCGTTTCGAGAAAGGGAGAGAGGCAATCAAATCGAGGTGAACTATGAAACCAGGCGTCGAATTGTCAGGGCAGGATTGGAAGACGGTGGACACGATGGCGCGGGACCTGGCGCGGGACGTAGACCGGAATGAACTGGGGAAGGCGGTAGCGTATTTTCGCCGGACGCGCAGCAAGGGCAAGTTCCTGGAACTGCTCAAGCGCCTGCCATCCTCCGACTACATCCGCCGGAGCAATCGGACACAGCAGTATTTCCGGCGGACCGAGCAAGCGTGCCGCCAGCACCTGGCGGCGGCGGGCGATGAAAAGGCATTGGCGATAGTGACGTGGGCGTTTCGGCTTATGGCATTTTATCAATCTGAGAATGAGCAACGGTTCGGCGGTTCTCGTCGCTAAGGAATACCAACTTGTGTGATGGATGTGGAGGTTCTATATGGCGGTTGAATCCGGCGATGTCACCGACCCCTCCTCTCTTCCTGATCCCTATAGTCGCTTGGCGTTTCTGATCAATAATTACTTGCGTCGTTTGCGGAATCCTGAGAAGAGCCCTCTCGTTGGGGAATTAGCAAAGTATGATTTAGGTTTGGGAAACCCGGCACTACGGGAAGAGCAAGTTCGAGGCTATTGTGAGCTCGCTTGTACAACCTTCCCCACTGCCCTTATACGCAAGTTTCATGCGGATTTCCTACGCGATATTCCTCAATTGATGGGTTGGGAGCGCGATGATGAGGAGCATGACAAATGGATTGACGAGGAAATGACAGATGAGCGGCGAGTCGAGGAAATAGCAACGGCTTTGGGATTTAGCCACCCCTTGGCTTGCAGGGCCAGTGCATATTTCCTCGCGGAGGATTTGAAGGACACTATTCACACGCTGGACCAACATTCTACCGGTCGAAAGGAAATGCAAGGATGTGCGATCTCTGCTGTGGAGGGCGTGGTGGCAATTCTCTGCCGTCTGGTTTCATTTCATGGAAGAGTGCTATTTGGCTCCGACTACGTTGCCCAGTTGTTGGGTCTTGGCGTCATATCAAAGAATGCCGCAAACACACTAAAGAAGTGGCAAGAGGGCAGTAAAAAGCAGAAGATTGAAGAGCAATACAGCCCAGACCTGTCCGACTTGATTCCGATTCTGCGCGGTCTGAATGGGTTTGTGGCTGGTTCTGCCCCCCAAGCCAAATTGTTCCAAAATCTGTATCGCCCTCAGCAGGAGAATCGTTCTCCGGACGAATCTCTTCCGAATGATAAACGCTGGATCCCCGAATTAATATCCAAGGAGTCGTTGGGCCAACTCGAGCCCTTGCGCTTGGCTCGCGACGCATTTGCACACAAAATGGACAAAATGACGGACACCGAGGCGCGCACCAAAGCGTTGGAGTCAGCCAAGCGCGCTTTAACACTGGTTCAGAGTCTCCGCGATGAAACTTTCCCGGCGGTCATCGTGATGCAACGACAAATCTCCATTGAACACGGTGGAGTGCGGTTAGACTATCAAGATGAAGAGGGAAAGTTACAGACCGCCCGGTTTGCACAGCGGCCGGTCCCATTTATGCCGCGTGTGGAAATCTTTTATCATCAACCTCTAAGTCCTACAGACGGCGCTATCCTAATATCGCCTCCAGTGTTTGTTCCAGTAGATGAACAACTCGGAGGAATGTTGACATGAAAGTTCTCATTTCCCCCCTCGGCCTGACCCCCGGCGCAGTAACGAGCGCGATCTATGTGCTGCAGCGCGAGGGTTATGGTTGGATGGACGAATTGATTACCCTCTCTACTGGCAAATCGTTGGCAAAGTTATGCGAGCGCGAGATCGAGCGTGACTTGGCGCGGCTGGCGGACGAACAGGGGCATCAAGTGAAATACACACCAGCCGGCCACGAGAAGATCACGCGCGAGGATATTGGTTCGGCGGAAGATGCGGCTAAATTCGTCAGCAAAGCCAAAGAGATAATCGGGGCGCGGGCGGAGGCCGGCGATGAAATCTATCTTAACCTGACCGGTGGCCGGAAGAGCATGGTGGTGGCGACAGCAATGGCTGCGCAACGGTTTGATGTGACGTTAATGTTTCACCTGTGGGTGGACGAAACGATCGAGGAAGAAGGCCATATCACGCGTCTGTTAAAGCTGCCGGAGAGTCAGCGCCGCAACTATTTGAATCCCCCGCCCGACAAAGTCGCTTTGGTGCAAATGGAAGTCCAGCATATTGGCCCATTGTTCGAGGCGGCAGATTTGAGCGACCGGTTGCAGGATCGCCTGTTTGAAGAAGCGGTGGGCAATTACATGGCCGAGAAGTGGAACTGCGAAAAAGTGCGCTGGCGTTTTAAGCCGGACTACCTGAAGAGACCCAGGGACTTAGGGGATGTGGATGTTTATGCGGAGAAGGCTGTTCCTGGCGGCTACGAATTGCTGGCGTTAGAGTGCAAGTTCGGGAAGGCAGTGACGGCAGAGATGGTGCGCAAATTGGCCGAGCGCCGTGACCGTATTCGGGAAGTGAACAAGCGCGAGGGACAGGCGATCACCGTGCGCGGCGGAATTGTCTTTCACGGGGCCGAGTGGGCAGATGATGTCATCGCAGCGGCCAAGAATGTTGGTGTGGAACGCTGGCAGGCAGCACTCTCCAAGAACTGGGAAAAGCGGGCGGATTGGCAGGTGACTGACCTGAGGCAACTGCAACCATAATGCTCCTCCTCAACCTCTCCCACCCCCTCACCCCCGACCAGCTCGAAGCCATTGGCCGCCTCACGGGCCAGCCGGTCGAGCGCGTGATCGCGCTCCCGGCGCAGTTCGACCATCAGCAGCCGTTCGGGCCGCAATTGGAAGCATTGATGACCAGGGCCGAACTCGCGCCGCAGGAATGGCAGACAGCGTCTATTCTCGTCAACCCACCCTCGCTCAACTTTATCACCGCGCTGGTGGGTTGACGAGAATA
>Ga0209751_10004416_pt1 | contig 13474 bp, 10 predicted proteins | sample RifCSP13_1_FD_184019 | JGI IMG/M metagenome (GOLD analysis project Ga0209751, IMG submission 184019) | Soil microbial communities from Rifle, Colorado - Rifle CSP2_sed 13_1 (SPAdes) (version 2) | ecosystem: Environmental > Terrestrial > Deep subsurface > Rock core/Sediment | place: Rifle... | reverse complement strand
TCGGGAGGGCTTCGCGGCCCGAACGGGGTGGGGGCAATCTAGGACGCCTCAACCCTGGAGAGGGATCCCAAGGGATCGCTTGGAGATTCGTTCACAAGCTCTCCAGGGGGAGGGCGTTTTAGCCACGCTGGGAACGATGGCGCGCGGAGCCGCCAGCGACGCCCGCTCGATCGATCGAGGACGGACGCCCCCGCACCCACCTGCACCGCACCTGCAGTGCGCTGCAGGTGCAGGTGTGCGGTTCGGGGCAGGTGTCGCCCCGGCGGGCCAGGGCTTCGCGGCCCGAACGGGGTGAGGCGGTGTCGAAAAGATCAGGATGGATGCTTCGAAGGAGAAGGCGCCCGATCAGCGATGGTCCAGGTCGAAGGTCATGAAGTCTTCGGCCAGGCGGATCGGGCCGTTGAAAGTGGCCTTGGCTTGCTGGACGAGCGACTCGCCGACGCCTGCCGGATAGTGGATGAGGAGCAACTCACCCACCTCGGCTTCGCGCGCGATCGCGCCCGCTTGTGAAGCGGAGGTGTGGCCCACGCCGGCGCCCGAAGCCTCGTGGATGAGGACGTCGGCCCCGCTGGCGAGGTGGACCACGGCCGGGCACGGCTCGGTGTCGCAGGAGTAGGCGATGGCGCGGCTTCGATCCCGCGATTCGATTCGCAATCCGATCGTCGGCACCAGATGCCTCACCGGCGTGGAGTAGATGCGGAAATCCTCATGCTCCAGGAGCAGGATGTTCTCCCGCTCCGGGAGGCGATGGAACGCCACGGGGAAGAAGTTCGGCCAGTTGTCCCAGTGGTAGAAGCCCATCATGTCTTCGATGCGCTCCAGGCAGTGGTGCAGCCCGTAGATGCGCAGGGGCTCCTGGCGCCCCAGAAGCCACATGTTCATCAGCAGGAGCGGGATGCCCGAAACGTGATCCGGATGGAAGTGGGTGGCCACGATGTCGGTGATCGATTCGAGGGTGATCCCCGCCTTGCCCAGATGAACGACGGGAGTGCCGACGCAGTCGATCAACACCGTCCCGCCCTTCCCCACCACGGCCAGGTGGGTGTTCTCCCGCAGCGGGTCGGGGATGGCGTTCGATGTCCCGAGGACGATCAGTTTGGGCATGGATCACATCCCGTTTAGAAGCAGGAGGGCGATCCGCGGCGTGACGAAGACCTCAAGGGCGGCCGCGCCCGCCAGGAGGGGGACGACAAGGCCGAGAAAGAGGCGCGCCCATTCGGCCAGGGCGAGGAGCAAATTCTGCCCAAGCGATCGCCCCTGCGGCGGGCTGATCGCCGCCAAGCCGAGTTGCAGGATGGCGGCGCCGCCCACCAACGCGGCCGGGATTTCGAGGACCGCATGCGGCAGCACCAGGGCGGCCAGGAAACGGCCGACGTCTTGCCCGGCAAGCGCCATGTTGCCCGCGAAATAGCCCACGATGCCCACGGGCGCCATAAGAAGGATCACGGCCAGGACGCCGAAGGAGAAGCAGCCGAGGAGCGTGGCGGCGGCCATCGCCCTCAGGTTATTCGAGAGCACCCACAGCCAGCCTTGCCCGGAAAGAAATCCATACTCGGCCAGGCTCCCCAACGCGTCGCGATCCAGGCGATCGAGCTCGAGTATCTCCGGGGGCAGGCGAAACTCGCTCGCCATGCGGCCGCCGAGCAAGTAGGCAGCGACAAGCGCGGCGGCGAGAATCGCAACCGAGGGCCAGAGGCGGGCCAACGTCCCTCGGAAGAGGCCGCGATACCAGTCCAGGGGATTCTTCGCCCCCTGCCGAAATGCGTGCCAGAAATAGTCCCAGCCCGAGCGCAGCCGGAGCACGTCGAATTCGCGGCCCAACACCTCTTCGCGATTGAAGAGGTGAAGCCCCATTCTGCCCAGCACGACGCCGATCACCGTAAGCGCCAGGACAACCCACCATAAGATCGTGTAGCGCCCCCAGAACATGATCAGGCTCTCACCGATGATGAGCTGCGAGACCGGCAGGATGATGAATGAGGCCAGCAGGTTGGCGGCGCGGACGGAGGTCGTCTGCAGAGAGATCACGACTGCGCCGCTCACCATGACCAGCGCTTGGGCCGTCGTGAGCAGGACCACCTGCGCCAGAAGCATCCCCGGCGGCCGCCATCCGATCTGGATGGCCAGCCCGATCAGGTAGACGCTGATCCCCAGATAGGAGGCGGCCAGAGGCGGGGCGAGCGAGGCGAGCATCTTCCCGAGGTAGAGCTGCCCCTCGGTGAGCGGCGTGGCCAGCAGGGGCTCGAGCGAAAGCCGCTCCCGCTCGCCGGCGAAGCTCTCCAGCGCGATCACAAGGGAGATCGAGACGGGGAAGAATCCCACGACCATCAGCAAGAACGGGATGAGCCTCTCGCCGATCAGCGGGGCACCGTACCGGCCGACGAATTCCACCGCCTGGCGAGCGGTGAAATTCATCAAGGCCGGGAAGAACAGGGTGAGCAGAATGATAGGGATCAGGATGCGCCAATCGCGCATCTGATCCCGGATTTCCCGCCGGGCGACGGTCAGGGCGCCGCCGAAGAGATCGAAGGTGGCCAGGGCGCCGGCGTTCAAACGGCCCGCTCCGCCGCGCCCTCTTGGCCCGCCACGACCTGGAGATAGACGTCTTCCAGGCTTCGATGCACCTCGGAGAGCGTCACCACGGGCACGCCGGCCGCCGCCAGCGCTCCAAGGAGCTCTGGGTTCACCTTCTCCGGACGGGCCGTCCGGTAGCGAATCCAGTCGGGCCCGCTGGCGAGGAGATCGATCCCCTCAGGCAACAGGCCGACGGCGCCGTCGAGCGATCGGGCGAGCCGCAGCTCCATGATGGGATCCCCGAGAAGGACCTTCTTGAGCTCGGCCGGGGTCCCGTGCGCCACGATCCGGCCGCGATGGATGATCGCGATCCGGTCGGCCAGCATCTCGGCTTCGGGCAGGTTGTGGGTGCAGACGACGATGGCCCGCTTGGCCGAGCGCAGGGCGGCGATTCCTTCACGCACCGTTCGGGCGCTCGCAGGATCCATCGCCGAGGTCGGTTCGTCCAGGAGAAGCACGGGAGGATCGTGAAGCAGCGCCCGCACCAGCGCCAGCTTCTGCCGCATCCCCTTCGAAAACTCGCCCAGCCGACGGCCGAACGCCCACTCCAGATCGTAGCGCGCCGCAAGCTCCCTCACCCGCGCCCGGATCTGATCCGGCGTCATCCCATAGACCTTGCCGAAGAACTGCAGATAGTCGAGGGGCCGCATGCGCGTGTAGAGGCCGTGGTGTTCGGTGAGCAGGCCTACGCTGCGGCGCACGCCCACCGGGTTGCGCTGTGTATCGAAGCCGCCCACCTCGGCTGTGCCGCGCGTCGGGCGCAGGATCGAGGTGAGCATGCGGATCGTCGTGGTCTTGCCGGCGCCGTTGGGGCCGAGCAGGGCCAGGATTTCGCCCGCGCCGACGGCGAGCGTCACGCCATCCACCGCCGTGAAGCCGTCGAACTGCTTGGTGAGATCGTTCGTACGGATTAGGTCCATCTTGAATGAGGATTATAGCAGGCCGCCCCTCGGCAAACAATCAACCAGGCGTCCTAGGCCTCCGTCACGGCCGGGCAAGCACAAGAACCCATTTTCACACCGCCGGCGTCCGGCCCCGCAGCTTCTTGCGGGCATAGTTGATGTCGGTTTCCGCCGCCGGGTAGACGCGCAAACCCGTGCGCTCGCGCTGGAAGATGGTGATCAGTTGTGAGGGGGTCGGTTGCCATCGAGTGCTCGGCGGAGGACCGAACGCCCGTCCCCCCTTCCGAGCGTGTCAACAAATCGGATCAGAGCGAAAGCAAACCTCCAGTCGATACGTTCCTGGCGCCTAGCGCGCGAATCGAAAGCGGAGAGGGGGGACGAGGCCTAAGGAGGCAGGGGGCGGCTTGGCCGCCCCCTGCCTCCTTAGATCAACCTCCCTTCCCCCGGCACGTCCCCCTCAGATTCTCGAATTCGAGCAACTGCCGGGGGAGGGGCTGGGGTGGGGGCAGGTCCGGGCGCACAAGCGTCCCGGGCGTCGTGCAATCCCCGCCTCGTGCCGCGTGCCCTGGCGCACGCGCCTCTGTTCGCCAACAGTGGTCCCATGGCGTGCACGAAAGGGCGAGGCGATGCCCACTGGCACTGCGCTCACTAGCACCGCACTTGCGTGCCGTGCAAGTGCGGCGGGCGCGCACATCGTCCCGACCCAGCACCTGCGGTCTGGGCAGGTGTGTCCTTCGGGAGCGCCAGTGCAAGTGTCGCCCCTACGACAGCTTCGACGCGCCCTTCCTCGACCCAAATGCCCCGCCGCGGGGGCGTTCCATGGAATGCCCCTACTCCGTCGAGGGTTGGAGGCATGCCTGGTTTGCGTGCGGCGCGCGGGTTCGCGGCTCTACCCGGCGACGGAAATCCGCGCCAACTACGCCCTCAGGCCCCAGCGAGTACGGTCGCGGTCGGTGTTGAACGAAGAATGAGAACCGTAGGGGGAACTCTCAGACCTGGGTGAAGTGCTCGGCTTCCAACCTCTTCCAGTCGGGGTCCTCCGGTAGGCGGATGAAGGGCGCCAGGAGCGGATAGGCCCGGCGGAGGGCCTCGGCCAGCTGCAGCGCCAGCCGGCGGATGGAGAAATGCGCGTTGGAGCCCGAGCGAAGCTCGCAGAAATGGAACGCTTCGCGAAGGTTGAGGGTAAGGAGCACCCGCCGGTTGAATCCGTTGGGGACGATGTAGGCCGCCACTCCGGGGCTCCAGAGGGCCAGCGAGCGATATGCCGCCGCGGATCGCTCCATCGCATCGCGATAGGCGCCCTCGAAACCGGCCTGCGTGATGAGCTTCGGCACGGCGTAGCCCAATTCGGCGGTGAGGCGCTGGGGAGTCTGCGTCATCATGCGATGGCGCTTCAGCTCGAAGTAGGCCCCCTGATCAAGCGTGGCCTCGACCGTGAGCACCGTATGCTCAAGCGCCCGCAGGGGGACGTCGAAACGCCCCATCCCCCCCAACACCTCTTCCGCGAGCGCCTGTCGGTCGGCCCGCGTCATCGAGCGAACTTGCTCCAGAAGGCGCGCCGCCGACCCTGAGGCGTGTGGGTAGAGCGCCGCAACCAGAACGCGCACCTCTCCCTCGTCATCGTGGCTGATCAGCCGCACGCCCTCTTTCCAGGGATCCTCTAGAAGGAGCGAAGCCTTCGCCTCCAGGGCCGACTCCGTCTGCGCCAGATAGTCGGAGGGCTCGGCATACTTGAGCAGCGTAGGCACCTCGGCCCGGGCGATCTCCTTGAGCTCCTCGGCGATCCGCCTCACCTCGGCGAGGGGGTGGGCCAGCATCTTGCGCAGCGCGTGCTCCACGGTGCGGGCGTTGGCCGTCATGCCGACATTGGCCAACGCGGCCGCCGGGAGCAGAAAGCGGCAGGCATCGACGTAGCGAGAGCGGATGCGCCCGTCCCAGCGCTCATCGCTCTCCCCCTCGCGCTGCGGCGCCATCACCTGCACCGCCGCCCTCGCCGCCCCCAGCGATTCGCGGTAGGCGACGAAGAGGGAATCGCATGTCTGGCGGTAGAGCGCCTCGTGCACGGTCCCTTCGATTTCCTCGGGGACGTAGTAGTGGCCGGCCTCCCATTTCTGGTAGCGCGTCGATTTCTCGGTGTAGGAGGCGAGCCGATGCGATTCGATCGACTCGATGGCCAAGCGCGAGACGTTCTCGAAAGCGATGTGCAGGACGGCGTGTTCGGCCACGGAGGCGTGACCGTAGCCCACGACCCACTTCTCATGGAACTCGGCCGACCTCTCGTCGGTGAGCTCGGCCGCGATCTCATCGAAGGAAAGCGGCGATCGAGAGGTCTTGGCGAAGGCGACGGCGATCGTCTCCGGGCTGAGTTGGCGCGGGCTGAGAAGATAGATTCGCCGGCCCGGCACTTCACGCATTTCCGCCCTCCCCGTGGGCAGCCAGGATCACCCGGGCGCGCCGGATGTCGCGCTGAATTTGCTCGAGGAGAGCCTCGGGCCCGTCGAACTTGCGCTCGTCGCGCAGGCGCTCGATGAAGATCAATCGAAGCGTGCTCCCGTAGAGATCGCCCTCGAAATCCAGGAGATGGGCTTCGACAACCGGCTCGTGGGCGCCCCCTTCGAAGGTGGGCCGGACGCCGATGTTGGCCACGGCGTGCAGCCGGCGCCCGGGCACCCCCGCCAGGCAGGCGTAGACACCCGCTCCTGGGACCGCCCGCTCCTGGGCGACGGCCAGGTTGGCGGTGGGAATGTTGAGGGATTTCCCCCGGCCCGCCCCCTGGATCACTGTCCCCGGCAGGGTGAATGGTCGGCCCAGATAGGAGGCTGCCCGGGCCACATCCCCGGAGCGGAGCGCCTCGCGCACGCGCGTCGAGCTCACCACCTCCCCGCCCACGAGCACTGGAGGCATCACATGGAGCCGGAAACCTCGCCGCGTGGCGGCCTGCTCGAGGAAGACTACATTCCCCTGGCGCCGGTACCCAAGGGCGAAATCCTCTCCGACCCAAAGATCGCGGAAGTGCAGATGGTGTGTGAGTTGGTCGAGGAACTCGTCGGCGGTGACCTCTGCCAGGTCGTGATCGAAACGCTGGGTGATGACCATATCGACGCCGGCCTCATCCAGCAGGGCGGCGCGCTCCTCGGGCGTTGTGATGTAGAACGCCGGGGCGCGCCCCCGCAGAACCACCGAAGGATGAGGGTAGAAGGTCACCACGACCGCCGGAACTCCTTCGGCCCGGGCGCTCTCGACCAGGGCGCGTATCAGGGCGCGATGGCCGAGGTGAACGCCGTCGAAGGAGCCGATGGTGAGGGCGCATCCGTCGAGATTGGCCTGCGCGAGGTCCGAGACGCGCTGAATCGGGGCCCTCACGCCATGAACACCTTGCGGGGATGCCACTCGCCTGATTCTTCGACGGCCTCCAGAATCGCCAGCAACTCGCCGTCGGCGCCAACGGCCTTGGCCATTCCGTGCGAGCCGGGCGCCGCAGCGATGCGATGGCCGAAGCGGATGCGCTCCAGATCTTCGCCCGCCACAACAACGGCGGGGACGTCGGGCAGGGCGTCCGCCGCCGAGAGGACGTACTGCTCCCACTTGCCCGTAAGGAAACCGACTTCGAGCTTAGGCAGCACGACCGCGTCCTCAATTGTGAAGGGTCCGGCGCGCGTCCGGCGGAGCCCGGCCAGGTGGGCGCCGGCGGAGAGCTTCTCGCCCAATTCGTTGGCAAGCGATCGAATGTAGGTCCCCGCCGAGCAGTTGACAGTGACCACCAGGTCGGGCGGATCGAAAGTGACCACGTCGAGGTTGTAGATGGTCACCTTGCGGGGCCCCAGCTCCACCTCCTCCCCGGCCCTGGCCATCTCGTAGGCCTTGCGCCCCTTCACCTTGATGGCGCTGAACGGAGGCGGCACCTGCTCGATCTCGCCGACAAACGCCGGCAGGGCCGCCTGGATCTCCCGCAGGCGGGGGACCTGGCCCGTCTGGCGCACGACGTCGCCGTCGGCGTCATAGGTGCGGGTGGAGCTGCCAAAGCGGATCACGGCCTGGTAGGCCTTGACCGAAGTCGAGAGGTATTCACTGAGGCGGGTGGCGGCGCCCAGGCAGAGAACCAGCACGCCCGACGCTCTCGGATCGAGCGTGCCGGCGTGCCCCACCTTTCGGATCTTCGTGCCCCTGCGAACGAGGCTGACGATGTTGTGGGAGGTCGGCCCCACAGGTTTGTCGACGATGATGAGCCCGTAATCCTTCATGGATGTGACCCCGACGATGTGTGCAGGAATGCTCGGGCAGAGTGGAGAACTCTCGTGCGGATCTCGTCCAGATCTCCTTCAATCATCGCCCCGGCGGCCGGCTCGTGCCCCCCGCCCCCGAAGGCCTGAGCCAGCCGGGCCACGTCAATGCCGGCGGCCGAGCGCCAGCTCACCTTGACCTTGCCTCCCGGCTGCTCCACAAACACCAGGGCGATCCGGGCGCCATCGAGAGTGGTGAGCAGGTTGATCAGGTCGGCGTCGTCCGTGCCGAAATACATTGTGGCGCGCCGGTCTTCCTCCGTGAGGCTGGCCCAGACGATCCCGTCGTCCCATCCCAGGCTCGAGAGCCCCCGCCCCCAGTAGCGCGCCGCCGGGATCGTCCGACGGTTGAGGCCGCGATCGTAGACCTCCGCCAGCGGCGCGCCGAGCTCGACGAGCGAGGCGGCCAGGCGAAGCACCTTGGGGGTGACGTTGTCGGTGCGGAACCCCACGGTGTCGGTGACCAGCCCGGTGAGCAGGCAGGTGGCGATCGCAGCGTCGATCGTGCCGCCGACGGCCGAGGCGTAATCGTACAACACTTCGGCCGTCGCCGCGGCTCCCGATTCCACGAGGTTGACGCGCGCGAAGCGGGTATTGGTGGCGTGGTGATCCACGTTGATGTCCGGCCGCCGGCCAAGCTGCTCTTCGCTCAAGCCAAGCCGGGCGAGATCCGAGCAATCGACGGCGATGAGGAGATCGGCCTGTTCCTGAGGCGCCCTGCGGATGCGATCCGCGCCGGACAGGAAGGAGAAGCGCGCCGGCGCTCCATCCGCCAGGATCGGGGTCGCCTTCTTGCCGGCGGCGTCCAGGAGAAGAGTGAGGGCCAGGAGGGATCCAATTGCATCGCCATCCGGCCGGACGTGACTGATCACGAGGACGGTGTGCGCCGGAGCGAGAAGCCGTTCCGCCGCCCGCACCTCATCCTCGAGCACGCTTCTCTCCTCGCTTCGGGCGGTCGTCGGCCTTCAGAGAAGCGAGCAATTCCTCGATCCGCGCCCCTCGCTCCGCCGAGGCGTCCCAGCGAAATCGCAGCCGAGGGAATGATCGCAACGGAATGCGCCGCGCCAGTTCGCTCCGAAAAAAACCTCGCGCCCGGATCAGGGCCGTCATGACGTCCTTCTGGGCCTCCGCCTCCGCCATCGTCACGTGGATGGTGGCAAAGGCCAGCTCCCGGTCCACGTCGATGCCCGTCACGATCAGGCCTTCGAGCCGCGGATCGGAGACCTGCCTCAAAAGGATTTCGGCAAGCTCTTCCTGCATCCGTGTGCCAATGCGGCGGGACCGGGCCTCGCTCGTCATCGGCGCGCCTTACTCAGCGGCTACCTGCTCCGTGGTGTAGCACTCCACGACGTCGCCCGCCTGGAAATCGGAGAAGCCCTTGACCCCGATCCCACACTCAAACCCCTCGCGCATCTCGCGCTCATCTTCCTTTTCATGCTTGAGCGACGAGATCGTGCCGTCGAAGATTTCGTCCTGTCCCCGCAGCACGCGAGCCCGCGCGCCGCGGCGCATTTCTCCCTGGACGACAAGCGAGCCGGCGATATTGCCCAACTTCGGGATACGAAAGACCTTCCTCACTTCCGCCCGCCCCAGCACCACTTTGCGCGTCTCCGGAGCAAGCAGCCCCTTGAGCGCCTTCTCGACGTCTTCCGTCAGGCGGTAGATGATGTCGTAGAGGCGGATGTCCACCCCTTCGGCTTCGGCCATGCGCCGGGCTCCGGGATCGGCCATCACGTTGAAGCCGATGACGATCGCGTCGGAAGCCGCCGCCAGCATCACGTCGTTCTCGCCGATGTTTCCGGTGGCGGCGTGCAAGACGTTCACTTTGATCTCGCCGGCGCTCAGATCCCGCAGGGAAGAGACAATGGGCTCCAGCGAGCCTTGAACGTCGGCCTTGACGATCAGGCGCAGCTCCTGAGTCTCGCCCTTTTGAAACGCGTCGAAGACCTGTTCGAGAGTCTTGGCTGCGCGCGGCCGTGTGGCCGCCTGCTGGGCGGCCAGGCGCCGCTCGGCGACCAGCGTGCGGGCCTCGCGCTCGGAAGCGGCCGTGATGAACACCTCGCCGGCGTCGGGGACGTCGGAGAGCCCGAGCACGGAGACGGGGGTCGACGGCGTGGCATCCTGCACGGCGTTTCCCTGGAAATCGGCCATCGCCCGCACGTTGCCGGACGCCTTCCCGGCCAGCAGGATATCGCCCACCCGCAACGTGCCGTTCTGGACCAGCAGCGTCGCCACCACACCTTTGTTGCGGTCCAGCCGGGCCTCGATTACCGACCCAAACACCCGACCTTTGGGGTTGGCTTTGATCTCCGTGGTATCGGCCACAAGGAGAATCGCCTCAAGCAGGTCTTCGATCCCGGTACGTTTCTTGGCCGAGACGGGGACGACCAGCGTATCTCCGCCCCAATCGTCGGGGATCAGCCCGAGATCGGCCAGCTGTTGCCGGACGTTATCGGGATTGGCGTTGGGCTTATCGACTTTGTTCAGGGCGACGAGGATACGCACGCGGGCGGCCTTCACATGGGCCAGCGCCTCTTTCGTTTGCGGCATCACGCCGTCATCGGCCGCCACGACCAGCACGGCGATATCCGCGCCTTGCGCGCCCCGGGCGCGCATCGCCGTGAAAGCGGCATGGCCCGGCGTATCGAGAAAGGTAATGAGCCGATCCCGATGGCGAACCTGGTAGGCGGCGATCCGCTGGGTGATCCCGCCCGCCTCGCCCTCGGCGACGTTGGTCTCCCGTATGGCGTCGAGCAGCGTGGTCTTCCCGTGATCGACGTGCCCCAGGATGGTCACCACGGGAGGCCGTGGGACGAGGGAGGCCGGATCTTCATCGCCGATGATCCGGCGCCATTCGGGCGCCGCCGTCCTTTCCTCGGCCTGCTCGGCCTCGGGCGCGGCCGCCGGCCGAGCCTCAAAGCCAAACTCCTCGATCACGATGGCCGCGGTGTCGTAATCGATCTGCTGATTGATGTTGGCCATCACGCCGTTGGCCATCAGCTGTTTGATCACGTCGATCGGGCTGGCTTCGATCCGGGCGGCCAGATCACGGACGGTGAGGCTGGCGGGGATCTCGATCACCTTATGGCCGTTCTCGCTCATCACGCACCTCCGGCTGGCAAGCCGACCGCGGCGAGCGAGCGGGCCAGGCGGGCTAGTGGGGCCGCATGGTTCGCATCACTCGACTTCGCGTTTTACGATCCGCGAGCCTGGCTTCAGCCATGGCTCTCGCCCTGCAACGAAGCGGCGTGTGCCGCCAGCGCCTGGCGCACCTCAGGGGAGATCTCGGTGCGCAGCGCTCGGGCCAAGGGCCCCCGGAGCGCCGCCTCCCAACACGACCTCTGATCGTGAAGGTAGGCGCCCCGCCCTGGGGCCTTGCCCGTCGGATCTACCCCCACCCCCTCCGGGCCGCGCACGACGCGGATCAGGGACCGCTTGGCGATCACCTGACGGCACCCCACGCAGGTCCGCTGAGGAACGTGCGGTTGGCGGCGCGGTTTCGCGGATGGCACAGCAGCTGTCTCGCGGTCGGCGATTGCCTCGCCTATTCCTCGAATTCCTCTATGTCGCCCAGCTCACCCGCTCGGCCCGGCTTCCGGCGGCGCTTGACGACCATCTCTCCGAGTTTCTCATCAAACTCGACGACGCGGGCGCCCTTCTGGCCCTTCTTGCGCTTCTTGCCGGCGGCCACGGACGCCTCGGCTTCCTCTTCCTCTTCGTCGGCTTCCACAACCGTTCCGACCTCGAAGGTGACGGGCAGTGGCACCGCCTCCGCCCCGACAGCACCTTCGGCCGGGACCGCGGCCTCTGTCGGCATCTCGGCCCCCTCGGCCTCGACCTTGGCAGCCTCGGCTCCCGCTTCGGCAGGGGCCGCCTCCTCGGGCACGGCCTCCGCCACCGCGGCGGGCTCGGGAACGGCAGCCTCCGCAGCCTCCGGGGCCGCCTCTTCGATCACCTCGGGCGGAGCCTCAACGACCGGCTCCGGATAGGCAAACGCCCGGAGAACCTCTTGAATCTCTTCCATCGACTTCGGCCCGATGCCGTCCAGACCTAGGATGGCATCGGGCTCCATGCCCATCTTCTCGAGCACCTGGCCAGCAATCACGTAACCGGCTTCACCGAGAATGGTGAGCAGCCGATCGCTCAAGCCGACCTCGGCGAGGGCCGTCTGGAAGGCGCCGACCGGGATCCCTGCTCTCACCTCCGCCAGCTTCTCCGCCCTCGCTTGCCGTGCGGCGCCCTGGCGGACCCGCACCTCCCGCTCCACCCGCTCGACGAAAGTCGTCAGAACCTGGTACTCCTCGGGGGTCACCGGGCGGTTCTCGGCCTTCTTGAGAAGGATGGCCTCCACCTGCTGCATTGCGTTCGCTTCGCGCTCGGCCAGGTCGGCGTACGCGGGGTCGGAGGTCAGTCGGCGCAACGACTCGGCGGCGGCTTCGGGCAGGCTCTTGATATCCACCCGCCAGCCGGTGAGCCGGGCGGCCAGCCGGGCGTTCACCCCGGCGCGGCCGATCGCCAGGCTTAGCTGGTCTTCGGGCACAACGACCATCGCCGTCTTGCCGCGCTCAGGGTCTTCATCCAGGTAGACGCCCGAGACGCGCGCCGGGCTGAGCGCCTTGGCGATAAACGCGGCGGGCTCCGGGTTCCACTCGATCACGTCGATCTTCTCGTCGTTGAGATCGCGCACAATCGACTGGATGCGCACTCCGCGCAGCCCGACGCATGCCCCCACGGGGTCGATCCCTTCGCGCAGCGCGGAGACGGCCACCTTGGCCCGCTTGCCCGCCTCGCGGGCAATCGCCCGGATTTCCACCAGACCCTGATTGATCTCGGGTACCTCCATCTCCAGGAGGCGGCGAAGCATGTTGGGGTGGGTGCGGGAGACGACGATCACCGGCCCCCGGGACGACTTGCGGACTTCCAAGACGTAGACCCGGATCCGATCGCGCGTGCGGAAGCCCTCTCCCGGGATCTGCTGGTTGCGTGGCAGGAGCGCCTCGGCCCGTCCCAGGCCCACCGTCACCGCCTGCGGCGTGATCGAGTGGACGGTGCCGTGCACCAGGTCCCCTTCCCGTTCGATGAACTCCAGGTACTGCGCGTCGCGCTCGGCCTCCCGCAGGCGCTGTAGGATGACCTGCTTGGCCGTTTGCGCCGCCACCCGTCCGAAGTCCCTGGGCGTGGAGACGACCATTACCATCCCCCCCAACTGCGCCTCCGGGTCGACCTGGCGCGCGTCTTCCAGGGCGACTTCGGTGAGAAGGTTTTCCACCGATTCGACGACTTCCTTCTCGGCGTACACCTGAAACTCGCCGGTCTCCGGGTTGAACCGGGCCTCGACGTTTTGGGCGCTGGAAGCATTCACCGAGCGACGGTAGGCGGAGACGAGGGCCGCCTCCAGGGCCTCCATCACGACCTCGCGAGGCAGCCCGAAGCGCTCGGTAATCTCGTTGAATGCCAGTCGAAACTCACTCTTCATGCGATGACTTTCCCTTACCGGGGCTTGCGCGTTCTGAGTATCAAGAAGAAAAGTGGGGGCAACCCACTTTTCCGAAGACAACCATAGCAGTACCCCAGCATGGGTATTCTAACATGCTCCCCGAGGGGACGCAAGGGTCATCCGCGTGCCGGCCCCTTTCCGCTCCGTGGCCGATCGGGAGCTGTCCGGCGGGCGGCACGCCGCCGGCTCCCGCCAACGGCCGAAGGTGCCGGGCGATCTTC
>Ga0209751_10004414_pt1 | contig 13475 bp, 13 predicted proteins | sample RifCSP13_1_FD_184019 | JGI IMG/M metagenome (GOLD analysis project Ga0209751, IMG submission 184019) | Soil microbial communities from Rifle, Colorado - Rifle CSP2_sed 13_1 (SPAdes) (version 2) | ecosystem: Environmental > Terrestrial > Deep subsurface > Rock core/Sediment | place: Rifle... | reverse complement strand
ACAAAAAGAAGTCGATGAATATATGGAGTACTACCATACCAAAAGAGCACACCTAGGTCTTAACAGGAAAACACCCAATGATATTTTGAAAGAGTACCAAGTGACGGATATTTAAGTAAACATACCGGTTATAGGGTATATGTTATTTCAGGTGACTTTTAAAAAATTCTAAGTCTTTCTTAACGACCAGATCCCAGCTCGGTCGTAAATTGTGATCGGCTGCTGGATATGTAAAATATTCAACTGGTTTTCCGTCTTTCTTAAGCGTATCAACCAATTCGTTTGTCCATGATATGGGTACCTCATTATCGCTTGTACCTTGGTGAATTTGCAAAGGAGTATTAATCCGATCCAAGTAATTGGTTAGAGAGTATAGTTCGACGTCATAAAGTTCCTCAAATTTCGCGAGCTCGCTGCGTATCAGTTTTCCGTGGTCTTCTGACTCATCTGTATAGTAAAGAATCGAATAAGGAAAAGGTTTTGATACAGGTGCCCAAAGAGTTGAAGGATAATTTACTCCAGAAATTTCCAGTACTGTGAGTGCTATTTGACCTCCGTTTGAGTGCCCCCAGAGAAATACATTTTTTCCATCCCACTCCGGTATTTGATCCAGTGATTTTATTAAAGAAAGTACTGTAACATATGTCTGAAAACGAGTTTCGAAAATATTTTCAGCTTCTTTATCCGATCCTCCGTAACCCAAAAAATCAGGTGCGACCGTAATAAAACCGTTTTTTGCAAAGACTTCTGCGGCTTTTCTTGTTCCGTCCCCTACCCTGTATAAACTCTGATCGATGTAGCCTCTGAGCATAATTATTAAAGGAGCCTTATTTTTGTTTGATAATCCAGCCGGTAAGTTTATTTGCCCTTCGGATACTTTCATATCTTTCCCATCCAAATTTGGGTTAAAGCGGAATCGAAAAATATGCGGACTATAATCTTCAATATCGGAAAGTTTCAGGTCCATCTCAAATTGGCCTACTTTAATGTCGGTTTTGGATAAATTTTCAATTGTGTATTTTTCGAGCGGTCTTGGAATAACTTTTGGGATTGGAAGCGATGTTTGTTTATCAGTTGCTTCCAAAACCCGGTTCATAAATAAACCGAGAAAAAACACAATCGCTAGCAATATTAGATAAAAGAGTTTTCTTAACATTTGACTTTTTAAATCGTTCTCAGGGATATTATACTTAAGAAATAAACTTTTGAAGATTTAGGATGATGGTGAAGATAGAAAAACCCCCGTAAAATAGGAAAGCTCCTCCGACTCCGATTATTCTGATTAAGGACGGCCTAAGCGGCTTTTCTAAGCTTGTCAGATTAAGCCAAAGAATCATTCCTGAATATATAAACATAGAAATAGCATTTAATACTGCCCCTGTTACAACTAAAGCCAAAGGTTCGGTAAAACCCAATAAGAAGATGGCAATTCCCACCAATATTTGCAGCCATAAAAAGCCGTAGAAAAGTTTTGGTAGCTTATCGGTCGAGAACCTTGCTTTACCAAGGGAGCTGGCCAAGCTTAGCTTATCGGCAATTACCATGTTTTCGCTGGAAATCCTGGCATTCGATCCATATACGCTGAATTGTGTTCCGAAAAGCATAACCCCCGCCATTAAAAGAAAGAAAGTGCCCAAAAAAGGAAAAGTTCTTGATGCAATAACTGAGCCTTCCCTTATTACAAAATTAATGCTTGTTTCAACCCCTGGATCTTTGTAAGCGGTAGAATAGGCCAAAAGAGATAATAGAATCATTGTAAAGGCACCAGTTATCCAGAAAACAATTGCGTGCTCTATATTAATTCTTCTCCACCATAATTTAAAATTATTAATATTCTCGTCTGTAGTTTCAAAAGTAGCTCCTTCCAGGCTTATATCTTCTTTTTTTCCTGAAAGGACATTAGTAATGTGGCCGGCGTATTTGGCCATTCCGTAGCCCTTTTCTTTAACATAGAGTGATTGAGCTAAATTCAAGGTTCCTCCGGCTCCCGCATATGCTAGAGCTCCGAGAAACGTGGCTATCGGTAGTCCTTTTGGTAATAACCAAAATCCTTCACCTAATCCTACTAAACCTCTGCCTAAGGCCACCCAATCGATCGGTTTTGCAAAGAAAAGCGTGATCAAAAATACAAACGGCACCCCGACTAATATTATTGCCTTCTGTGTTTTTTCCTGGGTTTTGTAAACGATATGGCCTAAACTATAAAGACCCCCCAACAGAAGAAGTAGTAGAATACCTGCGTATTTAGAGTAAGTAATCCCGAACCCCGCTGAAAAAACCTTGGCACTTGATGCAATTATTCCCGGCCACATCCAGGGTATTAGGGTGGTTGCGATAAACCAATAAGGAGTAATTTTGCCGAATTTGCGTGTTAATCCTACAAAGATACTTTCTCCTGTTGCAAGAGTGTATCTTTCTATTTCCATATTAATAAAAAATTGGAAAGTTATACCCAGAACCGCCGCCCAGATTATCCCGAGGCCGAAATTGGAGGCCAGATAAGGCCAAAGGATGAGTTCCCCACTTCCCAATCCTACTCCTAAAATTATGAAGCTCGGCCCGATGAGTTTTTTTAACGGAAGCGGTGGGGGTAAGTCTTTTATTGAAAGTGGGGAAAGCTTTGACATATTTTAAGTTTAAACAAAGTGCCTTCCCTTTTCAATGACGTCCTCTGCGGGAAATGCTTCTTGACTTCGGGTTTTATTAGGGTATAGTGACCAATTTAATCCACTCCCGGAATGGATTAGCTTTGCACATCGGGATAAGAGGACAAGTAATGAGAAAAGGATGTTTTGTTTTAGAATTTAGAAAAGAAATTGTCGTAGGCGAATTGTGCGTTTATTATTACCCTTCTTAAGTCATCAAGCGATTCTTCGGCCATACCAGCCCATTGTTCAGGTAGCTTGGCATTGCCACCCATAGCGTGGGAAGTTATTCCCAGTCGCTCAATCTTACCGACGGTATTTGTATTTTCCCAACGATCTGGTTTTTTAAGCACTCCAAAAAGCCCTTGACTTTTACCTCTGGACATTTGTCTTGTTAATTCCCTTTTACCATGATAATAGGAAGCATGGTTTACTTTTCCTCTTGTCCAAGCTTTATTTTCACCCGCTCTGTCTGGTAAATGTCCTGCTTCATGAAATCCTATGTACATCCACTCCTCGCCAATTAAGAGCATCCCTAAACCCATATACAAGTCAGTTGAGCCAATCGGCGTGAAAATATCTTCTCCGACAGCCCAGCGGCCGACGGTTGGGTGTACTACAAAATTTGTACTTGGTGGTGCTTTGAAAAGTGCTTCTAGGCCTACTTTTTGACCGTTTTTAAAAGTAAAAGATTTTTCGGTTCTTTTAGCATTTCCATAATAACCCTTATAGCCTAATATCGCCCCCTCTCCTCCGGTTCCTGCTGGAATGGGAACCAATTCTAACATTGTTCCGGATTCTTCATTGGGATTAGCCCAAACAACCCTTATAGGCGGGTAATCTGTAGTAGTTTCTGTTTTGGAAGTCGGTGTTTCAATATGAATTTCCACTCCTCTTGATGATTTATGAAGACCTTCCATTCTCAATATATCCCCTTCAACTCTTTCTGCTTCCCTTCTCGCTTTTCCTAAATCGCTATCGAAAACTTGCTCAGGATTTCTTATAAGTTCCAGTGTTTCAGATCTAATCTCAGGACTTCTTTCGGACATTTCCTCCATGATCATATTATAACAGCGTTCAAGAAAATCCCGCCCTTCAGGGTGGAGATAGATTGAACTCTGATATGTCATAAGTTGGTTATTTAGGTTAGGCAATTTACCTACTTGACTTCGGGTTTTATTTGGATATATAAATAGAAAAGCTCGGGAAACACTTTTTTCAGAACCGACACTCGTCTGGTCAGGGTGATCTGAAAATTTAACTCAGACGGTGTCTGCTGTCTCGCCGACTAGTGAAAGTTAATCATTTTAGGGTCTTTATTTAAGTTGGCTGCGACGGCTTCTTCAAAAAGGTTATCCCTCACTTTCAGATTACGATGATAGAGAAAATCTCAGTACCCATATCGGTTTCGATGACCTTTGATAGTAAAAAAAGAAAATCCGTGCCCAAAGCTTTGGTTTGGGACGGACGCCTCTACCCTATTCTTAAGGTCGGGCTGCACCATACATTCAGACAGGGAAGAACACTATATCATGTATTCTCCGTTGCAACTAAGACACTCTTTTTCAGACTGATACTCGATACAGAAAACTTACATTGGAGGTTGGAAGAAATATCCGACGGGATGCCAGATTAGTCTGCGCCCGGTAATACTTTTCTCAGAACCGACACTCGTCTGTTTGTAGGTAGATCAGAGTTTTGGGTCAGGCGGTGTCTGCTGTCTCGCCAACCACCAAACGTCGTTTAAAACAAAATATTATTGAAAGGTTGGCTGCGAAGGCTTCTTCGAAAAGATTGCCTCGCTTAATTTTACTGATATGAAGTTTAATTCTAAACCCTCAACCATCATGCATATAGACCTTAATTCCTGTTTCGCAACTATAGAACAGCAGGCAAACCCGCATTTGCGGGGGAAACCTGTTGCTGTTGCCGCTTATGCGGCTCCTAACGGTTGTATTTTGGCCCCATCAATTGAGGCAAAAAGGTACGGAATTAAAACAGGGATGAGAGTCAAAGACGGCAAACTTCTTTACCCCGACTTAACAGTTTTATCTCCCGACCCCTGGAAATATAGGAATGTTCACCTTGCTCTTCGGCGGCTAATTTCCGACTATACGGCCGACTTTATTCCTAAATCGATCGATGAATTTGTCTTGGATTTGGAGGGTTATCCTTGCTTAACCGCTTCCACCTCGGGGGAGTCGCTACACAACACCCTCGAGGTGACCGAATGGGCTCCTCGGGGGTGGAAGAATTCGAGTAGAATGTTTGAGGTGGGGGGTGAGATTAAAAAAAGAATTAAGAAAGAAATTGGAGATTGGCTTACTGTTTCAATAGGAATTGCGCCGAACCGCTTTCTGGCAAAGTTGGCTTCGGGGTTGGAGAAGCCTGACGGGTTGGAAGAGATTAACAAAGATAATTTTTTATCAATTTATTCAAAGTTAAAGTTGACCGACCTTCCCTACATCAAATTGCGGAATGCACTGAGACTGGGCAGTATCGGAATTTATACAGTTGTCGATTTTTATAATGCCCCTTTATGGAAATTAAAGGCCGCTTTTGAATCCATAAACGGGTATTACTGGTATCTCAGGCTTCGGGGTTGGGAAATTGACGATGTTACCTTCGGGCGCAGAAGCTATGGAAATTCTTATGCGCTCCCCAAGCCTTTAGTCAGCCTTGGGGAATTATCCCCGATACTTTCCAAACTCGTGACTAAGATGAGCGCCCGCCTAAGGCGTGCCGGTTACAAAGCGAGGGGTGTACACGTTGCCATCTCATATAGAGACGCCGGCTTTTGGCATAAGACAGTTACCTTTCAGAAAGAAATTTTTGATACCCGAGATTTTTACAAATGTGCATTTAGGATTTTGTCTTCTTCCCCGTATAGAAAATCCGTACGTGAACTGGCTGTTTCTTGTTTTGGATTAACTAAGTCGTCCTCGGTGCAGCTCGAACTTTTCGAGGATGTTGGCAGGAAAGAAAAGGCCATTCTGGCGATGGATTCGGTTAATGAGCGTTGGGGAGATTTTGTAATAGTGCCCGGGCGCATGTTGGGAACCAAAGATAGCGTTCCTGATAGAATTGCATTCGGCGGTGTAAAAGAACTGGAAGAATTTAGCCTCTTAGAGACTTAATAAGACTGGTTTAGTTCGTTCTGAACGTCTTGAAGATCTTTGTCTATTCCGGAATAATCAGTATTGTTAATGTCCTTTTCAATGGAATCTATATCGTCCGAAGAGGACTGTGTTTCAACTTTTTGGATTTCCGGATCTACATCTGAACCTTGAGGTAAATACCGCCCTGAAGAAGAAATAATCATGTACCCCAGGGCTACGACGAGCAACGCCGCTAAAAATATTAAAAAATTTTTTCTTGATACTAATTGCATATTTTAAAATTTTATCACACTTTCCTTAAGGAGTTATTGTCGGCTCCGTTGTAGGTGTCGGTGTGACTGTAAGTGTAGGTATTGGTGTCGCGCTGACAGAAGAGGTAGGTATAGCCTCTCCCTGACCTACCCTTAAACCTTTTATAATACCTATCTCGTGTACTAATATACTGTGAACTTCCATGAGATCTTCTCGGATTTCTTGGATAGTTGCTCGAACTTTTTGGAATGCCTCTTTTGGATCTTCTGAGATCAACAAATCCTCAAGCGATATGTTTGTGTCTTCTAATTTTATTTTTGTATCCGCTAAAATATTTTTAGCTTTTTCTAACTCTGTTTCGGTATTAGAAGTATCTATACTGCTGTCCTCTGCCTTTATTTTAGCGAGTCTGGATTCCATTCTTCCGATAAGTTTTTCGAGCCTTTCAATATGTGCAAGGAGTCTTTTTTGAAGTCTTTCCCAAAAAGCCCTTATTCTTGCTTGTCTCAGTTCCGTCAATTTGGCTGCTTGTGTAGCTTTTTTGGCTTCTAATTTTTGACGAAGCTCATCCTTCTTTTGTTGAAGAAGGCGACTTTGCTGCTCCTTTTTTATTTGTAACTCTTCTAGTTTAGTGGTGTTTGGCGACTGCGAAGCAGATTTTGCAGCGAGAGCTGAAGCCGGTAATAAAAGAAAAAAAAGAAATAAAAATAGGGCAAGTTTAATTTTCATCTTTAATGGTATCATTCTAACGATATTTGTTCTTATTTGTCAACATTTGTTTTTCCCAGGATAGTTTTTTCTGCTTCCGCGCTTCCGCTATTACTGCTTAAGGCTGACCAGCTAAGATTATAATTTATTCCTCCCGATGTTACTAAATAAAAAACTATTATAAATACGTAAATTATGGCAGGAAGAAATAGTAAATATAAGTTTGATTTTCTGTAATGGTTGTTTTGATGGAGGTGAACTATATTTTGGTGCATATCTTAAGTGTACAACCGTTTCTCAAGACAATCAAAAATTAGTTGTAGTCGGAAGTTTTTTAAGTGCCGAGAAGGGGACTCGAGCTCTCCGACTGAGCTCAGGGCAAATATTTTTGAAGCTGTGCCAGGGACAGGACTCGAACCTGCACGAGGTTTAATCCCCACAGGATCCTAAATCCTGCGTGTCTACCAATTTCACCACCCTGGCTCGGCAGAATAAGTTTAGTCTATCGCAAATAGCTTCACTACTCCCCTCTCGATTCGTCAGATGACAAGTTGTGATAACATCGAGATTATAACAGTTTCAGAGGTCGAATTCGACAGGTGTAGAGTCGATTTTTTCCATGAAAAATCTTACTTTCCAAGCCCAAGTTTTGGAGGGTGGTGCGTATCGTCTGGCAATTTGTGAGATGCTTGTAGCGCCTCTGTCGTAGTATTTTTCCCTGAGAGTTTTACTTACAATTTCGATCGAGCTTTCCCATGACTCAAATCTATATTTACCATTAACCCAACCGTAGGCGTTATATGAGCCTTTAGGTATTTTTTTGCCGAAAGTTGATTCGACGCCGGAAATTGCCGGAACAAGTCTCCAGTCGATATCGTATAAATCGGCATACCAAACGAACTCAAACGCATAAGAGGCGAGCGGAGAGTTATGGCTTTCTAAAAAACTTTCAAGCCTGACGACTCTTTGGTCGACCCTGGTATCGAAATAATCCTTTTTAATTTGAGCCGAATTGCTCACCACACGATCAGTGGCCAAGGAAATCTTGGCATGATTCAAATAAATAAATAGAGAGATAATAATAAAAAACGTTCTCAACATATGTTTGCAAAAAAAAGAGAGGTACCTTGCGGTACCTCCCAGTTATAATTCTGACGCTCATTCCCGATAAATCGGGATTTGCCTCAGAACGTGAGAGTACTATAACATAATACTATAAGATTGTCAATTATTATTGACAATCTTGCAAGCTACGCTTGTAAGTCTGTCAAGTGGAGTCGATATAATTCAGAATAAAAGAAATATATTATATTTTATGAAGCGGTAAGTCTTATTATTTATCTGTAGACTATAGCATGAAATAAAATAATATTATTCGACCTTTTTTGCTAAAATAAATATCGAGGGACCGAAATTAAAACGAGCAAAAAAATCTTGTGTATATTTACTTAGAGTTACAAGAACTTGTTTCGGAAATAGCCTTTTTAATAGAGGTGATCTGAAATTAGAAACGGACTTGATTTTTTTAATATTGAAGCCCTTTTGTTTTAATAATTCTAAGATATAGTCGGGATGATAATTGACAAAATGTATTCGATTTTCGGGTTTTGTTTTCATATAGGGAACATCCTTAGTGAAGATATCCAGTGGGAAGGTTAAATTTCCTTTTACAAATTCAGAGAGTACTGCCTTCATGTGGATTTTATTAGGGAACTCCAAAATAAAATACCCCCCAGGTTTTAGCAAATTAGAAACTATCGAAAAGGCTTTTTCTAAATCTTTAACGTGGTGTAAAACTCTGACCACAACTATGATGTCAATTGAGTAAGCCTTAACTTTTGTTGAAAGATTTTCAATATCGGAAATTATGAACCGGACTTTCTTGTCTTTAATTTTTTTCATGGCAATATTCAGAAGTTTTTGGGATGGGTCGGATAAGATTACCTTTTCGGCTTTATTAATATATGAAGGAGTCAATCTTCCGAATCCGGCACCGACTTCCAGAATAGTTTCAACCTTGGGGATATTTTCCAAAAAGGATGTTAAGGCTACAATTTCGGCTTCATGTTCATACTCTCTCCCCTTCCAATATGAAGGATAATCATAGGTATCATAATGCGAAGACATAATAAATGATTGGTTGTGACAATTTTACTACTTCATCTGATTCATATATTGAAGAACGCCTTCGGCCCAGGTGGTTGAATCAGGATGGGCATATTTTGTCATAATTTCTTCGACAGTACCGTAACCTTTATCAATGTAACTTTCTTTAAGACCCTTTGATACCGTCTCAATTCCCTCTTCAAAAGAAGAAAACTTTAAAGTTCCTTTGCTATGAATACCCCACCCCCAGCAGTTGTAACTTTCGTCGGGGATAGCTTTGCATAGTCCGGACTCCTTCATAGCTATAGCCGCTAACAATCTATAATCAAGATTGTATTTATCGGATGTTTGAATCATAAATTCGGAGTAGGGTTCAAGTGGAGAGCCATATTTTTTCAGAAAATTTTCGATAATATCTCCCCTTGCGTCCGAGGCGACGATTTCACCCGAAATACTTGGAAATGTTGAAGGCAGCGAAGCGTAGACCTGAGCACCGGGCAAAGAATAGTTTACTATATCCTCCTCCGACTGATTAGAAATACCGGATGTATGAGACAAAGCAATTAAAGATATAGTACTCGCAAAGAGTGTAAGCGGCGTAATAGCTAAAAAGACAATAATAAGAGTTAGTTTTTTCCAAAAACTATAGCTACCCTCGGGTATATCGATTTCCACTCTGTTAGGATGACACAACAGGTTAATTGATGTCAAGAAAAGTCTGCTAAAACAAGGAGTTTTGTTAGAATAAAATATGACTTCTCTTTCAAAAGCTTATCCCTGGAAATTCAAAGATTTCGTACTCTTCGGATTTTCAGTAATTTTCTTTACCGTTTCAGTTGCTCTTGCCCTCTTTCTATTAACAGGAGTTTTTAAAGTAAATATTCCGCAAAAGGATAATATTACTTTCTTGGCAATAAACGTTTTCCTTCTTATAGGTATGTATTTCGTTTTTATTAAGCGTTACGGATTGAATTTATTTTATTTTTTTAAAAAAATAAAATTTTCATATTTAATCTTGTTTCTGGCAATTCAGACGATAATTCTTTTTTACCAGATATACAACCTTACTCCCTTCCTATTTTTTCTTTACTCCTTGAGAGAGATGGAGCAGAGTTCAATGTTGAGTCGGATTTTGAGCCCTGATTTTATTTTTGGAACTATGATCACCGCATCAATTTTGGCACCTTTTGTTGAGGAAGTTGGATTTCGGGGAATATTTCAAGGGTATTTGTCTAAAATTACAAAACCTATCACAGCAATATTGATTGTTTCAGTTGTATTTACAGGTTTTCATCTTTTTGAAACCGATTTTAGCAGCAAGACACAAATCTTGATATCAGTGGTAGCGAGATTTATAGAAGCAATTTTCTGGGGAACAATTTATTACCGGACTAAGAACCTGAGCTATACGGTTATTTTGCACTCTTTTGCTAATTTTAGTTCCGGTTTAGTGATAATGGTTCTGGATTCACGCTTTTTGGAGTTTATTTTTAAGTTTGTTTAAGAGTGCGTCAGGCGAGAGTTGACAATTTGCTAACAAATTGGTTATTCTCTCGCAGTCTTTAGCAGATTTGAATTTGCGTTTGTGCCCCCGACCAGAATCGAACTGGTATCAATGGTTCCGGAAACCATCACTTTGTCCGTTAAGCTACGAGGGCAAATTCAAATCGTCTTCGACGTCGGAAGCAACTGCTCTACCAAGCGCAGCTTGGCCAAGCTCTGCTTATCCATTAAGCTACTGACGCAAGTTTTATTTTCGAAGTCAGACTTGGGTTATTTTCCGAAAGCCGTTTCCAGCGTTAGATTTCCTTTTTGGTGATCGCGGGAGGACTCGAACCTCCAACCGACTCCTTAAGAGGGAGCTGCTCTACCATTGAGCTACGCGACCACGTCGGAATACAAATCGCTATTCGGATTCTTTTTCTTGTCGAGAAATGAATCTTTTACGCTCATTGATTCCTCATTTCAAAATTCCTGTGGAATTTTGAAAATTAATATTCTTCGCCAATCAGTTTATTCAAACTTTGAGAAAACCACGCACTTTAGGGCGTGGATGAGCAAAGCAGTGAACAAACTTGTCTCGACTTTTGTCGAGAATACTACGGCCTTCAAGCCGTAGTAGTTTATTTTACCAAATTGAAGCTAAAATTGCACCTTAAATCTTTGAGTAGAGGACGACTGATCTTTCTCCGGGTTCGGTATTGTTAAGGATCGAGAAAGGTTTAATTTCGTATGTTTCGCCCTCTTTCTTAATTTGTGTGAACTTATCCCAATCCCAAATAGACTGGCCCGAGTTTTCAAAAAGGCCTATGCCGTAATCTTTATTATTTGTTTTTAAGATTCTGGGAACAAAGACGAAAAGTAGTTTACCGGTGGTTATTTGTAAAGGCTGTCCTTTCGGCTTTGGAATATTTTGAATTTCATAGTAAAAATCATAAAAGGAGTCGCTGTTTTTCTTTTTCCAGGAGAAAATGTCAAAAGGGGTAGTTGTGTAATTAAGCACAAATGGTGTGATTGCAACAATTTTCGGATCGTTCCATACTTCGGAAAATGCCCATTTTAAATTTGAAGAAATTGTATGGGTTGCCTTATATCCGTTTTGAACGTCCTCGGTGTTATGAGCCCATCCCGTTTCTGTTATAAAAACGGGTAAATCCTTGTTTAAACCAAGTTTTTTAAGATATTCTAGTTCCCATTCGTAGGTTTTCAAAGTGCCCCTTCCTTCGGCATCAGCCGAACCTGAAAAATTTGGATTCGGGTAGGAGTGGGATGTCCAGCCGTCAATATTTGAAAAGATATCCTTTTTATATTCCACCATTTGCTGTAAAAAAGTAGCCTCGCTCATACCCATGTCGCTATTGGGAGTCGAAGCATCAAATCCCGCAGGGAGTACAAAAAAGTCGCCGGATTCTTCTTTGAGCTTACGGGATAAGGTAGATAGATAATCGGCGTACTCTTCGGGTTTAACTTCCCCACCCCACTCTTTAGCGTGATTGGGTTCGTTTCCTATTATTACGTATCTATTTTTGATGACCCAATTTAGGGAATTTAAAAAGGAAACCCAACCGTCGGTCTCGTCCAAAACGGGCTTTTCCCAACCTCCATCTTGCTGAATCGTAGCAATTCTGACGATCGGTATAAGTTTATGTCGTCTTAATTCGTCGAAAACCTTTTGCCAGCGGGTGGTGTCTCTTTCGTCCTTTCTAATTACCAAAGTAACATAACCCCATTCTCCGCCCGATGAATTTACCAGGTTTGCAGCGTCTTTTATATCGGATTCATTGAGAATATGTATGCCGAAAAGATTATTCGTTTTAGCCAGAGGATTTTCTACGGCTTTAACAATTTTTAAGTTACCGAGAAATAAAAAGGCAATTAAGATCAAAATCTGTATTAATAGGCTTAATTTGTATTTCATATTTAATCCTAACGTCCAATTATTTTACCAGTTCCAATCAATGTATGAAGCCGAGAATACGAAGTCGGGCTTAATTTTTGGTATAATATGGTGCTTGGGAAATGCCCTCGTGGCGGAACTGGCAGACGCGCAGCGTTCAGAACGCTGTCTCGTTTAACGAGGTAGAGGTTCAAATCCTCTCGAGGGCACAAGGAGTGTTTTTCTTTGCCGAACTTTCTTCAAGAAAGTTCGATTAAAAGCGCGGGTGGTGAAACTGGTATACACGCAGTCTTGAGGAGGCTGTGCCGTAAGGCGTGCAGGTTCAAGTCCTGTCCCGCGCACCACGTCAAACGTGGTTTAGTCAAGTTTAAGCGGCACTGACTAAAGTCTGAGTGAAGTCCACATTTTGTTAAATACCTCTTCAAATGGATAATTTTCGCTTCCCCTTCCCCACGTAGTTGCTTCGATGTAGATAAAACCATCATTTCTTTCAACTACAAAAGCATAAGGAGTATCGCTTTTTCCACGACCTTCAACGTATCTTATTGAAATCGCTGGTTTATCTCCAATATAAATTCTCTTTACTTCGGATGTTTCATTTTCGGCAAGAAATCTCTCTTTTACATACTCATCAAGACTTATATTATTGGGGTTTGGTTGCGGTTTGAAAATATTCACCTTTAAACCACACCCGTATGCGCCACCACATTCCAGATTATCATCCAAGTAAGCGGTAACGATGTAACCTTCTGGTGAAGAGATTTCAACTTCAGATGGGTATTCAAAATAAACATTATCCTTGTTATTTTTATATGCATTCCATGCTATATTCCCATTGTAACTTAATGTCGGAATAGCAGTTATTTCACTACTAACCGGTTTAGTTTTTGTTGGTGGGTAATTTGATGTATCTGAATTTCTATTTAGAGCACCATTCTTACTCTGTGGAGAAAAATATAAATAAACCACTATTAACGAGAATAATATGATTGTAAATGCCAAATATTTCCTGAATGAAGACTTTTTGTTAATTTTTTTTAATGCCATCGATTTTTACAATTATAATAGCACGTTTACTGAAATCTTATTATATTCATAAATAAACCGCGTATTGTAATCTGCGTTGTATTTACCTTTAATATCCGCCACTTCCTTTAGTTACAATGGAGGTGGACATGAATCAATTAACAAAGATTGCACTTACATGGGAGTTGTATGAGGAAGATATTCCCAAAACTCATATTGCTG
>Ga0209751_10004413_pt1 | contig 13477 bp, 13 predicted proteins | sample RifCSP13_1_FD_184019 | JGI IMG/M metagenome (GOLD analysis project Ga0209751, IMG submission 184019) | Soil microbial communities from Rifle, Colorado - Rifle CSP2_sed 13_1 (SPAdes) (version 2) | ecosystem: Environmental > Terrestrial > Deep subsurface > Rock core/Sediment | place: Rifle... | reverse complement strand
CCACAGCGGCAGATGCCCGGCCGTGCTCTCCAGCAGAATGCCGGTGAAGCGCTCCAGCGAGCCGAAGATGGCGCGATGGATCATCACCGGCACCTTCTTGCCGCCGTCGGCATCGATGTAGAACGCGCCGAAGCGCTCCGGCAGGTTAAAATCGACCTGGATGGTGCCGCACTGCCAGTCGCGACCGATGGCGTCCCGCAGGACGTACTCGAACTTGGGGCCATAGAAGGTCCCCTCGCCCGGGTTGACGCCGGTCTTGATCTTGCCCATGGCCTGCTCGGTGATCTGGCCCAAAACGCGCGACATCGCTCCTTCGGCGTGATCCCACAGGGCGTCCGAGCCGACCCGCTTGTCCGGCCGCGTCGCGAGCTTGATCAGCACCTGCTCGAAGCCGAAGTCGCGATAGATCGACAGGATCAGGTCGTTCATCTTCACGCACTCGTCGGCGAGCTGCGCCTCGGTGCAGAACACGTGCGCATCGTCCTGGGTGAAGCCGCGCACGCGCATCAGTCCGTGCAGCGCGCCCGAGGGCTCGTAGCGATGCACGTTGCCGAACTCCGCCACCCGGTAGGGCAGCTCGCGATAGGATCTGAGCCCATGCTTGAAGATCTGAATGTGGCCGGGGCAGTTCATCGGCTTGATGACGAACTCGCGCTCGTCCTCGGTGACCGAGGTGAACATGTTCTCGCGGTACCACTCCCAGTGTCCCGAGGTCTCCCAAAGCGACTTGTCGAGGAGCTGCGGCCCGTTCACCTCGCGATAGCCGACCGCGTTCTGCCGCCGCCGCATGTAGTTGATGAGGTTCTGGAACAGCTCCCAGCCCTTCGGGTGCCAGAAGACGACGCCCGGCCCTTCCTCCTGGAAATGGAACAGGTCCATCTCGCGGCCGAGCTTCCTGTGGTCGCGCTTCTCGGCCTCCTCGAGCTGCTCGAGGTAGCCGGCAAGCTCCTCCTCGCCCGCCCACGCCGTGCCGTAGATGCGCTGCAGCTGCGGGTTGCGATGGTCGCCGCGCCAATAGGAGCCGGCGAACTTGGTGAGCTTGAAGGCCTTGCCGATCTGGCCGGTCGAGGTCATGTGCGGGCCGCGGCACAAGTCGAGCCACTCGCCCTGCTTGTAGATCTTGACGTCCTCGCCTTCGGGAATGGCATCGACCAGCTCGACCTTGAACAGCTCGCCCTTCTTCTCGAAGAAGTCCTTGGCCTGCTGCCGGCTCCACACCTCCTTGCTGAAGGGTGCGTCGCGCTCGATGATCTCGTGCATCTTGGCCTCGATCTTCGCGACGTCGTCGGGGTGGAACGGCTCCTCCTTGGCGAAGTCGTAGTAAAAGCCGTTCTCGATCACCGGCCCGATGGTGACCTGGGTGCCGGGCCACAGCGCCTGCACCGCCTCCGCCATGACGTGCGCGCAGTCGTGGCGGATCAGCTCCAGCGCCTCCGGATCGGTGCGCACGACGATCCTGACCGCGGCATCCTGCTCGATCGGGTCGGCGAGGTCGGCGAGCCGCCCATCGACGATCATCGCCACGGCCTTCTTGGCGAGCGACTTGGAGATCGCGCCCGCAAGCTCGCGCCCGGTGATGCCTTGTCTGTGGGCACGCTTGCTGCCGTCGGGAAAAGTCAGGGTGACGTCGCTCATGGGGCCATCTCCTCTCACTCTCTGCAAACCGCGCAGGTAAGGTGGCTAGGCCGGCAGCGGAGCGTCGGTGCCGGCAGGAGCGAGCTTGTGCCCAAGGAGCGCCGCCCCTGTCAAGGACGAGGCCCGGCTTCAGACATTGGCGACGCCGACACAAAGCCGCCCAGATTGCCCCTCTCTGTCTTGCAGACGGCCTTTGCTGTGCGGGGCTCCGTACGGAAAGAGGGGGGCCGGCCCGTACACCCGACGAAGACCGGAATGTTCGTCGTACGGTTTCGAGGGAGAGTGAAGTGCAGTTGACCCCTTGTCTCGCCGCGCTCGTTTCCGCGGCGCTGTTGGCGTTGTCGTCGGCCGCCATAGCTCAGCAACAGCCCGCTCAGCCGGCACGCGTCGGTGCACAAGTCGCCCAGCCCAAGCGTCCGCCGGTCCCGCAGGCGCCGGCCGCGCGCCACGCCGCCCTGACCGACCAGCTCAACCAGAACACCGTGACGGTGATCTCCGGCAATCCCAACGGCACCTACCTCTATCTCGCCTACGACATGTCGGCCGTGCTCGACGACGGCAAGGAGCTGCGCGTGCTGCCGGTGATCGGCAAGGGCGGCTACCAGAACATGCTGGACGTCCTGCACCTGAAGGGCGTCGACCTCGGCATCGCGCAAGTCAACATCATCAGCTACCTGAAGAAGACCGGGGAATTCGGGCCCAACATCGACGCCCGGCTGGCCTATATAACGAGGCTGTACAACGAGGACATGCACGTCCTCGCCGGGTCGGGCATCAAGAGCCTGAAGGACCTTCACGGCAAGAAGGTCAACTTCAGCGACGTCGGCAGCGGCACGCAGTTTTCCACCCGGCTCATTTTCGAGCTGCTCGGCATCAAGGCCGAGGAGCTCAACATGGGCCAGGCCGACGGCTACCAGAAGGTCAAGACGGGAGAGATTGCCGCCACCGTGCTGATCGCCGGCAAACCAACCGGCGCCTACAGCAAGTTCAAGCTGGAGCCCGGCATGTCGCTGCTGCCCGTCCCCTACACCCAGGCGCTGGAGCAGGATTACCTGCCGACCAAGCTCACCCACGAGGACTATCCAAACCTGATTGCCAAGGACAGCACGGTCGACACGGTGACGATCCCCTCCGTCCTCGCCGCCTACAACTGGCCGCGCGACACGGATCGCTATCGCAGGGTGGCTCAATTCGTCGACGCGTTCTTCTCCAAGTTTGCCGAGTTCCAGAAGCCTCCACGCCATCCCAAGTGGAAGGAGGCCAATCTCGCGGCGACCCTCAAGGGATGGAAGCGTTTCCCCGCGGCCGAGGAGTGGCTCGCAAAGAATGCGCCAAAGCAGGCCTCGGCGATCACCATCGACCCTGCGATCGCGCGCGCGCAGGCCGCCAAGGCCGCGCCCAACGACCCCGCCGAGCAGGAACGGCTGTTCCGGCAGTTCATGGAATGGACCAAGTCACAGCAGAGCCGCTGATTGCGGTCGGGCGCAGCGGAGGATGAAGGGGACTGCAGTGAGCGAGGCGGCCCCACGACAGCGCAATTGGCACCGCCATCTCCCTGCGCCGGCCGCGCAGCCGGCGGCGCTCGCATTGCTGGCTGGCCTCATCCTCGCCCTCCTGCCCGCGGCGGTCTCGGCGCAGTCGGCGCCTGCAATCTCGGTCCCGGCGACAATCACAGCCGACGCGGCCAGCCAGGCTCCGCTTGCCATTCGCATCGGCCCGGCCAGCGCCATACCGCGCAACAGCTTCGTCAGGCTGCGCGGCCTGCCGTCGATGGCCGCCCTTTCCGAGGGACACTCGATCGCGCCTGGAGCGTGGGCGATCCCCCTCACCGCGCTGCCCAACCTCAAGATCACGCTGCCGGCGGGCACGGCCGGCAAGTCCGAATTCGTCGTCACGCTCGTCGGCTCCGACGGTGCGGTCCTCGCCGCCGCCAAATCGACGCTGGTGATCAACGCCGGCCGGCAGGGCGAAAAAGATGACCCGGCACGCGCGGCGGGCGCGCCTGCGTCTGCCACGATCCTGCGCGCCGGCACCCCACTGCAGGTTCCCCAACCGGCGGAGCGCAGCGCCGGCCCGGCGCCGAAAATCTCGTTGCAGCCGATGACCCCGGAAGACGGCGAGCGCGCCACGCGGCTCCTGAAGAAAGGCGACGAGCATCTCTCCGAGGGAAACATCTCTGCCGCTCGGCTCCTCTATGAGCGTGCCGCGGACGCCGGCCTCGCCGAGGCAGCGATGGCGCTCGCCGGCACCTTCGACGAATCCTCGCTCTCGCGGCTGGGTACGCGCGGCATCACGCCCAACCGCACCGAGGCCCGCCGCTGGTACGAGCGCGCCCGCGAACTCGGCGCTGCCGGTGCCGCCGACCAGCTGCGCCGCCTCGGCGCCAATTGAAGCGGCCCGAGGCTCATAACCAAGCCACGCCGCAGCGCGCGGCCGCTTCCAAGTTGCACGCATCGATAACGAAGAGCGGGGGCGGCAGGCCATCCATTACTATGCCGGCTTGCCGTTAATTGTATTTGGCCACGAGCGTTGAAGTCGGCATGTGAACGTGGCCTGTGTATCGCGCGTCCGACCCATCCATGGTGTCGATACTGCCAAGGCGCCGGAACATCGGGAGAGAAAGTAGCTTGGAAACAGCGACACGCGCGTCAACTGAGTGGGAGCAAGTACGGTGTGACGGCGGCTGCCATAACACCAACGTGTTCGCTCCGGGAGCTTACGCGGTCACGTGCGATGCGTGTCGAGGCCGGCGCGGTCATTATGACGATGGAGGTCAGTGGATCGAATGCCGCAATTGCGCGGGATTCGGTACCGTTCGTTGCCCTGAATGTCGCGGAATCGGATCTTTGCCGAGATCAAATCCGGACTGACGCCAAAGCTGGCAACTGTTGCCTTCCTCGATCGCGAGTGTCGTTTATTAAGTCACGTGGGAAGGTCAACCTGCATTATTACGTGGACCTGCATTATTGGAAGAAGGCCTTTGCTGTCAATCGGTACTGAACGCCGACCCCGGCACCCTATTCGGACCCAACTACGGCGCGCCGTAAAGCCGCCGCCAGCTCCAGCGCCCATAGCGCCACGGCGCCAACGGGTGGCGTTCACCGGCAACGTCGGGCACCGGATCGAACCCGTGCGTGCCCCATGGATGGCAGCGGCACACGCGCGAGAGCGCAAGCCAGCTGCCGCGCCAGGCCCCGTTGCGGTCGATCGCCTCCAGCGCGTACTCGGAGCAGGTGGGCAGGTGGCGGCATTCCCAGCCGATCAGGGGTTTGAGCGTCCAGCGGTAGACATGGATCGGGGCCTTGGCGATGGCCTTGCCGACGGCGCGGGCTGCGGTGCTGCCGGCGGCCAGCACGATCAGGCCTGCGCGCCGGCCTGCACCGCCTGCTTGGCCTCGGCCTTGGACAGCGCCGCCTCCACCGCATCGAACACGAGCAGCGTCGAGGCGTGCCGCGCCTTGTAATCCTTGACCGGCTCGAGCACGGCAAGGTCGGCCCATCGCCCGGTGGGGGGCGGCCCGCCCTCTTTGAGCATCTTGCGCATGGCCCGGCCGACCTCGCGCAGCTCGCTTGGCTGGCTGCCCACGATGTTGCGGCCCATGACCGAGGCGGCCGCCTGGCCCAGCAGGCAGGCCTTCACCGTCTGGCCGAAGGCCGTCACCTTATCGTCCGCCAGCCTGAGGTCGACGGTGACGGTCGAGCCGCAGAGCTTCGAGTGCGCGGTTGCCGTCCCATCGGCATCGCCGAGCCGCTCCGCCCCCGCAATGTTGGCGGACAGCTCCAGGATGCGCTTGTTGTAGATTTCGCTCAGCTGCGTCATGCGATCTCGAGTAGCCTCGGGCGGGTGCTGGCAGGGGCGGCTGTTCTTGTCCGGTTCACCCTGACATACTATATCGGATCGATGGCGTCTTGGCGCTACGCCAAGCTCGATTGCTGCGCAGGTTTGTGAAAAGATATCGCGTGAACGAGGGAGGATTTCAACGTTCCCGCGACACTGGGCAGCACTACCACGACAATCCCATCGCCACACTTCCCATGCGGAGCCGACATAAGCCATGAACGACATCGCGACCAGGAAGGCTGCCGCATCGCTAAAGCAGCCGGCGCCACGCCGTCGGCCAAGCCAAGCCGAGGCCGAGGAGGCGGTGCGCACGCTCATCGCCTGGGCCGGCGATGATCCCGCGCGCGAGGGGCTGATCGATACCCCGCGGCGCGTCACCGAGGCCTACGAGGAATACTTTTCCGGCTACCGGCTCGATCCCGCCGAGGTGCTCTCGCGCCAGTTCGACGAGACCGGCGGCTACGACGATCTCGTCATGCTCCGCGACATCCGCGTCGAGAGTCACTGCGAGCACCACCTGGCGCCATTCCTGGGCGTGGCCCATGTCGCCTATCTGCCCAACGGCCGCATCGTCGGCATCTCCAAGATCGCGCGCGTGGTGGAGATCTTCGCCAAACGCCTGCAGACGCAGGAGACCATGACCGCGCAGATCGCCGATGCCCTCGAGCAGGCGCTGCGGCCGCGCGGGGTGGCAGTGCTGATCGAGGCCGAGCATCAATGCATGTCGACGCGTGGCGTGCGTCAGCCCGGCGTCAAGACCATCACCACCCGCTTCACCGGCGCGCTCGAGTCCGATCAGAGCTACCGCGACCGCTTCCTGCAGATGGTGCACGGGCCTCGCTATTGAGGCCGGCCGCCCGGCCGATTCCCGGAGACCTGCCATGGCCGCCCCTTCCGACCTCTTCGCCCCGCGCGGCACGCCGGGCGAGGTGGAGACTTCCCTTCGCTTCCAGCCGAAGTTCGATGCTGACGGCCTGATCCCGGCCATCGTCACCGACGCGGCGAGCGGCGAAGTCTTGATGTTCGCCTGGATGAACGCGGAGGCGCTTGCCACCACGCTGGAGACGCGCATCGGCCATTTCTGGAGCCGGTCGCGGGCGAGGCTCTGGAAGAAGGGCGAGGAGAGCGGCAACGTTCTCCGCGTCAGCGAGGCCCGCACCGACTGCGACCAGGACGTCCTCTGGCTGAAGGTGGTGGTCGAGGGCGCCGGCGTCGCCTGCCACACCGGCGCGCGCTCCTGCTTCTACCGTTCGCTGAGCCTGGGCGCGCGGCCCTCCCCCGACCTGCCGATGCGGCGTGGTTAATCCTTTTTTAACTCTGTGCTGTCGGCGCGGCTCTTGCAGAGGCAGGATGCGCGCGACGTGGCACGCTTCTCAGGCAGCCCTTAACCCTCCCGTAGGGCTCACTTAATCCCTGGTCGCTATGGTTGACGCAGCAGAAGGGGAACAGCGGCTTAGCCGTTGGGTGGCCGCGTCGGTTGCAGTCTTGCGTGTATAGGGGCCCCGCGATGGGTGATTGCAAGATCGGTTTGGCGCTCGGCGGCGGCTCGGCCCGCGGCTGGGCGCATATCGGCGTACTCCAGGCGCTCAACGAGGCCGGCATCCATCCCGACATCGTTGCCGGCACCTCGATCGGCGCCGTGGTCGGCGGCTGCTACGTCGCTGGCGAGTTGGACGCCCTCAACAAGTTCGCGCGCGATCTGACGCGGCGCAAGGTGCTGGGCTTCCTCGATTTCAATTTCACCGGCTCGGGCCTGATCAACGGCCAGAAGCTGTCCGACGTCCTCGATCTGCGCTTGAAGGCGGTCAACATTGAATCGCTGACGCGGCGCTTTGTTGCCGTCGCCACCGAGATTGGCACGGGCCACGAGATCTGGCTTTCGCAGGGCAGCATCGTCGAGGCCATGCGTGCCTCCTACGCGCTGCCCGGCATCTTCCGCCCAGTGAGCATCGACGGCCGCTGGCTGTTCGACGGTGCCCTCGTCAACCCCATCCCCGTTTCGGTGTGCCGGGCGCTCGGCGCGCGCTACGTGATCGCCGTCAACGTCAATTCCGACACCTGCGGACGCGGCACGGTCGTGCCGCACGCCGGGGCGATGCCGGCCCTGGAGGCGCCGGAAACACCGCCCGCCGAGCAGGGCCTCATCGCCCGCAACAGCCACGCCATGAAGAAGCTGCTGCAGCGCCAGCTGTTCGGCCGGGCCGACAACGGACCGGGCATCTCGCGCGTCATGGTGGAAGCCTTCAACATCGTCCAGGACCGTATTGCCCGCTCGCGGCTTGCCGGCGATCCGCCCGATGTCGTCATCCAGCCGCGCGTGCCTGCCTTCGGCCTGTTCGATTTCCACCGCGCCGAGGAACTGATCGACAGCGGCTTCGTCGCCGCCCAGCGCGAGATGGAGGACATCAAGCGCGAGATCGCCGGCCGCAGCCGCGTCATGGAGCTGACAACCCGGGCTGTGCGGGTCTGAGCCGCCGGAACTCTCGCTTCACGCGCCGTGTCGGGCCGTCAGCTGTGCGCGATGTACTCGCGCATCGCCGTCGCCTCCATCTCCACCTCGGCAACGTGGTGCTTGACGACGTCGCCGATGGAAATGATCCCGACCAGGGCGCCGTCCGTGACCACCGGCAGGTGACGGAACCGCCGCGCGGTCATCATCGCCATCAGCTCATCGAGCGTGTCGGTCTCCTGGCAGGTGACGACATGCTTGGTCATGGTCTCCGATACCGGCCGCTCCAGGCACGCCGGGCCCTGCTCGGCGAGAGCGCGAATGATGTCCCGCTCGGAGAGGATGCCGGCGACCTCGCCGCGCGTGCCGACGATCACGATCGCGCCGATGCGCTTGGCCGCCAGCTTGTCGGCGATCTCCAACAGCCTCACGTCCGGCCCCGCCGTCGTGACGGCGCGGCCTTTGTGTTTCAGGATTGCAGCAACGTTCATGACAGTCACTCCCATCCGCAAGCTGCGAACGGGCGGCAGCACCGGGCGCCGGGCGCCTCACTCTCGCTGCATACCGCCAGCCGACTGTTGCGCGGCCTGGCCCACCGTCCCTGACGAATAGTGAGGGAGTTCCCAAGGGGGCGCAAGGGGATTATCCCGCTGGCGCAGCATCTTCCTCCCCATCGTCGTGCGCGGGCGGCGGACGGTCGAATAAACCAAACAACAGCAGACCGGCAAAGAACCCGCCGAGGTGCGCCTCCCAGGCGATCCCGGCCGCTTCGGTGAGGCCCGCGGCGCCCCACGCCAGCAGGATGTTGAGGACGGTCCAGGCCACCACCGCCGTCACGATGCGACGGTCGCGCAGCGTGTCGGCGAGCCCCGTCAGCGGGATATGCCGCGCCGTGCCGGCAAAGGCCCAGGCGCCTCCGTCCTCGAGGCTACGGAACACGAACCGGAACGAGGCCCCCATCAGTCCGGAGATAGCGCCCGATGCGCCCACCATCAGCGTCAGCACGCCGCCGTTAACGATGAGATAGAGCAGCGCGCCGGCAATGCCTGCGAACGCGAAGAACGCCAGGAAACGCAAGGGGTCGGTGCGCCGCGCGACAGGGGTGCCGAAGGCGAGCAGCCAGGCCGAGTTGATGAGCAGATGGGTCAGGTCGCCGTGCACCACGAGGTGCGTGACATAGGACGTGACGGCGGCGACTCGGCCCCCCGGCAGGTCCGCGGCAAAGCCGCAGCAGCGCGCCGGGATGAACGCGAGCGCCGCCGTTAACCACGCGTCTTGGTCCGCGGGCAGCGTCCAGCGTACGATGTGGACCGCGAAGAACAGGGCCAGCAGCGCGAGCAGGACGCTGGGCACGTTGAAAATCGGTTCGCGGTGGCTCAAGGGGAATCGCGCTCCGGCGCGCAGCGGTTCGGCTTGGTCGGCTTATAGAGCCGCCCCGACCGTGGCAACCCTAACGGCAACGACTTTCCCCTGACTGTGGCGACGGCGCCTTCTGCACGAGGCCGTGGCACGAACGGTGCTCCCTGAGGGACGGGCCAACCGGCTCGGATAACTGAGTGTTCCGTTTCGAGACACGGAACGCCAGGGGAGGCCAGGGGCGCGCGGGGAATGAAGCAGAGAACCCTCTTTACCCTCTACAGCTATTGGAACGAGGTGCGGGCCGGGCGCCTTGCGCCGCGGCGCCTCGAGATCGAGCCGTCGCGGATCGCCGGCATCTTGGCCGAAACCTTCATGCTCGAGCGGGTCGACCAGGCGACCTACCCCTACCGCCTCGCCGGCACGCGCCTGTGCGAGGTGCTCGGCAAGGAGCTGCGCGGCACCGATTTTCTCGACGGCTGGAGCGATCAGGACCGGCCGGTGCTCGAACGGCTGCTGGCATCGGTGTGCGACCAAGGCGCGGTTGTCAGGCTCACGGCCGACAGCGGCACCGATCCGCGCCACCGCGTCGAGCTGGAGACGATCCTGCTGCCCCTGCTGCATGCGGGAACCACGGTCGGGCGCATCATCGGCGCGACCAGCGCCGCTTCGACGCCCCATTGGCTGCATGGCGATGTCGCGCTCACGCATCGCCTGGTCCGCCACGAGCTGGTCTGGCCCGACGGGCGGCCGCATTCCGTCATCGAGCGTTCGGGCAAGCAGGCGCCGTTCCTGGCGGAGCCCGCCAACACGCGCACGGCCAACGCCCTGCGCCGCCAGTTCCGCGTGCTCGATGGCGGCCGCAGCGACAGCAAAGGCACCAAGCATTAGCCAGTGACGCGCGGTCAACAAGTACAGGCGTGTGCCCGCGGGTGTTGCCGGATCAACAAGCCCGCGACCGGAAACGATCCATCTGTTTCGTCTTTTTAAATAAAATGCGGCGATGATGCTCTAGCAGCTCATTAACCGGGACCGTGCTCCACTCCAAAATCGGGGCTCGAGACCGGCCGCCACCCGAGTTTCAGCAGGTCTGCATGCTTGCGAGAGAGACGCGTTTTTCCCGCCGCGCCTTGGGTGTGATGTCACGGATCACACCCGATCGGCGCCGCCACAAGCGGATCGCGGTCACGCTGCCCGGGCGGTTCATGCGGGAGAACAAGGAAGAGCACCCTTGCAAGCTCGTCGATATCTCGGCCGGCGGCGCCGCCGTCACTTCGCCCGTTGCCGTCGCCATAGGCGAGCGGATCGTCGCCTATTTCGATCATGTGGGCGGCATCGAGGGCGAGGTCGTGCGCGAGTTCGAGGGCGGTTTTGCCTTCAAGATCCACGCCACCAGCCACAAGCGCGAGAAACTTGCCGCGCAGCTCACCTGGCTTGCCAATCGCAGCGAGCTGGATGACGAGGCCAGCCGCCGCCACGACCGCGTTGCGCCCATGGACGGCGAGTCCACGCTGCACCTGGCTGAGGGGATCGCTCTGACCTGTCGCGTGCTCGACATCTCCATCTCCGGTGCGTCGATCGCCACGCCGGCGCGCCCGGACATCGGCGCCGAGGTCATGCTGGGGAAGTTGCGTGCCCGCGTCGTCCGGCACCATCCCCAAGGTTTCGGCGTTCAATTCATCGACATTCAGAACCCGGCCGCCCTCCGGCGCTACTTCGGCTGACACAGCCATGCGAGGCAGAGCGTTCGGCAATGACGGAACTTGGGACCCCACGACAGGGTTAAGAGGCGGTGAGTGCCAACACCGCAATTCGAGGCGATCAGGCTGAAAACTTGGCGCAAAGTGCAGGGTGGACGCTCAGCAAAACGCAGAACCTCTACGTTACAGTCCCGGTGGTCGAGGGTGAGAATGAAAATTCTGGGCGTCATCGTTGTGGCCGGGCTCGCCGGCGTGCTGACAGGGCCGGTGGCGCTGGCCGACCCCGCCGCGCCTGTCCGCGATCAGGACCGCGCGTCGCCCTACATGCGCGTCTTCGGTGTCACGCAGCCGCCCTACGGCTTTGTCCAGTTTTGTGAGCGCGTGCCTGGGGAATGCAGGCTGGGTCCGCAGGAAGAGCAGCGGTTTTCCGCCGGCCCCCAGCGCCTGACCGAGATCGACGCCGTCAATCGGGCGGTCAACCGCGAGATCGAGCCCGCCACCGACTTGGAGATCTACGGCCAGACCGAATACTGGACGATCCCGGCCTCCAGGGGCGACTGCGAGGACTATGCGCTCCTCAAGCGCCAGCGCCTGATGGCGCGCGGCTGGCCGGCCAGCGCCCTGTTGATCACGGTCGTGCGCGACGAGAAGGGCGAGGGCCACGCGCTGCTCCTCGCGCGCACGGTGCAGGGCGATTTCATCCTCGACAACAAGGTCGACGAGGTGAAGGTCTGGACCCGGACGCCCTACGACTTCGTCATGCGCCAGTCCTATCTCAACCCGCGCATCTGGATGTCGCTGGATCCCAAGGAGGCCAATTCGACTTTGCCGCTGGCAGGCGTCCGCAGCGCCCGCTGACCGCCGCAGCGGCTGCAACCGTCAACGGTATCAGGTCCGGGCACCTCACCCTGCCAAGCCCAAGCAACCGGGCCTGATTCGAGCCGGACTGGGACGCCAGTCCGGCCGTTTTTTTTGGGGCGACCCTCGATCGTGCATTCCCAAACCGCCAGCAAAGGCGGGCTGGGCGAACAACGCGTGGCGCGACGCCACACACGCGGCCGGCGCGTCCGCTTTCTGGGCTGAACCGACCGCGCAGGTTTCGTTGCCGATACGGAGAAGTTGACCCCAGGCCAACTCTCGGCCGTGGTCCAACTGAACGCCTTTTCCGCAGTCAACTTTCATCGAGGCGTTAGGACCAGCCAGGTCGCTTGGCTCACCTCATGAGTGTCGTCAGGCGAGGGCGCTTCGTATACGATGCCTCCTCACGGCCGACGTCAGATCGGCCGCTCAAGGGAGGAAATGACGATGAAAGCTCGCGCCCAGCGCATTCCCTACCGCATGCTCAGCGTTCCGGCTCTGTGCCTCGCCGCCTTCGCGATTGCACCTGCGGCGAGCGCGCAGCTCGCCGTGTCGTCGAACGACACCAAGGTCATCAACGTCGACGGCGTGAACAAAATCGTCGAGAACCCGGCGCCCGATAACGTCACCATTATCGATCTCGGCGTCTCGCCACCCAAGGTCGTCGGCCAGCTCAATGCACCGGGCTCGGTGGTCGGCCCGCCGCAGAGCGTGGCCGTCGCCCCCGACGAGAGCATTGCCCTGGTGGCCGCCTCGACCAAGATCGACCCCTCCGACCCCAAGAAGACCGTCTCCGACAACAGGCTGAGCGTCATCGACCTCAAAGCCTCCCCGCCGGCAGTGATTGCCACGCTCGAGCTGGGCGTCTCACCCGCGGGTGTTTCGTTCAGTCCAGACGGCAAGCTGGTGCTGGTGACCAACCGCGGGGAGGGCACGGTGTCGATCCTCACCGTCAACGGCAAGACCCTGACGCCGACCGGCAAGATTCAGCTCGGCGACGCCAAGTCCGGCCCGAGCCACGTGGCCTTCCTCCCCGATGGCAAGCGTGCGCTCGTCACCCGCGACGGCGATCACCGCATTTCCGTGCTGTCGGTCGACGGCTCGAAGGTGGAGGACACCAAGGCCTACATGGTCGCCGGCATCCGCCCCTACAGCATCTCGATCAGCTCCAAGGGTGACCTCGCCGTGCTCGTCAATCAGGGCGGCGGCCAGGGCGACACGGACATCATCACCGTCATCGATCTGAAGAAGAACCCACCCCGTATCGTGGAGTCGCACTCGGTTGGACAGATCCCCGAAGGTGCCACCTTCTCGCCCGACGGCTCGCACGTGGCGGTGACGATCCAGAACGGCTCGAACAAGCCGAAGTCACACCAGTCCTACAACGATCATGGCGTCGTCATGGTCTACCGCGTCGAGGGAGGCAAGCTCACCCTCGCCGCCCAGGCGAAGGTGGGAGGCTGGGGTCAAGGGGTGGCCTGGAGCAGGGACGGCAAGACGCTGCTGGCGCAATCCATGCTCGACAAGGCGCTCGACGTGCTGAGCTTCGACGGCAAGTCGCTGAAGGTGACCGGCCAGATCAAGGTCCCGGGCGGCCCAGCGGGCATCCGCACCGTCGAAAAGTAATCTCACCGCCAAC
>Ga0209751_10004410_pt1 | contig 13484 bp, 9 predicted proteins | sample RifCSP13_1_FD_184019 | JGI IMG/M metagenome (GOLD analysis project Ga0209751, IMG submission 184019) | Soil microbial communities from Rifle, Colorado - Rifle CSP2_sed 13_1 (SPAdes) (version 2) | ecosystem: Environmental > Terrestrial > Deep subsurface > Rock core/Sediment | place: Rifle... | reverse complement strand
CGCGATCCACGCGTGCGCGACGATGCTCAAATTCGCCGCGCGCGCCGTTTCGAGCCACGACGCCGCGAGATTAAGCGGGTAGAAGAACCCCGCCTGGCTGTTCGCCAGGAACGGCGCGCCCATGAACAGGTACGGGTTCCACAGCGGCGCGCGGCCTTCGCGGAGCGCCGACGCAGCGTAGTCGCGGTACGGATAGAAGTAGCTGTACAGATCGCCGCGCGCGACGATCAGGTTGGAGAACAGCATCTTCGAGAAGAACAGCCCGACCAGCGCCGTGAGCGCGGCGAGCGCCAGCGCCGGAGCGAGCTTTCGGCCGGGTGAAGACAGTCGGTGCATAGGGAGTAAGAAGGAGCAGCGTTGAAACGTCTCGCGGCGAGAGGCATGATACCATACAACCAATCTTCCCCCGCACCCCCAAGACCGATGTTCACCTGCTTGTCTCCCACTTCAATGCTACTTAAGGCCCTCTCCAGGACAGCCGCACCGTTGCCGCGCCAGCCCGCTCGAAGTACTCCAGCCGCACCGTATGCGTGCCCTCGCTCAGACTGACCGCCGCGCTGCGCGACCCGCGCATCGGCCGCCAACTGTTGATGATCAGCCGGTCGTCCACGTACAGCCGAACACCATCATCCGAGAATGTCGTGAACGTGTAGCGTCCAGCCTTGAAGGTGAATGTGCCCGTCCAGCGCGCGGAGAAGTTGTCCTTGCCCATCTCCGGCGCGGGCGACCCCAAGCGCCAGTTGAAGTCGATGGCCGCGTCGCTGCGCGTCAGCGCCGGGCTGCCCGACAGGTCGCGGTTATTGAAGTACGCGGCCTGCCACGGGCCGGGCAAGGTGGCGACAGGCGTGGCTCTGGGCGCGGGTCCGGTGGGCGAGGGTTTCGCGCCCATCGGCTCCCACCAGAAGCGAATGCGCGCTCGGCCGCTGCGCTCGAAGTACTCCACTTTGAGCGCGTGCCGGCCTTCCAGGTACGTGCCGTCGAAGTAGTGCCACTCATCGTCCATCGGCCGCCAGAAGTCCATGATCAGCGCGCCATCCAGCCATACACGGAAGCCGTCGTCGGCGCGCACGTTGAGGCGATAGAAGTTGGCGCTGAAGGTCACGTCGCGCGTCCACACGACCGAGAACTGGTCGGCCGGCATCCAGTCGACCGGCGCGCCCTCGCCCCAGTCGAAGTCAATGGCAGCATCATCGCGGATCAGCGCCGGCCCACCGCGCAGCTCGGTATTGTCGTAGTAGCGACCTTCCCAGCCGGCGGGTGTCTGACGCAAGCCCCACCACACGTGAGCCGCCGCCCGGCCGCCGTGCTCGTAATATTCGACGACGACGGTATGCTGCGCGGCACTCAGCGTGACCTCGCCTGAGTTCGTGGTGGACCGTTCCTGGTCGCGCCAGGCATCCACGACCAACCGCCCGTCGACGTAGACGCGCACGCCATCGTCGGTGCTGGCGTGAAAGGCATACGTGCCGGACGTGAAGCCCAGCGTGCGCGTCCAGCGCACAGAGAAGTTATCGGCGGGGATGGTCGAATCGGGGCTGCCCGTGCCCCAGTCGAAGTCGATGGCCGGGTCGAAGCGCACCAGCGCGGGCGAGCCGGACAGGTCGCGGTTGGCAAAGTACTCACCGCGCCAGCCGGAGCCGCCGCTGACACGCTCCCAAGCGACCTGTACCGCCGCGCCACCGCCATGCTCGTAGTATTCGACGCGCACGCGATGGGTGCCGCGCGAGATGAAGCGATCGACGAACGACCAGGCCGCCTGCCGGTCGCGCCAGTCGTCGACGACGAGCGTATTGCCGACCCAGACGCGGATACCGTCGTCGGAACGGTAGGAGAAGCGGTAAGTGCCGGCCTCGAAGTAGTCGTCGCGCGTGAAGCGGGCCGAGAAGTTGTCGGCGGGGATGGCCGAATCGGGGCTGCCGTCACCCCAATCGAAGTTCAGATTGCTCTCGTAGCGTGTCGCGCCTGGTGAGCCGCTCAGGTCGCGGTTGGTGAAGAATTCGGCATACCAGGAGCCCTGCGCGGCCACTGGCGACATGGTTACCCACATCGCAATGCCGGTCAGAGCCAGGACGCCGAGGAGCAGTCGCTTGTTCATCGTTACACCTCCTGATTGCATGCCTCTTACCACTATACTCTGGCGAAAGCTATGTCTGGGAGCTGGAGTGCAGGCTTCAGTCTGCTAAGACCCCAGATATGGCAGCCTGAAGGCTGCATTCCAGTATTTCTCCAGAGTCCAGTTACTTGGACTGTAGACGAACACCAATGGACGTCCCCGGTCAGCGAGGATGTCTATTCTATAGACAACGCACAGGTGCAAAAGGTTCCCCTTCTTCACTGTACTTTTCCGTGGCAGGGCCTGCCTGTCGCCTGGGCGATGATGTTTGCGCTGGTATCGATGATGGCCTTTTGAAGGGCGTGGCAACCGGCGACGGCGACTGCGGCGTGGACGCTTGCGTGCTCCCGAGAGTGATTCCTTCGGTGAAAGATGTTTCTGGCAGCAACAGCCCTTGAGTGGTTGAGTCAGCCAGTGAAACGGTCTCCAGGAGGCGCAGGTACGTTGCCCGGTTCGCCGGGTTGTCGGGGATGTCGCCGAAGTAGGTGAACACGTAAAAATACTGGTCGTCGGCGACATACACCTGCGCCATATCCGGTGTCCCAGAACCATGTTCGAGGGCATAGCTGCTGCATGCCGTCAGCACACAGATAGCACTAAATGCCAGCCATGTCCATAGACGTGGAAGTTTGCGAGGCACATTGCACCTTGAGTACTTCAGTATGATTCTACACCACCCGAATGTGAACTGCTACCGCCTTTCCAGGATTTCTACGATCTCGGTGTGCTCATAGATGTCGTCAAAGTGACGAAGATGATCGAGGATTTCCTGCCGCGATCCCACGTCCACAATGTGCAAGGCCTGACCGTCGTTGACCGCATGTGGATATATCCTCATCAATGTAACGGACCCGCGCTTGATCGCCATCGGCAGAAAGTGGCATTCTGGCATCATGAAAAGAGACCGCGTGCACCGCAGTCTCTTCCCACATCTGTAGGACGACCGCTACAACAAAAGTAGCAATCGCCACACACGTGGACTTGCGTCTTGTCAAGCGACCTGCGCCAGCCCATCAGCTACCGGCGCCTCGAGCTGGAATTCCGCCGGCAGTCCCGCCGCCCATGATCGGATCGCCGTCCAATTGCGCCGGTCTCCGGCCGGAGCCTGGATGATCAGCATGACGAACAACACGACCCACCACTTCAAACGGCCGTACTCCAGCCGGCCCCCGAACACCCCGATGTCCACTGGTTTGACCGGACGGGTTGCCCTGAGAATGGGTTGAACATAGTTCGCAAGCCTGGCGTAGCGTTCTCGGAAATTCAGGTGATCTTCTTTTTGGGGCGATTTAGGCAGCTTTGCGTCCACATACACCGGCACGCCGCCCACGCTCGTTTCGCCCGTCTGGGTCAGGCTCATACACATGACAAACACCGCCAGAGGGATACGCCGGAATGCCTCCCGGTGTTTCTTGAGGAAGCCTAAAGCGGCGCGGTGCCAGCCCATGATCATGGGTCCTCCGACCACCACGCCGTCGTAGGCCTTGAGGTCCTTGACCTCGCTGAGGGGCAGAACATCCACCTGCAAACCGCTCTTGGCGATCTCCTCACCCACTGCCTGGGCAACTTCGACAGTCGAACCGGCCATTGTGGCATAGGCCACAAGGATTCTATTCATCACAGGATCTCCTGAGATTAAGGATATAGGTTCGCGTTGCGGCTTTGTTGACCGCGGGTTTAGTTGACGCTATGAAAACCCAGGGTGCGGAACATCACCCGCATCAGGGAGTGACCGAAATCCGGCTTCAAGAACTGATTCGGACAGGTGCCCGGGATCACAGTGATCCCGTTCTCGCGGCACATGCGTACAGCGTCTTGTGAGACGCTGGTCATGCCCGCCGCCAAACCGGGCTTCGTTCCCATCAAGCAGTGCATCCAGACGTGTTTGACACCGAGATCCACGCACTGCTGGACGATTTGGTCGGTGACTTGGGGATTGGCGAGAATGAAAACAGCCTCCGGCTTCTCGGGAATCGACTTCAGGTCCGGATAGCACGGATCCCCCTCGAAGGTTGTCAGGCGTGGATTGACTGCGGAAACGGCATAGCCCGCCGCCTTGAACTTACGGTAGCCCAGGTTGCAGCCCGTCTCGCGCTTATCCGAAACGCCGACCACGGCGATCTTCTTCTGAGCGAGGAAGTCTTGCACGAGGGTATCAATCTTGGACATGAGAACTCCCTTTTGATTTACACCGGAGTCGAGGCTCACCTGCCCCCGCAGCGAAGCGGAGTGGGGTCAGCCGGAAACCGCCTAACCCTAAAGGGGGCTTCGCACAGGCTCGACTCCGGGTTGGCGTACCCGCAATTGGAATCCGCTCTAGTGTAAACTTCTCGCGTCTGAATTATAGTGACATTTGTCCCGAATATGGGAGGTTGAGTGTCCAAGTCCTAAATTGCGCAACCGCAATTTCCCGAGTCATCGGCATCTGGGGTGCCAGCGCCGTGCTCATTCTGCGCGATGTGCTAGGTTGGAAAACAGTCGAACCAATTCAACAGTGTGCGCATTTCGCCAGCGCATCATATTGGGTACGGCTACGCGGCGCGCGCATCCCGGATATCGATCGAGCCAGGTGGCATCTGACGCAGCACCTTGACCCGCAACAGCGCCTCCAAGAACGGCGCGGGCGGCAGCGTCGGGATCAACTGCAGGTTCTCCCAGACCGATCCGGCCTCGTCGAGGAAGCGCAGCACGCGCTCGATCGGATTGCGCTTGAACAACCGCGTGAAAAGCTGCTGCACCTGAGCGCCCCGTCGAAGCATGATATGCAGCATCAGCGAATCGTACAGCCGATAGCGCGCCGAATCGGCAGGAATGTCGAACGGCTGGCCGGTACGCAGCAGCGAATCCACGATGGCCGCCGAATCCTGTTGAATGCGCAGGAAGGCGAAGCCCGTCGCCGGCTTGATGCGGCCGCCCTTCGCGCCGATCGTCATGACGTGCCGGCCGGTGCGACGAGGGAAGGGCTGATCGGTGATCGGGATGATGCCTTTCTCTTCGCCCAGGACGCGGTAATCTCCAAGCTGCAATACATTCCACAGATAGTTCCCCAACGCCCGCTCGTACTCCTCCCGCCTCAGCAACCTTGACGAGAACAGCGTATACTCGACCAGCGCGCGCTGCTCGGATAGCGGCAAGACGTAGAAGAAGCGCGTATCCTGCTTTTGCGGCGTGCGAAAGTCGAGGAACGTCGCGACCTGAGGGTTGAAAGCCGGCTCCGGCGTTTCGATCTCCCAGCCTCTGAAGTGCAGGTTGAGGGTGTGGTAGCGGGTCGGATCGGGTTTCAGCTCCGACGGCTTGAAGCGGCTGTCGAAGGCCCAGCTCCCGGCGAAGGCATGCCCGTTCGTGATGATGCGCGCTTCGGCGGCATCGTCCTCGATCTGATCGACCCTCGCCTGCAGGAATTCGACGTTCGGGTGCGCTGAAAGCGCCTGCCGGGCGAAGCGGTAGAAGTCAATGGCGCGAATCATCTGGTAACGATAGTCGCCCAGGTCGATGATTTGCTCGAAGTTCTCGCCGGCCAAGTGCAGCCGACTCCACGAGCGATGCACGATGCTATCGAAGAGCGTCGGCCGCGTGGTCCAGAAGCTCCAGGTGCGATCGTTCTTATCCTTCGCGTCTTGATCGACGATCAGGATCGAGCGGTCGCGCAGGGGACTGTCGATCAGGTGGCAGGCCAGGCTCAACCCTGCCGCGCCGCCGCCGACGATAATGAAGTCGTAGTGTTTCATGTCCCTCACCCCTGCTCGATGTGCGCGACGAATCCTCACGCCGTTCAACGGTTGCGCCACCAGATACCGGGCAGACTGAGCAGCTTGAGCGGGCCGCTCACGTGCGCGCGGCGCGTGAACACGTCGTAGTCGTGCGCCTCGATGTCGGCCAGGATCGCGCGGTATAGCTCACCGGCCGTGGCGATCGCGAAGCGACCGTCGGGGTTGAGCAGGGCGATACCCGGCCAGGCCTCGGCGTACAGCCGCCGGTTGCGCTCGATCTGATAGCGCATGAACGCGCGCCAGCGATCGTCGACGCGACCGGCCGCCAGGTCGGATTCGGCCAGCTCGAACCGCGCCAGCTCCTCAGCCGGCAGGTAGAGGCGGCCCGCCCGCCAGTCCTCGCCGACATCGCGCAAGATGTTCGTCAGTTGCAGCGCGACGCCTAGCTTGATCGCGTAGGGGAGCGCCTCGGGGCTGGCGAAGCCGATGATGTGCATACTCATCAGGCCGACGGTCGAGGCGACGCCGTAGGCATACTCTGCCAACTCTTCGAAAGTTCGGTAGCGCTTCTGGCGCACATCGCGCCCCACGCCGTCGAGCAACTGCTCGGCGTAGCGGATCGGGATGCGGTAGCGGAGCCGGGTATCGGCCCAAGCCATGGCGACCAGGTCGCTCGCCGGCGGCTCGGCCGCTAACGCACGCTGCCGCCACGCGGCGAGCGTCGCCGCCGCATCGCCGTCGGGACAATCGACGATGTCGTCGCTGACACGGCAGAAAGCATACAGTGCGCGGACAGCTCGGCGCTTTTCGGCCGGCAGCAATCCGCTCGCCAGGTAGAACGATCGGCTGTGCGCCGCCGTGATCGACTCGCAGCGAGCGTAGGCGCGCTCGAGCAGTTTGCGATCGGCGACGGGTTTGGGAACAGCGGCCTCGGTCGAACGGCGCTCGTAGGCCAGCGAGAGCAAGGTGCGTTCCCATGTGCGAGCCGGCAGAGTGGTCATCATGGCTATTGCTCTCGACTACGCAGCGACGGGGCGAAACTTGTAGCCGTACACGATCATTCCGCGCTCACCGTTCGATTGCAGCACGCGCGTCACCATTTCAACCGGCAGGCCGATCCGAACCTCATCCCGATCCACATCGGTGAGCTGCGCCGTGATCAGCGGTCCTTCTTCTAGGCGGATCAGCGCGACGGTGTAAGGCGCTTGCGCTTCGTGTGTCGCGGGCGCCTGGTAGACCGTGCTGTAGGAGTACACTTCGCCTCGCCCGGAGAAGGCGAATGGCGCGTACGCGGGCGAGCCGCACTCGGGGCAGACATCGCGCGGCGGAAAGATTCTGTGCTTGCAGTCCGGGCACTCTTCGCCGATGAGCGCGTAGCGTTGTGCCTTCAATCGCCAGTGTCGTGGAACGTCCATCGTCTCTGTGTCCCTTTCCGTTCCTAAGCAGGCAGCGGATTCATCACCATCACCGGGCGCGGCTGGCCACTCTCACTCAGGATGCGCTGGGTGGTCAGGCGGGCCGACAGCAGCACCATCGGCAGCCCTGTGCCGGGATGTGTGCTGGAACCGGCGAAGTATAGGTTACGGTAGCGGCGATGCCGGTTCTGAGGGCGCAGGTAGCCCACCTGCCAGAAGTTGTGGCTGAGGCCGAACGCTGCACCCTTCGCCAGATTGAAGCGATCCAGCCAGTTCACCGGCGTGGTGCTCACCTCGAGCTTCAGGTGCTGCTCCAGATCGCTCAGTCCCAGTCGGCTCAGTCGATCCAGCACTGTCGATCGCGCCTTCGCCTTCAGCGCATCCCAGTCCTGGGGCCGGGCGTCGTCCAGATGGCCGACCGGGACGAGCACGAACAGCGTGTCGTGCCCGGCGGGCGCGGCGGCCGGGTCGGTGCGCGCTGGCGCATGGACGTAGAAGCTGGGTTCGTCGGGCAGCGTGTAATCCTGGAAGATACGATCGAAACTGCCGCGATAATCGCCGGCCAGGAAAATGTTGTGATGCCCGAGCTGCGGGTACACCTGGTCGGTTCCCCAGTAGAACATGATCGCCGAGCAGGTATACTTGAGGCGCTCCAGGCGATCCGCTTCGCCCTGGTCGGGCAGCAGGTCGCGGTACACGTACGGCAAATCGGCGTTGGCGACGATCACATCCGCGCCGAGCCGCGCGCCATTCTGCAACACGACGCCCGTAGCGCGGTTGCCCGCCACCTTTATCTGCTTGACCGGCGAGCGATACCAGAATTCTACCCCATGTGCCCGGGCAATCGAGGCAAGGCTCTCAATGACCCGGTACAGGCCGCCCATCGGGAACCACACGCCGTCAGCCAGCTCCGTGTATTGGAGCAATGAGTAGGTCGCGGGCGCGTCGAAGGGGCTGAGGCCCAGGTACATGTTCTGGAAGGTGAAGGCGGCCTTGAGCTGTGGATGTTGGAAGTAGTGGCCGATATTGCCGTAGTGCTTGACCAGATAGCGCAGCAACCCGCCGAAACTGCCAGGCTCGATCGCTTCGAGCTGCGCCTGCATATCGTTGAGATTATTCGTCAGCGCCAGCGCCGTGTCGTCGGCGAAGTGGATGCGGTAGGTCGGGTCGATGCGGCGCAGGTCGAGATGGTCTTCCATGCGCTCGCCGAGATCGGCGTAGGTCTGCGCGAACACGTCGGGCATCAGGAACAGCGTCGCGCCGATGTCGAAGCGATGCCCGTTGCGAATCAACTGACCGCAGCGTCCGCCGGGCGTCGCGTTTTTTTCGAGCACCGTCACCTGGTAGCCCGCGCGCGCCAGGCGAGCCGCCGTCGCGATGCCGCCGAGTCCTGCGCCGATCACTATAGCTGTTGGATGGGAATACATGGCTCTCTCCGCTCATCACACGTCATGCATGTGAATGGATTATCTTTCTCTGGCTCCACCGCGCCTTACTATACAGGCAAACGTGTGCCGGCTCATCAGGACGAAGGTGTAATCTATACTCAGTACAAAGGCCGAATTGCACGAAGCCATCGTGGAGCACTCCACTCCGCATTGCGAACCGCGTTAGACCGGCGACAAGACCGCTTGCACCACAGTCTTGTGCTGCATTCCAAACCTGACTTCTGCACTCCGATTAGTGTGGTTTAGGTGTCGGGCCTGCCGATCGCTCAGGGCCGATCCGGTTGACCGAGATCAGCCTGAGGCCCAGGTCGCGAATCCGCATGAGCACGCCGTGCAGCGCGGCCTGATCAGGCAGCGGGCCGGAAAGAATCGCCTCGGGCGAGACGTCATCTATCGAATGATCGATTGAGGGGGTTTATTCGCCGCGAGGGGCGGGGAAACAAAACAGCCAACTGGACAGGCTCGTGAGGCCGAACATCCATATGCCCACCAATCCGAGCATCACCTGGCTGCTCAACTGCATGGAGTATCCGGCAGCCGTCAGATATGCCAGCCCATAGCCTGCCCCCCGCCCGGCGCGCAGCGCGCGCAGGACCGTCACTGCCGCGAGCCACAAGCTGATGGCGTACACCGGCCACGGCAGATACAGGCTGAGACCGACCACGTCGCCATCGTCGCCGTCATCGACGGGTTCGCCAGGTAGGCGATCGTGAACAGCGCGGCGGGAATCCCAGCAATTACCCAATCTCTTACCCGGCCGGTCTTGCCGTAGGCCCACCACACGGCCAGGGGCGAAAATACGACGAAAAGCTCGCCGACTTGAAAAGCGAGCAGTGCGAGCGACGCCGGCGCCGGCGCGTCCGTCAATTGCGCCACCGTCTGAACCATCTTGAACGATGTGATCGACGCGATGGCGAGCACAGGCGGGACTACGGCCCGCTGCGCGCTGCAGCCCGGCTGTGCGCGCCTGCTTCCCACAACCAGGAGGGTGAGCGCGGCGAGCGTCAGCACCTGAAACACAATCAGCGTAACCGAGCCGGGCGGCACGAACACCCCGGCGATGCTCAGTCCGACTAATCCCGCCAGCGCCGCCGAGAGCGGCAAGTTGCGCTCCGTATGCCGCAGGCCGCGCACGGCCAGCCAGACGATCGCCGCCAGCGTCAAGATCGCGGTCAGATTGAACGCGATCTGCCCGGAGGCCATCATGCCTTGCGTCACGGTGACCATGATGCCGGATTTGGGCATGAAGATCGCCGCGCGCGACAGTGTCCGCCCGATCAACCAGTCGGCCAGCGCTGCGGCGAGCAGCCAGTTCTGCCAGCGCACGATTACACCCCTCGGTTCCGCCCCATCCGGCCGACGACCGCCGCCATGATCCAAATCGCCAACCCGATCCCTGTGACAAACGCAAGCATTGTCGTGGATCTGTTCCCAGAACGCGATGCGCGGATAGGTGCGGAAGAGCATCAGCGCCGCGCCCGGCTCGCCGTATTTGCCGGCCATGATGTCTTCGAACCTGTAGCCGGCCGTCGTCGACGACGAGTCGAGCAGCCGCTGGATATACACCTCGGCCCGGTTTTCGAGCGCGAACTTCCAGTAGTCGGCGAAGCGCGGGTCGCCGGTGATCTCGCCGAGCTTGGCGGCAAGCTGCGCCAGGATGACTGCGTCGTCGCGCGTGTCGTACAGCGGCGGCACTGAGCCTTTCCAGATCTGCAGGAACGGGTTGGAGCAGGACGCCGTGACCTCGTAGTTCTGGAACTCGACCCACGAGTTCGCCGCCAGCGCGAAGTCGCTGTACTCGATCGTCGCCGTCATCTCAATGTCGACCGAGATGATCAGCGGCACGTTCGGATCGACGTTCTTGATCATCTCGTAGGCGTACTTGGCGTTGTTGATCAGGTTCACGTTCGTGAAGAACATGACCTTGGTCGGCGTCGGCATGTGCGTTGCGCCCGTGAACACCTTGCGCCCGTACTTGGGCGTCTCGACGATCAGCGGTCGCTCGGAGTGGTTCCAGTAGGCCGGCTCTTCGTCCTTGGCGTAGGCGTGCGCCTTGACGTCTTTGCCATGCGCGTTCGGGTCGAGGTTCGGCTCGAACGGATCCTCGGTGACCCAGCCCTTGAAGCCGGGACCGCTCCACGGCGAGCCTTGAAACAGCGCGGCCTTGTAGTTGCCGGCCCACGCGTAGCAGCCCGCGCCGGGGATGCCGATGTTCCCGGTGAGCATCAGCGGCAAGTATTGCGCGCGATTGGCGAGCGTCGCGTGGAACCAGTGATTGATCCCCTCGCCGATGTGGATCGCCGTCGGCTTGGTCGTGGCGATGTCCCGCGCCAGCCGCTCGATCAGGTCCCTCGGCGCGTGCGTCATTTCGGCTACGGCGTCGAGGCCATAGTCCTTCAAGTGATCGAGGTACATCGACCACAGCGTCAGCACCTCGACCGATGTGCCGTCTGCGAGCGTGAGCGCGCCGCGATAGTCGAGCTGCGGGCCGATGCCCTTCTCGGCCATCTTCTCGCCCACGTCGTCGCGCGTGATCGCCGTGGGCTGCCCGGTCGCCGCGACGATCACGACGTAGTCGCCGAGCCTGTCGTACTGCTCTATGGTCAAGCCTTGCAGCTTGAAAGAAGGGCCGTCGGCGGTGAGCTGTAATTGGTAATTGGGGAAGAGTTCGGCCGCGCGCAGGCGTTTCAGAGTATCGGTCCGCACAAGCATCGGGAAGTCGGTGAAGCGCTTGACGAAATCGACGTCGTACCAGCCATTGTCGATCATCAGGCGCGTAACACCCAGGAACAGCGCGGTATCGGTCTGCGGGCGAATGGGGATCCAGTAATCGGACTTGGTGGCCGGTGGGCTGTATTCGGGCGTGATCGTGACGATCTTCGCGCCGCGCTCCATCGCCTCGATGAACCAGTGCGAATCGGGCATCTTGTTCTCGACCAGGTTCTTGCCGCACTGGATGTGCAGCAGGCTGTTGCGCAGTCTGTTCAGTTTTTCACGCTGATGGGAGTCACCTGAGCGTCCCGCCTACCGCCCCCGCACCCGCGCCACCGCCTCGACGAGCTGCTCGTATCCCACTGGCGCTACCAAATACTCTGCCGCGCCCGCTTCGAACGCCGCTCGCTTCATCTCCGGCTCGTCCCAGGCCGAGACGAAAAGCACCGGCAGGTCGGGATAGTGCTCGCGGATGCGTTTCGTCGCCTCGACGCCGTTCATGCGCGGCATCTTGTAATCCATGAGGATGACGTCCACGAGCGCCCCGCTGGTCTCCATCAGGTCCACTGCGCTCTGGCCGTCGGCTGCCTCCAGAACTTTGAGACCCGCCGCGTGCAGCAATTCGACAATCGTGGCGCGCGCGTCCGGCGTATCCTCGACCACCAGCGCCACGGCCGCCCCGCTGGCGACGTCAACCGCGCGCCGTTTTGCCTGAAGCCGGTCGACCACCTCCTGAACGAGTTGAACTTCGCCCGGCGATAGGTCCATGGCGCTCAGGACGAGGTGTTGCAGGTCACCCCGCTGAAGGGCCACATCCAGGCTCGGGGACGGCTGCGCGCCCTCTTGAGAAGGCACGTGGCCCGCCAGTTGCAACAGCCACATTGGCGACACGTTGAAGAATACGGCCAGTTTCTGACAGGTCTCCGGCCTAGGCTTGATTTCCAGATGCTTCAGCAACTGGTACAGCGTATTCGGGCTAAGGCCGGCCGCGATCGACAGCCGCCGGGCGCTGTACTTCTTGCCTTCTCGCTTTTCGAGCGCCTCCCACTCCGCTGTCAGCCACCGCACGAACTCAGACATAGTTCACCTCCGAATAGACCTGGCAGGTCTTGCCCGCCGATGCAAGTCGCAGGCACGCTCCGCGCGGTAAAGACCTGCCAGGTCTAGCGAGCTTGTGATGCATCTCATAGTGCGCGCCTGCAAAGTGGTCTATTGTAAAGTCAGGGCGGTTAAATGAAATGAATCGATGCATATCTTCGTGTGCACATCACCCTGTGCACATCTTAATGCATAACTCAAAGAGACGCAAGATATGACCCGTCACTTAGTACCATTGGGCTACTTCACCAGCAGGATAGTCAGAGTATAATGAATGATAATTACGATTAGTTAATATACATTATAATTAACACTATGAAGAGGCAGACTACTATGAGCGCACGATCAGTTCAAAGACCCGAGTCAGCCTTCCTCGTCGTGAACAGGCCCTCTGGAAACGGCCAGTCGGAGGAAGACATCGAGCGTCTGCGAGCCGCATTTGACGACCGCTTTCGCTGGATCGACGACCGGACGTTCGCCGTTGCCGAGGGACACGACGAAGTCGTGAATCTCACGCGTGAGTTTCTCGCAGCCGTCAAAGGTCCATGTTTTCTGCTGTCAGGAGGCGGAGGCGGGACGAACCGGGCGCTCGTTCAAGGCTTTCTGGAGGAAATCGAATCGGGAACGGTCGGCCTGGACGACGTCCTGATCAGCTCGCTGCGGCTGGGTTCGGGCAATCTGATCCCGAAGCATTTCGGCATGCCGCGCGACCCGCTCGAAGGGATGAAGCGAATCTCCGCCGATCTGGATGCCAGGCAAGCCCGCGCCTGTTGCGTGTACCGCTGCACGCTCCACTACCCCGATGGCATGACCAGGCAGCGCTACGGGCTGACGATGGGCGGGCTGGGGCAGTTCGCGCGCGTTCCGGACGACATCAAGCGCTGGAGGGATGCTCATCGCCGGCTGATGCGCTGCGCGTCTCGCGTGATACCGCTCGAAGCGATCAACACGTTTCAATACACTGCCTTCAGCGCGTTGCGGGCTATCC
>Ga0209751_10004409_pt1 | contig 13484 bp, 10 predicted proteins | sample RifCSP13_1_FD_184019 | JGI IMG/M metagenome (GOLD analysis project Ga0209751, IMG submission 184019) | Soil microbial communities from Rifle, Colorado - Rifle CSP2_sed 13_1 (SPAdes) (version 2) | ecosystem: Environmental > Terrestrial > Deep subsurface > Rock core/Sediment | place: Rifle... | reverse complement strand
TCGATCTGTACGGGCGTCCTTGAGCCTCGGCTGCCGCTGCTTTCCCCGACCAGCGCTGTAGCTACGCCGGGCTTGGCGAGTTGTCCGGGTCTCAGGTCGAATTTGGCGCTGCCTCTGATAACCGGATGGCGACCCTTGGCCTCAGCGACGGTAAGATAGACTCCGCGGCGGAAAAGAACAGACAACGCCCCCTCGACACCTTCGTCACGCACGAGTTTTCGAAGATCGCCAAGCTCGCAGCCAGCGAGATGTAGCAACTTAGAATACGGGCTTAAGGGATTTTCGTAAATCGCTCTCTTGGCAAGGTCCAAGAAATGACTTTCGCGGTTTTCAAGCCGCGCTCTAAGCGCAACGTGGGCTTCCTGACTGTTGACCCGATAGCGCAGCAAATTGGGTAGGTGAAAGAAAAATCGTAGCCCCCCCGCAACGTCGTCAAAGGTTGGCAAATTCATAGGAATAGACAGCACCCGCGTCGTGAAAACCTATCTGCGGAAAAAATTCGTCTGTTCATGCCAATTGCGTAGTCCACCACGACGACATTCAACTTTGGGCGGCAGAGCCTCTGCAAATATCCGATCAAATGCCGCCGGTGACGATTATGACTTTTCCCTGAGATGCTCCTATTTTTGCGATTGTCTTGCCGGAAGCTATCCTAGTGATCGGTCGTGGTCAACCGATCAGGCCTCCGAAGCTGCCGAGAAATACCGCCGTTCAATTGGCGCCCCGCCAGGCAAAAAACGTCGGTTTAATCGAAATTTACGGGCTTTCCCGGCAATTACTATATCGAATAGTTTGGTTTGACATTTTCTGGCCGATGGATTATTTAAGTAGCAATAGCTGATTGTGTCGAGGAGGTAGGATAACCCATGAGAAATGCATCCCGCGCTTTGCTGGTCATTGCCTTGATCCTATTTTGGGCGCCCCGGGCCGAACTGGCCGGAATTGAACCGGTCGGGAAATTGAGCGTTGAGGGTGGAGCAGAGAAAGAACAGGGATCAGAGGCCGGCGGCCGGGTGAACCTTGGGGCCATGGGCGTGATGCCCTTGGCAGGGAATTTTGGTCTGCAGGCACGTGCTCATTACGTCGGCGGCTTGGGTAGCCGGTTTGGGCTCAGCGCAGGCCCTCTGTTTTCATGGGGCTCAGGAAAGGCGGGACTCTTCGTCGCTTATCAGCATCGCACTTTCAACTCGAACAACTTCGTGCATCTACGCCCCTCGATCGCGTTTTATTTACCGCAGGCGAACATCAACTTATACTATTCGCACCCGGTGTCCGACCCACAAAGAGACGGACGAGTCTTTGTCGACCGGCGCATCCAGTACGGTATTAACCATCTCGTCGGAACGTTCAATTATTTTCCCGGTTTCGACCTGGCTTCGTTCATGAAGAAGGATAATGTAGAGTTTATGCTCGGAATTCAGGGGAACAGTTTCGGCGGCGCTGGCAGCCATAATCTCCAGAGTGGCGTAGGTCCGGTGTTTGGTTTCGCATTCATGCCGATGAAGGGCTGGGAAATCAACGTAGTCAAAGGGAGCATCGACAACCACGGTCGTTACAGAGTGGTTTCCGGCATCGCGTTCTATTTTGACCAGCTCGGCGCAAGTCTTAAGGAACTACGCCGCCGGTATTTGGAGCCCAATCTGCATGATAATGGTGCCGGCGGGACCATTAAGGGCACTCATGAGCAGCCGTATTCGCCCCCAGTCTAATCGAACGGCAAGAGCGCACGGATTAATCGATCTCCAAGCAACTAGCTAGGACAGGCGTCGCTTCCATCAGGGGGCGCGCTCGAAGGCTGAAGAGCTCAAAAGAGAACTGGCCTGGGCGAATGCGTCCCCCGCTTCTTTGTACATCTCGAGTTTCTCATATACTCCCCCCAATTCATACCACAAGGCCGTCGACTTCGGCAGAAGAGCCGTTCCGTTGCGGTAGACGTCCAGAGCTTCGCGATATTTCTCTTGGCGCGAAAAAAAGTTTCCGAGGCAGATATAGCCGCGCGCGTCTCTGGAGTTGATCTCGGTAATTTTTTCGCAGGTCTTTTTTAATTGAGCGTCTTGCCCAATTTGGGTCAGCACCTGGGCGATTCCGTAGAGCGCATTGGTGTAGAGCGGCCGCAATTTGAGAGCCGAATGATAATCGGCAAGAGCTTTTTCATGGTCGCCCATTTTTCTGTAAAGCTCGCCGCGGTAATAGTAGGCGTGAAGCGCCTTACCGTCCAGGTCGATGGCGCGATTGAGGTCTTCCAGCGCCGCCGCGCTTCGACCTAATTCCATGCTGAATAGCGCCCGCAACATAAAGGCTGATGGGTCGGCGGGTGTCATGCGAAGGGCCTTTTCGATCAATGCTTCCGCCTGCTGATATTCGCCGACCCGCTGCAAGTACACGCCCAGGTTCATATAGGCGCGCGAATTGGTCGGGTCCTTGCGCATAACGTCGCGCCACAGCGTGCCTCCATCGCGCCAAACTTCGTTGCGCTTGATGGTCGCGACGGTGAGGGAGCAAAGTAGAATCGCGGCGAGTGCGGCGCAGAGCGCCGCGCGCCGGCCCCGCCGTATCTCACCGCCGGCTTTTTTTGATAGCCACGAAGTCACTTGATAAACAAGAACGACGAAGACGATCGAAAGGCCAAAGTTTGCGGGGTAGGGGCGGTATCCGCTCACAAGGTTTGTCAGCGGGATAAAACTTGCCTCGGGTAATAGCACGATGAAATACCAGAAAATGAAAAAAGAGATGACCGGCGCGGTGTTCCATAGCCTCCAGGCAATTCCTAAAATGATCGACGCCAGCGCGAGGGAGAGCAGAACTCTGGCTTCCCAAAGCGAGCTTGACAGACCAAAACCTGGGTAATCGAAAATGAGCGGATCGGGCCAGAAGAAAAGACTCATGTAATAAACCCAGGCGCGAAACTGGGTGTAAAGATAGGCCAGCCCAAGTTCGGTATTAGTCCCTGTGAATATCCTTCCGAGCAGGCGCTGCACGAACGATGGACGAAGCGCGACGTAACCAAATCCAAGGATAGCGAGAGGCAGGTATTTTTTGAGACGTGCGGGGTCGCTCTTAAATAATTGCCAGGGGGGTTGCCCTGACGGGTTGAGAAAGATGATTTCAAAGACCACCAAGCTCAGGGGCAGCGTCACTGCCGACCCCTTGGAGCAGACCGCCAGGATGAACGTGATCACCGCGGTTAAGTGCCAGAACCTGGAATATAGTTCCTGCCCGCTGAAGGGGCCGCGCAGATAGCCGTAGAATGCCGCGAGGTAAAAAAACGTCGCCAGCAGCGTGCTCCGGGCGAAGATGTAGTTTACGACCTCCGAGTTGGCGGTGTGAACCAAGAAAAGCCCGGCAGCGAACAGCGCGAGCCAGGTAACCGTTCTTGTGGAGAGGTCCGGCAGTCGAGCCGCGTTTCGAGCGGCGATATTCTTGAAGATCAAAAACAAGAGAAACGCTACGCCGATATGCAGCGCTAGATTGGTCAACCGGTAGAATACCGGATTGATGCCTCCCATCCAGTAGTTCAAGGCGAAAGTGGTCAAAACTATTGGTCGCCAATCTTGTTGGCTAGACATCGTCCAGGTTCTCGTGTCGGTAAAATACGAGGGCAGATGCTTGAGGTCCCGGATCGCCGGATTATTGACGATGGCGTCGTAGTCGTCGAAATGAAAACTGTTGGGCAGAGAATTGAGGAAAGCGACCAGTCCAAGTATGATGAGGGCGAGTGGCGGGAGCGTCTTGCGCAGGATCGTTTTCAGCATCTGTGCACCGGTAATTTTGGGATTCGAGCAGGAAGCGGTCTCGATTTAATGCCCCAGTTCTTAAATTCATCACAGATTGCAAAACGCTGCAAACCTGCGACGCCTAGATTCAGTCCGGGTTGTCGGAGGCGGCGGGCCTCTCTTACCGGGGAGCGGACGAACAAAGTAATGCTTTGCGATTGTCAAGGAGCAAGGGTTTCGACCTGATGAATCCTCCCGGTTTGATTTATTTCTTGCGGAGTCTCCCTGTCGGACTCCGTTTAAGTTCCGTCGAACTGGAAGCGGCGCAACTGCGGCGGTTAAGTCGGCTCGTCGAACATGCCTATGAGGCTGTTCCCTACTATCGCCGTCTCTTCGATTCGGTGGGGTTTCGGCCTCGTCACTTGAAACGGCTGACGGATATCCATGCCATTCCGATCACCACACGGGGACATCTCCAAGCTCTTCCGCGCTCCGAGCTGATCGCCAAGGGCGTCAATATAAGCCGACTTAGGGCTTCCCACACCAGTGGCTCCACGGGTACGCCTTTGCAGGTGTACCGGACGAGGCGCGAAAGCCGGTTAAGACAGTTTCTGACACTCCGGGCTTTCCTTCATGATGGCCTCAGGTGGAATGATCGTGTGGTTACGATCAGCCGGTCAGCGACCACACCGCCGAATATTGGCGGCATCCGGTGTCGGCCGTATCTGCAGCGGTGGAACATGTCGTTCTTTGAAAAACCGGAGAAGCAACTGCAATGGGTCCTAAAAATTCGGCCCACGGTAGTCTACGGCAGTTCGGCAAGCGTGGCTTTCATAGGCGACTTGATTCTCAATCGGGGCATGGGCACGATGCCGTTGCGGCTTGTGGCGACCAGCGCGGAGATGCTCACGCCGGGTTACCGCACGGCCATTCAAAAGGCTTTTGCTGTGGAACCGGTCGAGATTTACAATTCCAGTGAGCTTGGCGATATCGGCTGGCAATGCGAACGGCGCGCCGGTTTCCATATCAACGCGGACTGGCTTCACGTCGAAGTCGTGCGCCAGGACCAAGCGGTGACGTCTGGAGAGATCGGCGAAGTCGTCGTGACGAACCTTTATCGTTACACTATGCCGCTAATTCGTTACAGCCCGGGTGATTTCGCTTCACCCGCCGAAACGGCATGCCCCTGCGGCCTCGGTCTGCCGCTGCTGGGAAGTCTAGAAGGACGGGTGCAAAGCATGGTGGCTCTGCCCAATGGCGGGTACTTTATCGGGTTTTCCGGGATCATGAGTCAGTTTTCCGAAATTTCGCGCTACCAAGTCGTGCAAAAGGCGTTGGACCATTTCGTGGTTAACGTAATTCCAGGAGCGGGCTTTTTCAGCGAGGTCTTGAGCCGCGTCTCCGCAGACCTCAGTGCCAAGTTAGGTGCTGGCATTCGCGTGGAGGCTCGGGCGGTCACCGCATCCGAGTTGATCGAGGGACCAGGAAAATTTCGACCGGTGATTCCCATTGCGCCGATCGACTTCAGCCGGCGAGTATGATGAGTTAGGCGGGTGCCGTACTTGGTTAAAGACAACCATCAAGAAAAACCGTCGTTCTGGGGGGAATTGGCGATCAGCTTCCCTTCGCTCAAGGGCGCGCCGTCGACCCGGTATTATTTCGAATGCGAGCAAATCCTCTATCGGGATTTTTTTCCCGGTCTGACAGGGAAGCTGTTGCTGAAGACCGATCTTTGGAACGAAGCGAAAAATACTGAAATCCTCGGCTGGGCCGCGGCTCAGGGAGCGCAACCCGTTGGCTTCGATATCGCGCTTGATTTAGTGCGCCAGGCGACGGCGGTCTTCGGCAATCATCGCTTTACGTTTCTCAACTCCGACGTGCGCCACCTGCCGTTCGCGACCGATGCTTTTGATCTTCTCTATTCCATGGGGACCATCGAGCACTTTCCGGAATACCAACTGGCCGCCGCCGAACTTTTTCGCGTGCTGAAGCCCCGGGGCACGGCGATCATCGGCGTGCCGAATAAGCTGGACCCGTTTCTCCGGCCTTTGCTGGTCTACGTTCTCAGTCTCTTCCGGCTCTATCCCTATGGCATGGAAAAATCGTTCACTCCGGCGGGACTGCAGCGGCTCCTTGAATCGGTTGGATTTCGAGTGACGACCCGGACCGGCATTCTCTTCATGCCCGGCTGGCTGCGCATGGCGGACTTATGGTGCCACTGTCGCGTTCCCTGGCTGACCGCGATCACGGGCCCGTTGGTGAGAGTATTTGCCGCACTTTATCGCCGCTTCCCGGCCTTACGCAGCCATGGTTACTTAACGGCCTGTGTCGCGGTAAAGCCGGCTGCCGGTGCGCCCGAGTAAATTCGCCGATGCTTAAGGCGTGTCGGCTGTCCATTTCCTGCCGGTGAAACGAAAGACGTTGGTGGCGCAGCGCCAGAGCATCAGGGCGCTCAGGCCGATCAAGATTCCCGCCAAGCCCCAGCCGTAGTTCAGCGACAGCCAGGAAATCGGAATAAAAACGCCGAAGCCGCCGGCGAGCATCGCCCACATGAGAAAGCGCGTGTCGCGGGCGCCGATCAAAAGGCCGTCGATAACGAAAACGGTGCCGTTCAGCGGCTGCATGAGCGCCACCAGCAAGAACAGCCCGCCGCCGATCGCCGCGATCACTTCCGGACTCTTGGTGAAGAATTGAATGATCAACGTTTCGGCCGCGATAAACATCACGCTGAATAACAATCCCGCGACCGCGCCACAGACGATCAGGGTTCGCCCCATGCGAACTGCCGTCTCGTTACGATGCGCCCCCAGGTGCTTGGCTACGAGGGCCTGGCCGGCCACCGCCAAGCCGTCGATCACATCCGAGCAGAGCATGAAAAGCTGGAAAGCGATTTCGTAGGCGGAAAGGATTGCGGCGCCCATACGGGCGGCCGTTGCGGTGGCGAAAATTAGCGAGAGGCGCAGCGCTCCGGTGCGCACGGCGAGGTCGCCGCCGATGCGAAACAGCGGGCGCAGTTTTGCTATGCTGATCCGCCAGCCGACCGCGCGGTAGGCGGCGGTGCGGCGTGAGACAAAGAAAATCGCCAGACTAACGGTCGCGCCGGTGAGCTGCGCGATCCAGGCTGCGATGGCGGCGCCCCTGAGGCCAAGGCTCGGCAAGCCGAAGTTGCCGTAGATCAAGGCGTAATCGAGGAGCAGTTGCAGTCCGTTGGCGAGGAAAGCGATGGACATCGGAGTCCTGGAATTTTGGATGCCGCGAAAGAAGCCGACCGATGCCAGCAGGATCAACGTGAATGGAGCGCTGGAAATGGTGATGCAGAAGTACGGAATTCCCTGGTCGGCGACCGAATTGTTGGCGCCCATCCACTTGTACAGCTCCCCGGCAAAGAAAAATCCCGCCGCGGCCAGCGCCCCACCGCCGATGAGCGCGAGAAAAAGCGCGTGCAGATAAGTCTCGCCGCAAGCTTTGGCGTCGTCGGCGCCGAAATGATGGCCGATGAGAGTCGTCGTGCCGAAGGTGAGAAAGGCGAAAATCCAATAGATGCCGCTTATGAGAGCGGCGCCGATGGCCCGCGCCGCCAGCGGTTCGACGCCCAAGCGGCCGATCATCGCCGTGTCGCCGATGTTCAAAAGCGGCTGGCTTGCCAGGGCGAGCATCGTAGGGATGCCCAAGGCGAGAATTTCGCGCAGGTGAGAGGAGCGGCTGGGAGAATCGTGGGTTTTCAAGATTTGCCGCAGAGATTGATAACGCCAGAGTTAGTTGAATCGAGCGGCGTCGGCAGTGGAGAGCGACCGTGCGATTTTCTCGGGACAAATCAGCTGCGCGAGAATTTCCAGGCCGTCGATCAAACGCGGGCCGGGCCGGCTGAAATAAGCATTGCCGTTAACCGCGAAGACCTTGCCTGCTCTGACCGCCGGAAGATCGTTCCAGCCTTCACGTCGGCGCAACAGGGTCGCTTCCTTGACCGTGCGCCGCACATCGAAGCCGCAGGGCATCAGCAAAATCACTTCGGGTCGCGCGGCGACGACATCGCGCCACTCGACCTTCGACGACGGCTCGCCTTTGCGGCCCAACATGTCTTGGCCGCCGGCCAGCTCGACCATTTCGGGCGCCCAGTGGCCGGCCGCGTAGAGCGGCTCGTACCATTCCAGGCAAACGACCCGCGGGCGATAAGCCGGACTCGCATGGTCGACGCGATCGATGCGCTGTTGCAGGCCCTGAACGAGCTTTTCGGCGACGCTGAGTCTCTCCGTAGCGGCGCCGATACGCCGAATATCATCGAGCACATCGGCCAAGCAATGCGGATTCAGCGACATAATCGTGGGCGGCCGCGAAAGCTTTGCGGTAGCTTTCACGACTTCGTTGTAGTCGAGCGCGCAGACATCGCATAGTCCCTGGGTTAAAATGAGATCCGGGGCTGCATTGATGAACGCGTCTTCATCGATGGTGTAGAGACCCTTGCCGGTTTGTAACGCTTCTCCGACTTTGCGGTCGATTTCTTCACTCGTCATCCGCGCGACATCGATCACGGTCCTGACCACCACCGGTTTCTCCTTCGCTTGCGGGGGATAGTCACATTCATGGGTGACGCCGACGAGTGCGTCTCCCAACCCGAGCGCAAAGGCGATTTCCGTCGCCGCCGGGAGTAAAGAGCAGATGCGCATGGCCGATGATTAGCGTAATCGCGAGTTTTATACCACCGAAGGGTAAAGCGCGTAAGGGGTTAGACGTGTGGGATAAGAGCTAAAACTTCAGCCTCACGATCCACGCGTTGCCATTTGGCATATGAGGCGCAACGCAGAAAAACCGAGTAACTGCCGCACGCGCCATCAAGGCATGGGACGAATAAAACAACTGCCAAGTGCGCCGATGACGCCGAAAATCACGATGGCGGCGATGATCACCACAATCGTGTAAGGCAGGGCCTTTTCCTGGGGCGCTTTCATGAGAACGGGCAGACCGAGATATAAGAGATAGAGACTGTAGATCCCCAAAATATGCAGAAAGGTGAGCGAGGGTATCAAGTTAAAAATGCCGGCCAGCCACGCGGCAGTGCTCGAATAGGCCGCTACCTTGAGCGCTTGGAAATTGTTTTTGGTGCCGAGAAAAGTCGGCGCCAGCGCGTCGATGATGAGCGCCAGGACGTAGGTGCCGATGAGCCCGAAGATGTAGGTCGTCACCGCGTGTCCGATGGCGTTTCCCAAGGGCACCCGATAGCTGCCGCCGATCGGGACGCCGATTCCGAAGATTGACAGGCCGATGATCGAGGCGACCGGGCCGATCGCCGCCAGCGGCGCGATGTAGGATTTATAAAGCTCCGCAGCGCTCCCCGGCTCTTTGTCGATGATCGACCATTCTTGCACGGGCTGGAGGAGTATATTTTTTGCGCGCTCCGTTAGGTTCATCGTCGTTTCCTCCTGTCGCCGAGTTAAATTGTCGGGATTATAGGCCGCCGCGCGATCAAGTCAAGGAAAATGAACGGATGCCTTGCGCAGTTGTCGGAGGTTTTGTCCTCCGCGTTCGGTCTGACCGCCCGTTTTGATCGATGGGAACGATGCAGCCTACTTCAACGCCGTCAATGCAGTAGGATGTGAGCGACGATTTCAAAGGCGACGATGCCGAGCGTTGCGAGAGAGGCCGCGAGGACAAAAAGGGTCCGGCGTTTTTCCAGCGTGGTCATTATTTTCAGATGTTCGCCGACCTTCGCTTCCGCTCTGAGCTTTCGGGCATGCCATACGGTATAGAGATTCGCCAGTGCGGCCAAGGTGGTCAGGACCAGAATCGGAACGCGAACCAAGCTTTGGTCCAGGAACACCAGCGCGGCCCCCAGGCCGAACAGTCCGCCCGCGCCGAAGGCGACGGCCAAGGGACCGATGAGGGTCGCTATCGCGCATGGCGCGCCGAGAATGCCAAAGATGATCGCGCCCAAGCTGGTTCTTTCTCTAGCCACCGTTTCCGGCGCGTCGTCTGCCGGACGGCTGTCTCCGTTGCCGTGTAACCGATAGGCAGTCACCGGCGCGCGGAATCCTTTGAGCTGCAATTGCTCAGGTCGAGCTTCAGGAAACTCGGCCGCATGCTTGGCGTAGCTTTCCCCGCTGACCAGAATTTCTCCCGTGCCGGCCTTGCCTTGAAGGCGGGCGGCCAGATTCACCACGTCGCCGATCGCCGTATAGTCCTTGTTGTCTTCGGAGCCGAGCCGCCCGACGCGAGCGTAGCCGGTGGCGATGCCCACTGAAGCTTCCAGTGAGAGCCCGAAGCGGGCGCTTAAGCTTTGCAGGGCGGATTCCAATTCGCCGGCTGCGACGATGGCGCGTCGCGCGTGATCTTCATGACGAATGGGCACGTTGAAAAGCGCCATTACCGCGTCGCCGATATATTTGTCGATAAAGGCGCCGTGCTTGACCAACACGTCGGTGGCCATGCGCAGGAAGGCATCGACTACTTCGTGGGTTTTCTCGGCGCCGAGATCCTGGGTCAGCTCGGTAAACGAGGAGAGATCGGCGAAGATCACGGTGATCTCCACCAACAGTCCCTCTTCAACATGGGTACTGCAGCGGGTGCAAATATTGGGATTGCGCGGGCTGCGCTTGATGCCGAAGGCTCGAAACACGACGCTCATCGCGCCCGATAACAGAGTGCCGCAAACGCTGCATTGCGTGGCGAGGTGAGATCCGGGTGCCGTATTCATGAAACTGATATTATTGCGTTTCGACGGTTTTTGTAACTACCAAACTTCGACCTTCCATCCCTCGTCGCATCGGGCCTTTTGGGGCACGGCGGCGATCCCGCATTGACTCGCGCCATCTTGCTATCATAAAAAGGCTTGCAGAGGGTAGGTCTAACCGGCTTGGCGGCCGGAATGAGTGTCCCTTTCGGGGATGGTTGAAACCCCTCGCTCCTTCGACGATAGTCTCAGGGCATGCTTTAGGCGAAGCACGGTGTCATTTCGAGGCCCTTCGATTGACTCAGGGTAAACTCCGCCGAGAAATCCGCGAAGCGTTCTGAGGCGCAGCCGAAGAATCTTGTATGGACAAGACCCTTCGCTCACGCTCAGGGTGACTCACTGATCGTGGGGGGAGAGCGCGAGGTTATCGTCGGCTTCTAGCCGACCAGGGGCGAACCTCCCAGCTCGAAGCTGGGAGTGAGTCAGTTTGACATGAGAGAAAAAAGTAAATTCACAAGGCGTGAATTTCTAAATTTGGCCGGGACGACGGCAGCGGGCGCCGCTCTTTCGCCGTGGCTCTTACCATCGACGAGCGCTTGGGCTCAGTCGCTCGCGGGGACCGGTCTGTCTTTGCCCTGCGCCGCGGGCGACGTGAGCGCGGACGGCGCCGTCATCTGGCTACGCGCTGAGCGGGAAAGCGCGGTTACCGTAGAATACGGCAAAGATGCGGCGCTCAAGGACGCCTCCAAAGCGCCGCCGATCCGGGTCATCGGTGACAACGACTACACGGGTAAAGTATTTCTGCGGGAGATCGAGCCCCGCACGACCTATTACTACCGAGCGGTGGTCCCGGATAAAATGCCCGGCCCGGTCAATCGTTTCATCACCGCCCCGCGCGCCGATCAGATGGCCGACGTTCGCTTCGCCTTCAGCGGCGACTCGCGGCAAAGCTACCGGCCGTTCACGATCATGGACGCCATCCGCGAGAAGAAGCCGGAATTTTTCCTCCACCTCGGCGATACGATTTACGGTGACCTGGAGGGCAAGGCACGCCACCTTTCCCAGTTCCGCGACAAGTACGTCGCCAATCGCAAGGACGAGCCGACGCAAAGGCTGTTTGCGGAAACCAGTCTCTTCGTCGTCTGGGACGATCATGAGGTCGCGAACAACTACCGGGCGCTGGATCCGCTAGCGCCCGTAGGCCGACGCGCCTTCTTCGACTACTGGCCGGTGCCGCAGGATCCGGCGGAAGGTAATCGCATCTACCGCTCGGCCCGATGGGGCAAAGCGGCGGAGCTGTTCATCCTCGACACCCGGCAATACCGCGACGAGAGCGTCGGCACGATTCTCGGACCCGAGCAGAAGAAATGGTTCCTCGACGCGCTCGGCGCCTCCGACGCGCGCTTCAAGTTCGTCTGCACGTCCGTTCCATTCTCCAGTCCCGCGGCGGACAAATGGGGCGGGTATCCGGCCGACAGAGACGAGGTCCTCAAAGCCATCAAGCAGAAAAAGATTCGCGGTGTGATTTTCCTGGCAGCGGACGTGCACTACGCTGCGGTGGTCCGCGTGCCCGGCAACCCGGCGTTGCGGGAGATCATTGTCGGCCCCCTCGGCGCGCAAATGGGCAAGTCAAGCGGAACCGCCAAGCGATTTGAGTATTTCAACAACAAGCATCTCAACTACGGCTTGGTCCATGTTCACGCCGAGGGCGGCGAACCCTACGTCGAGATCGAGATATTGACCGACAAGAACGTACTGCTGCACAAAACAAGAATCGACGCGAGCGGTAAGGAGCCCTAGCTATGCGCATCGACGTCCACGCCCACATATTTTCCAAAACTTACATCGACGGCCTGCGGCGCGTGTTCGGCAACGACGATTCGCCCGCCGGCCAGGACGCGCAGCGGCTGATTAAATGGATGAGCACTGACCCGCGCATGACCGATGTCGAAGGTCGCCTGGAGGAGATGAAGAAGTGGGGCATCGCGATGCAGGTGCTCTCGGTGCCGTTCCACGGCGCGCTGGTCACCGACAGGTCAGCGGCCGTCGATTTGACACAGATGGCCAACGAGATGATCGTGGGACCGGCCCGCAAGTTCCCCGACCGGTTTCGTGTTTTGCTTACGCTGCCGCTGCAATTCCCGGCGCTGGCGATCGAAGTGCTCGACCGCTTTGCCAAAGAGCCGACGGTCGTGGGCGCGGCTTTGATGGGCAGCGCCGGCGGTAGGCCGTTAAACGACGCCGCATTCATGCCCGTCTACGGCGAGCTTGAGCGGCGCGGCCTGCCGTTTTTACTTCATCCGATCTCTCCGCCGGGGCTCGACTGCATGTTGGAGCTGAACCTCGCCAACGTGGTGGGTTTCATGTTCGAGACCACGCTGGCCGCGGCGCGCCTGGTGTTTGCCGGCGTCTTCGAGAGCCACCCGAAATTGCAGATGATTTTTCCGCACCTCGGCGGCCTCGCGCCTTATCTTATGGGGCGGATTCAGTGGGGCTACGAGCGCTTCCCCGCTTGCAGCGAAAATCTCAGCGCGCCGCCCGAGACTTACTTCAAGCGTTTTTACTACGACACGGTGTGCCGCAACGTTCCCGCTCTGCGCATGGCGCTCTCGATGTTCGGCGTAAACCATGTTGTGTTCGGCACCGATATTCCCTTCCGCGAGGATATCGATTTGCAGTTGCAAGACCTCGAAGCACTGAAGCTGAGCGATGCGGAGCGTCGCGCCATCGACTGCGAAAACACCGCGCGGCTGCTCGGCATTCAATTCCAACCCGGTAAGTAGCCTTCCGGCTCTTGAGCGATAGAAACTAGTTTCACCAAAGTATCGATAAGATAAGAAACTCACCGCGGAGGCGCAGAGAGCGCAGAGTAAAGAGGTTTTGATTAGAAAATCTTCCGAACTCTGTGACCTCTGCGTCTCTGTGGTGGAATAAGACTTGCTGCTGCACATCCCTCTTTACGAGCGCATGCCCGAAAAGCTGTTCACCGTTGCGTGCAGGTTGCGGGCGAAGTCGGTGGCGGCCTGCGTGCTGATGCTGAAGGCTGTGCGGGCGTACTCTTTGACCGCGAGCACGGCGGCCATCGGCATTTTCGTGAAATGCTCGAC
>Ga0209751_10004405_pt1 | contig 13496 bp, 10 predicted proteins | sample RifCSP13_1_FD_184019 | JGI IMG/M metagenome (GOLD analysis project Ga0209751, IMG submission 184019) | Soil microbial communities from Rifle, Colorado - Rifle CSP2_sed 13_1 (SPAdes) (version 2) | ecosystem: Environmental > Terrestrial > Deep subsurface > Rock core/Sediment | place: Rifle... | reverse complement strand
CCGGGGATCCGGGCCGCAGGGGCGGCAACGGCAAGTAAGAGGTCCACTCGAGTCCGACGGAAACATCCAGCTACGCAACCCCTCTTGGGGGGTCCATCGGCAGGCGTGCGAGTCACGCCGAAATCCGAGGGCCCCCCAAGCTATCAACTGCCTTCCTCGAATCACATCTCTCGTTGAGTCATGATCTACTCATGATTGCCTAGTCGAGCTCTCCGGCGAGTGCTCGGGAGATTCCCGGGACTTCGTTCGACTTCCTTGGACACTGGCCGCACAGTCTCCGAGGACGAGCGATGCTCCACCCCCCCCAGCGCATTTCGAACGGGGACGACGGGGGCGGCGCGGGAGGGCTGGCGGTGACGATTGACGGGGCCTAGAAGACCGCGAGCAAGCGGCCCCCGATGCCGAGTGCGAAAAGCGCCACGACCGATGCGGCCCACACCGCTCTGTTCGACTTCAGAATCAGGAACCCGTCACTCGCCGGGAGGTCCACCTTCACCGGGATTCTCCGGATCTTGCGACGGAAGACGATCCGCGGGACCGGGATGAGGTTGAACCCCGCCAGGATCACGTTGAAGAAGACGATGGTACCAATGAAGATGGGGATGGGCTCCCGAAACCGCCCGGGAGCCGTGCCGAGCGCAACCGACAGGACAATGAATACGGCCGCGAAGGCGAGGTTGATGGCGGGGCCCGCAGCACTGATTCTCACATGCTGTCGAGGGCTGACGCGACCGGAAATGACCACGGCCCCCGGGATCGCGACGATCCAGCCGATGGAGGCGGTCACGAGCGCCATGAGGAGGCCTATCAGAGAGTACCGATACTCCGCGACGACACCATTTCGCTGGGCGATCGCCTTGTGCGCAAGCTCGTGCAGGAGGAACGCGGTCATCACGGCCACGAAGGAGCCCGTGATGATGAGCAGGACGAGGGAGGGGCCACCGAGCTGGAAGTAGACGCCGAGGTACTGTGCGCCGCCGATGTACCAGATCGCAAATGCGAGCGTCATGACCACCACGCTAATCCAGAATTGCGTGGCCTCGACCCGGCTGAAACCCAGCCCGAAGTCCTGAGTGGGCACGATTCGCTTTTCGGGAGGCATTAGACGGGAGGAAACCCGTTCTCTATAAAACGCTAGCGCGAGGGGCGTCTCGTGGCCCTCTGGCCAACGCTCGCACTCGACGGGCTCACCGGGGTGGCGGCGCCGGGCCGCGAAAGGCTAATCCCGACCTCTGACCATCGCCCGGAATAGTGCGGGAGCCTCGTGGATGAGTTCGACCCTCGATCCGGCGAGAGAACCTGTCGTGTATGCGATTGGCGACACTCACCTCGGGCTCCGGGAATGGGGCCCCGATGGCCATCGAGATCGGCCGCTCATCGTGGCAGATTTCTTTCGCTGGCTGAGCGCCCTCCCGGAGGAAGGATATCCTCTGCAGATATGGAACGGCCACGGCCTGACCACGCGTGTGCTCCGCCGCCCGGACCGGCTCGTCCTCCTTGGAGACATCTTGGAGCTTTGGGAGGCCGAGAACCAAGCGATCCTCCTCTCCGCGTCCACCGTGAGTTCCGTGTTGGCGCGCGTGCCCTGCGAGAAGATCTACGTGCTCGGAAATCACGATACCATCCTCCAGGCGGTGAGAGGGGTGTACCCGCTTGGAGCTGAGAATCTCGAAGTGGTCGGAGACGCCTACCCGTCCAGCGACAGCGGCGAGATTCGGCCGCTTCGCATCGGGGACCGCAGCTACATCTTCATCCACGGCCACCAGTTCGATCCGATTCTCCACGGCCGCATTGGAAAGTTCTGGCCCCTGCTCGCCCCGGTACGCCAAGCGGGCGCGGCCCTGGGGGACTACGCCTGGGTGTTCCTCGCGCTGTGGGTTGGGGCCCTTCTCGTGCACTTCACCTATCCGTCCGTGCCCGTTGACTGGTTTCTGATCCTGGGGCTTCCGCTGTTCTGGCTCCCTCGGCTGTACATGAAAATCGGTTGGCGGTCGTGGCGCACGATCGGTGGGCTTCGATACAACCGAGACTTGGCATTGAAAGGCTTTGTCAAGTGGTGGGCCAAGGTCCATCAGAACAGGGGAATCCCGGAGGACGTCGGAATCGTATTCGGCCACACGCACTACCTGGACTGGCTGGAACTCGGCGGAGAAAAACGGTATGATCGGGCCATGAGACCCGCGGAGGCACGGCTCAACGAATCCGTCGTGGAACTCGGCGGCAAGCGCCCCACGCTCTACAATGTCTCCTCATGGCTCTCGAGTGGGCGCGAAAGGAGGGGTGTTGAGGTGGCGACCGCATTCTATGCCGATGCTCTGGGGCCGTTGTTCATTGGGTGGGACTGGCGAGAGCGACGTCCCTTCCACATACCCTTCGAATTCATCGAAAAGCGCTGGGACGATCCGCTGGCGTTCGTGAAAGAGGACTCCGGAATGGGAGGAATCGCCCGGCAGCTCGGGTGGCCACGCGAGATGATCACCAAATGGGGGCACAGTCGGGGAAGCTTGTTGCGAGTCCGATTCCGATTCCGGAAGCCTTGACCGGAGGCCGACACTTCTGGCCGCGAGTAGGGAACGCTCACGACGTATGGCCGGACAGGGATTTGGCCGGACTGAGATCTGCTATGTCGCTGACGGGATAGCGTCACCCGCTTGCTTGAGGTCGAACACGTTCCCGTCCGGGTCCTCGAACTCGCACAGCCACTCGCCCCAATCCATGCGTTTCGGCCCGGACCGAAACACCACGCCCTTCGCCCGCATGCGTTCGTGATCCGCGTGGACGTCGCTCGTCAGGAACGTGATCCCTGATGGGCCCGGCTCCGTCTGGCCGAGCTCGCAAAGATGCACGCGCGTCCCCGGTCGCGCGGGACCCATCTCGATCCAATGCCCCGGATCCTCCGGCGTCCCCTCCCCTGTCGCGGCGTTCGGGTCGTTCGGTCCGATGTAGTGGACCGGGATTCCGAGCACATCGCGGTACCAGGCGATCGCTTGGCGGCGGTCCCTCACGACAATCGCGACGGTGTCGATCCCCACGATGGCCATCGATGTCCCCGGGACCTTGAAAGCGAAGACGCCGCCAAGAACGTTTCGCCGTCCACGTTCAGTAGAGGAGGCCGAGGGCGACGCCGACGATCGCGAGAATCCCGAACTGTATCGTGAGCATGACCGTTCCCGCGTTCGCCGGGATGAGGGCCATCGGGTCGCGGTAGTTCGCCCGCAGGTGGTGGTACGCCTTCCGCGCCGCCGGGAGGGTCAGGAGGACGAGCAGGGTCGTCGGTGGGACCTCTGCGGCGATCACCGCCACCAGGACGAGGAGGTACGCGAACGCGATGAGGTAGAAGTACACCCCAACGGAGCGCTCGTACCCGAGGCGCGCCATCAAGGTGCGCTTCCCGACGGACAGGTCCGCCTCGACGTCCGGGAACTCGTTGATCCAAAGGATTGCCGCCACGAGGAGGCCGAACGCAATCGAGAGGAAGAAGGGGCCCCAGTCCCACCGCATCGTCTGTACGAAGTACGTGCCCATGACGACGAGCGGACCGAAGCTGAGGCCCACGAACAGTTCGCCCAGGCCCCGGTGCGCGAGGCGAACCGGCGGGGCCACGTAGAAGACCGCGACGAATACCCCAACGAGGCCGATCCAGAGGAGCGTGAGGCTCGTCTGCGCGACGAGGTAGATTCCGATGAGGGAACCGAGCGCGAGGAACCCGAGGGCGACGCCGAGGTGCGCGTTCACGTTCAGGGCGCCCGTCGTCAGGACGCGGCCCCCTCCTGCGAACGGGTTCTGGTGCTTCACCGCCAAATCGTTCCCGCTGCGGAAGTCAAAGTTGTCGTTCAGCATGTTCGTCGCGAGGTGGACGGAGATCGCGCCGACGAGGGTGAGGAGGAACAGTTCTAGGCTGAGCTGACGCGCAAGGCCGACCACTCGTTCGCCGTACGGGTCTCCGACGACTACGGCGAGGACTCCGCCCAGGAAGACCGGAATCACAGACGCGATGAGGAACGGCGCGCGGAACGCACGGAACCACAGCTGGCCGCGCGTAATCTGTGCGGGCGCCGTGGCGGTGGCGGTCGCCATCGCCCTCACTTCAGCGGCCGCGTGATGCCCATGAACCCGACGAGCTGCCCGTCCCGGAACATCGGCCGCACCGCCAAATGCGCGCGGAACGCCTGCCCGCCCTTCCGCACGAGGTCAAGGTCCGACTCCCAGATCCCCTTCTCGACCGCGGTCTTCAGGAGCTCCGGCACGAGCGCGAGGTTCTCCGGCGTGTGGAAGATCGCGACGGACTGCTTCCCCACGACCTCGTCCGGCGCGTACCCGAAGAGCTTCTGCGCGCCGTTCGTGAACTTCGTCACGGTCCCCTGCAGATCGCACGTGATCACGGACGTCGCCTGCGCGATGTCGCGGTCGCTGAAGCCTTCGGAGCCCTGCTGGAGCGTCTCTTCCATGATCTCCTCGACGGCTCCCAGGGCCCGTCTTTATATCTGGTTGGCGGTTTACCTGTCAACCATGCGAAAGGTCACCCTCCGCCTCCCGACGAGGGCCGCGACGGACCTCGGGCTCGTGAACCCGAGGTTCTTCCGGAACAACGAGTCCCTCGAGGTGCTGCAGGCGTTCGCGGCGGGGGACGCGGTCACGCAGGTCGTCCGCATCCGGCGGAAGGGTCCCCTGCCATCGAACGCGGAGGTCGAGCGGCGGCGCGGAGAGCTCCTCGGGCGGTACGCCCTCCGCCACTTCGAGGTCCTCGACCGGGATGAGGCGCGGAACGCGGTCACGGCCCTGATCACGTGGCGGATCCCGAAGGGGTTGGCGGCGATCGTCGACGAGTTCGGGACCTCCCTCGTGCCCGCGGAGCCCTTCCTCATCGGCCCCGAGGAGGCCGTCGTCTCCTTCTACGCGGCGGAGGAGCGACTCCCCATCGTCTATGAGATTCTCGGTGGCCTCGGGATTCGGTACCGGGTGTCCGCGGTCCGCCCCTCGCGAGGAGAACGGACCCCGTTGGCGGCGCTGACGGAACGACAACGGTCCCTCCTCGAGCTGGCCCACCGCCTCGGATATTACGAGACACCCGCACGGTCCACCCTCGACCGATTGGCGGCGATCGCCGGCGTGAGCAAGGCGGCGGTGAGCAAGACGCTCCGCCGGGCGGAGGCGCGGCTCCTCCGTTCGATCCTCGGCGCCTCGTAGGGGCGCAGGACTCCCGTCTTCAGTGGAACTCGACGTCGAACGCGGGCTTGTCCATCCCGAGGACGCTCGCGAGCTCGTCGACCGCGACCTCCCGCTGCTCCCCCGCCTCCATGTTCCGGAGGGCGACCTTGCCGTTCGCGAGCTCCTTCTCCCCGACGAGGACGGCCCACCGCGCCCCGATCGCGTTCGCGTAGTCCAGGTTCTTCGACGGTCCACGGCCGACGAGGTCGATGTCGATCGTCAAGCCCGTGGCGCGTAGGTTGGCGGCGATCTCGAACGCCCTCGTGCGGACGGAGTCCCCGATCGGGATCACGTACGCGTCGAGCTTCGGGGGCGGCACCGCCACGCCCTCGACCTCGGACGCGAGGACGATCCGGTCCGTCCCGATCGCGAACCCCGTGGAGAAGATCGGGTCACCCCCGAACAGCTCCGCGAGCGCGTACGATCCACCCCCGCACACCTGGTCCTCCGCGCCGAGGTTCGGCGAGTGGATCTGGAACACCATCCCCGTGTAGTACGCGAGCCCGCGGATGATCCCCATGTCGAACACGACGCCGTCGCGGATCCCGTACGCCGCCAATCGGTCGCGGACCCGGCGGAGGTGTTCGAACCCCTCCGACCCGACGCCACCGAGCAGGTCCGACGCCTTCGCGAGGGCCTCGGGACCGCCCCGGATGCCGATCAGCTCCCGCAACGTCCCCTCGACGTCGAGGAGGCCCCCGGCATCCAGCTCCTCGTGGAGCTTGCCGAAGTTCCGCTTGTCGAGCGCGTGCAGGATCCGGGCCTGCGCCTCCCTGTCGACCTTGAGGAACGCGCGGAGCATCCCGATGTGGCCGATCCGCGTCTCCGTCTGCCGCACGCCCGCGTTCCGGATCGACTGCACCGCCAGCGCGACCGTCTCCGCGTCCGCGTCGAGGGGCGCCCCGCCGATCGCCTCGCAGCTGTACTGCCAGAACTCGCGGTACCGCCCCTTTTGCGGCTCCTCGTAGCGGAACACGGGGCCCATGGAATACTGCTTGATCGGCTTCGGCGCGTTCCGGAGGTCGTTCACGTAGTGCCGGAGGACGCCCGCCGTGAACTCCGGGCGGAGGACGAGGTCCCGCCCGGACTTGTCCTTGAACGCATACATCTCGGCCTCGATCCCGGGGCCCGCCTTCCGGTGGAACAGCTCGAGGGACTCGAACGTCGGGGGCAGGACCTCTCGGAACCCGAAGGACTCCGCGGTCCGCCGGAACGCGCCCTCGACGTGGCGGTGGCGGCTGAGGTACGCGGGGTCCAGGTCTCGGGTGCCGCGGGGGCGCTCGACCATCGGCGGCGCATGAACGGGACTCGATTAAACCTTTGGCGGCCCCGCGGACCCGTGCGACAACGTGTCAGCGCACAAACGGGCATCCCAATCTCGTTATATATCGGGAACTGCATGGAGAACATGAGGGGACGGAACGAGCATGCGGGCCGCGTCCGTGGCCGCACTCGCGCTTCTCGCGCTCGCGACAGCGGTCGCGCTAGCGTCCTCGCACGCATCGGCGGACGCCACGCTCGAGGGCGGGGATCCCGCCGTGCAGCTCGTCGCGGACATCGAGGCCCCGACGGACATCGTGCGCAGCGGCACCCCCCTCCCCCTGCGAGTCCGGGTCGTCGACCAGTACGGGGTTCCGATGGCGGGCGCGCGGGTCGCCGCCCTCTCGGACGGGGGCACCGTGAACCCGCCCGAGACGACGACGGACGGGAACGGCCTCGCGCGGTTCACGTACACCGCGAAGGCCCTCGAGGTCCGCGAGTTCACGATCTGGATCGAGGTGTCCAGCCCGGACACGATCCCGGACGCGGTCTCGTTCCGCGTGTCCGTCCTCCCGCAGGTGCAGCAGCGCCCCGTCCTCGCGCGCCCGGAGACGGCGGTGAGCGCAGGGATCGGCGCGGTCGTGCTCGCGGCGATCGCGAGCACGGAGTTCGGCCGGGTCGGCCTGTTCAACGTCGTCGTCTTCCCGCTCTACTCCCGCCTGAAGCGCGAGGAGGTCCTCGACCACTTCGTCCGCGGGCAGATCTACGGGTACATCATGTCCCACCCCGGCGAGCACTACAACTCCCTGAAGGACGCCCTCAAGGTGACGAACGGGACCCTCGCGCACCACCTGCGAACGTTGGAGATGCAGGGGTTCATCAAGTCCGACCGGGACGGGATCTTCAAGCGCTTCTACCCCGTCGAGGTGCAGGTCCCGCGGAACAAGGGGATCCGGCTGAGCGACCTGCAGCACAACATCCTGTCCCTGATCCGCGGGGATGGCGGGCCCACGCAGCAGGACATCGCGGTCCGCCTCAGCGTGAGCCAGCAGACCGTCTCGTACAACCTGCGGTTCCTGAGCCGCGAGGGCCTCGTGCGCATGGAGAAGGACGGACGCGCGAAGCGGTACTTCTCCCCGGAGCCGTTCCCCGCGGAGAACTGAGCCCAACCTTTCCCGAGCCCAGCAAGCTGCGATTCGCACAAAACCCGCACCACAACGTTGATATATCGCACAAAGCCGCGTACAAATCGCCTTTTATATGGTTTTCCCGCTTGTGGGGGGACAGCAATCCCGTGCACGAAGCGTGCGCGGGACTTGCGACATCGGGGCGCGGGAAAGGAGGTCGAGAACGCATGCGATTTGCACGTGGGCTACTTGTGGGCGTTCTGCTGGGCCTCGTCGTCCTCGTGGTCCTTTCGGGGATCCCGGGGTTGAGCGCGGCGTACACGCCGAGCGGGAACGAGACACGGCAGACGGATTTGATCTTGAGGGTGGGCGGCCAGGACGAGCCAAAGACGCGGAATTGGTTGCCCCCGATCGCGAACGACGTGTGGACGTCGGACGTCGTCTTCCGGGCGTACGACAGTTTCCTCCAGGGACACCCGGAGACGGGCGACGTCATGGCGTACATCGCGAAGGGGGTCGACTTCGACGAGGACGGCATGTTCGAGCCGTCCACGGAGTACAACGTCTGGGGCGAGCAATCGACGACGACCACTCCCCTCGAGGTGACCGTGTATTACGACTTCAACGGGGCGTACTTCCACGACGGCACGCAGATGTCCCAATGGGATCTGTTCTTCTCCTACCACATCTATGCGATGTGCGGGCGGTGCGTCGGGTCCCTCCGGCAGCTGTTGCCGGGCGGCATCACCTCGTCGTACGACCCGAGCCGGCAGCTCCAGATGGTGCCGGTCGACGTGGATCCGTCGACGCCGGGGCTCCAGCACAACTGGGAGGGCGAGGGCGGGATGCCGGGAAGCCCGAGCCTGCGGATCGCGGTGACGTATACGCTCACGGAGCCTTACTTCCAGTTCTACGACGACACGCTCGCGGCACCGCCGGTCATGCCGACGCACATCTGGTCGCGGACGGGCGGCGGCCGACACGCGGACTTCGGGTGCGCCGTGTGGATCCCGACGGCCGACGCGAACGCGCGTGGCATCCCCGAGTGCGGCAACACGGACGAGTCGAAGTGGGGCCGCGGCATCGCATCCACGGAGAGCGTGCCGGGGTCCACGCCGTTCCGGTTCACCGGCGCGACGGGCGCCGAAGCGTGGTCCCCCCGTGACCAGGACGTAATCGGCAGCGGTCCGTTCGTGTTCGAGACGTGGGTCCAGGGCGTGGAGGCCCGGGTCACCCGGTTCGAGCACTACTTCGTCGGGTGGGACACGAAGTTCACAGACGTCACGACGGACGACGTCCTTCTGGACCCGGCCCTCGCGGTGATCATGAAGAAGCCGACGATCGATGGAATCCGGTTCCTCGTGTACAAGACGACGCAGCTCGGCGTGTTCGCGTTGCAGAGCAGCGAGATTGACTTTTATCACTGGAACGTGCCCGCGGAGTTCGTCCCGGACCTGCTGAAGATCCCGGAGGTCGCGGTAGAGTCGAACGCGGAGCCCGGGTTCTTCTACATGGGGTACAACTTCCGGCGGCTCCCGTGGGGCTACCCGAACAACCAGCCGAGCCAGGGAGACCAGGGGTACTGGCTCCGCCAGGCGATCTCCCACTTGGTCGACAAGCAGTCGATCGTGCAGAACCTGCTCCAGAACTTCGGCGTCGTGGGCCACAGCTTCGTTAGCGTGGCGAACACGTTCTGGTACAACGACAACATCAACAAGCCGGAGTTCAACCTCGGAGAGGCGCGGGCGATCCTCGACGACCCCCTGCGGGGCGGCGTCGCGGGCGTCGGGCCGGACCCGGCGGGGGCGTGCACGAAGGACACCCCGAGCGGGTGCCGCAGCCTGCCCCGCCTCGGGACGGGCCTCATCGAGATCCTGACCCCGCAGGCGGACTACGACCCGATTCGGGCGTCCTCCGGCGCGATGGTCGCGGACGCGATGCGCCAGGTCGGCCTGAACGCGGTGTCCAAGCCGACGGCGTTCGGCGAGATCGTGAACATCATCTCGAACCCCGCGAAGAATTTCGACATCTGGATCCTCGGGTGGCGGATCACGGGGACGGATCCGCTGGACTACATGTACAGCTTCTGGCACAGCATCAACGGCCCCTCGGGCCAGAACTACGGCGGGTTCAACGACGCGACGTTCGACAACATGATCGACAACGCGCGGCGGACGATTGACCGGACGCAGCGGCGGGACACGTACGTGTTCCCCGCGCAGCAGCTCCTCGCGGACAAGCGCCCGTACGATATCCTGTACTACCGGACGAACATCGAGGGGTACCGCCAGGACCGGTTCGTGAACTGGACCGTGCGGTCCGGCACGATCTGGACCTTCTGGTCCCTGCTCGGGATCCGGCCGCCGTCGACCGTGTCCCTCCGAGTGACGCCGCCCGCGGTCGCATCCGCGACGACGTCGGGAGGCACGGAGGCGATTACGGTGACCGTGTTCGATGACAAGAGCCAGGCGCTCAGCGGTGCCGCCGTGGACGTGTCCGTCAACGTAGGGAGCCTGACGATGGGCGGCGCGTGCGTCGCGCAGCCGACGTGCACGGGGACCTCGAACATCGAGGGCAAGGTCAGCGCCACGCTGAACGCGCCGTCGGTGACAACCGTCACGACCGTGTTCGTGACCGCGCAGGCCACGCACGCGAGCTTCCCAGGCGCCGTGTCGACGCGCACGTCGACCGTGCAGGTGTTCCCGCCGGGGGCGCAGTTCCTGTCGATCCTGGTGGACACGCCGCTCGGCGACCGCGTGACCGCGGGCTCGGAGCTCCCGATGACGATCTCCGTCCGGGATCAGGACCGAGTTCTGGTCAGCGACGCGGACGTCGTGATCACGGTGTCCCCCGATACGGGGCTGGCGCCGAGTCCCGCGTCCGGCACGGGTCTGTCGCAGGTCACCCTGACCGCCGCGAGCACGATCGCGACGGAGACGACGTTCACGGTCACCGTGAGCGTGACGCGCGGCGCGGTGACGGCGGATACCGAGCGGCAGGTGACGGTGGCCCCGCCGGAGGGTGGCACGAAGCTGTGCCCCGACGGCTCCCGGATCCCCGTCAACCAGCAGTGCCGGTCCGTGAGCACGCCCGGGCTCGAGGTGCTTCCGATCCTCGCCGGGATCGGAGTCGCGGCCCTGGTGGCAGGCGTCATCGCCGAGCGGAAGAGGCGGAGCTGAACCGGCTCCGTCTCCCCTTTCCTTTCCACCGCCATCGCGGCGTGGGGTGACCGGAGGTCGGAACGATGAGGCTCCGCACGTTCCTCGTGAAGCGAGGAATCCACACAGCGATTACGCTGATCATCGTGCTCGTGCTCCTCTTCGTGATCTTCCGGCTCATGCCGGGAGACCCGACCCGCTTCTTCATCCGGCCCGGGCAGACGGAGGCGGACCGGCAGGATCTGCTCGTGTCTTTCGGGTTCGCGAAGCGGGTCCCCGCGCCCGGGCATGGGTACGAGGTGAGCTTCGACTCGTCCCGCGACGGGGCGTACGAGATCGAGGTCACCACGAACGACTCGGCCGGGCGGTCCCAGGCGTTCTACGTCGTGCACGCCCGGCAGTCGCCGCCGATCGGGTCCGCGCCCGCCGTGTTTGTGAACGCCAGCGCGGCGAACGGGGACGCGCCGTGGGAGATCGGACCTGGTGAGGCCGTGGACCTCTCGATCCGGTTCGAGAACCCGGTGGCGGGAGAGGACTACGACGCGACCGCGACGGTGTCGCGCGACGGGACGCCAGCCGCGACGATCCCGATGGGGATGAGCACGCAGGCGAGCTGGACGCCTGCCGGAGTCGGCGCGTACTCGATCCGCGTGGACGTCCAGGGGACGCTCGGGACCGTGCTCGTCGGATACGGCGGGATTGGGGTGAACGTCCCGAATCCGACACCATTCCAGCTCGTCGACGAGTGGAAACTCCTGACCCTCGCCCCGCAGCCGAACCGCGCGGTCGTCGTTGTCAACGTGACGTCGCAGGGAGCAACAATCTCGCAGGTCACCGCCGCGATCCGCGCGCCGGACGGAAGCCTTGACCGCCAACTCATGTTCCATCCGACGATCGTCGTGGAGAACAGCATCCTCGAGGAGTTCTGGGTGTACTTCTCGAGCATGCTCCAGGGCGATTTCGGCGACTCCCTGTACTCACGCCGCCCCGTGTGGGACGAAATCGGGCAGCGCGTCGGCCCGTCTCTTCTTCTGTTCGGGAGCGCGGTCATCATCTCATATGCGTTGGGGATCCTGATTGGCGCGGTCCTCGCGTGGCGGCGGGGGTCGAAGATGGAGCTCTCGTCGATCGTCGTGAGCCTCTTCTTCTACAGCATGCCCGTCTTCTGGTTTGGCCTCATCCTCTTGTGGGCCTTCGCGTTCACCCTCCACCTCTTCCCTCTCCGCGGGTTCGCGGACCTCGACGCCGTCCGCGCGGGCGGGTTCACGTATGTGGCGAATGTGATGTGGCACATGGCCCTCCCGCTCCTGAACCTCGTGATCCTGAGCCTCGCGGGCCACGTCCTCCTCATGCGGAACAGCATGCTCGAGGTGATGGGTGAGGACTACATCACCACCGCGAAGGCGAAGGGGATCAGCGAGCGCCGCGTGATGTACCGCCACGCCGCGCGGAACGCGATGCTCCCCGTCGTGACCGCCTTCGCGCTCAGCATCAGCGGGGTGATCAGCGGCGGCGTCCTCACGGAGACGATTTTCTCGTGGCCCGGGATGGGCGCGTTCCTCATCCAGTCCACCCTGAACCAGGACTTCCCGTCCGTGCAGGGCGCGTTCTTCCTCCTCGCCCTGCTGACGATCCTCGCGAACCTGATTGCCGACGTCCTGTACGCCTACCTCGACCCGCGCGTGAGGCTGTAGGATGGCCGCCGAGGGCGGGTTCGAAGCCCCGAGCGTGCCCCTCGTTTCACGGCGCCTGAAGGAGCGCCTGTTCGTCTGGCGGAAGCTGTTCCTCCAGAACTGGGCGCTGTTCAAGGCGTCCCGGATCGGCGTCGTCGGCCTGGCGATCATGATCGCCTTCGTGCTCCTCGCGTTGGCCGCGCCGTTCATGGGCCTTCGGGACCCGATTCGGTGGACGGCGCCCGACGAGGACCTGATCAGTGTGAACCCCATTTGGGCGCTGGACTCCCGGAATCCCGGGGAGCTGCGAAACGCGCCCCCGGTCACCCAGCCGATTGTCTTTCGCGTCTTACCCGGGCAGCAGGATGCTCGCGCGGACCGTATCTACGTGACCATGGAAAACCGTCTGTACGCGCTCAAGACGGAGCCCGATTCCGTCCTCCAGGGGACTCCCAGGAACGCGTGGGTGGAGACGCCGCTGATTCGGAGGTTCTTCAACGTCTCGGCCGTGGACGGCGTCCAGAGGACGATCTCCGTCCCGCCCGTAGTGGTGAACTATGGCTCCTTCGAGGTCGCCATGCCGGACTACGAGATTCATCTCGGGACCGATGACGGGTACGTCGTCTTCGTCCGGGACACCGGGACCGCCGTGCCTCCCGCCACATCACCCCGCATCCAGCTGGACGGCCCAATCACGGGGCTGGCTTCCTTCAACGGGGACACTTTCGCGCCGTTCCAGATCCAGGGACAGGCGAACCATGTCTTCAGGAGCGGAAGCCAGTGGGTCATCGACCGATTCACGGGGCCAGGGGATGTCGGCGAGCACGCATCGCTGGCCCTCAACGCGACGGACGGCGTTCGCATCGCATTCTATGACGTTTCGGTCGGAACGCCGCGGATCGCGACGCTCGACCGCGGGAGGTGGTCGATCTTGGGCTTCGAGCCCGTGAACATGGGGCAGTACACGTCCCTCGCAATCGGGTCGGATGGCAACCCTCGCGTGGCGTATTACGACGAAGGGGACGGGGCCCTCAAGTATGCGCAATGGAACGGTGTGGCGTGGGTTCGGG
>Ga0209751_10004402_pt1 | contig 13503 bp, 9 predicted proteins | sample RifCSP13_1_FD_184019 | JGI IMG/M metagenome (GOLD analysis project Ga0209751, IMG submission 184019) | Soil microbial communities from Rifle, Colorado - Rifle CSP2_sed 13_1 (SPAdes) (version 2) | ecosystem: Environmental > Terrestrial > Deep subsurface > Rock core/Sediment | place: Rifle... | reverse complement strand
GCCACAAGCGACCGGATGCGAACAACCAGGTGTAATAATCCAACATACCGATTATTGTACTTGCCAGCAGCAATGCGGAGGCAGTGATAAGTCCAGCAGAGAAAACGAGCTTCCTACTATTTATTATGAGCGCCAGCCACGGGGCAGTCAAGAGCGCCAGGTAGCCAACGGCTCCTGGCAGGCCGGTTTCAGCGGCTACATCCAGCAAAACGAAATGAGCCGGCTGGTAGTTGACAGGAAACTGCGGATACGCCTGGCTCATGGAAATGGGCAATGTACCCAGACCCACCCCCAACCAGGCGTGACCGTCGACGATCTGCCTGGTGGTATTGATGAGCAAGGTGCGCTCGCCAAGCGACTGAATTTCGTGCGGCACGGTCTGGAAGGAATTATTCAGATTCAAACGCACGCCCAGGTAAGGGGCAATCTGCCAGAGCAGCGGGAGCAGTACAACGCCGGTAAAAATGACCAGCGCCCCCAGCATCACAACAGCTCGCTTTTGACCCGCTGCAATATGCCCCAGGAAGATGAACAGCCCGCCCGCGGCGAGTGCCAGCCAGGCGGAACGTGAAAATGTAAGCGCCAGGCTGAAACTGGTGAGGATAAACGCGGCCGATAACCAGAGCCGCTGGCGCCTGGCAGCCCTCCCAAAGTACCCAAGCATCAGGATGAGGCCAAAAGCCAGGCAGCCGCCGAGGATATTGGGATGATCGGTCAAGCCGTAGGCTCTCAGAAAGCGCAGCCCATCAGCCCAAACGATGCTCACTCCTGAACGCGCCGGATCCAGAGAGAGCTCTCCGAACTGGCTGAGACTGAGCGAGCTTTGATGGAAGACCTGGGCGATCCCAATGCTCGCCTGCAGGGTGGCTTGAATTATAACCGGCAGGATGAGGCTGGTGGTTGAGGCTGCGTTAAGCACGAAGAAGTAGAAGCCTGCTAGCAAAAGCAGGCGCACGGCATGGTAAACAGAGAGAAGCGGGTCAACTGAGCTAAACGCACTGACCCATCCCATCAGGGTCACCAGCAGCAGCGGCAGCGAGAGGAACGCTGGGCCCGTCTTTACCTGTCCCGGTTTAAGGATGAGGCTGGTAAACCAGAAAAGCAGGCTGAGAATCAGGAAAAGGTCGCTGGGAAAGAGCAGGAAATCCGTATAATCCGGGTAAACTGGTGGGACGGGCCGGGATTGGAGGACCCAGCGGTAGCGCAATGGGATCGTCACAAGGGTCAGGGCGGTAAATAGCTGTGCAAGTGCTCTGCATGATACCGCCAGCGAAACCGAATGCAGTTTCTGTGCGTATCTTCGGATAGATATGGGCAGGCTCAGTCGCTCGGTTAAGTGCATACAGGTCACTGGTTTCGTGGGGAGGAATCGATTGCGATGAAAATCCGCGGATTTGGGGATTGAAGGGTCGGAAGTAATTGATACAATTCAGGCCTAATTTGGATATCACTCCCAAAACATAGATACGGAAAATGGCAGTTAAAGGATTTGCCATAAATGGGCGATTTTGGCACAAAACCCGAACCGGCGTGGAGCGTTATGCACAAGAAATCTCCTCGCGCCTGGGAGACGGGCGGATAATCGTCCCGGGCAAAAGGCTGGCTGGATTTGAAGGCCACATTTGGGAGCAATTTTACCTGCCCTCCTTGTTGCGCGCGGGTGAATTTCTCTGGTCTCCGGCAAACAGCGGACCTGTGCTGGTATCCCGGCAGGCGCTCACCATCCAGGATCTCAGCCCGGTCGATCACCCCGAGTGGTTCAAGCCTGCCTTCGCCCGTTGGTACAGGCGGTTGTGGGCAATTCTAGCGCCCCGTGCCCGTCTGATCGTGGTCCCCTCGCAGTTTACCCGGCAGCGAATCATCGCCAGATTCCACGTTCCAGGAGAACGGGTCGTGATCGTGCCCGGAGGGGTAGGCGCTGCATTTCGCCCGCTATCCAGGGCCTTGTCTGTGGAGATCAGCGAGCGCTATCGCCTCTCCGAGCGGTACATCTTGTTTGTTGGCACGCCTCAGCCGCGTAAAAATCTCCAACGCCTGCTCTCAGCCTGGTCGCAGCTAGAGAGGGGCGATCCTAATCTGGTATTGCTGGTTGTGGGCGGCGCTGGCGAGGTGTTCTCTCGCCAGGATCTTAACGGCGGAGGATCGAACGTGCGTTACCTCGGTTACGTGCCCGACGAGCACCTGGCCGCGCTATACAGCCGTGCGCTTGCTTTCGTGTATCCATCCTTATACGAAGGCTTTGGCTTGCCGGTGTTAGAAGCGATGGCTTGCGGCACGCCGGTAATCGCTGCGGATATCGATCCACTGCGCGAGCTCCTGGGTGAGTCAGGGTATCTGGTCAATTCGAGCAGCGTAGAAAGCCTGGCGGATGGGATCAGAGAGGTGATTGAAAACGCGAATCTGAGGCGCACACTAAGGGCGAAAGGTTTGCTGCGCGCCCGGGAATTTAGCTGGGATAATGCTGCTCAGGCTATGGCGCAGATTATCCGCGCGGCCCATTGAGAAGGTCGGATGGAGAAGTTACCACCTATCGCATTCGTCCATGATTGGCTGACTACCTTTGGGGGTGGTGAACGTGTTCTTGAGGCCGCCTTAGAAGTAACGGGACCTGCGCATGTTTTTACCACGGCATATAAACCAGGGACTTTTGCCAGCTCGATCATCGGTCAGCAGGCAATCCACACTTCTTTCCTGGATCGCCTGCCCCTGGCGCAGCGAAACCATCGCCTGTACCTGCCATTGATGCCATTTGCGGTTGAGCAATATGACCTGCGCCCTTACCCTTTGATCGTATCGATCAGTTCCGCGGTTGCGCACGGCGCGCTCACCCGCCCCGACCAGAGGCACATCGCCTATATCTCTGCACCCGCCCGCTATGCCTGGCACCTCTATCAAGACTACTTAGAAGACGCTGGATTGTCGCGGGGGCCTAGATCCTTCGCCGCGCGCCTAGCTTTGCATTATTTTCGCCTGTGGAGCGCCAGCGCGGCCCAACGGGTGGATTGCATGCTGGCTGTGTCGTGCTGGGTCGCTGAATGCATCCGGCGCGCTTATGGTCGCCAGGCGGAGGTGCTCTATCCGCCGGTGGATGTGGATAAGTTTCAGCCCGGACAAAAACGCGAGGACTTTTACCTGGTTGTCTCACGCCTGGTGCCGTATAAGAAAGTGGCTCTTACCGTCCAGGCATTCACCCGCCTGGGGCGTCCACTGGTTGTGGTCGGCGACGGCCCGGATTACAAAAAAGTCGCTGATACGGCAGGTGAAAACATCAGCCTGTTGGGATTCCAGCCAGACGAGAAAATTGCGGAGCTGATGGGTAAGGCGCGCGCCCTGATTCACATGGCGGAGGAAGACTTCGGCATCTCCATGGTCGAAGCCCAGGCGACGGGCTGCCCGGTGATCGCTTATGGCAAGGGGGGCGCCCGGGAGATCGTCCAAGAGGGGAGGAGCGGCCTGCTGGTACCCGAGCAATCTGTGGATAGCCTGATACAAGCGGTGGGACAATTTGAAGAACACTACAATTGTTACGCTGAAAATGAGATTCGCCGGAATGCACTCCGGTTTTCCAAGCAGCGATTTCAGCAGCAGTTCCGGCGTGTGTTGGAAAAGCAAGCGGATATTTTACAATCTGGTTGATATTGCCAGACCTCTTCACAGGTAAATGGGGGCCAGGAGAGGGAATTTCTCCTGAAAACGACAGCTAACATTTTACGAAGAATTCCCGGAAAGGGAAATCTTCGGCTTGTGACAATTGTCACATATTGGGGGTGTAATTAATTACTGGATTATTTGTGCAAAAAGTAACATAATGGATGTGATATATTTCACATATAGTTATTTGTTGTTTAAGTCGAGACGACCAGACTGATGCCTGCTGAATAGCTGGCGGGGGAATATCCATCAGATAGCTTAGCGGCAGGCTTTGCCTCAGGAGATGAGATATGGCAACCTTGTCTGTCCCCAAGAGATCGACCTTCAACGAGCTATTTTATAGTGGCTTGACCAAAATACCGGATGGTGAGCGGGTGCGGACGTGCTTGCAATGCGGCACGTGCAGCGGGGTGTGCCCCTTTGGTTACTTGATGGATCACCCGCCGGGGAAGATGATCGCCGCGCTGCGCGCCGGGGTTATCGAACGCGCGCTGCAAGGGGATACGCTATGGATGTGTGTGTCTTGTTACGCCTGTACCCAGGTCTGCCCGTCGAAAATACCGCTGACCCCCGGCTTGATGACCAAGGCCAAGGAAGAGCTCATGCTGGCAGGCAATATACCCAGCGAACTTCAAGACGCGCTGGAAAATACGCATCGCTATGGCAACCCGCTGGGTGAATCGCCCCGCCGGCGAGCGATGTGGACCCGGGGCGTAGAACCGCCGGTGCGAATCATGAGCCAGGTGCAAAGACCGCTCGAGACGCTCTGGTTCGTCGGCGACTATGCCTCCTACCATCCCCGGGTGCAGTTGGTGAGCGTCGCTTTCGCCCAGGTACTGAATGCATTAGGCGTCGATTACGCCATCCTGGGGACGGAAGAGAACAGCGATGGCGATTCTCAGCGCCTGGCAGGCGAGCGCGGTTTATTTGAGATGCTGGCGGAAAAAAATGGCCGCGCCTTCGGAAAATACTCGTTCAACGAAATCATCACCACCGACCCACACGCCTATAACGCGCTAAAAAATGAATACCCTGCTCTGGGTATCTCCTATCCGGTGCGGCATTACACCCAATTTCTGGCGGAAAGAATCGATCAGTTGAAGCCTTTGCTGCGCCGTGATGTCAAAGCCCAGGTGACATTTCATGATCCCTGCTATCTGGGTCGGGCGAATGGCGAGTACGATGCTCCCCGCCTCCTCTTGCAATCCATCCCGGGCGTAAAACTGGTTGAAATGTCTCATCACAAGGAGACCAGCCTGTGCTGCGGGGGCGGCGGCGGCGGCATGTGGTTGGATGGGTTCAGTTGGGAAAAAGCCCATGTACGCCTGTCTGAATGGCGCGTGCGCGAAGCGGTAAATGCTGAAGCGAGCGTTTTAGCAGTTGCCTGCTCGTACGAAGCGCCACGCTTTGAAGACGCGGTCAAGATGGTTGAAAAAGCCCGGAGGCTGGTTGTGAGAGACATTGCCGAGCTATTGGCTGAGTCGATCGGCGGTTGAGGAGTCAGACACCATGAATATCCTTGTCATTGTAAAGATGGTCCCGGACCTGGTGGAAGAACTGGCCGTTGACCCTGACGGCAAGGGGCTGGACCCCGACTGGGTGAGATGGAAACCTAACGAGTTTGATGATCATGCCATCGAGCAGGCAATTTTGATCAAAGAAAGGCATGGCGCCCAGGTGACGGTGGTTATTCCGGATATGGACGGCGCAGAAGACGCCATGTATGCTGCCGCAGCCAGGGGGGCTGACCGGCTGGTAAAGCTAAGGGGAGACTTCACCGGGAGCGCCAACAACCATGCCCTGGCGCGCGCGTTGGGGAAATATCTGCCGGAGCTGCAGCCAGATTTGCTCTTAACCGGCGTTCAAGCTCACAATGACCTGGACGGGAGTTTGGGTCCACTGCTGGCTGAGTTCATGGGACTGCCATACCTGGGTTATGTGGCGGGAGTTCATTTGCAGGGAGACAAAGCCAATGTGCGCAAGGAGCATCCGGGGGGGGTGGTGGCTGAGATGGAGATCAACTTACCGGCAGTGCTGGGCATCCAGGCAGCAGAACAGGCGCCACGCTATGTCGCTTTCAGCCGCATTCGCCAGGCGATGAAAACCGCCGCGATTGAAGAGCAAGAAATACCCCACCTGGATATCAGCGGGGCTGCAGAAGTGAGCCTGATGAAGCAGGTGGAGAGCGGTGAACGCGCCGAGATGTTCGCGGGAGATCCGGATCAGGTGGCGGATCGGATCGTAGCTGTGATGCGCGATCATGGTATTTTGTGAGGGTCGGGCTATGAATAAGGATATCTTTGTCATCATCGAACACCTGGGAGGGGAGGTTGCGGACATCAGTTATGTGATGTTAGCGGCCGCCCGGGAAATCGCGCCCGCGTTGCAAGGCGAAGTTGTAGGAATCTTGTTAGGCGGGGGCATCGAAAACCTGTGCCAGAACCTGGCGGCTGACAGGGTCTGGCTGTTTGACGATCCGAGGCTGGCAGATTACTCGCCCACCACTAATCTGCACATCCTGGGGGAATTGATCCAACAACATGCTCCACGGGCGGTAATCTTCGGCGACACATCTACGGGCGCAGAAGTTGCTGCGGGATTGTCCGCCCGGCTGGACCTACCGATGGTGAGCGCCTGCCACAGCCTTACCGTCGGCGATCAATCCTTAGGTTACGACAGCCGAATTTGCGGTGGGCGCATCCAGGTTCAGGGCGAGCTGCCTTCTCCAACGGCTCTAATTGCGATGGTCCCCGGCGGCTATAACCCGGACAGCGGCCGCAGCGCGGTGCCTCCACCCATCGAAAGGTTGGCAATCCCCCACCTGGAGGAGCCTCCCATCCGCCTGCTGAGTTATATCCAACCTGAAACTGGGGATGTGGACATCTCGCGTGCCGAGGTGTTGGTCTCCGTCGGTCGCGGCATCCAGAATCAGGATAACCTTGAGATCGTGGAGGAACTGGCTGAAGCGCTTGGCGGAGCCGTGTGCGCCTCGCGCCCGGTGGTCGATCAAGGCTGGCTGCCAGTCTCGCGCCTGGTAGGCAAGTCGGGGAGAAGAGTGCGCCCGAAAATTTACCTGGCTTTGGGAATCAGTGGGGCGCCAGAGCATGTGGAAGCCATTGGGGGCAGCCAGGTGATCGTCGCGGTCAATACCGATCCGGAAGCCCCGATATTCAACCTGGCCCAATATGGAACCACCAGCGATCTGTTCGACCTGGTGCCGGTGCTGACCGACCATATTCGTCAAGCCAGGTCGGAGCGCGTGGCCTGACAAAGGAGGGGTGTTTGCCCATCCGAGAAACTTTCTGGAACGTTCCGCATTGGGCGGAGATCGGGCAGTACCTGCTGGGCATCCTGGCTGTCCTGGTTTTCGCTTGGGGAATGGTCAGGCGCTGGCGGCGCTGGCGCCAGGGCATGGCGGAACAGCGCTTCGACCGCCTGGGTAGCAGGCTGGCGGGTTTTGTGGTCCACGCGGTGGGGCAGGCTCGGACTGCCAAAGAGCCTTTTGCCGGGATTATGCACCTGACCATCTTTTGGGGAATGGCGGCGCTCTTTGTTGGCACGGCGTTGGCGACTATTGATTGGGATGTAACCCGCTTGTTCTTTGATTTCCAATTTCTAATAGGCGGGGTGTACGTCGTTTATGAGCTGATCCTGGATATCTTTGGGGTATTTCTGGTGATCGGCCTGGCGATGGCGATATACCGGCGCTACCTGTCTCGCCCGGAGCGGCTTGGCAACCTGCCAAGGAACAACCTGGCCTGGGATGACGCTTATGTTTTAGGGATGCTGGTTTTGCTGGCGGTGAGCGGGTATCTCGTGGAGGGGCTGCGCATCGCGGTGACGAAACCGTATTGGGCAGATTGGTCCCCGGTGGGGAATGCGATCGCTTCAGTTTTCCTGGCGATGGGCGACGCCACCAACCGAGGCCTGCACTTAGCGATCTGGACAGGTCATGCTCTGGTGGCTTTTGCTGCCATTGCCAGCATACCCTTTACCAAATTCGCCCACGCTATAACCGTGCCAGGGAATATATTTTTTCGCAACCTCGAGCCTGCCGGCAGCCTGGCACCAGCCCACTATCACAGCGGACCCGGCGTCGAGGAATGGCGCCAGTTTAGCTGGAAGCAGATTTTAGATTTCGATGCCTGCACCCGCTGTGGTCGCTGCCAGGATAGCTGCCCGGCATACGCCGCTGGGCTGGGTATTTCGCCGCGGGATCTGATGATCAAGCTGGGAGCCCACGTGTGGTCTAGCAAGAATGGGGTGGGACTGCATGGCAGCGTGGTGAGCGACAAAGAGTTATGGGCGTGTACGACCTGCCGTGCCTGCGCGAACGTTTGCCCGGCTTTCATCGATCACGTGGGGACGATCGTGGATTTGCGCCGCTATCTGGTGGATCAAGGGAGGATGGATGCCACGCTGCAGGAGGCGCTGGCAAACCTGATGCGCTACGGGAATTCATTTGGACAGTCTGAGCGGATGCGCGCTCGCTGGACGCAGACCCTGGAAAGCAAAATCAAAGACGCCCGGCGGGAGCCGGTTGAGTATCTCTGGTTCGTGGGTGATTTCGCTTCTTACCATGCCAGCCTGATCGAGACCACCCGCCTCACAGCGCAGTTGTTCCAGGCTGCAGAATTGGATTTCGGCATTCTATACGAAGCGGAGCGCAATGCCGGCAACGATCTGCGCAGGGTGGGTGAGGAGGGCCTGTACGAGATGCTGGTAGAGAAGAACGCTGCCAACCTGAGTCGTTGTGAATACCAAGCGATCGTAACCACAGATCCTCATACGTACAACACACTCAAGCACGAATATCCGGAGGAAATCAATGGGCGACCGGTCTTACACCACGCAGAATTGTTGGCTGATCTGATTGCCACCGGTCGTTTGAAGCTGAGCCGCAAGCTCGGTTACGCCGTCACCTACCACGATCCATGCTATCTGGGTCGCTATAACGAAGTCTACGACGCTCCCCGCCGGGTGATCTCGGCAGCCGGCTGCAAACTGATCGAAATGCCGCGCCATGGGGACCAAGCGCTGTGCTGCGGCGCAGGCGGTGGGAGGATCTGGATGGAGGAAGGACAGATCAAGGAAAGACCGAGCGAGGCGCGTATCCGCGAAGCAGCGGAATTGGAGGGCGTGCAGGCGCTAGTTGTGGCCTGCCCGAAGGACGTGACCATGTACAAGGATGCGGTGAAGACCACCGGGTATGAAGGACGTATCGTGGTGAAAGACCTGGTCAATTTAGTGCACGAGGCACTCTGACAGGAGGCGCTGATGGAAGAAAAAGTTGGCGTTTACATTTGCCATTGCGGCACCAACATAGCAGACACAGTAGATGTGATGGACACAGCTCAATGGGCGAGCGAGCAACCCCATGTGGCGATCGCCCGCGAGTATAAGTTCATGTGCTCCAGCCTGGGGCAGGAACTCATCGAGAACGATATCCGCGAATACGGTCTCACCCGCGTGGTGGTTGGCGCGTGCTCTCCGCACATGCACGAAAAAACCTTTCGAGGAGCCTGCCAGAGAGCGGGCTTAAATCCCTTCCTGTTCGAGATGGCGAATATCCGCGAGCTGGATTCCTGGATAACCAATAACAAAGAAGCCGCCACTCGCAATGCCAAAGCCATGATCAAAGGCGCGGTGGAGCGAGTCGTTTTACACCAGCCATTGGATTACCTGCCTGTGGAGATCAACCCGCACACCCTGGTGGTGGGGGGTGGCATCGCAGGGATCACCTCTGCACTGGAGCTCGCCAATTCAGGCTACCACGTCTATCTGGTGGAGCGCGAGGCTTCCATCGGGGGGCACATGGCTCAATGGGATAAGACTTTCCCGACCCTGGACTGCGCGGCATGCATCCTGACGCCTCGTATGGTCGAGGTTGGCCAGCACCCGAACATCACTTTGCTCACCTATAGTGAAGTGGAGAATGTGGAAGGTTACCTGGGCAATTTCACCGTGACGGTGCGTAAGAAAGCGCGCTTTGTGAACGAGGAATTGTGCACGGGCTGTGCAATCTGTGAGGAAAAATGCCCCAAGAAGGTGATCGACGAGGTGTTCAACGTGGGCATGACGCACCGCAAAGCAATCTACAAACCGTTCCCCCAGGCGGTGCCCATGTATCCAGTGGTGGACAGAGCCACCTGCACTTACTTTATCAAAGGTAAATGCAAGGCCTGTGAGATCTTTTGCCCGGCAGGGGCGATCGATTTTGAACAGCAGGATGAGCTGATCCAGTTGCAGGTGGGCAGCGTGATCCTGGCAACCGGGTTCGATGCCTTCGATGCCACCCGCATTCCGCAGTATGGCTACGGCCGCCTGAGCAACGTGTTCACCAGCGTTGAGTTGGAGCGGATGTTAAATGCTTCCGGTCCAACTGCAGGGAAAATTGGCCTGCGGGATAGAAACACCCAGCCAGAGAGCGTGGCGATTATCCACTGTGTGGGCTCGCGAGACGAAAATTATCATGAATACTGCTCGCGGGTATGCTGTATGTACTCTTTAAAATTTGCCCACCTGGTACGCGAGCGCCTGCCAGAAGCAGAAGTGTATAACTTTTACATCGACATCCGAGCCGCCGGTAAGCGCTATGAGGAGTTTTACCACCGGGTGATGAAAGAGGGGGCAAACTTCATTCGGGGCAAGGTGGCCGAGGTGACTGATATCGCCCGCACGCCCGAAGAGGAGGGCAAACTGGTGGTCCAGGTTTACGACACCCTGGCAGGGATGCAGCGGCGGATTCCGGTGGATATGGTGGTGTTGAGCCTGGGGATGGAAGCGCGCCACGACGCTCAAAAAGTCGCCCAACTCTTTGGATTAGGATGCGATTTAAGCGGATTCTTTATCGAACGCCACCCCAAGCTCGATCCGGTGCTGACCATGGTGGAGGGTATTTTTATTGCCGGAGCCTGCCAGGGCCCGATGGCGATTCCCGAAAGCGTGGCCCAGGCAGCCGCGGCAGCGGTGCGCTCCTCGGGTCTAATCAGCCAGGAGACTGTTCTGATGGAGCCAGTGCGCGCCCACATCAATGAGGCTAAGTGCTCGGGGTGCCGCATCTGCAATAATCTCTGCCCATACACCGCCATCGTGTTCCACGCGGAGCGACAGGTATCCGAAGTGATTACCGCGATGTGTCAGGGCTGCGGAACTTGCGTGGCAGCCTGCCCGAGCTCAGCGATCAGTGGGGCGCATTTCACCCACGAACAATTGATGGCCCAGGTCCAGGGGCTGTTATGGGATATGAGCGAGCCAGAAAGCAGGGAGTTGGCCGCGGTGTAGCACTAAACGGAGGATTTCCAATGAGCGAAGTATACGAGCCTGTAATCGTCGGTTTTTTGTGCAACTGGTGTTCCTACCGGGCGGCAGATCTGGCCGGGACCGCCCGGCTGCACTATGCGCCCAACATGCGAGCCATCCGGGTGATGTGCAGCGGGCGGGTGGAGCCGGATCTGGTGCTGAAGGCGCTACGCGAGGGCGCCGATGGCGTGCTCATCGCTGGCTGCCACCCGGGTGAATGCCATTATATCGAAGGCAATTTGAAAACTCTCCGCAGGTACACACTGCTCAAGCGGCTGTTAGCCCAATTTGGCGTGGAGCCGGAGCGGGTGCAATTGCTCTGGGCATCCGCCTCGGAGGGTCCGGCCTTGGCTGAGGCCGTGGATCGCATGACCGAGCAACTGAGGGCGCTGGGCCCACTGCGCTGGAAAGCGAGCGTTCTGGGCAGCAATGGCTACCACCCGATGGCGGCAGTTCCATGCGGCGGTGAAGCGGAAGTCTCCGATAGGCTGGTGGCGGAGGTGTGACCATGGCGCAAAATGGCAAGCCTAAATTTGCTATGTACTGGGCAGCCTCTTGCGGCGGCTGCGAGATCGCTGTGTTGAACATCGGCGAGAGGATCCTGGATGTGGATGCAACCTTCGATATCGCCTTTTGGCCGGTAGCCGCGGATTTTAAATACCAGGATGTCCGCAACTACCCGGATGGTTATATCGATATCTGCCTGTTCAATGGCGCGGTGCGCACCTCCGAAAACGAAGAGCTGGCTCACCTGTTGCGCCGGAAATCGAAAATACTGGTGGCATTTGGAACATGTTCCTATCAAGGGAGCATCCCTGCCCTGGCAAACCTGACCAACCCGGACTCCATCTTTCGCGCCGCTTACCTGGACAACTACTCCACAGATAACCTCCAGGGGGTGCAGCCGCAACCGCTCACCCAGGTAGCCGAAGGCGAGCTGCTCCTGCCAGCTTTTTACCGCACGGTCAAGTCGCTGGATCAGGTGGTGCCGGTGGATTACTTCATCCCGGGCTGCCCGCCTGAACCTCACCAGATCTGGACGGTTCTACAGGCAGTTGTGGCGGCTTTACAAGGGGGCACCGAGCTGCCTCCCCGCGGCTCGATCATCGGGGCTGGGAGCGTAGCCGTATGCGATGAATGCAGCCTGGAGAAGCACGAAAAGCAGATCGCCCACTTCTACCGCCCTTATGAGATCCAGCCAGAGGCCGGTCTGTGCCTTTTAGAGCAAGGGCTGATTTGCATGGGACCCGCCACGCGCAGCGGATGCGGCGCCCTCTGCCCGCAGGTAGGGATGGGATGCCGGGGTTGTTATGGACCCTTGGATGACGTCGATGACCAGGGCGCCCGATTGGTATCCGCGATTGCTTCGATTGGTGTTGCCGGTCAATTGGGGGCAGATGACGAGGAAGAACTAGCCCGCAAAGCTGGCCTGCTCATGGCGGGGATTGCCGATCCAGCCGGAACCTTTTATCGCTTCAGCTTGGCTCATTCGCTGCTCAACCGAACGCGCTACCCCGGTAACGGGGATGGGAAAGGAGAGAAGCTATGAATCGCATCAGCATCGACCCGATCACCCGGCTTGAAGGGCACGGGAAGATTGAGATCTTCCTGAATGAGGAGGGCGAGGTCGCCAACACCTACTTCCAAATCCCTGAATTTCGTGGCTTCGAGCAGTTTTGTGTAGGCCGACCGGCTGAGGAGATGCCGCGGATCACCAACCGCATTTGCGGAGTATGCCCAGAAGCTCATCACATGGCTTCTACCAAGGCTCTGGACGCGCTGTTCCACATCGAGCCGACGCCCGCGGTCAAGAAACTGCGGGAAATGTTTTACTCTGCCTTTTACGTCACCGATCATACGACCCACTTTTATGCCTTGGGCGGGCCAGATTTTGTGATGGGTCCGGATGCGCCGCCAGCAGAGCGTAACATATTGGGCGTCATCCATAAGGTAGGGGTCGAGATCGGGCGGGCGGTGATCGATTGTCGCCAGCGCAACCACCACGTCATCCAGGTGCTGGGCGGGCGCGGCGTGCACCCAGTCGCCGGGCTGCCCGGAGCGTGGAGCCGGGCTCTCAGCGAGCAGGAGCGCCAGGAATTCGAAGCTATCGCCTTGAAAAACGTGGATTTTGCTTTGTTCAGCCTGCAGATCTTCGAGGACATCGTGCTGAAGAACCAGGCGTATGTAGACCTGATCCTTGCGGATACCTTCACGCACAGAACCTACTACATGGGGACGGTGGATGAAAACAACTGCGTGAATTTCTACGATGGCCAGATTCGCGTGGTCGATCCGGGAGGAAAGCAGTTCATTAAATATGCTTACCGGGATTACGCCAGGCACGTGGCTGAGCGCGTGGAGCCGTGGACATACCTCAAATTCCCGTATTTGAAAGAAGTGGGCTGGAAGGGATTCGTCGATGGCGCAGAGAGCGGAGTTTACTGCGCCACGCCGCTCTCGCGATTGAACGCCGCGGATGGCATGGCAACAACCAAAGCCCAGGAGGTATTTGAGAATTTTTACGAAACCCTGGGCAGTAAGAAGGTCAAT
>Ga0209751_10004400_pt1 | contig 13509 bp, 9 predicted proteins | sample RifCSP13_1_FD_184019 | JGI IMG/M metagenome (GOLD analysis project Ga0209751, IMG submission 184019) | Soil microbial communities from Rifle, Colorado - Rifle CSP2_sed 13_1 (SPAdes) (version 2) | ecosystem: Environmental > Terrestrial > Deep subsurface > Rock core/Sediment | place: Rifle... | reverse complement strand
ATGAATGATCAGTCCGCCCATGGTGGGAGTGCCTTTTTTCTGCATCTGTCCTTCAAGTCCGAGATCCCTTATGGATTCCCCGATCTGCGCTTTCTGCAATGCATGGATGATCTTTTTCCCGTACAGGGTGGATATTACAAGGGAAGTAAGGATTGCCATAGCTGAACGGAAGGAAATGTAACCGAACAGTCCTGCCCCGGGGAAATCGATTTTTTCGAGATAGTTGAACAATGAGTACAGCATAATCTCAACGATTAAGGATTCATGGTGTTGGTACCGAAAAGTGATGAAACAACCTCATAATCACTAAAATGATGTTTTATTCCCCTGATCTCCTGATACGTCTCATGACCTTTTCCGGCAATCAGGATGATATCTCCCTTTTTTGCCAGCAGGCACGCCGTTTTTATGGCCTCAAGCCTGTCAGGCTGCGTTATGGTTTTCCCTGTCTGCCGGTTATCAAGGCCGGCTTTCATATCGCGTATGATGTCTGCCGGTTCCTCATCGCGGGGATTATCTGAAGTGAGGATGAGTTTATCGCTCAGGTCGGCTGCCACCTGTGCCATCAACGGCCGTTTTGTCTTATCGCGGTTACCCCCGGCCCCTATTACCGTGATCACCTGGCTGCTGCCTTTTCTGATCCGGCCTATGGTCTTCAGTACGTTCATGATGGCATCGGGAGTGTGCGCGTAGTCGATCACGGCGGTCACACCATCAGCCGATCGCAGGTATTGAAATCTTCCCTCCACGGTATCGAGCGAGCTGAGGGTTTTCAGTATTTTTTCCTTGCTGTGTTGCAGCAGGCATGCGCAGGAATAAACGGCAAGCAGGTTATATGCATTAAATTCCCCGATGAATTTTGTCCAGAGCTCGGTATTGTCCATGTTGAGCAGCGTGCCATCGGCATGGCTTTCAACGATCCGTGCCTTAAAATCGGCCAGGGAGCGGATACCATAATAGCTTACCTCAGCCTTTGTATTTTGTACCATGATTTTCCCGTTCCGGTCATCGGCATTGATCAGAGCGAAACTTCCAACAGGAAGATTGTCAAAAAACAACTTTTTTGCCTTGAGGTATTCATCAAAGGTTTTATGATAATCGAGGTGATCATGGGTTATGTTGGAGAAAATGCCCCCTGCAAACTTCAGACCGGCTACCCGTTGCTGGGCCAGCGCATGCGAGCTGACTTCCATGAACACATACGCACACCCTGCATCCGCCATATCTTTCATAATACGGTTAAGCTGAACGGGATCAGGCGTGGTGTGTGTAGCCTCAACGGTTTGTTCACCGATGTAATTGCGGATGGTGGTAAAGCATCCCGATTTATGACCCATTGCTGTGAACAACCTGTGCAACAGGGTAATAGTTGTGGTTTTCCCATTTGTACCTGTTATTCCCACCAGTTTGAATCTGGTGGAAGGATTACCGTAATATGCCGAAGCAAGTATTCCCAATGCCAGGGATGAATCCCTGACGCAGATTAACGTGGCTTTGCCCGTAACGCCGGTGGGAAGATCTTCACAAATAACAGCTGAAGCACCCGATTCAATTGCGTTTTCAATATAGTCATGCCCATCGGTCTGTGAACCCCTCACGGCCACGAACAGCACACCCGGAACCACGCGCCTGGAATCAAAAGCGATACCCGTAATGCGGATGCCGGTATCTCCCTTCACCTGAAGTACCCCAATTTCTTTAATTATGTCAGATAATCCCGTTTCCATTTTTACATAAAGCTCATTTCAAGAATAATCTGATCTCCTTTTCTGACTTTCGTACCCGGGGGGAGTGACTGGCGACGGACACTACCCCGGCCCATCAACCGTACCCGCAGGCCCCTGTTCTCAAGCAGGTAAACGGCATCTTTGGCACCCATCGAAACAACATTGGGAACCAGACCGTCAACAATGCTGCGATTGGTGAATTCTATCGCTTTATCGGTTTTTTCGGTGTTTACCCATTTCGAACGGATGTTGGCATTTTCAACAGGTATGTCCAGCTTTCTCAGTACCTGTCTGAGTTCATCGCGGTTTCCGGTTTTTGAATAGGGTAGATCATGTATCGTATCTTTCTGCCGGGCTACGGCATCGTGCAGGTCTACGGAGGTTGCATACACCTTCCGGGCGATTTCAAGAAACACAGGGCCTGCAACTGCATTCCCGTAATAAACATACCTTGAAGGGGAATTCACAACCACGATACAGGAATATTGCGGATTACCGGCAGGAAAGTAGCCGACGAACGAAGCCTGGTAACTGACCTCGGAGTTCGACCTGTACCCGAATTTTTTGTTGTATATCTGATTTGTACCGGTTTTTCCTGCAATTTGGATCAGGGGGTCATTCAGGTTTTTTGCAGTACCCGATTCAACAACTCCTTCCAGGATCTTTCTGACTTTCCGGAGCGTAGACCGGGAACAAACCGAAGATTGAAGGACTTCCGTATCCATTCGCCTTACCAGCTTACCATGATACCGGATTTCCCTTACAAACCTGGGTTTTACCATCTTGCCGTTATTGGCGATGGCATTGTAAAAAGTAAGTGTCTGCAGGGGGGTGATCCTGACCTCATACCCGTGTGCCATCATGGCGAGTGAAATTCCCGACCAGTATTTTTCCCCCGGATACCTGATCTCGGGTTTTCCCTCACCCTTAATATCGATGCCCAGTTTCTCATTCAGTCGCATGGCATATAATCTGTCAATAAATTCCCGGGGTTTCTCCTTGTAAGCTCCGGTAATTATTTTTGCCATGCCGACATTCGAGGAATTTTCAAATACCTGCTCCACGGTTATTTTGCCGTAGCCACCCTGTTCGTGTTTGTCATCCCTGACCACCTTGTCATAATATTTAAAAAGGCCGTTGCCGGTGTCAATGGTATCTTCAAGATCCACCACACCATCTTCCAGCGCGGCAATCAATACAGGCAATTTAAATGTAGAACCGGGTTCGGTGCTTTCTCCCACGGCGTAGTTCTGTACTTCGCGGTAGTAGCCCATGTCGTCCTTTCCCAGGTTAACCATGGCCTTTATCTCCCCTGTCTTTACTTCCATAACAACCACGGTGCCATGGCTTGCATCCTGTGTCACCAGCTGATGCAAAAGTGCTTTGTGGGCAACATCCTGCAGGTTTACATCCAGGGTGGTAATGATATCCTGTCCGTCCCTCGGCTCAATTTCATTCCGGTCATTCATTGGCATCCATACATCACCGGTAAGCCGCTGCATGAGCCTTACTCCCTCAACACCGGCAAGCTGGTCGTTGTATGCTCCCTCGATACCCACCACATTGCCGTTTACATCCCTTGAAGTATACCCAATTACCCTGCCGGCAAGGTTTTGATGCGGCCTGACCCTCCGGTTTTCCTGCATATAAACCAACCCTCCTTTGTACCGGCCAAGCCTGAAAATCGGGAACTGCTTCAGCTTTTTCAGCTGGATGTAGTTCACCCCGCTTTTAACCAGGTGATACCGTTTCCCTTTTTTGCGCGCTTCAACCAGGCTTCGTTTGTATTCTTCTCTGGACCTGTCCCCAAACAACCGTGAGAGGCACAGGGCAAGAGAATCCACACCGCTGTAAAACATTCTGTCGGTAAGGTTTTCGCAGCGGGCGTCAAAACGGACCTCATAATAGGGCACTGAGCTTGCGAGTAACCTGCCGTCGGCAGCATAAATACTACCCCTGTCAGCAGGAATGCTCATCGTTTTCAGTGAAAAAGTCCTTGCCTTTTCCATCCACTTATCCTTTTCGAACACCTGCAATGTGAATATCCTGCCTATTATCAACAGTCCAAGTGCGATAAAAACAATGTAAACCACAGCTACTCTCCACAATATGTCCCTCTTTACCGACATGCTTTTTATTTTCTTTTAAGCTTTTTAGGCGGTACCATTGATTCTTTTAATCCGAGATCCCTGGACTCAACCAGTGAAGTCACTTCCGAAGGTCTGCTGATATTCATAAGTTCCGATGTAGTTGTGATTTGTTCCGCCCGAAGATTACCCACCTCGGTCTTCAGTTCGCTGATCTGCCTTACCATGCGTTCGGCGTGAAAACGGTTACCTATGTAAATTACCCCCAGCAGTGTGAGAAAGAGCACAAAAGGCAACTGCCGGATTATGTTCTCACGAACCAGGAATGTTCCGTCAATCAGTTCCTTAAAGCTTACTTTCCTGTTATCCTTTGGTAATCCGGCATCCGCTGATTTGGAAGATCCTCGTTTTTCCTGCTTTTCACCTCCGTCTGGCAGTACAGGTTCCTTGCTGGGGAGGTCGGTAAGATCAATATGCTGGTTATGTGTGTACATGGTTTTACTTTTTTTCTGCTATCCGCAGCAATGCGCTGCGTGCCCTGGGATTTGCCGCCACTTCCTTTTCACCGGCAACGACCGGTTTCCTGGTAATTATGTTGAATGGCCGGGGGGCATTGCCGTAAAGATCCTTTTCCGGTGACTCTTCGGTATTTCCCCAACGCATAAAATTCTTAACAAGCCTGTCCTCCAGCGAATGATAACTGATGATTACCAGGCGTCCTCCCGGATTCAGCATTTCACCGGCACTGTATAGCAAATCTTTCAGGTTTTCGAGTTCACGGTTTACTTCGATACGGATGGCCTGGAAAACCCTTGAAAGAAACTGGTTCTCGTTCTGTTTTGGCACCAGCCGGGCAATACAGTCGACCAGCCCTGCACTGGTGACTATTCTTTGTTTTGCTCTTGCCATTGTTATTGTCGACGCCAGTTTCCTCGCCTGCTTCAATTCGCCATATTCCCTGAATACCTCCGTAAGCTGCCGGACATCGTATTCGTTGATGATCATTTCTGCCGTGACCCCGCTGCCCCGGTTCATCCTCATATCGAGCTTTGCTTCGCTCCGGTAAGTAAATCCCCGGTCCGGTGTATTAAAATGGTGTGATGAAACACCCAGGTCAGCCAACAGACCATCGATCCTGTCAACCTGGCAGTAATTCAGGTAATTCTTAAGGAACCTGAAGTTTCCATGGATGAAACAGAACTTTTTATTTCCGGGAAGATTGGTTGCTGCATCCGCATCCTGATCTAAAGCATACAATTTCCCACCGGTTAATCGTTTCAGTATTTCAGCCGAATGTCCGCCACCACCATAGGTAACATCCACATACATCCCGTTTGGTTTAATGTTCAGCCCGTCAACACTTTCGTTCAGCAAAACCGGTATGTGATAGGCGCTCATTTATCCGGTATTATTCGGTACTACCAGGGTCATTGTGCAGGTTCCCCATTATTTTCTCTGCCAGGGCAGCAAAATTCTCATCATTGCTTTCAATCCTGTCATAGGCATCCTTAGTCCAGATCCCGATCTGTCCCAACTGCCCCGCCATAACTATTTCCTTCCCGGCTGCTATTTCATCAAGCAGCCGTTTCGGTACCAGCAATCGGTTGTTGCCATCGAGCGCCACCTCGGCAGTACCTTTAAAAAATCCCCGGAGAAATTTATTGTGCTCCCGGTTATAGGGATTGGTGTTTTTTCGGAGGATCTGATTCTGGCGTTCCCACTCATTTATTGGAAACAGTATGAGACAGGGATCAAAAATGTCCTTTTTAATGACAAATCTGTCCTGCACACCGCCGTCATTCGCCATCTGCTTTATAAATGCGGATGGCAGAAGAACACGGCCCTTATCGTCAAGCCTGCAGGTATATTCCCCGATGAAGGTTATCATTGTCCGGTTTTCTGTTTGGAGTGTAAAAATAATAATATAATTCCCACTTTATTCCACAATTACCCATTTTTTCCCACTTTGTTAATAACTTTTTACAAGGTGTATTTATTGTGTGGTAATCCGGCAGGGGCAGGCATTAATAAAAAGCCAAAGTTTTATTACATTTGCGAAGTTTATGAGTTGGTTCAGGTTATGAATTCGGTTAGTGAGCATATTCCGGTGGAGCGTATCAAGCCCATCGATATCAGGAAGATATTTTACAGTAAAAATCCCGGGCTTGCTGCCCTGCTTCCCGGATTTGTGTTTCGTTACCTGGAAAGGATTGCCCACCAGCACGACATCAACGTTTTTCTTGAAAGGCATGGTGAAAAGACCGGCCTTGATTTTGCACGTGCTGCCATACAGGAATTCAATGTACATGTCATTATTAAAGGTGATGAGAATCTCCCCCGCGAAGGACGGTTCATTTTCGCTGCCAATCATCCGTTGGGAGGATTTGACGGCATTTTGCTGATGGATGTAATGAGCAGATACTATCCCGATTTTAAATTCCTGTCGAATGACCTGCTCATGAACATCACCAACCTTCACCCTTTATTCATTCCGGTTAACAAGCACGGTAAACAGGCAGTTGAAGCCGCAGCCAGGCTTGATGCAGCCTTCCGGTCGGGCACCCATATCGTGACTTTTCCTTCCGGTTTTGTTTCACGGTATATCAACGGGCAGGTTATGGACCTGGAGTGGAAGAAAAATTTTATTTCCAAGGCTTTGCAGTACAACCGTGATATCATACCGGTACACTTCACCGGCCGGAATTCAAAATTTTTTTACGGACTTTACAGGGTAAGGAAGTTTTTCGGGATTCAGGCCAACCTTGAGATGTTCTACCTGGTAGATGAAACTTTCAAACACCGTAACGATACCCTGACAGTTACGTTTGGCGAGCCGATCCCTTACACCCGCTTTGATAAATCGAAATCCCCCCTGCAATGGGCCAAATGGGTCAAGGAACAGGTATATGCACTGGGAGGGGTAACTGAAGTGCCGGTTTAGGGGGAGTTGAAGGCAAAATAGGTCGTGTAAATCTATTACTTTAGCGGTTTTGTAGATTTCATTTGCAACAGGGTTACCTGTTGGCTAACTTTGTAAAAACTTTCATCCTTATTAATTGTTTGAATATAAAGCAAAAACAAACATAATGAACAACAAGATCAGGGTTGCCTTTACCATTTTATCCTTTCTTTTTCTTGCAGGAATAATTTTTTATCCCAAAATCAAGCCTTTGTTTGCATCCAACGTACAGGGCGGTAATCCGGCCGGCGGGCAGATGATGGGACCAGGAGGCCAGCAGATCCTTAATGTAAGCGGCTTTCTTATTGCTCCGGTGCAGATGAATGAAATGATCAACAGTTCCGGGTCCATCCTTCCTGATGAGGAGGTTGAATTATCCTTTGAAACTTCGGGTAAAATTGTCGGGATATACTTTACGGAGGGAACACGTGTAAATAAAGGTGACCTGCTTGCCAAAATGAATGACAGGCATTTGCAGGCCCAACTGCTAAAACTTCAGGCACAGAAGAAACTTTCGGAAGAAAATGAATTTCGCCAGCGCAGCCTGCTTGAAAAGGATGCCATAAGCCGGGAGAGTTATGATCAGGTAGCAACGGAACTGCAATCCATGGAGGCCGATATTCTGCTGGTTGAGGCACGCATTGCAGAAACTGAATTACGGGCACCCTTCGGCGGGATCATTGGTTTGCGTTTGCTCAGCGAAGGGAGTTATGCTTCTCCCTCCACCAAAATAGTAAGACTTGTGAAAATCAGTCCGCTTAAGATTGAATTTTCGATACCGGAAAGATATTCCGGAGAGCTTAAACCGGGATTCCCGATCGAATTTCGCATCGATGGCATTGATCAGGTATTCAGGGCCCCGGTGTATGCGGTGGATCCCAAGGTTGATATCAATACCAGGACCATTGTTGTGCGTGCTTTATATCCAAATACCAAAGAGGAACTTAAACCCGGGCGCTTTACCAGCATCAGCCTGCGGCTGGCACAGATAGACAATACCATTGCCATCCCTACAGAGGCCATTATTCCTGAAATGGACGGTGAAAAGGTATTTGTATATAAAGCAGGCAAAGCATCATCCGTGAAAGTAACCACGGGATTAAGAACGGAAGCACTCATCCAGATCCGGGAAGGTCTGGGTTTCGGAGATACCCTGCTCACATCGGGAGTGTTACAGCTCAGGGAGGGACTTCCGGTTATGCTTGACACACTTGTAAAGAATTAATTAACTTATTTATTAGCTATGAGCCTGTCCTCAACCAGTATAAAACGTCCGGTTCTGGCCACGGTATTTTCCCTGGTCATATTGATATTCGGACTAATCGGGATGACCTATTTGGGTGTAAGGGAGTTTCCGAGCGTCGATCCAGCCATTATCTCGGTTAACACATCCTATCCCGGAGCGAATTCCGATGTTATTGAAACCCAGATTACCGAACCCCTTGAACAATCCATAAACGGGATACCCGGCGTGCGGACACTTACCAGTGTAAGCCGGCAGGGAGGAAGCAATATTACGGTTGAGTTTGAACTCAGCGTGGATATGGAAACTGCTGCCAATGATGTAAGAGACAAGGTTTCACAGGCTCAGCGATTTCTTCCCAGGGATGTGGATCCGCCCATCGTAGCAAAGGCAGATGCCGATGCCAGTCCCATCATGTTTGTTACCATCAGGAGTGAGAAAAGATCAATGCTGGAATTATCCGAAATCGCCGAACTTACCCTTAAGGAACGGCTTCAGACCATACCCGGTGTAAGTTCCATTATGATCTGGGGACAGAAAAGGTATGCCATGCGGTTGTGGCTCGATCCGGCCAAGCTGGCAGGATATGGACTTACCCCGCTGGATGTGCGCGATGCCATCAACCGTGAAAATGTTGAATTGCCCTCCGGAAGCGTGGAAGGCAATACCACGGAACTCACCATCAGAACCCTCGGTTTAATGACCACACCGGCTGAATTTAATAATCTCATTATTAAACAATCTGGCGACCAGGTGGTGAGAGTCAGTGATATCGGCCGGGCAGAACTGGGTCCGGAAGATCTTCGCGGCATTTTAAAAATGAATGGAATTCCCATGGTTGGAAACGCCATCGTACCGCAACCTGGCGCTAACCACATCGATATCGTGGATGAAGTATACCAGCGCCTCGAATATATTCAAAAGGATCTCCCCGAAGATGTTCATATAGAGATTGGCTTTGATAACACAGAATACATACGTGCTTCTATAAAAGAGGTGATGAACACCATCCTTATTGCCTTTATACTGGTTGTGATTATTATCTTTTTCTTCCTGCGCAACTGGCGTACCACACTGATACCCATAATTGTAATTCCGGTTTCGCTTATCGGTACGTTCTTTATCATGTATGCTGCAGGATTTACCATCAACGTACTGACCCTGCTGGCTATCGTACTGGCGATCGGACTGGTTGTAGATGATGCCATTGTAATGATGGAGAACATATATGTGAAAATTGAAAACGGTATGTCGCCACTGGACGCGGGTTTACATGGTTCGCAGGAGATCTTTTTTGCCATTATTGCCACCACGATAACCCTGATTGCCGTTTTTTTCCCCATTGTATTTCTTGAGGGTATGACCGGCAGATTGTTCCGGGAATTCAGTATTGTCATAGCCGGAGCGGTTGCCATTTCATCCTTTGTCGCCCTCACCCTTACTCCGATGTTGTCAACAAAGCTGTTAAAGGGACACACCAAACATAGCCGGATATATCAGATCACAGAAAGGTTTTTTGATAACCTGAACAACAGCTATAAGCGTTCACTGGATTCTTTTCTTGGCAAAAAAATCCTTTCCCCGGTCATCCTTGTTGTTGCAACATTTCTCATCATTCTGTTGTGGAAGAATATTCCCGCTGAAATGGCGCCACTGGAAGACCGTTCACAAATTTCAATCAATGTTAGCATGCCTGAGGGTTCTACCTATGAATATGCCCTCAGCTATATGGAAGATCTTACCGGTGCATCAGCAGATATTGTTCCTTACCGGAAAAATATAACAACCATAGTGCGAAGCAATGGCGGATTCATCCGGGTTGTATTACCCAGTCCATCGGATAGGGAACTTTCACAGCATGTAATAGCCAATCAGCTTACAGCAGCTGTACGAGCCAAAACCAGAGCTAGAGCCAGTGTTATGCAGCAGTCCACCTTTGGCGGAAGGAGGGCTGGAATGCCTATTCAGTATGTTCTCCAGGCCCAGAGCATTGAAAAGCTGCGGGAAGTGCTTCCCGAATTCATGGCCCAGGTGCAGGATAACCCGGTTTTCCTGATGCCCGATGTGAACCTGAAATTTACAAAACCCGAGCTCAGGCTGAGCATAAACCGGGACAAAGCCAATCTTACGGGGATATCAACACAGAGCATAGGACAGACGCTCCAACTTGCCCTCAGCGGCCAGCGTTTCGGTTATTTCTTTATGAACGGCAAACAGTACCAGATACTCGGAGAACTTGCCCGTGAGGACAGGAATACTCCCATGAATCTGAAATCGCTTTACGTGAGAAACAGCAGCCGTGAAATGGTTCAGTTCGACAACCTGGTTAGCCTGGAGGAGAGCACCGCCCCGCCTCAGCTCTACCGCTACAACCGTTTTGTTGCAGCAACCATATCAGCCGGACTTGCCGAGGGGAAAACAATCAGCGAGGGGCTCGAAGAAATGGACAAGATAGCCGCAAATGTGCTCGATGATACTTTCAGAACAGCACTTGCCGGTGATTCCAAGGACTTCAGGGAAAGTTCCTCGAGCCTGATGTTTGCCTTCATGCTTGCCCTGGTTCTTATTTTCCTTGTTCTGGCCGCCCAGTTTGAGAGTTTCAAGGACCCGATCATTGTAATGATGACCGTACCGCTGGCACTTACCGGTGCCTTGCTTTTTATGTGGTATTTCAACATTACGATGAATATATTCAGCCAGATAGGGATCATTATGCTTATCGGGCTGGTCTCCAAGAACGGAATCCTTATTGTTGAATTTGCAAACCAGCGAAAACTAGCAGGAATGAGCAAGGCGGATGCGATCAGGTATTCGGCTGCCCAACGTTTCAGACCGATCCTTATGACCAGTTTGTCCACCATTCTGGGTGTATTGCCCCTGGCACTCGGATTAGGGGAAGGTGCACAGAGCCGTGTTGCCATGGGAGTAGCTGTTGTTGGAGGGCTCTTGCTTTCAACCTTTCTTACCCTGTATGTTGTACCGGCTATTTATTTATTTATCTCCAGTGAAACTAAAATTAAGGTTAATGAAACGAAATAGCATGTTGCTGGCAGTTATTGCATTCATTAACCTGATACCTTTGCAATCCCAGGAGCTTTATGATCTGAACCGTTGTATAACCACCGGGCTGGAAAGGAATTTTTCCCTGTTGATTGCCCGGAACCAGGAAGAAATTTCAAACAACAACTACACAGCCGGTAACGCCGGATTTTTGCCAACACTTAATCTTACAAGTCGTTACGGCGGAAGCCTGAACGATAACGACCAGACGCTTTCAACCGGGGAAGAATCATCTACCAGCGGCATTCACAACACCTCGGGTAATGCAACTGCAACGCTGGGATGGACAATTTTTCAGGGTTTCAGCGTACAAACCACCTACAGGAAACTGAATGAATTGAAACAAGTTGGGGAACTCAATACAAAAATGGCTGTTGAAAATCTGATGGCCGATATTGTTTCGGAGTACTACCTGTATATTCAGCAAATAAAACTTTACCAAAACCTTTCGTATGCTGTAATGCTGTCAAGGGAACGGGTCAGAATTGATGAGGAGCGATACCTGCTGGGAGCAGCATCAAAGCTGCAGCTGCTGCAATCACGCGTTTACCTGAATACCGACAGTTCAAGGCTATCGCGGCAAAATGAGGTGCTGAGGACATCCCAGGTGCGGCTGAGTGAACTGATGGCCCTGCCTGACCTGGGCGTAGATATCAGGCTGAAAGATTCCATGATCTATATCGTTACCAATCTTGTATATGAGCAACTGCTAGAGGAAACGCTTAAATCAAATACCAGTTTACTGATCGCAGCAAGTAACCGGAATATTTCACAGTATGATTACAGGATCATTGCATCACGGACCTACCCTTATCTGAATTTCTCTTCGGGATACAGCTATTCATACAATGATTACGGTTCTGGGGCACTTAAAAATCAGCAAAGCCGCGGTATGAACTACGGACTGACCCTGGGTATTGATCTGTTTGACGGTTTTAACCGTCAGCGCGAGAAAAGTAATGCGCAGATCGAGATCGAGAACAGGGAGCACCAGTACGAAGAGGTCGACCAGCAGGTTAGAGCCGACCTGATTACAATCTATTACGCCTATACCAATAACCTGTTGTTGCTAAAACTGGAAGAACAAAATCTAAAAACAGCGGAAGAGAACCTCGATATTGCGCTGGAAAGATATAAACTGGGAAGCCTGTCAGGTCTTGAACTCAGGGAGGTCCAGAAAAGCCTTCTCGATGCCGAAGAACGGCTGATATCTGTTGAATACCTTACAAAACTGGCTGAAATATCCCTGCTTCAGATTTCAGGAAGGATCATGGAATATCTCACACCTGGTACCCTGTAACCGGATCAGTTAAAAAGTACGATGGTCTCATCCTGCATCAGCACCCAGAGGGAATAGACTCCTTTAAGCGTGCCAAGCGGAAAGTTGAGGCAGCCTACGGCGGCAATTACCAGGACCAGTATCCTTGCCCATTTCCGGTAGCCCAGCAGGCCAATTCCACCGATCAGCCCCAGAACAGAAGCAATACCGATTATAAAAGGCAGAAATATACCGATGAATCTCAGGACAACAGATGCCACATCAACATCGGAGACAAAAGTTCCTGCAAAAGACAAAACGAAAAAGACGATCATTGCTGCAATAATACCCATGGTGCTGAACCCAATGTGTAATGCTGCAACCAGGGTGACGTGTTTTCTCATGGCTGATTCTTCCATATGTTCTTGTTTTTATGAAAAGTTACTGCAATTTATGCAATTCTCATACAAATATCAACCGGAAAAGTAAAAACTACATTCCCGAGAACAAAATGGTGACCGGCAGGGTGATCACCCAGAACCGCAGTATACTAACCTTCATCCTGGAAAAGTGACCGGAGAAGATTGCAGGCCGATTGTACTGAAAGGATAGGCTCGCAGGTCAGGGTGAGTTTATTGTTCATCTCCTTCATCCGGAAACGTGATGGCTGTTTCTGAACAAACCCCAGTATATTGCTGAAAATTGATGATTTGTAAAAAGGAGATTCGGGATTTGAAACAAAATATCCGATCATTTTCCCGCTTTTGAGCAATACTTTCTCAAATCCCAACCGGTTTGCAAGCCATCTGAGCCTCACAACCTCAAGCAATTCCCGACTGGGGCCGGGCAGTGTTCCAAACCTGTCGGTCATATCGGAACCAAATTTAATGAGATCCTCTTCCTGTTGTATCTGGTCAAGTTCCCGGTACAGGCTCATCCGCTCGGAAATATTTGAAATATAATCTTCCGGGAACAGCAATTCCAGGTCGGTGTCAATCTGGCAATCTTCCACAAAAACCGCATGGCCTTGTTGTTCTGTGGGTTCTTTCGGGGCAAATAATCCGGGATATTCACTTTCCCTGAGTTCGTTAATGGCTTCATTCAGTATCCGGTTGTAAGTCTCGAACCCGATATCGGCAATGAAGCCGCTTTGTTCAGCTCCAAGCATATTTCCT
>Ga0209751_10004399_pt1 | contig 13510 bp, 15 predicted proteins | sample RifCSP13_1_FD_184019 | JGI IMG/M metagenome (GOLD analysis project Ga0209751, IMG submission 184019) | Soil microbial communities from Rifle, Colorado - Rifle CSP2_sed 13_1 (SPAdes) (version 2) | ecosystem: Environmental > Terrestrial > Deep subsurface > Rock core/Sediment | place: Rifle... | reverse complement strand
GTGAAGGTCGGACCCTTGGGGATAAAACCGAGGTACACGTACTTCGTGTCCGGGTCCCTGGAGATGACCCACAGGTCTCCCGTCGTCGTGTCCAAGAGATATTCCAATCCCCCCTGGACCTGGGCCGCGTAGAAGACATATCGCCCCACGGCACCGGTTTGCCGTGTCGCAGGGCTCGCCCCAGGGGGAGGGGACGGCGGCTCCTGAGCCATGGCCGCCGCTACACCCAGGAAAATCATGGTCAGGGCCGCGATCCCGATGCGTCTCATCACTTTCCTCCTTTCGCTGTATGTCCTCCCATGCATCGCCACTTCAGCTGGAGACATTCCGGCGCAGTCTATTGACCAGCAGATGGGCCTGGCGGGTCGGCTCAGGCACGCGGTAGCCCCCGGTCGCTTTGAGGACGATCTCGCGCGCTTGCTGAGTGCTCACCCGGTAGCCGGGAGAGACGTAGATCGGTTCGACCCCGTCTCGCGTGCGCAGGATGATGCCGACCTGCTCACCCCTATCGATGAGCATCCGAAAACCTCCCCGTTTCTTGGGCGGCTCCTGGTACTCGCCGACCAGGACGCTCTTGGCGCACCCGATCGAGGGCAGATCGAGCAGGAGGCCCAGGTGGCAGGCGAGTCCAAAGCGGCGAGGGTGGGCGATCCCCTGTCCGTCACACAGCAGGCAATCGGGCCGCCGCTTGAGGCGCGTCACGGCCTGCAAGACCGCCGGAGCTTCGCGAAATGAGAGGAGACCGGGGATGTACGGAAAGGTGGCGGGCCTCGTCGCCGTGGCCGTCTCGAGGATCTCGTGATCATCGAGGCGCATGACGACCACCGCGGCGTACACCGTCGGGGTGCGCGTGTCGTACGAGACATCGACGCCGGCCACGGTCTCGGTGGGCCTCCGGGCCTCACCCAGGTCCAGGCGCCTCCGAAGCGCCTTTTGGATTCGGATCGCCTCGGCGGGCGAAACATCCCAGGGGTGGAGCTTGCGGACCTTCATCGATCCAGGCGGAAAGGGGAAAGAGACAGGGAGGGCTTTTCGTCCCGCAGCAGTTCGGCCATGAGCTGGCCGGTCACGGGAGCCAGCAGGATCCCGTTTCGGAAGTGACCCGACGCGATGTAGAGGCCCGGCGCGCCCGGCACCGGGCCGAGGTACGGCAGCTCATCCGGGGTCGAGGGCCGGAAGCCTGCCCAGGCGGCAAGCATGGGTCGGCTGCCGAGGGCGGGGACGAGCCTCCGCGCCGCGGCCAGCAACCCCTCGACGCCGGCGGCGGTCACGGACTTTTCGAATCCGACGAATTCCACCGTGCTCCCGACGACTACCTCGCCGCTCGCCCTCGGGACCACATAGACCTCCCGGCCGTAGAGGATGTGACGAATCAGCTCGCCGCGCGTCTGGATGGAAAGGAGTTGCCCCCGGGCCGGCCGGATCGGAATCTCGTGATGCACAAGCTCACCGAGCGTCCCTGACCAGGCACCGGCGGCGATGACCACCTGTGCGGCGTGGTAGGTCTCGGTGAGGGAGCGGACCCCGATCACCCGATCCCCATCCCGCACGATGGCGGTGACGGGCGATCCTTCTACGGTGCGCGCCCCGCTCCGGGCTCCGGCAAGAGACAAGGCCCGAACCATGCGGGCGTTTTGGACCTGGTGATCGTCCGCAAGGTACAGGGCTCCCCGGATCGCCGGGGTCACATGGGGTTCGGCCTCGAGCACGTGTCGGCGGTCCCACCACTCGACGGTGAGTCCCCGGCCGCGTTGCTCCTCGAACAGCCGCTTGCCGTACCCCTCATCCTCCTCGGTGAGGAAAGGGTACAGGAGCCCGGAGCGGAGGACCTCGATATCGATCCCGGTCTCGTTTTTCAACGTCTCCTGGAGGGGACCGAACATCTCGCGGCTCTTCAGGCAGAGGTCCAGGAACGGGCCGGGAGAGAGACCCTCGGCCTGAGGGGCGAGCATCCCTGCGGCCTCGCCCGAGGCCTCGCACCCGATCCGATCCCGTTCGAGGATGAGAACCCGCACCCGGGTGCGGGTGAGTTCGAGGGCGATGGAACAGCCGATGATGCCCCCGCCGATGATCAGGACATCCGCCGTCTTCATCCAGCCATCAATCGCTGAGCCGTGTCCGGCTCCGGTCTGTTCACCGCATCCTCAGGAGGACTCGGCCCGCCGGTTGGTGAGGGAGGCGATGAGATCAATGGGAAGGGGAAAGATGATCGTCGAGTTCTTTTCTGTCCCGATCTCCGTCAGGGTCTGGAGGTAGCGGAGCTGGATGGTGATCGGCTCGGCTGCCATGATCCGGGCGGCCTGCGACAGCTTCTCCGAGGCCTGGAGCTGATCCGGGCGGCCTGCGACAGCTTCTCCGAGGCCTGGAGCTCGCCCTCGGCGTGGATGATCTTGGCCCGCTTCTCGCGCTCGGCCTCGGCCTGCCGCGCCATGGCCCGCTGCATCTCGACCGGCAGGTCCACGTGCTTGACCTCGACGACCGTCACCTTGACCCCCCAGGGGTCGGTGTGGTCATCGATGATTCGCTGGAGCTTCCGGTTGATCTCCTCGCGCTCGGCCAGCAGTTCATCCAGGTCTGACTGTCCGAGGACGCTCCGCAGGGTGGTCTGGGCAATTTGGGAAGTGGCGTAGAGAAAGTCCTCCACCTCGACGATGGCGGACTCGGGGTTCACCACCCGAAAGTAGATGACGGCGTTCACCTTCACCGAGACGTTGTCCTTGGTGATGACGTCCTGGGTAGGCACGTCCATGGCCACGATCCTGAGACTCACCCGGACCATCTGGTCTATAAAGGGGATCAGCAGGATCAACCCTGGTCCCTTGCCGCCGACGAGGCGGCCCAGTCGGAAGATCACCGCTCGCTCGTACTCCTTCAATACCCTGATCGCGCTGGCCAGGATGTAGAGGAGGACGACGAGAAAGACGATCGGAAAGATACCCAAGGAGATTAACCCACCCGGCATCGCCTGTACCTCCCTTTGCTCTGTGTCGAGCAGCTCTCCCCAGAGGCGTAGCCATTCCCCGCGTCTAGGGAAGTTTCTTGACCTTCAGCTTGAGTCCCGCGACCGAGGTGACCTGCACCTGCTCCCCGGGCTCCACGCCCTCTGCACAGGTGGCGTTCCAGATCTCCCCCCGGATAAAGATCAGACCGTCCGGGTTCAGGCGGGTCCGGGCCACCCCCGCCCCCCCCGCCTGTCCGACGAGGCCCTCACGGCCCGTGGCGGGCTGCCGACGATGGGCCCGGAAAACCGCCCCGATGGCAAAGACGAAAAAGGCGGTGGTGGCGGCGGTGACCCCCAGGATGGCTGACAGGGAGATCTGAAGAAATGGGGCAGGGGAATCGATGAGCATGAGGGAGCCCAGGATCATGGCGGTCATTCCCCCGATGGTGAGGATGCCGTTCGAGACCACCTTGACCTCCGCAACGAAGAGGATCACGCCCAGGATGATGAGGAGGAGCCCCGCGTAATTGATGGGGAGGGTCTGAAACGCGTAGAAAGCGAGGATGAGGCAGATCCCGCCCAAGACCCCCGGCAGGATGGCCCCAGGAGTCGACAACTCGAAATACAGGCCGGCCATCCCCAGGATCAGCAGCATATAGGCGATGGTCGGATTCGAGATGACACTCAGGATCTTGTCCCGAAAACTCATCTCGACCTCGACGATCCTGGCCGTCTTGGTCTTCAGAGTGATCTTCCCGGCTCCGGTCTCGATCGTGCGTCCATCGATCTTGGCGAGCAGGTCGGCGCGATTCTCGGCAACGACATCGATGACCTTCAGCTTGAGGGCCTCGGTGGCGGTGGCCGAGACGCTCTTCCGGACCGCATCCTCCGCCCATGTGGCGTTTCGCCCCCGGCGCTCTGCCAGGCCTCGGATGTAGGCGGCCGCGTCGTTTTCAATCTTCCTGGTCATCTCCTCATCCGTGTCCCCACCGCCCATCTGCACGGGGTGGGCGGCACCGATGTTGGTCCCGGGGGCCATGGCGGCCACATGGGCGGCGATGGTGATGAAGGCGCCCGCCGAGGCGGCCCGCGCCCCGCTGGGGGACACATAGATGATGACCGGGGCCGGGGATCGTAGGATCTCCTTGATGATGATGCGCATGGAGGTATCGAGGCCGCCGGGGGTATCCAATTCGAAGACGATCGCGTGGGCTGCCCCGTCTTCGGCCTTGCGAATGGCACTGACGAAGAAGTCGGCGAGGCTGGGCGCAATGATCCCCTCGACGCGGGCGACGTAGACCTCGTCGGGACTCGCCCACCCTGCCGGCGTCACCAGGGTGAAAGAGAGAATGAAGAGCGGCAGAAAGCGAAATCGCTTCATGATCTTAGACTACTCTGCCCCGTGACATTTTGCAAGGCGTCTGGCGGGACGCGCGTGGCCGCCCGCCCTGGAATGCTGGAAAGCTTGAAGGCTAGAACACTGCCTCCTCGCTTCCCGGCCTACTGGCTTGCTAGCGGCCGTCTGGCTTCCCAGACGGCCAGGAGACCGGGGGCAATATCGGTGAGAGCCTGAATCTGTCGGGCGAAGATCTCCTTGCCTCGCCCCCAGGCCATGGTCGGCACGCGGTTCCAGGTGTGGGAAGGGCTGCTCAGATCTTCGATGTTGCCATGATCGCTGACGAGGACGAAAAGATGCCGAGAGAGATCCAGCAACTCAACCACTGTCGATACAAAGTGATCCAGCCCCTCGAGCAGGTTCACCGCCCGATCCATATTCTGGGCATGCCCGGCCAGGTCGGTCTGGATGTATTCGTAGTAGGTAAGATCGTGGGCCTCGGTGATCGCCGCCAGCCGCCGTGCCGCCTCATCGGATGAGAGGAGCGGGACCGGGTGGCCCCGAGCCCTGAGCAGGCGGTTGGTGAAGTCGTGGTAGAGCGCCTCGCCGCGCGCCAGGTCAGTGAGGTCTCTGAGACGTATCCCGGCGCTCCGTAGGGCGACGGTGGTCACCGACGGAAACCTCTGCCGCCGCAGGGTGGAATCGGTAAAGGCATTGGCGCACGCCACCCGCCTGCCGTCGAGCGATGCCCTCCGAAAGATGGAGTGTATGTGGAGCATTGAAGCGAGTGTCGGCGTGCAAAACCCCTGGACGTGGCGGCCGGCCAGGAGGGGGGCGTTGAGTCCGGTGAGCATCGCGGTCTGCCCGGTGGCGCTCTGGGGGAGACCGGGCACCCCCAGCGAGGCGTCAGTCGGCACAACCGCGCAGCCGTCCGTCTCCGGGGCGTGGGTCCGAAAGCACCGGAACCACCGCGTCCGCGCCACGGCCATGGGGTTTCGGTCGGCGTCCGGCTCACCCAGGCCGAGGCCGTCTACGAGGAGGAGGAGGATACCCACGGTCTGCTCCTGCCCAGCGTGCCGGGCAGCCCGGACGCTCGATACTCCCTTCGGCGACTACCGCCGGGCAGCCCGGACGCTCGATACTCCCTTCGGCGACTACCGATCCCTGCCCTGCTCTTCCCCGATCTTGGCCTCCTCCCACAGGGCATCCATCTCCTCCAGGCTGCTCTCTCTGAGCGACTTCCCCCGCTCGGCGATCACCGTTTCGATGTGCCGAAACCGGCGGGTAAACTTCTCGATGCACTTCCGGAGGGCCTCTTCGGTATTCAGGTTGAGAAACCGGGCGAGGTTGACCAGGCTGAACAGGAGATCTCCCAACTCGGCCTCGGTCGCCTCGGCTCCCTTCCCCATCGCCGCCTTCAGCTCCGCGAGCTCTTCCTCCACCTTCTCAAGGACCTGGGCGGTCTCTCCCCATTCGAACCCCACCCTGGCCGCTTTGTCTTGCAGGCGCTGGGCTCGGAGGAGCGCGGGCAGGGTCTTGGGGACCCCAGCCAGCACCGAGACCTCTTTCACCCCGCCCCGCTCGGCCTGCTTCAGCCGCTCCCAGTTCGACAGGACCTCGGCCGCGGTTTCCGCCCGGCCCTCGCCGAAGACGTGGGGGTGGCGGCGAATGAGCTTGTCCGTGATGCTGCCGAGCACCTCTTTCACCGTGAATTCTCCGAGCTCCGTGGCGACCTGGGCGTGGAAGACCACCTGGAGCAGCAGATCCCCGAGCTCCTCCTGCAGCTTCTCGGTCTCCCCCTGGTCCAGCGCCTCCAAGACCTCGTACGCCTCTTCGATGAGAAAGGCTTTGAGCGACTCTCGGGTCTGTTCTCGATCCCAGGGACAGCCCCCGGGGGCCCGGAGCGTGGCCATGACCTGGACCAATCGCTCAAAGAGGGTCCCGCTCGTCTCGCCCATCCGGCCTCCCTTCGCGCTGCGCCAGCGCCGCCCTATTATACACCCCGTCGCCCCGCCGACAAGGCGGGAGCCTTTTCCTCTTGACGGCGGCGGCGGATCGACTAGAATCGATTTTGCAAATTATTTGCAATATCCGCTCATGCGCCACGGCATCACACATTTCAAAGACCTCCTGGGTGGGGAGGGATATTCGTGGACTCGGGCCCGGTCGGCGGTCCTGACCGTGCTGTCGACGGTTCCGCGTCCCCTGCGGGCCGAGGAGATCCACCGGGCCTTACGCGACGCGCGCATCAACCTGTCGTCGGTCTACCGGGCGCTGCGCCTCTTCGAGCGCCTGAAGGTCGTCCACCGGGTTGAACTAGGAGAGGGCGCGGCCCGGTACGAGCTGGCCGACGACTACCGGGATCACCATCACCACCTGGTGTGTGACGCCTGCGGGCGCATTGAGGACGTGGCCGCCTGCCCGGTCGAGGCCGCCGGTCTCACACGTCACATCCGAAAGCGGACCGGCTTTGCGGTCCGGTCCCACGTCCTCGAGCTCTTCGGTCTCTGTCGGGCCTGTCGGCGAGACGCGCGATGAGGAGGTCCGCGGGATGATTTACCTCTATGCAACGGTCGCGGGACTCTGCGATGTCGTGGCCGGCTGGCTTGCCCTGCGCGGGAAGACCGCGAAGATCGAATCCCGGTATATCATCGGATTCGCGGCGGGGGTCTTGATCGCGGTCAGTTTCCTCGACATCCTCCCGGAGGTGAACATCAAGGAGGATGCCCTCATCCTGACCCTCGGATTTGTTTCCTTTTACGTCCTGGAAAAGGTGATGATGATCCACGCCTGCGGCGAGAGCGAATGCGAAACGCACCACATCGGACCCGTGGCGGTGGTCGGGATGGCTCTGGACAACTTCGTGGATGGGGCGGGGATCGCGGTGGGATATCTCATCGACCCGGTCCTGGGGCTGTCCATTACCGCTGCCGTCGTCCTCCATGAGGTTCCGCAGGGGATCACCTCTGCCCTGATCATGCAGCATGCCCAGTGGAGCAGGCCGCGTATCGTTGCAGCCCTCAGCCTGGCGGGGCTTCTCTATCCGCTGGGGGCCGTGTTGGCGGGGTTCATCCCCGGGCCATTCCACGAGAAGGTCCTGGCCTTTATCGCCGGTGATTTCATCTACATCGGGGCCAGCGATCTGCTGCCGGAGGCCCATCGGAAATTTAACTGGAAGGTCATCGTTTCGGTGGTGGGCGGGATGGCTTTCATGGGGGTCCTCCGCCTCTTTGCTCCTCATGTCTGACGTCCCGATCGGGGTCCGAATCGGTACGGGACTTGCACCACTTGCAATAGAGGCCCCGTAGCGCGTTAATCCTTTGCGGAAGGGATCATGGGGAAAGCGAGCCGACTCTTGTGGGGACCGCTCCTCGTCGCCCTGCTGCCCGGATATGGAGCGGCGGGCGATGGGGAAATCTACCGGCGGATGGATGCCTCCGGCATGGTTCACTATACGAACATCCCTCCCCATCCCGTCATCTCCCGCGGGATCCGGCCTGGCGAGCAGCCCTCTGGGCTCAAGGCGTTGATCAGGTCCGCCGCCCATCGAGTCGGCCTTGACCCTCGCCTGATCGAGGCCGTCATCGCGGTGGAATCGGACTTCGATCCGTGGGCGGTCTCTCGCAAGGGGGCGATGGGACTCATGCAGCTCATGCCCGCGACCGCGGACCGCTATGCGGTGCAAAACCCGTTCGATCCCGTGGAGAACATCGGCGGCGGAACCCGATACCTCCGCGATTTGCTCCATCGTTTTCAGGGGGATCTCCGCTCGGCCCTGGCGGCCTACAATGCGGGAGAGATGGCGGTCGCCACGTACCAGGGCATTCCCCCCTACCGGGAGACCCGCGAGTATGTGACCAAGGTCTTGGAGCGCTACGGCCAGTCCTCCACTCTGCTCTCTCGCCATGCGTCGCCCTCCGCTGGGTACCGTTTTTTCAACCCTGATGGACGTTCCAGCTTTACCAATATCCCGCCCCGGATTTCCCTCCCATAGCTGAATCTCTCGCCCGCAGCGGAAGTTCGCGGTTGACAATGTAACGCGGGTAGAGTAGCATCGACTGCGTTAAGTGCTCAATTCTTCAGGGGTCGGAAGATGACTACTCTTTCCGGGTTCTACTATATCGACCAGATTGATCGCCATGAGTTCCACGGGTACGCCCTGTCTGGCTCTGTGTACTCCGGGCAGTCGAAGTTTCAGACCATCGAGGTGGTCGAGAGCCCCAAATTCGGCAAGATGCTGATCCTGGATGGCAAGATCCAGTCGGCGGCCCTGGATGAGCATATCTACCACGAGGCCCTCGTCCATCCGGCGATGCTCCTGCATCCGCATCCCCGCCGGGTCCTGATTCTGGGCGGTGGGGAGGGGGCCACGCTGCGGGAGGTCCTGCGCTATCGGATGGTGGAGGAGGCTGTGATGGTGGACCTGGATGATGAGGTTGTCCGCCTCAGCCGCACGTACCTCCCGGAGTGGTCAGGGAAGGCGTTTGAGGATCCCAGGGCGACGGTCGTGTGTAAGGATGCCGTGGATTTTCTCGATGGACCGGTCGGTCTGTTTGATGTGATCGTCCACGATATCACCGATCGCGTGACGGGTGACTTCGCTGAAGACTACTACCATGCGATCCGGCAGCGGTTGGCCGACCGCGGGATGCTCGCCATGCAGGCCCTGGAGCTCAATCTCGGGGATTGTGCGGGACACCGGGGGATTCGGCAGGAGGTGGGAAGGATCTTTCCCTGGCTTCACTCGTACCGGGCCTACGTGCCTTCCTTTCGGGCCGATTGGGGGTTTGTGCTCGCGACGGCCGCCGAGGCGTTCGACCCTCTGGCCTCCGGGGTCGTGGAGGGCCGCTTCGGCGAGCGATTGGGACCAGGGGCGGGACCGCGCTTTTACGGACCGGCCGTGCATAGGGCGCTCTTCACCCTGTCGGAGGAACTTGCGCATCTCATCGGCCAGACCGGCGCGTGAACGCTGGAACGCGAGAATGCTAGGATGCTAGAACGCTAGAACGGTCAGATGGTGCAAAGCCTTCTAGCCTGCCAGCGTCCCAGCATTCCAGCGGTGACAGGAGGAACCAGTGAAGCGATTGCGCGACGTGGATCCGGAGATCGCCGAGGCGATTCACCTGGAGACGGAGCGGCAGGCCGACGGGCTTGAGCTCATCGCCTCAGAGAACTTCGTGAGCGAGGCGGTGATGGAGGCGGCGGGCTCCGCCATGACCAATAAGTACGCCGAGGGGTACCCGGGCCGGCGGTACTACGGCGGCTGCGAGTTCGTCGATCGCGCCGAGGCCTTGGCCATCGAGCGGGCCAAGGCGCTCTTCGGCGCAGCGCATGTCAATGTCCAGCCCCACTCCGGGACCCAGGCCAACATGGCGGTCTACTTCTCGGTCCTGCAGCCGGGGGATACGATCATGGGGCTCAATCTGGCGCACGGGGGGCATCTGACCCACGGCAGCCCGGTGAATTTTTCGGGCCGCTTCTTCCGCGTCATTCCCTACGGGGTGCATCCCGAGACCGAGCAGATCGACTTCGCGCAGGTGGAGCGGCTGGCCCGGGAGCACCGACCGAAGATGATCGTGGTCGGCGGCAGCGCCTACCCCCGGACCCTCGATTTCGCCACCTTCAAAGAGATCGCGGCGGCGGTCGGAGCGATTCTCATGGCCGACATCGCGCACCCCGCCGGCCTCATCGCCGCGAAACTGCACCCCTCGCCGATCCCCTACGCCGAGTTCGTCACCACCACCACCCACAAGACGCTCCGGGGCCCCCGGGGGGGGATGATCATGTGTCAGGAGGAGTACGCGGCGGTCCTCAACAAGAACCTCTTTCCCGGCTTCCAGGGCGGCCCCCTGATGCACATCATCGCCGCCAAGGCGGTCGCCTTCAAGGAGGCCCTGAGTGACGAGTTCCGCGCGTACCAGCGCCAGATTCAGTTGAACGCGGTCGCGCTGGCCGAGGAGCTTGGCGCTCTCGGCTTTCGCCTGGTCGCGGGAGGGACGGATACCCATCTGATGCTGGTGGATCTCCGGCCCAAGCGGCTGACCGGCAAGGTGGCCGAGACGGCGCTGGAGAAGGCCGGGATCACGGTAAACAAGAATGCCATTCCTTTTGATCCGGAGAAACCGGCGGTGACCAGCGGCATCCGCATCGGGACGCCGGCGGTGACCACCCGGGGGATGCGCGAGGAGGAGATGCGCCTCATCGGCCAGCTCATCGCCGAGGTCCTCCAGGATGCGACCGACGAGGCCCGCCAGCGGCGGGTGCGGGACAAGGTCCGGGAGCTCTGCCAGCAGTTCCCCTTGTACACCGAACGGCTTCGACCGTGAGCCCTTCGGTCTTGAGCTCACCCCTTGTACACCGAACGGCTTCGCCCGTGAGCTCAGCCGAACGGTTAGGGCGTGACACGGAGGAGCGGCCCTGATGAAGTGCCCCTTTTGCGGGCAGGTGGAGGAGAAGGTCGTCGACTCGCGGGAGGCCCGCGACGGGGCGGCGATCCGGCGACGCCGGGAGTGCCTGAACTGCAAGCGGCGGTTCACGACGTACGAGCGCATTGAAGAGGTCCAGCTCATGGTGGTGAAGAAGGATGGCCGCCGGGAGCCCTTTGATCGCAACAAGATTCTGAGCGGCCTCCTCAAGGCCACCCAGAAGAGGCCCGTGAGCGTGGCCGAACTCGAGAAGATCGCCGAGGAGGTCGAGGCCCGCCTGATGGAGCAGCCGGACCGGGAGATGAACTCTGGCGAGATCGGGGAGCTGATCATGACCCGCCTGTATGAGTTGGACGAGGTCGCCTACGTCCGCTTCGCCTCGGTCTATCGCCAGTTCAAGGATGTGCATGAGTTTGTGGAGGAGGTGAAGGGCCTGCTGGGGAGCACCCCCCGACGGTCCCGGCAGACGTAGCACTCGTGTCGATGACCGTCGACCGATGACGGGTCTCTATGAACGATTGACAGGTCACCATTCACTATGAAGTCTGAACGCTCACCTCGGGTTTCGAACCTCCAACGTCGAACCGCGAACATCGGACCTCAGACGTCGGACGACTCGACTGAGCTCGCCGAAGTCTTTGGACGTCGGACATCGGACTGCCTCTCATGGATGTAATCTTTTTTTACGGGGCCCTGATACTGTATGTCGTGGGGACACTCGCCTATCTGCTCCTCCTCTGGATCAAAGGCGGCCCCCTCCCCTTGCCCAGCTCGGCACAGCCGCCACGGTTGGCGGCTTTGCCCTGCACACCCTCGCCCTGCTGGCCCGCCTGATTGCTGCCGGCCGGCCGCCACTCGGTAATACCTATGAAGCCCTTTCCTTCTTCGCCTGGGCGACGGTCCTGGTGTATCTGGGCCTCGAGCTTCGCTTCCGGCGGAAGGTCATCGGGGCCTTCGTTCTCCCGATCGTGCTGCTGACGGCGCTCGCCGCGGCCAGCGTGCCGAAAGGGTCCGCGGTATTGAGCCCGGCTTTCCGGAATACGTGGGTCTGGCTGCATGTTACCTTTGTCCTGTTGGGGAGCGCTGCCCTGGCGCTCACCTGCGGCGTGGGCTTGATGTATCTGTTGCAGGAACGGCAGCTCAAGTCCAAGAGCCTCGGCGTGATGTATTACCGGCTCCCCTCCCTGGACTTTTTGGATGGACTCGGGCACCGGGCGCTCCTGGTGGGCTTTCCCCTGCTCACCGCGGGGCTCATCACGGGCGCGATCCAATCCCAGGCCGCCCGGGGCCAGATCCTCATGTGGGACCCGACCCAGCTCCTTTCCCTGGTCACCTGGGTGATTTACGCGGGGCTCCTGCAGGCCCGGCTTACCGCCGGGTGGCGCGGGCGAAAGGCAGCGCTCTTGGCGATCCTCGGGTTCAGCGCCGTGCTGGCCACCTTTCTCGGGGTGAGTGTCCTGCTCGGCCGCCCTCATACCTTTAACTGAGCCATGGTGATCCTGACGGTTGGGCTCAATCACACGACAGCGCCGGTGGAGATCCGGGAGCGCCTCCACCTTTCTGGGACAGCGCTGCCCCCGTTCTTCGAACGCCTCGTACAGGAGGGGGGAGTCAACGAGCGGCTCGTGCTCTCGACCTGTAACCGGGTGGAGGTCTATGCGGTCACAGAGAACCCGGAGCACGCCCAGGTGACGATTCCGCGCCTCTTGGCGGAAGGGACCCGGACTCCGCTCGCCCTCTTTGAAGACCGGCTCTATTGGCATCGCCACGACGCCGCTGTCCGCCACGCATTCCGGGTGGCCGCGAGCCTCGACTCGCTCGTGCTGGGGGAATCTCAGATTCTGAGCCAGGTCAAGGCGGCGTACGAGGTAGCCCGAGCCCAGGGGGTGACGGGGCCGATCCTGAACACCTTGATGACGCGGTCGTTAGGGGTGGCCAAGAAGGTGCGGACGGAGACCGGCATCGGGGAGGCAGCGGTCTCGATCCCCTCGGCAGCCATTGGGCTCGCCAAGACGATCTTCGGCGAACTCAGTGGTCGAACGGTCCTCATCCTGGGGGCTGGCGAGATGGCGGAGGTGGCGGTCCGGCACCTGAGGGGCGAGGGGGTCCAGGCGGTCGTCGTCGCCCATCGTCACTTCGACCGGGCGGTCGAGATGGCGGCGCAGCTTGAGGGCCGGGCCGTCCGCTTCGACCAGATCCACCAGGAGCTGCTCCAGGCCGACATCGTGTTGAGCTCCACGGCCGCCCCGCACCATATCGTTCACCGGGCCGACGTAGAGGAGCTTATCCGCCTCCGGCGCAACCGTCCCCTCTTCCTCATCGATATCGCCGTTCCGCGGGATATCGATCCTGCAGTGAACGAGATTGATAATGTCTATCTCTATGACATCGATGACCTGGAAGGGGTGGTGGCCGGCCATCGGCTGGCGCGCGAGCGCGAGGCAGAGCAGGCGGAGCTCTTGATCGATCGGGAGGTGGCGAGCTTCCTCCGCTGGCTCAAGAGTCTCGAGGTGGTCCCCACGCTCGTGATGCTCAGGCGTCACCTGGAGGAGATCCGGGAGGCGGAGCTTGCCAAGGCGCTCAGCCGCCTGCCGGGGCTCACCCCCGCCCAGCAGGACGTGGTGCGGACGTTGGCCCACGGCATCATCAACAAGGTCCTGCACCACCCCACCACCGAGCTGAAGCGCCAGTCCGTGAACCGCGACGGCCTCCTCTATGTGAGCGCCTTGCGCCGGCTCTTCGGCCTCCAGGACGACGACTGATAGCCGATGACCGATGACCGACGACCGCGGACCGGAGATCCTACTT
>Ga0209751_10004397_pt1 | contig 13513 bp, 17 predicted proteins | sample RifCSP13_1_FD_184019 | JGI IMG/M metagenome (GOLD analysis project Ga0209751, IMG submission 184019) | Soil microbial communities from Rifle, Colorado - Rifle CSP2_sed 13_1 (SPAdes) (version 2) | ecosystem: Environmental > Terrestrial > Deep subsurface > Rock core/Sediment | place: Rifle... | reverse complement strand
AAACCCCTACGAACACGACTCAGACACCTGGTCGCTCTATTGCTGCGACCGAAACGAGCGCTGGTTTCCGTACTTCGATACAGACCCGAGCCGCGACGTATCGCCGCTCCTCGCCGAGATCGACGCGGATCCGACAGGCATCTTCTGGGGCTGAAGTCGCGGCGAGGCCGGCTCGACTGTGATCTCGGCGCTACGCGCCCCGCGGGGACTCGTCGTCGAGCACGACCTTCATGAGGTCTCGGATGGACACGATCCCGACCACACGCCCACTCTCGACCACCGGCAGGTGGCGGAAGCCGCCGTGGATCATCAGCATCGCCGCGGTCGAGGTGGAGTCGGTCGGCTCGACCGTCTCCGGGTGACGGGTCATCCAATCGGCGGCGGTCGCCCCCTCGAGGCGCCCCTCGGCGACCGCGCGAAGCACGTCTCGCTCCGTGAGGATGCCCTCGAGCCGCTCGCCGTCGAAAACGAGCGCTGCGCCGACGCGGCGCCCGCTCATCCGCTGAGCCGCCGCCGTGAGCGTCGCGCCGGAATCGACGCTGACAAGGTCGCGCGTCATGATGTCGGCGACGGTCCGCATGAGCGTGCGGAGCATAACCGCGACGCGAATGACTCTCGCTAGCCGGTCCAGCCGAGCTCGCGCGAGATCGCGTCGGCACGCTCCAGCAGGAGCGGCAGAGCGGCCTCGACCGCTGACTCGTCGAACCGCGTACTCGGACCCTGGAGCGCGACTATCGCCTCCAGCTCGCCGCGGGCCGAACGGATCGGGGCCGCGATCGCGGTGAGGCCGGGCTCGCGCTCACCGGCCGCCTCGGCATATCCGCGCTCGCGAACGCGCTCGATCTCGCGCGCAAGCGCTTGCGGATCGGTGATCGTCCGCGGCGTGTACGCGCGGAACGGGCCCACTGGGAGCTCCCGCCCGGAGAACGCGAGCATCACCTTCCCGGCCGAGGTCGCGTGTGCGATCGACGGCCTACCGAGCCGCGACACCGGCTGAATCTGGTGCGAGCCCGGGACGAAGTCGACGGTAATCGCATCCTCGTCGCCAGTCACCGAGAGCGTCGCCGTCTCGCCGGTCGCCTCGACCAGCGATGTGAGGTGCGGCCGTGCCACCTCGCGGACGTCGAGCCGTGCGAGCACGGCGTTCGCGAGATGGACGAGGCGGAGGCCGAGGCGGTAGCGCCCCGAGGTCGGCACGCGTTCCACGAGACCCGAGGCTGCAAGAGTACCGAGCTGGCGCGAGACTGTGCTCGGAGTCATCCCCATGCGCCGCGCGATCTCGTTCGTCCCCAGCTCCCCCACGTCGGCGAGTGTGTCGAGGACTGCGATCGCCCGTTCGGCGGCGCCAATTCGACGCGTGGAGGGTTGACGAGTGCGCGACATGCGTGTACGTTCGTTGCGGATTCTGGCACAGCGTTGCTGACAGTGCAATTCGTCTTCTGAATGTCCTTCTTGCTCTCGTGCCCCTTCTGTGGCCCGCGACCGGTGGACGAGTTCGCGTTCTTCGGCGAGGTGACGAAGCGACCATCGGGCTCCCCGACGCTGCGTGAGCTGACGGAGTACGTGTACTTCCGCGACAACGTCGCAGGAGTGCAACGCGAGTGGTGGCAGCACCGGACGGGGTGCGGCGAGTGGTTCCTCGCCGAGCGCGACACGCGGACGAACGAGGTAATGGCCGTCTCCGTTCCGGAGACGGTTAGGGAGAGGCAGTGAGGCTCCCGGCGCAGCAGCGCGAGCGGATCGATCGTACGAGGCCGGTCTCGTTTTCGTTCGCAGGCTGGCGGATCGACGGCTTCGAGGGCGACACCCTCGGCTCCGCGGCCTTCGCGGCCGGGAAGCGGGTCTTCTCGCGGTCGTTCAAATACCACCGCCCGCGCGGCCTCCTCTGCTGCTCGGGCCACTGCCCGAACTGCCTCATGACCGTCGACGGAGTCCCGAACGTCCGCGTCTGCGTCGAGCCGATCCGGGAGGGCGCGATCGTCGTGCCGCAGAACGTCCGCTGGTCGGTGGACTTCGACTTTCTCTCGGTCGTCGACAAGGTGGGCGGCCCGTTCACGCCCGTCGGCTTCTACTACCGCACGATGATCAGGCCGCGGCGCCTCTGGCCGTTGTACGAGAAGGTCTTGCGCAACCTCGCGGGACTCGGTCGCATCGACGAGAAGGCCGGCCACTCTCGGCGTTACGACGTCGAGCACCGGCGGGCCCGGGTGCTCGTCGTCGGGGGCGGGCAGGCGGGGCGGGCGGCGGCGCTCGCCGCGGCGACCCGGGGACCGGGTGTCGTTCTCGTGGACGAGGGCCACCGCCTGCACGGCGCCGAGCTCGAAGACGTCGAGGTGCTCGCTCCCGCCCGCGCACTGGGGATCTGGGAAGGGAACCTCGTCGCCGTCGACGCAGGCACAGTTCTCTACCGCTTTCGCGCGGAGCGAATCGTGGTTGCGGCCGGGGCGCTCGATCAGCAGCTCGTCTTCCCGGGCAACGATCTCGTCGGGGTGATGCTGCCAAACGGCATTCGCCGTCTGGTCAGAGACTTCTCCATCAGGCCTGGATCGAGGGCCGTCGTCGTCGCCGCCGACGACCGGGGGCTCGAAGCGGCGGAGGACCTCCGGGAGGCCGGGATCCGCGTTCCCCGTGTCGTCGACCTTCGCGACGTTCGGCTCCGCGGGCTCGAGGCGCAGGGACGGAAGGGCCGGGTGCGCCGCGTGGTCCTCGACGGCGACGAGATCGACTGCGACCTGCTCGTCGCCTCGGCGGGACGCCAGCCCTCGTACGCGCTGCTCGCGCAGGCCGGCGCGCGCGTCGAGTACGAGCCCTCGCTCGGCGTCTTCGTCCCGGCCGGCCTTCCCGCCGGCGTCGAGGCCGTCGGGACCGTCACCGGCGAGGGCCTTGCGACGGCCGACCCGCTATCTGCGTACGACGGTAGGGGGAAGTCTTTTGTCTGCGTGTGCGAGGACGTCACGACGAAGGACATGAAGCGCGCGATTGCGGAGGGCTTCGACTCGATCGAGCTCGCGAAGCGCTACACGACCGTGACGATGGGACCCTGTCAGGGGAAGCTCTGCCATCTCCCCAGCATCCGTCTCTACGCACACGAGCGGCGAGCCTACGAGGCCGCGATCGGGACGACCACCGCGCGTCCGCCCTCGGCCCCCGTGGAGCTCGGCCTCCTCGCCGGCCGCGAGCTCACGCCCGCGCGGCGTACCTCGATCCACTTCCGGCACGAGGAGGCCGGTGCGCAGATGATGTGGGCGGGGCCCTGGAAGCGGCCCTACGCGTACGGGGAGAAGCCCGAGGACGAGGTGCGGGCAGTGCACGAGTCACTCGGCGTGATCGACGTCTCGACGCTGGGCAAGCTGTTGGTCGAAGGTCCCGAGGCGGCTGCGCTGCTCGAGCGCCTCTATCCGAACCGCTTCGCGGACCTGAAGCCTGGGCGCATCCGCTACGGCGTCCTCACGACGGACGGCGGACGGATCATGGACGACGGCACGGTCGCACGGCTCTCGGAGGATCTCTACTACGTGACCACGACGTCGACGGGCGCCGATGCGGTGACCGCGTGGTTCGAGTGGTGGAACGCGGTGTGGGGCTTCGAAGCCGCGATCGTGAACGTCACGGGAGCGCTCGCCGCTGTGAACGTCGCCGGGCCTCGTGCGCGAGAAGCGCTCCAGCGACTCACCGAGGCCGACCTCTCGGCCGAGGAGTTCCGGTATCTCGACGCGCAGGAGATCGAGGTCGCGGGCGTGCCCTGCCTCGCACTCCGGATCGGCTTCGTCGGGGAGCTCGGATACGAGCTCCATTTCCCGAGCCCGGCGGGCGAGTACCTGTGGGACCGGCTCGTGGCCGAGGGCGCGCGCCCCTTCGGGCTCGAGCCGCAGCGGGTCCTCCGGCTCGAGAAGGGCCATGTCATCGTCGGCCAGGACACGGATTCCGAGTCGAACCTCCTCTCGGCGGGAATGTCGTGGCTGCCGAAGCTCGACAAGGACGACTTCGTCGGCAAGTTCGCGGTCGAGCACTTCGTCGACCGCGAGGAGCGGGAGCGGCTCGTCGGCTTCACGATGGAGGAGGACGTCGTTCCCGCCGAGGGAGCCCAGGTCGTGATCGAGGGCCGGCCGGCCGGGCGCGTTACGAGTGCACGCCGCAGCGAGGCCGTCGGCTCGGTCATCGGTCTTGCGTGGCTGCCGCCCGACCGGGCGGAGGACGGAACCCGCTTCGAGATCCGCGTCGACCGCCGCCGGCTCGGCGCGCGGGTGACGCACGGTCCATTCTTCGACCCCGCCGGGGAGCGGATGCGGTCGTGACCACGTTTGCCTTTCTGTCCCCGTCCCGCTGCGAGCCGGGAACCCTCGAGTCGCCGCTGCGCCGCGCCCTCGACGGCATCGACCCCGCTGTCGTCCGCGACCTCTCGCTCGACGGAAAGGTCGAGCTTCGCGGGGACCTCGAGCTCGTCGAGCCGCTCGCCGGCGAGGAGCTCGTCCGGCTCTCGCCGCGCCGCGGGCTTGTCTTGACCGGCGAGGATCCGGCCGAGGCGATCGAGCGCCTGCGCGGGCAGGGTGTCCTCGCCTACGACGCCACGGCAGCGCTCGCCGGGATGGCGATCGAGGGCGAGCGGCTGATGCGCCGCCTTACCGACCTCGACCTCGACCGGCTGCCCGCAGCAGGTCCCTTCGCGCGCGTGACCGCGGTGGTGCTCCGGGACGAAGGCGAGCGGTTCCGGGTCTACGTTCCGCAGGAGCTCGGCCACTACGTCGCGGAGGCCGTCCTCGACGCCGTCGCCGGGCTGGAGAACGTATGAAGGACGTCTTCCGCGTTCGAAGGATGTGGCGTCCGCGGGGCGAGCTGAAGCGCCGCTACGACGTCGTGATCGTCGGCGGGGGATCGCACGGCCTCGCGACCGCGTACTACCTCGCGAAGCGGCACGGCATCAGCGACGTCTGTGTCCTCGAGCAGTCGTACATCGGCTCGGGCGCCTCGGGCCGGAACACGACGATCATCCGCGCGAACTACCGCACCCCGGAAGGGGCCGAGTTCTACCGCGAGAGCGTCAGGCTCTACCGGCAGCTCTCGACCGAGCTCGACTTCAACCTCATGTTCTCGCAGCACGGGCATCTCACGCTCGCCCACTCCGATCGCTCGATGGTGACCATGCAGGAGCGCGCGGAGGTGAACCGCCTCCTCGGAATCGACTCGAGCGTCGTCACACCCGAGGAGATCCGGGAGCTCTGCCCGCAGCTCGATCTCTCCGACCGTCCGGCCTACCCGATCATGGGCGCGCTCTACCACCCTCCCGGCGGGATCATCCGCCACGACGCCGTCGTGTGGGCATTTGCCCGTGGGGCCGATCGCCTGGGCGTCGAGATCCACCCGTACACCGAGGTGACCGGCCTGGAGCGCGACGGCGACCGCATCACCGGCGTGGAGACGAATCGCGGCCGCGTCGAGTGCGGCCAGGTCGTCAGCGCGACCGCGGGCTGGTCGTCGCTCGTCGGCGGACTCGCGGGGCTGCGGCTCCCGATCACGACGCACATCCTCCAGGCCTTCGTGACCGAGGCGCTGAAGCCGTTCCTCGACGTCGTCATCGTCTCCTCGCAGCTCCACGTCTACATCTCGCAGACGGACCGGGGCGAGTTCCTGATCGGCGCGGAGATCGAGCCGTACACGACCTACAAGGGAACCGGGACGCTCTCGTTTCTCGAGTACTCGGCGCAGCACACCCTCGAGCTCTTTCCGCAGCTCGAGCGGGTGAAGGTGCTCCGGACGTGGACCGGGCTCTGCGACCTCTCGCCCGACTACAGCCCGATCCTCGGGAAGACCGAGATCGACAACTTCCACCTCTCGGCCGGGTGGGGGACGTACGGGTTCAAGGCGGCCCCGATCGTCGGCGTGACGCTCGCCGAGCTCGTCGCCACGGAGAAGACGCCGGATCTGATCGCCCCCTTCGCCCTCGAGCGCTTCCACACGGACACGCTCGTCTCCGAGCTGGCCGCGGCCGCGGTGAGCCACTAGCCTCTCGACCAGCGAAGCCATGAAGACCCAGATGCCTTCCAGCCTCGAGATCGCCCAGAGCGCGACGCTGCGCCCGATCGCCGACGTCGCGGCCGATGCCGGCCTTCTCCCCGAGGAGGTCGAGCCGTACGGCTCGACCAAAGCCAAGATCGACCTCTCGGTTCTCGACAGGCTCGCCGGGAAGCCGGACGCGAAGTTGATCAACGTGACCGCGATCACGCCGACGAAGGCGGGCGAAGGGAAGACCACGACCTCGGTCTCGCTGACGCAGGGCCTCGGCGTCATCGGACGGAGCCCCGTCCTCTGTCTCCGCGAGGCGTCGCTCGGGCCCGTCTTCGGGATCAAGGGCGGCGCGGCAGGCGGCGGCTACGCCCAGGTTGTCCCGATGGAGGACCTGAATCTCCACTTCACCGGCGACATCCACGCGATCGGGGCCGCCAACAACCTCCTGGCAGCGATGCTCGAAGCGCACCTCCTGCACGGGAACGAGCTCGGGATCGATCCATTGACCGTCAGCTGGCGCCGCTGTGTGGACATCAACGACCGGGCGCTGCGGGAGGTCGTCGTCGGGCTCGGCGGCAAGGCGAACGGCTACGTGAGGCAGACGGGCTTCGACATCACCGCCGCCTCGGAGGTCATGGCCATCGTCGCCGTCGCGCGCGACGTCTTCGACCTCCGCGAGCGGCTCGGCGCGATCACCGTCGCCCAGACGTTCGACGGCGAGCCGGTCACCGCGGAGGATCTCAAGGCAGGGGGAGCGATGACCGTGCTCCTCAAGGACGCGATCAAGCCGAACCTCGTGCAGACGCTCGAGGGTCAGCCTGCGTTCGTCCACTGCGGACCGTTCGCGAACATCGCCCACGGCAACAACTCGCTCGTCGCCGACCGGGTCGCGCTCAAGCTCGGCGACGTCGTCGTCACCGAGAGTGGTTTCGGATCGGACATGGGGATGGAGAAGTTCTTCGACATCGTCTGTCGCGCGGGGGGCTTGCGGCCCAACGCGGTCGTGCTCGTGACGACGGTGCGGGCGCTCAAGCATCACGCGGGCAACCCGGACGGCGGGCTCGACGCCGTCGAGACCGGTGCGGCGAACCTCGCCCGGCACCTGGGCATCGTGTCCGAGTTCGGGCTCCGGGCGGTCGTGGCGGTGAACCGTTTCCCCGGCGATACGGAGGAGGAGATCGGTCTCGTCCGTAGGCTCGCGCTCGAGCTCGGGGCGCACGCGGCCGAAGTGAACGATGCGTTCGAGCAGGGCGGCGCGGGGGCGGCCAGGCTCGCCGAGGCCGTGATGGACGCGGCGGAGCTCGAGAGCTCCTTCGACTACGTGTACCCGCTCGAGGCGCCGCTCGAGGAGAAGATTGAGGCCATCGCCCGCCGCGTCTACGGCGCTGACGGCGTCGACCTGCTCCCCGCTGCCCAACAGAAGGCGCGCGCGTTCGCGGAGGCCGGCCTCGGCGGCCTCCCGGTGTGCATGGCCAAGACGCACCTCTCGCTCTCACACGACCCCGCAGTCGCCGGCGCACCCACCGGCTTCACGGTTCCGGTGCGCGACCTGCGTGCCTACACGGGCGCGGGCTGGGTGGTCGCCCTCTGCGGCGACATGCAGACGATGCCCGGCCTTGGCAGAACGCCGGCAGCGTTCGCGATCGACATCGACGAGAAGGGCGAGACCGTCGGCCTCTTCTGATTAGGCACTTTCGGGCTTAGCCCGAAAGTGCCTAATGGACGATGAGGATGTCGCAATGGGCCATGCGCTGCACGGCCTCGCTCACGCTGTGTCCGAGCAGGCGCTCCACCTGACTCGGCTCCCGCGTGCCGACGACGATGAGATCCGCCTCACGGCTGACCCCGACCTCGACGATCGCCTCCGCGATCTCTCCGACCGCCTCGACGAGCTCGGGTTCGTGCCCCAGCTCGCGGAGTCTGGCGTCGGCTTGCTGGAGCTCCAACCCCGGTCCCGATGACAGCTCGGCACCGACGAGCACGGGAACGACGCTGGTCACCACGAGCTTCGCCTCGTAGAAGCGGGCGAGCTCGGCGGCCCGCTCGAGGGCGCGGTTCGACGACGCGGTGTCGTTGTACGCGAGGACAATGGTCTTCATCCGGCCTCCTTCAGGGGTGGTTGCGGGCGATCATCGGCGGGTCTTCCAGCGGCGGCATCCGCGTTCGCACGGCTTTCCGGCGTGGTTTCTACTGAGCCGGCTCTTGTGCGCCCTCCTGAGGGCTAGGCTTGGACGCGAACCCGTGGCCAAGAGCGCGACGAGACGCCGCGGCAAGCGGCGACCGGCCCCCGTGCCTGACGAGGCCGCCGGACGGCCTCGGTGGTTCGGTGCCGTGACATGGGTGGCGATCGGCGTCGTGGCTGCCTTTCTCGGGCTCTGGTTCGCCAAGCGACAGGCTGAAGCGCCGGCCCAGCAGGTTGCTCCACCCGCTGCAGGACTTCCGCTCACGCCCGATTACCACACGCTGCTCGTGTCGGCGACCGACCCTGAGCGCATCGTGCTCGGCACGCACGCGGGTTTGTACGAGTCAGCCGACGGTGGCCGCACGTGGCAGAGGGGGCCTCTGGGCGGGAACGACGCCATGAACCTCGTCCGCACCCCCAGCGGGAGGATCTGGGCCGCGGGCCACAACGTCCTCTTCGCGAGCGACGACGGCGGGCGCACCTGGGCCGAGGTACGCCCGGAAGGACTGCCGGGTCTCGATCTTCACGGGTTCGCGGCAGATCCGGATGACGGCGAAAGGCTCTACGCCGCAGTCGCAGGTGAGGGTCTGTACCGCTCTGTCGACGGCGGTCGCACGTTCTCGCTGGTGTCGGAGGAGGTCGGCCCGAACGTCTTCGGACTCAGCGTCACGTCCACGGGGCGCATTCTGGCAGCCGACCCCTCGAGCGGCGTCTACGCCAGCGACGACGGTGGACGGACCTGGGCGGTAGTGCTCGACGAGCCGGCAATCGGCGTCGCTGTGGCTCCCGCCCGCCCGCGGAGGGTGCTCGCGACCGGCCGCGGCATCTTCCTCTCCCGCGACGGGGGAGATAGCTGGGAGGCGGTGCTCGTGGTCGAAGGAGGCTTCGGCCCCGTCGCCTGGGCGCCGAGCGACCCGCGCGTCGGCTACGTGATCGGGCCTGAGCGCACGCTGTACTCGACGCGCGACGGCGGCGCCTCCTGGCAACCCGTTCAATAGGCGTACACTCGAACCGGTTTCCGAGATGCACGTCGGCGAACCACAGCGCGTAGTCATCGTCGAGCCGGTCGAGGATCCCGTGCCGCGCGAGGTGCCCGTGCCGAAGGAGCCGGTCGACAAACCCGAGAAAGGCCCGCGCGAGCCCGAACCTGTCCCGGCGCCGTGATCGGTCCCGTGCCAGACTACGTCGCGCCGCTCGAGGGCTGGCGGATCTGGCACATCGTGGAGCGCGACGGCGCACTTCATCTGGTTTCACCCCTGTACCGCACGGCTTGGCCGGCCCGTCAGGCGTTTGCCGCTGCATGTCGGCGTGGCCTGGAGCAAGGGGTGTCGCTCTATCCCCCGAGGACGGTCACTCGGCACCGACTTGGGGTTGCGGGTGTGGGATCTACGGGAGCTTCGGGCCGGCCCACGCCGTCGCGTACATGAGCCGGTTCTTCAAGCACCGCGAGGACGTCATTCATCGCGTGATCGGAAACGGTCTCGTTGTGGGGCGAGGTCGTCCAGTGCGACAGCGGCTGGCGCGCCGCTCGCGCTTACCCGCGGCGCATCTACGTCCCACTGCCGGAGGGACGGCGATCCTTCTTCCGGGGGTTACGCCGTCCGGGCCTGCCGGCCGAGGAGATCGTGCTCGCACTCACGGACTACGGCGTGCCCGTCCACCTCGTCGAGTGCGCGTCGATCGACGAATTGGCCGAGATCGCCTCTCGGCCGGCCCTCGACACGGAGGCGGCCTAGCCGCCTCAGTGGACGATGAGCACGTCGCAGTGGGCTCGCCGCTGCACCTGCTCGCTCACGCTGTGGCCGAGCTCGCGCTCGATCAGGCTCGGCTCCCGCGTACCCACGACGATTAGGTCGGCGACGCGCTGCTCGGCCACTTCCACGATCGCGTCTGCGGGATCGCCGATCGCCTCGACCAGCTCAGCCTCGACATCGAGCTCCCGCACCCGCTGCTGGATCTCGATCGGCTCGGGCTCGGGGCCACCTCCCGCTTTGATGAGCACCGGCACGACGCTCGTCACGATCAGCTTCGCATCGTAGAAGCGAGCCAACTCCGCTGCGCGCAGCAGTGCGCGCTCCGACGGATCGGACTCGTCGTAACCGACGACGATGGTTTTCATGGCGCCTCCTTCTTGGCGGTCTGCCGCGCATCGTTGATCCCCACGGCGCGGGGCGGCATCCGCAAGCCCGCGGGATCCGTCAACGGGTTACTACTGAGCCGCGGAAAGCGCGCCGGCCGTCCCGGGGTCCAGGCCAAGCGACCGGTGCAGCTGCTCGTTCCAGTCGGGGTGGCGTTGCATGCACGTTGGGCATGCGTAGAGCGTCGTCCCGCCCAGCCCGGGGTGCTCGGCGTCGAGCTCGGGCGGGAGCTCGAGCCGTCCCCACGCCTGAGCCGACATGATGCCCACGGGCTTGCGCTGCCCGCAGATCGAACAGGTCAACCAGCGCGACACGGTCGCGGGAGTCTACACAGGCGTCGAGGGGCTAGGGGAGCCGGCTCTCGACGCCCCAGTCGGTCGCCTTCGAGATGATGACCGCGAGGACTATGCAGGCGATGCAGAAGAGGACGAACCCGTATTCGAATCTTCGGCTGTGCCGCTCCTTCTCCGGGAAGTCGATCTGGCGACCGAGCCCGAAGAGTCCGTTATCCGCCACTTCCTCCTCCTCCTTCCGCCGGCGTCATCGGTGCGGCAGGCGGTGGTGGCGCTGCCGCCGCGCGAAGCTTGCTCGCTCGATCCATGAGCTTGCGATGCTCGGTCCATACCCAGGCGACGAAGGCCAGGATCATGACCAGCACACCGAGCACGGTGAGCACCCAAATACCGGTGGATGCGCTGTAAACCGTGTCGCCGAGCTCGTAATCGCCCTCGGGGAAGACGCCGGTCGCGCCCCAGTAGGCGGTCCCCGGGCCGAACGTGAAGAACCCGATGCACTCCTGGAACGGGGCCATGACCTCCGGCGACAAGGGGTTACCGGCCGGAAGGCCGGTCTGGATGCAGTCGGGCGCGGTGTCCCAGATCCAGTTGCTGGGTGCCGCCACTTACGCCACCTCCTCCTTCTCCGTACCCGGCGGGCCGCCGGCCTCGAGCCGGCGGCGCTTGTCCGCCCGCGCGACCCATGAGATCAGTGGGACGACCACGAGAGCCATGATGACGAGTGCGAAGAGCAGGGACATGACCTACGTTCGCGCCCCTCTGAACGCCTCGAGCAGGACGGGCTCGGACTCGACCTCTTCGCCGCTCGGCAGCACGACGTGCTCCGTCGCGCGCTCGAACTCCGGGTAGAAGTCGACGCCGAACTCGGCCAGGTCGAGGCCCTCGAGCTCGACCTCGGGCGGCACGCGGAGCAGGTTGAACTGCTTGAGGATCCACGCCGGGACGTAGCCGCCGAAGAAACCGAGTGGGAGGAAGATCAGCATTCCCATGAGCTGGCCCTGGAGCGTCACGGGAACGTTGTTCAGACCCGTCGGGTAGCCCGACGCGAACAGCCCCACGGCGAGCGGCCCGTAGAAGCCGCAGACGCCGTGGACGGCGACCGCGCCGACGGCGTCGTCGATCCGCAGCTTCCTCTCGATGTAGTTCCCCGAGTAGACGGCGATCGCGCCGCCGGAGATCGAGATCAGCCAGACGAGCGACGGCGCGTAGACGTCGGCGCCTGCGGACACGGAGATCACGCCGGCCAGGCCGCCAGAGAGCGTCCAGAACGGGTCGCCCCGGCTCGCGAAGTAGCCGCCCGTGAAGCCGCCGGCGAAGCCGATCGTGATCGCATACGTGATCGCCGAGAGCGTCGTCGGGTTGAAGTAGATGTTGTACCAGCCTGGGAAGGTGAGCGAGCTGATCGCCAGGCAGCCGGCGTAGAAGCCGTAGAAGCCCACGAAGATCAGGAGTAACCCCATCAACGTGAGATGGGTGTTGTGCCCTCGGAAGGACCGGGCTTTGCCCTCCCAGTCGTACTTGCCTATGCGAGGACCGAGGTTGAAGAGGACGCCGAGCGCGAAGGCGCCGGCGACTCCGTGGACGACCAGGCTGGCGATCGCGTCGTGGAAGCCCCAGCGGAGGGGAAGGAAGCCGTACGGCGACCAGCCCCAGGACGCGTCGAGGATCCAGATCACCGAGCCGAGAATCGCGGCCAGGATCAGGAACGCCGACAGTCGCACGCGCTCGATGATCGCGCCCGAGAGGATCGACGCCGTCGTCCACGAGAAGAGGAGGAAGATCGCCCAGAAGACGCCGGTGATGTGGTCGCCGAAGTTCGGGCCGAGATTTTCGCTCCACGGCCAGCCGCTCGCGCAGAAGCCGCCCTGGAAGCCGCCGTACCCTTCTTCACCCGGGCCGTAGGGGATGAGGCCCTTACCGAAGCACGTGTAGATGTACCAGCCGAAGTAGTAGAAGGTCGGCGTGACGACGGCGATCGTGAGGATGTTCTTGAGCGCCGTCGACATGACGTTCTTGCGGCGCGAGGCGCCGCCCTCGTACGCCATGAAGCCGACGTGGGCGAGCCAGAGGATGGCGACGGTGAAGAAGTAGTAGAACTCGCCGAGGACCACGCTGTCCAGGGCCTGCGCGGACTTGATGGCGTCGATCTGGTCCTGGAGGTCCTGAAGGGTCGGCTCTTGAGCGAGGAACCAGGAAAGAGTGGACCCGATCATGCCGTCACCTCTTCACGCGCGCACGGGGAGCCGCTACCGACCGGCCGAGCCTATGAACCGATACGGACCGCGACAAGTGAGGGACTTCACATCATTTTCCGCCAGGGAGTGTCCCCACTGGACACACGCCGTCCGGCGGAAGCTCAGCAGTCCTTCGGGTAGCCCTTCTGGAGTACGCCGGTGTTCGTATCGAGCAGGACCGTCTCGCAGCGCGCATACCCCTTGCCGTTCTTCTTCCTGATCCAGTACGAGACCCCCCAGTAGCGCTTGGGCGGCAGACCCTGGGGAACGATCCGGACGTTGTGCCCGGCCGGCACGAAGTCGATGTAGCGCTGACCGAGGGCGACTGCTTGGTCCTGCGTAATGCGCACAGTGCTCCGCTGGCAGCCGCGGGAGACCAAGAAAGCCCCGACCAGCGCGAGGACGATGACGACGACTCCGGGAGCGGGGCGTCGATTAAGCGTGCGCCCGATGTCGCCGACGGTAGGCAACGTACCCTCGCAGGATGAGGTAGCCGAAGATATGGGTGAGGGCGACGAAGAGCAGCCACCAGATCCACCACTTCCAGTGCGGCCTCCACTCCCGCAGCTCGATCACCGTGAGATAGAGAGCCAAGGCCAGCGTGAGCAGCTGGACAACCTGTCCAACCGGGAAGAGCAGCAGAAGCAGCACCGCACGGGC
>Ga0209751_10004395_pt1 | contig 13514 bp, 19 predicted proteins | sample RifCSP13_1_FD_184019 | JGI IMG/M metagenome (GOLD analysis project Ga0209751, IMG submission 184019) | Soil microbial communities from Rifle, Colorado - Rifle CSP2_sed 13_1 (SPAdes) (version 2) | ecosystem: Environmental > Terrestrial > Deep subsurface > Rock core/Sediment | place: Rifle... | reverse complement strand
CCCTACCTGCTTGCTTATCTCCTTGGCGTTTTCTGCAAGCGGGTGGCCTTTCACCTTGATGTTGAACGACTTTGTCCACCCAAAAGGCGCGCGGTAGACTTCATCAATTGATCCTTTTGCAAAACTTTCAACTGATTTTATTATGCCTGCTGCAACAGATGGCGGCGCAAGGTCTGAGCTAAGATGAGCGTAAGGGTAAACCAAGAGCCGGCTGCTCTTGACCGTGTCAAGGTACTTTTTTATTTCGTCGACTGCCGCCTTGGCGACACTTTCGTCGTCCCCGTTTTCCACCGCGACAAAAACCACCACCAGATCTTCGAGTTTTACTTTTGACTTGGACCCAATGTCTTCCGCGTCCCTGATCTCTTTTTCAATCGGCTCGTATTCGATAAAATCTGAATGGAGCTGCAGCAGTCGCATATCCTATCCCAATCACGCACTTAATTTAAGCCCATCTGGCCCTCTCATTCTCTCTGTCTTCCTTGGTGAGTTTTTTCCATTCCTTGTAGTGATCCCTGCAAAGGTAAACGCGCTTGGTGCCGCCCAAGCCCAAGTCCGGGGCCATACCTGCCTTGATTCCGCTCATCGAGCGCTCGGCCTGATTCGCGCATCCGCCGACGCTGCAGTTTACGCCCTTGTCAATCCGGCCCATTCTGGCATGAGATTTATTTCCTAGCTATAAAAAGCTGACTGGGTTAGCTTTTTACCCAAGGTCACCCCAATTATCGACGGTTGCCATACAGCGATCCGCTATGCAACAAGTGCCTTCACCCGCAAAACCTGCACACGCAGGTAGTGTCAAAGCTGCCTAACGGCGGCGAGATAAGGCGGTGCACCGTGGCGATTTGCTCCTGCATATTGACCGTCGGGCAAGAGGCAGGCAAGCAAAATGCAGCTCAGGCCCATTAGTTGGCAAAATTTATAACGATCCTTCAGTCGGTTTAATCCTAGATGCATGTCCGAAGACGACGGGTTTGAGGAAGAATTCGACGACGAGGACGAAGATGAGTTCGGGGACGAAGATGAGGGCGGCGAGTAGCTAGACCCTCAGGCCAAAGGTCTCGGCAAAGCCCTTGAACTCGCTGTACGCCTTCAGGAACTCGATCCCTTTTTCGCTTATCCTGTATTTTGCAGAATCTTCATACAATAACCCAGACTGCGTAAGCGTCGGCACTATCGAACTGAGCCTCTGGTGGGGCACGTTGGCCTTGCGTATCAGGTGCGTGACGGTCGCGCCGCTTTCGTACCCTTCGTAGCTGTACTGCTTTGCGGTGTACAGAATGTCCGCTATTATACTTACGTGAGTTCTATAACCCGCTGCCAATCTGCGAATTCATCCTCCCAAGGCCACTTGCCAGCCCAAACTTTGAGAACGGGACAAACATGAGCCCAAACCCAGCAACCTTTATCGACAGCGCGGCGACATAGAACGAGCCAGGATAGATAAAGTTGTACCAGGACATGAGTTCTCCTACAGCCAGCATACCCAGCCCCGAACCTATCATTAGGGTACTAGTTCTCCTGTTCTGCATGTACGATGCCATTGTTTCAATTGACACATATACTAATAGTATAAAAGAAATTGACCTTACGAGATGTTCTATTGAATTGCCCGGTATTACAAAACCTGTGACAGCCAGGGGTAAGAAGAGAAAGGACCTGGAAGGAGAAAAGTCAAAGCTCTTAAGGCTGTGAGAGAAGGCGATGAAAAAGTAGCCGATGGCCTGCGTCGCCAGCCCGGCAGTCGTCATGGCCTGTGAATAGCCTCCAGCAAAAAGTCCGCCGGCGATTAGGGCAAATCCGGTGGCTATCGACACAAAGGCAAAGGTAAGGCGCAGGAGGTTTGGGCTTGCCACCGTGGTGTAGCCAGAATACGCGAACCGGCCGATAAAGGCCGAGATCCCAAGCCCCAGCAGGTTCATTGGCAGCTCAAACAGAACCTCCACCAACAGGATTGTGGAGAGTTTTCCAATTTTTAACTCTATTTGTAGTCTGAAAGGATGTCGCGGTAGCGAGCGTCCTTGTAGGCGATGTATTTGACGTATTCGCCGTAGGTCATGTCAAACGAGCAGTTTGAGCACTTTACAAAGGAAAAGTCGTCTGCCAGCTCAGCAATACCCTTACAGTCGGGACAGTGGACCTTCACATCCAAAGTTGCCCCTAGAAAGTATAATAAGGTTGTCCAAATTCTGGCGACATCTGGAAATAGGTTCATAAACCAAGAGGTTGCTATATAATACATGGACAGCACCCTCAGGCCGGTGTTGAAAAGGCAATTGCTGGTAATTGGCGCAAGCCTGGGGGCCGGACTAGTGTTTTCGTACTTTTTCGGCTTTTTCATCGGCCTTGCGGTCAACATCGCCGTGATGGTCGGTGTGATATTCTTCATTAGGAGAAAGCAGCTTGGGGCGCTCAGGTCGCTTGGCTTTGGCTATGAATCAGCTGGCGGAAGCACCAGGCTGAAATATGTCTGTCTGTCGTGCGGCGCAGAAGTCAAGGGCTCAAGGTGTGACAGCTGCGGCTCGAACATGAAAAAGCCACTATTCTAGGGGGCTCGCTGTTTGAAACCAGAGCCTTTTTGTCTTCCTTTCTTCGTTGATTATCATCGATGTGCCCGTAGCAGAAGCAAGCACTATCAGCGCGGCAAGCAGACTAAGGTCAAACTGCCCGTGCGGCTCGCCAGTCGACTGGCTGAAGGAAAATAGCACGGAATAGGCGTTGGCTGTCGCCAGAAAGAGCGGGGCGAGGATCGAGGCTTTCATACTTTCCAAGAGATTAGCATATATCAGTTCTGAAATGCTATTTTCATGACATATTGCGCATTTACAGATTTTTGATGCATTCTGCAACAATGCGTGGATTTTCACGACCTCAACAACTTATAATATCCAGCGCATACCAACACTGCAGATGAGCAAGACTTGTTTAAAATGCGGCAAGGCTATCGACGAGGTTGTTGACGACCCGGCGGCCGAGAAGTACCCGTCGTGCACAGCATGCTGGAAGGAATGGACCACTTATGCCGTGATGGTAATGAACGAGATGAGACTAGACATGTCGCTTCCTGATCACAGGAAGGCATTGCGCAAGTACGAGCGTGCATTCTTTGGGCTCGAGAAAGGCATTGGCGAGATCGAGAAAAAGCCGGACAATCCCGAAGGACACCACGGCCACCAGCACTGATCATTTCAGCCCGACGGCTTTCAGTGAGTCCTCCGGGACAAGCCTCAATAGTTTATTCCTGTTTGGGAACGAAAACAGCACTTCGTTAAGCGAGTCGGTGATGCGCTCCCGCTGCTTGTGGTCAAGCGACAAAAATGTTGACGTCAATGATTTAAAATCGAGCTTTTCAACCGAGCGTGGGCTTGCAAGGATTTGCCCGCAGTATGTCTGGAACATTGCCGACCTCTTTTCCGTGTCAAATTCTGACAATATTTCAAGCCACGTCCTGAAGAGCACCGACAATTTGCCTGGGTCTATCGTGGGCGCTGTAGACAAGGCCATGCTGATTGTTTCGCGTTTATCGTTGTCGCTCATCGAGTAGAATTCCTTGAGCCTATTTTGTAACATGGGCTTTCGCAAAAAGTCTGGTAGGTTTGCAAGTATCTGTATGATGTTGCCGGCGGCGTTGCTCACGCACATTACTACGCCGGCAGGGGAATTTATCTTGTGTTACAAGGATGGATTAAATAACCTCGCAATGCGACAGAATCCGTATGCCGTGCCTTGTGACAGTAGGCGGATTTTACGGGGACGAGGGGAAGGGGAAGATAATCGCGTATTTGTCGAAAAAAGACAATCCTGCAATTGCAGTCAGAGGCGGCGTGGGCCCGAACGCCGGTCACACATTCACCTTTGAAGGCAAGGAATACAAGGTGCGTATGCTGCCAAGCGCTGCGCTCAACCCGGCAACCAGGCTGCTGATTGGAGCTGGCGTACTTGTGAACCCGCAGGTGCTGCTAGAAGAAATTGCGATGTTCCAGGCCGACGACAGGACGTTCGTGGACGCCCAGTGCGGCGTGATCGAGCAGTCGCACATTGACCGCGACAAAGGCGAAGACTACCTCAAGAATAAGGTCGGCACCACTGGCACCGGAACCGGGCCGGCAAACGCGGACAGGGCGCTTCGGACGTTAAAGCTTGCCAGAGATATCCCCGAATTGTCGCTTTACGTTGAAGACGTTAGCAATTCCGTCAACTATGCCCTTGATAGTAACGAAAATGTGCTGGTCGAAGGCACGCAGGGCACGTATCTTTCGCTGTTCCATGGGGGCTACCCCTACGTCACTTCAAAGGACGTGACTGCGTCAGGCATATGCTCGGACATTGGCATAGGGCCGAAAAGAGTCGACGAAGTGCTCGTCGTGTTCAAGGCGTACGTTACACGCGTCGGCGGCGGGCCGCTCCAGAACGAGCTGAGCGAAGAGGAAGCGAAAAGGCGCGGCTGGCTTGAATTTGGTAGTGTCACCGGCCGGCAGAGGAGAGCGTCTCCCTTTGACATGGACCTTGCCAAAAAGGCTATCAGGATCAACAGCGGGACACAGCTGGCTGTTACCAAGATGGACGTGCTGTACCCGCAGAGCGCTGGTGTGAGAGAATATGTAAAGCTGCCGGCCGGGGCAAAGAAATTCATCGAGAACATCGAAGGCGAAACCGGTCTGAAGGTGACCCTGATAGGGACGGGGCCGGAAGTCTACGACTTGGTCGACCGCCGGTCGTAGTCGGCGACAAGCGCTTTGACGACATCCCTAGAGGATCGCAGATCGTGGAGTAGTTTTTTCCTGTCTGACGACAGGTCAATCCGCGCAAGCATCGACCTTACTTCTTCAATGTTGATTGCCTTTTTGGCAGGCTTTTCCGGCGGGGCTTCTCCCTCAAGGTTGTGCCGCAGCTTTATGTCCATGATGGCGTATTCTAGCGCGATGTAGGCGCGCCAGAGCGATGCCCTGCCAGGGTCTCCTGCAACATTTGCCTTTGCCTGTCCCACAAGCTCGCCCAATCTGTCCAAATTGCGATGACTTTAATATCGCAGGTATTAACAATATTGCGATTTGCCGCTCAAAGCGCCGTGCTACATTGCGCTGGCGGGCCTGAAGGACTTTGGCAGGCTGGTATGCGCGCTGGAGCGGACACCTCTTCCAGCATTTTCGCTTCAATTTAATAAGCGTAACGTGCTGGCGGCCCAGACCGACATTATCAACGGAAGGCCGGTCATCTATTACGCGGACAACGATTCAAAGGACGGGCAGTACCTTGCCTACAGGGTAAGCAATGGCGTTGAAGAGGTGTTGCTCGCCAGCTCGGCTGATAACACGATGTACTTTTACTCGCCGATCCTCAGCGTGGAAAAGTTTCCCCGCTCGCTCGCAAGGTCGGCAAAGGTTAACAAGAAATCAGGCTACGCCGTCATAAAGCTGAAGGATTTGGCAAGCCTTGCCAAGGTTGCCGCCTACAAGACCATTTATGATGAGCCGCCGCTGCCACTGTTCCTGTTCAAGGAACGAGGAGGCAAAATAATCCTGGGCGCCACAATGAGCACAAACGACAATGAAACTACATCGTATTTTTACTACGTGACGCTAGACGAGGAGCCGGGCGAGCCGTTCATGCGCTACACCAGCCAGAGGGCCGAGCGGCCGGCGTTCACGGCAAGGCTTGAAGAGCACGGCTACGTCTACCTCAAGGTGATAAGGCTTGCAGCTGGTCACCCGCTGGTAAAGACCTATGACTAGGTCATTTCGTGAAAGAATCGCCAAGGCGGCTGCAGAAAAGAAAAGTCCAATAGTGCTGGCGCTTGACCCCTCAGCGAGCAAGCGTGGCCTGCCGCAATTTGCAGTAAAAACCATCCGCGCAGTTGAGCAGCACATTTGCGCCGTCAAGATGAATTTCCACCTTATCCTGCCCCTGTCGGCATCTGAAATATCGCGGATAAACACGCTCGTGCATTCGTGCGGCCTGCAGTCGATTGCAGACATCAAGCTGAACGACATTGAGAACACGAATGAAGTCGCGGTAGATCATTTGACAAGGATGGGCTTTGACGCCGTAATAGCAAACCCCTTTATCGGCAGGAGTGGCCTGGCGGCGCTTGTGCAAAAGGCGCACAGGGCAAATGCTGGCGTCATTGCACTAGTCTACATGAGCCACCCCGGGGCAAAGGAAGGCTTTGGCCTCGAGGTTGACGGCCGTGGCCTGTACATGGCGTTTCTAGAGAGGGCGGCTGGCGCCGGAGCGGACGGCATCGTGGTGGGCGCGACGCAGCTTGACATTTTAAGACAGGTAGCAAAGAAGCTGCCAGTGTATTCGCCGGGCATCGGGGCGCAGGGCGGCGACGCAGAGCAGGCGGTCAGGAGCGGCGCCGACTACTTGATAATTGGCAGGTCTATAGTGGAGGCCGCGCAGCCGGCAAAAGTTGCAAAAGAAATCCAGAACAAGATTTTATCTGTACGCAAGTGATCGCTGCTGGAGATGGTCCTTGACCGCTGCCAGCAGGTTCCTGGCATTGCGATAAGTCAGCTGCTGCATCGCGTCGTCAAATTTTCTCCACGCAAACCCAATGTGCTCATGCGAAAGGGTCACTTGACGAGTGCGCGTCCGGGCAAGGAAGAGCACGACTTCCTTCTGGACAAGCCTCTTGCTGTGGCGGTACTTGTATTCAAGCTTCATGCGAAAGCCATCGAGAAACTCGACGTCGGCGATGCCAGTTTCTTCCCTGATCTCGCGTGTGGCGGCCTGCTTTTCATTCTCGCCGATCTCAATGTTTCCCTTTGGGAAATCCCAGTGGTCGGCGGTGTAATGCAGAAGAAGAAATTCCGGCTCGGCTGTGCCTTCCAGATGGAACACCACTGCGCCAGCGGACCGCTCGTCTGCCAATAGTTGGAGATTGACTTGGTTGTTTGTAAGTTTTTTGCAGTCTCATTCTTCATTATGGTCAGCCTGCACCTCTTCTTCCTGCGGGAGTGTGGGAGGCGCATAGTCGTGTATTTTAAGCCATTCTTCCAGCGTCATCCAGTAGCCGCAGTACCACTTTTGCTTTTGCTGGTCAAAATCGCCGTGCTGCGGCATTGTTTCACCTAGTGTTTCAGCACTTCGCCACCCTTTTTGTTTCTAAAGTACTGGTAGAGGAACGTCGCAGCCACAAGCGACACTGCAAGGCCTATCAGAAGCGACGATATCAACGTAAACGGGTTCGTGCCTTCCGTGAGCACGGACGTGAATTGGAGCACCGGGATGTAGAGTAGCGCAAGCACTGCCAGGCGCAGGATGTCCGACAATGTCCTGGCGCTTCCCCTGAACCAGTTGCTGAGCAGGACCCCGCCCAGGATTGTCGCGATACCTATCCACAGCAGCGTTACTGTCCCGGTGGTAAAGCTGCCTACAATGACCCTGTTTGACAGTACGTCGAGCGCGCTCATGTCTTCTCTTAGCATGCTAGGTGGTATGCTGGAGATGCCGTTTGCAATGGCAGCAAGTATGATGAGGACACCGGCAATGATGGAGAATATCTTGATGAAGGACGTTGGTGTCAGCCTGCCAAACGAGCTTAGCGTCTTGTCGATGTCAAACGCCCTGACAATAAAAGCGCCGCCAAGGATTGCCAGTATGATTGCAGTGAGCTCTCTGGTAGCATTTAAGACAACTGCAAGAGCACTTGCCGCAAGCAATGCTCCGGGCACGCCTAGGAAGAACTTTGAATAGTGTGGGTCGTAAAAAAGCATCTTCAGGTACCTGCCAAGTATCGCGTACGAGTACTCGACACTCCTGCTGTGGCGGATTATAATGCGCTGGACCGATATCACTGGCACTCTCGACTGTATGACTGGCAGCACCGTCTCGTCGTCCTCCCCGTCTGACACAATGACCGCGCCGTCGGCATGGTATTTCTCAAGGATGCTCTTTACTTCGAGGCTTATTTTCTCGTCAGCCTCGACGCCCCTGTTGAATTTGCCGGCCACCACCGCGACCTCGACAGTGTAGCCCTTGCTCACAAGTTCCTCGTACGTCTTGACCGCGCCAAAAATCGCGTTCGAGTCCGCGTCCTCTGGATCCTCGATCGCAAGCCTCGTGCCGGCATTGATGCACGCATCGCGCCCGACGATCGGCGTCTCGATGCCACCCTTTGAGCCGATGTCGTCGTCCCTATCTATGCACAACACCAGAACCCTGCTGTGCATGGCCTCCTTTGAGGGGCTTACGCTCTTTGCGCCAGCTGGGCTGCTCTTCTCAAAATCAGAATGTGGCATTTTCGCTGTCAGTACTATATAGAATAGTTTACGGGTTAATTAATTTAATCCACGTTTTAATAAGCGGAATTAATGTATTTGAAAAATTAAAGCAAATCCTGCTTACATATTTGTAACGTGGGACCTAAATATCTCACTGGGATCGCTTTTCGGCCAGTATCGCTACCGGTACTTTTTTCAGCCCCCAATTGCAGAATCACATGTGAGTGAAGAAGAATGAGGAAGCAAATTTGCTCGCTGCATCGTCATTGTAAGAGCTTTTTCAGTGTGGCAAGTATACGCTAACTTATCTCGTATTGAGCAATGATCTGCAATGGCCGAGCTATGTTCGTCCCCACAAGCTCTAACGGCTCTGTCCATACCACGTCTTTTACGCCATCTACGGATTTTATCCACTCAATTAGGTTGAGAAGCTCAATATTGTTTCTAAATATTATATTTGCATGCAAATGTATGGTGTGCACACCTATAGACCTGCTTACAAGGGTGATAGAGTTGTGTGTTAGCAGCTCTTTTCCAATAGAATATGCATCTCTCTTTGATGTTGATATCAACAAATCCGCCTTTCTCCATCCTAGGTTGCTGATCTTTAGGGAGTAGGCCAAGTCCAAAAACTCGCTTTCCAGCCTCTTTCTCCTTCTCAGGACAGCAGTCAGTGGAATTTCCAGCTTTCTTGATATGGCAAGTGAGGATACCCTACCGCCTGATGCCAAGAGTGATTGGAGGATCTTCTTGTCGAGTACTGTCAGGGGAAAACTTCCAGAATCAAAATCCCCTGATGAACGAGCGTTCCTTCCTGTTGCTAAAGATTCTACCTCATCGTCAAATGTCCTATCCAGCCTCTTTGTCCTGCTTGCAAGATTCTGCAGCTGCTCCAAACTAAAGTGCTCCAATAGCTCCGTCTCGACACCCATTGAGAACAATTCCTGTAGTAATTCCGCGCGAGAAACTTTACCTTCGACCATTTTACTTGCTCCATTCATATTGTAACCGACATCGTCCCGCGTCATAGACATGTTCCTATAATAAACTCCTATAAAAGCAAGACTGGAATCATTACCCTAATAATATGTGAATAACGACAGCGTTAACGATGAATATGCACGTTTCTTATCAGTGACACTTAGAAAAAGTTAGCAAGCGCAAAGCCCAATCCTAAGGTTAGGATAGCCCATTATGTGATTGACAAACTGTAGAGCAAAGTTGACAGAGCGCATCGCTAAATATTCTATGACTTGATCAGCGTAATGTACGACGTTGAGGTTCTATCATGTACTTGAACTTGGACCCTAGTTGAAAAGTAGCAACAGTTGGCTTTTTGCATAATCTGACGCAGTCAGGGTCTTGGTTATTCTTTTATCGGTTGCCTTCCTGCCATAACCTCAAAGCTCTTTTTGAATCAAAAATGAAAAACCTATTGTACCAAAACAAAGAGGCTGCTATACATAGATATCCTGCAGTTGCAAACATTTTCCACACCCAGTGATTGTGAATGTCATACAGAACCGAAAAATAGATGTTCCCAATGTCTTGCACCGCCAAGATCAGTACCGCACAAGACAATAGTAGCCATGGTGTGGCCGTTATTTTTCCGTCCTTGAATGCTGATAAGATCACCATGGATGGTAAAATCAAGATCATATCAAGGATTGGCTGCTCTATTTTGATAAATCGAGAGATACCATCATTTCCAAGAAGCATCGTAGAAGCAACAACACGTGGAAAAGTTGGAGCAGCCTGTAGATCATAATAGAAGTATGAAATTGATTGCGCAAGAATCAAAACGATGAACGCGGTGGCTGCTGTGACTATGATGAGAATTCGTGGTTTGATGGAGTTGATAAAGTGAAACATTATCTGAAACAGAAAGTAAGCAAAGAATCCGTACCCTGCTAGCCAGAATACGTCTGTCGTCATAGACATTGGATAAGATAACATCGTCGCTGTTTGTGCTGTGAAAACAAAAGTTCGGTAGGCAACACTTGTCATTTCTGCAACAAACCATAGCATCAGACCTATTGCCATGGAACCATATGCACGACCAAACAGCCCTTTAAACCTCTGTCTGTACAGAATCGCTGCAGAAATTGCGACGACGGCAGCTGAACAGACGATTACAAGCCAGCCGGACACATCGTTCCTATTATTTTCAGGCACGAGCATGACGAATAGATTCATTGCGAAAACGGATCCCAACAACATCGTTGACATCTCCTTCTTAACGTGGTCTGGAGTCATTGAATTCAAAGAACGCGCTACCCTAGCCATTTCTACTTCATCATCCCATGTATAGAGTAGCAGCAAATATCCGTTTCGACGTGCTTACCGAGTTTCGTCTTCATAACCATCCCGTACTCCTCCGAACAATGTCTGGAGTTCTTGCAGAGCGGCTAGTCTCATTCCTTTGTTAACGAATTCGTTACTGGAATCATCTATAGAAGTAAGAAATAGCTCCAGCCGGCAGATAACGTTTTGGTAGATTTCTTCAAACAAGGAATCTGCTCCATCACCCAATAGCTCCCGCAGTTCGACCGCAAAAACCTTAATGTCAAAGGAATCAGGCGCAAAGCGGACGCCTTTGGTTCCCATTTGCCACACTAGAGCCTGCATGGTTTCTTCTCCCAATCCTTCAAACACTTCCATTGTGGCTTCATACAACAATTGGTTGAATGTCATATTTTTAGGGTCCGTGGGTTCCATTGCGAGGCACCGAGCTATTGCAACCCATATATATAGAGTTCATGTCCAGTTTTCTATCTAGAACATCATACAAGATGATATTTTTCCTCAAAATTGGTATTTTTTGGCGTTTTTCAGCGCGTGGATTATCCCATGATATTCAGCTCCGTTATTCGTCATGCCTTCAAGTTGGAGGACAGCGGTTTCCAATGTTTCGTCGACAAAGTAGCCGTATCTGGATTTGGGCGCACCGCTTCTATCAAAGTAAACACGAAAGGTCATAGCCTGAATGGATACGAAGCACCAGCTTTTATCAATCAATGGCGTAACTTGTAGTCAGATTTCAGCCTTGTTCATACTACGAAGTATACTGTTGGCATGAAGCTTCAGCCTCTTGAACTGCTCTTTTTGTTATCTGCTTGTGATGCGCAACAGCATTCCGTATTGGCTCTATTTCCTTTAACTTTGACGCAATTTCTTCCTCGTTCCTGAATATGGGTTTGAAAACCTGCTTCTACGGTCGGTTTTTTGATTTAATCAACTTTAATCGAGGGTTATATGGTTTATTGAAAAAATCTCCTGAAACCAGTGTACACATTGAGATTGTCAGGATTTAAAGTCGAGGCAGACGATGTAAAGCTCGCTGCTCTGTTGCCTGCTTGCCGAGGGCTTACTGAGGAACACTCTGCCAAAACTCATCTTCAATTCTGCCCTGAATTCATTCAGCATGTCGCCCTCGAACACCTTGAACACGGCGATTGCGTCTTCTCTCAGGACGTGCCGGGCAAAGCCGAGCGCAACCGTCGAAAGCGAAATCTGCCGCGCGTGGTCAATGTCCCACACGCCGCTCACATTTGGCGCCAAGTCTGAGAGGACGGCGTCGGCCTTACCGCCCAGAATATCGGTGATCTTTGCCAGCATCCTCGAGTCCTCAATGCTGCCCGGCAGCACAATCGCGCCGGCAACTGGCTCGACTGGCTTTATGTCTATGCCGATGACTTTGCCTGCTGGCCCCACTTCCTTTGCTGCTACCTGCAGCCAGCCACCCGGGGCGCATCCGAGATCAACCACTTTGTTGCCCTTTTTGAGAATCCGGTAAGAGCTGTTCAGCTGCAATAATTTGTATGCGGACCTTGCGCGGTACCCCTGGTCTTTCGCCAGCCGACGGTACTGGTCTTTGCGCGCGTCAGCAAGCCTCATTTTTTGGTAGAAGGTTTTTGTGGCTTCTGGTTTGCGTTGCTGTTAAAAGAATTGATGAGCCAGTCTTCAATTAAATTGCAGCTCGTCGGGCTGTACGAGCCGTCAAGAGAACACATGTGCTCGACAGGACATGTCAAACATGGTGCCTGTTCGATGCTTGAGGTGTCAACAGGAAGTTTGCAGGCAAAAAGCTTGTAGGTCCACCGGCCGTTTTCCAGCATCTTTTCGCGCCGGATAAGTGAGCGCCTTTCAAGGCGGATGGCCACGCGAGAACCGTCGCGGCTTGTCAGGTCAAGCTCCTTCCACAGCGCTGACTGCAGTATGCCGTCCTTGCCGTTGCTGATGATAGTGCGAAAAACTTTCCCGGTAAGATCTTCAATTTGAGCCTCGTTTAATTTCAATCAACATAACCCCGAAGTAAATCATCTTAACTATCGCTGAACCGATAAATAACCCTTTTCGATGTGCAATGCAATAGCTGGAAATCGCTAGCGATATTAGACCAAAATTGCAGGGAACCTCAAGTTCAAGCTATTGACGCTATAAACAAGTCATTAGAATCACAATAAGCTCAATACATTTAGGGATAAAGCAGAACTAGCCAGAGTGAAAAATTCTACCGTTCCTATTGGACCTGTAAATAAGGGTAAAAGCAACCCAAGAATACTTGCAGGTAATGCCTTTCTTTTACGCTCCCATAGGTATGTTGTAACTGCATCGCATGTTATAGAATATTTTAGGCTCCGTAAGAGCAAATCAGAAAATACAGGGTAAATCGAAAATAGGATTGGCATATGGGATATCAACCCACCTTGCATTTTACGCTGAGAAAATGACTAGAAGTCATCTCATAAATGGTACAGCACTGACTGTAATCAGCCATTATTCACCTTCTAGTCGACATATTTCATTGTGAGAAGCTTTCTGATGATAGATTCAGAGTACAACCATGGATTTGACAGACGAACAATGGTCAGCCATCCAGCCATATATCCCCAACCCATCCCGGCGTCCTGACGGCAAAGGCAGGCCCTGGAGGGATGCTCGTGATGTGATGAATAGCATTCTATGGATTCTCCGTACGGGTGCACCATGGCATGACATGCCAGAGCGCTATCCACCATACCAGACCTGTCATCGGAGGTTTCAACAATGAATGCGCTCGCCTCTTTGAACGGGTTCTTCAAGCACTGGCCACTGACTTGCGCAGCGTGGCGGGCTGGACCTCTCAGAATGCTTCATTGACGGTACGTTTGTGGTAGCGAAAAGAGGGGGAATGAGGTTGGAGCGACCAAGCGGGGCAAGGGTACGAAGATCATGGCAATATCAGACGGTTCTGGCCTTCCTGTCTCCATACCCGTACACATTGCGTCTGCTTTGCCGCACGAGGTC
>Ga0209751_10004390_pt1 | contig 13522 bp, 7 predicted proteins | sample RifCSP13_1_FD_184019 | JGI IMG/M metagenome (GOLD analysis project Ga0209751, IMG submission 184019) | Soil microbial communities from Rifle, Colorado - Rifle CSP2_sed 13_1 (SPAdes) (version 2) | ecosystem: Environmental > Terrestrial > Deep subsurface > Rock core/Sediment | place: Rifle... | reverse complement strand
AGATCGTCGATCCCAGGCTCGGCTGCGAGCATGCGCACCAGCGTCGGCAGGTCGCGCCGCAACAGCGGCTCGCCGCCGGTCAGCCGCACCTTGCGCACGCCGTGGGCGACGAACAGCCGCGCCAGTCGGGTCATCTCCTCGAACGTCAAGAGCTCCGCCCGCGGCAGGAACGCATAGTCGCGCCCGTACACCTCGCGCGGCATGCAATAGGTGCAGCGGAAGTTGCACCGGTCGGTGACGGAGATGCGCAGGTCGTGCAGCCGCCTGCCGAGTGTGTCCAACGGTCGATCGTTCGAGGTTTCGACAGGCATGAGCGCGATGGTAGCCCGAGACCTCCTCCGAGGGTCCCGGACCGCGTACCGCATGTCCATTCCGACCCACAATCGGATCTTTGCCAGGTTTCAGCCCGCCGCGGAACCAAAGCGGGCCAACATCCGACTGTGGAACAGAAACCCGACCGAATTCAGCCCTTTGCGACGCCCGTGAGCCCGGAATCCGTCAAAGCTCCGACCACCAGTCGGAATCGACCCGCAGATACTTCAAGTTGAAGACGGGGCGCCTTATTCCTCCTCTGTCGCGGCGCCTGAGCGGTCGCGGATCAGGTCGACCACGCCGGTGTCGGCGAGCGTGGTCGTGTCACCCAGCGCGCGGCCCTCGCCGATGTCGCGCAGCAGCCGGCGCATGATCTTGCCCGAGCGCGTCTTGGGCAGGTCGGGCGTGAACAACAGGTACTTCGGCTTGGCGATGGGGCTGATGACCTTGCCCACGTGGTCGCGCACCTCGGCCGCCAGCTCGTCGCTCGCCTCGAAGCCGACGCGCAGGATGACAAAGGCGAAGATGGCTTGCCCGGTGATCGGGTCATGGCGGCCGACGACTGCCGCCTCTGCCACCGCCTTATGGTCGACCAGCGCCGACTCGACCTCGATCGTCGAGATGCGGTGGCCAGATACGTTCATCACGTCGTCGACCCGGCCGAGCAGCCAGAAGTAGCCTTCCTCGTCGCGCTTCGCGCCGTCGCCGGCAAAGTACTTGCCCGGGAAGCGCGACCAGTAGGTGGCCTTGTAGCGCTGCGGGTCGCCGTAGATGCCGCGCAGCATCGACGGCCACGGCCTGGTCAGGACGAGGTAGCCACCGCCGCCGAACGGCACCGGGTCGCCGTTGCCATCGACCACGTCCGCGCCCACGCCGGGGAACGGGAACGTCGCCGAGCCAGGCTTGGTGGTCGTCACCCCAGGCAGCGGCGTGATCATGATCATGCCCGTCTCGGTCTGCCACCAGGTGTCGACGACGGGCGTGCGCCCGCCACCGATGTGCAGCTGGTACCACAGCCAGGCCTCCGGGTTGATCGGCTCGCCGACCGACCCGAGAACGCGCAACGACGACAGGTCGTGCTTGGCCGGCCATGACTCGCCCTGCTTCATGAAGGCGCGGATCGCAGTCGGCGCGCAGTACAGGATGTTGACCTTGTAGTCCTCGATGATCTGCCACCAGCGGTCCCACGCCGGCGTGTCGGGCGCGCCCTCGTACATGATCGAGGTGCTCGCGTTGGCCAGCGGGCCGTAGACGATGTACGAGTGGCCTGTCACCCAGCCGATGTCGGCCGCGCACCAGTAGACGTCGTCGGGCTTGACGTCGAACACCATCTGGTGGGTGAACGACGCGCCGAGCAGGTAGCCGGCGCTGGTGTGGATGATGCCCTTCGGCTTGGCGGTCGTGCCGCTGGTGTAGAGCAGGTAGAGCATGTGCTCCGAATCGACCGCCACCGGTGGGCAATCGGCTGACTGGCGCGCGACGATGTCGTGCCACCACACGTCGCGGCCGTCCTGCATCGCCACCGGCTCCCCGGCGTCACCCACGCGGCGCACGACCAGGGCGTGCTCGATGGTCTTGCCCATGGCCATCGCGTCGTCCGCGGCCGCCTTGAGGTTGACCGCCTTGCCGCGCCGCCAGCCGCCGTCGGCGGTGATCAGCAGCTTGGCCTGGGCGTCGTCGATCCGGCCACCCAGCGCCTCGGCAGAGAAGCCGCCGAAGACGACCGTGTGCGGCGCGCCGATGCGGGCGCAGGCAAGCATGGCGATCGGCAGCTCGGGGATCATCGGCATGTAGATCGCCACCCGGTCGCCGGTGCGGACGCCCAGCTCGAGCAGCGCGTTGGCCGCCCTGGCGACCTCGGCCTGCAGGTCGCGATAGGTGATAGTGCGCGAGTCGCCCGGCTCGCCGATCCAGTGGTAGGCGACCTTGTCGCCCAGGCCTGCCTCGACGTGGCGGTCGACGCAGTTGTAGGCGAGGTTGAGCTTGCCGCCGACGAACCACTTGGCGAAGGGCAGGTCCCACTCGAGCGTCGTGTCGAACGGCGTGTCCCACGAGATCCGCTCGCGCCCCAGGCGCTCCCAGAAGGCCACGTAGTCGCGCTCGGCTTCTTCGTACAGCTCAGAGCCGGCGTTGGCCTGGACGACGAACTCGGGCGAGGGCGGGAAGCGCCGCCGCTCAGCCATCAGGTTCTCGATCTCGGGCTGGTTCATCGAACCCGGCAACGTGCTATCGGTCACTCAGGTGTCCTCGTGTGGGCGGCGTCCCCAATTCGGGGGATGTTAGCGCGGGAGAAGCAGCCGCCAAGCGACGGATAAGGGCCGGCGAAGATCATCGGCTCGATGGCGTCGAACGATCGGTTGCTCACCCGCGGAGCCAAGCGTGCGCGCAAGATCCGGGCGGAGCTGGCGTCTGGGTTCCGGGAAGCGCGGCTTCATGCCGGCATCAGCCAGGAGGAAGCCGGGCGGCGTGCCGGGCTGTCAGCCGACAAGGTCTGGAAGATGGAACATGAGGCGCTGGAGACGCTGTCGTTCGAGGACGCGTGCCGGCTTGCCGCCGTGCTCGGGCTCGACGTCAGCGTGCGGACGTATCCCAACGGCGCACCGATCCGCGACGCGGGACAGGCGTCACGGCTCATGAAGCTGCTCGGGCACGTCGCCAAACCACTTCACTGCCGCACCGACGTCCCGCTTCCCCGCCTTGGCGAGGCGCTCGATTTGCGAGCCTGGGACGCGCTCATCACCGGCTCAAGCGAGCGTACCGCCATCGAACTCGAAAGCCGCTTGACGGATCTGCAGGCTACGACGCGCCGGCACAACCTGAAGCGGCGTGATGATCTCGTGGACCACTTCCTCCTGGTGATCGCCGATACCAGGCATAACCGGCGAGTCGTGGCCGAGTATGCCGACCTCCTCGCCGACCTGCCTCGCCTCTCGACCGCAGCAGTCATCGCCCTGCTGGCCGCGGGCAGACACCCACCGACTGGCTGGATGCTGCTCTAGCTGCCGGAGCTCCGGCGTGGAGTCCGGTGGATTCCATAGCCCTTGGTATTCCGCGTGGTACGCGGAAGTGAGACGTGGCGCCTCCCATTTGACGCTTCAGATGGTCGCTGCGTCGCTGCTGCCCACGGGTTGGCCATCGTGCCGAGCGTGAATTCGGAGACGGGCAAGCGTCGACCGAGATGAAGTGCCGCTTCCCGGCCGATTCGGCACCTCCTGAGCGCCAGACGTGTTCGACTTCCGCGCCACACGCGGAGTTGGGCTCATTGGGGTCAATGTGCGCCCGGCGACCAGGGCCGGCGCTCAGAATCAGGGGCGCGGCTTGACCCAGTCGGGCAGCTCGCGCTTGAGTGTCGCCAGGGGCAGCGAGCCGTGGCCGAGCAGCTCGTCATGGAAGCCCACGAGGTCGAATTGGTCCCCGTCGCGCTTCTCAAGCTTGCGCCGCAGGGCGACGATCTCGCGCATGCCGGTCATGTACGACAGCGCCTGACCGGGCCAGGCGATGTAGCGGTCCGTCTCTGTCTCTGCCTCCAGGCGTGTTAGGCCGACGGTTATGAGCAGCTCGACCGACTGGGCGCGGCTCCACTCGAAGGCGTGCAGGCCCGTGTCGACCACCAGTCGCGCCGCGCGCCAGGCCTGCGCGTCGAGCATGCCCAGGCGCTCCCAGGCGCTCTCGAAAAGGCCCATCTCGTCGGCCAGGCGCTCGCTGTACAAACCCCAGCCCTCGGCGTAGGCGGCGCCTGTGAGGCGCGCGCCAAAGCGCCGGAAGTCGGGCTGGTCGGTCAGCTCGCTCTCGATCGCGATCTGGAAGTGGTGGCCCGGAATGGCCTCGTGATAGGTCGTCGGCGCCAGCCGGTAGAGTGGCCGGCTCTCCGGCTGGTAGGTGTTGACGAAGTAGATGCCCGGGCGCGAGCCGTCCGGGGCCGGGCCGAAGTAGAACGCCGGCGGCGCCTCTGCCTCCTGGAAGGGCTCGACCGCGCGCACCTCGCACGGCGCGTTGGGCAACCGGCCGAACCAGCGCGGCGCGGCCGCCTCAGCCTTGGCGATCTGGTCGCGCGCGCGGGCGACGATCTCCGCGCCCGTCGCGGCGTGGTTGGCCGGGTCCGCGGCGAGCGCCGCGCGCATCGTGGTCACATCGCTGAACCCGAGCTCGCCGGCGATTGCCTCAGTCTCAGCGCCTCCGGCGTTTCATCGAGGCTGGTCGAGGCCAGGATCATTGCCTCATACAGCTCGCGCCCGTCGGGCAGCGCCCACACGCCTTCGCTCTGGCGGGCGTACGGCGCGTAGCCCTCCAGTGCGGCGAGGTGATCGGCTAGCGCCGGCAGCACCCATTGGTCGACCGCGGCGCGAATGCGTTCGCGCGACTCGTCGTCAAGCTCGGGATGGGCGAGCAGCAGGGGCGAGTCGCTTGCCGAGGCCGCCGCCGCGCGGCGCGTCTGCTCGATTACCCGCTCGACCACCGGCGCGGCGGCGGTGCGGCCGGCGGCAATGCCCTCGAGCAGGTTGACGCGGTGCATCGCCAGGTGCTCGGGGAACTGCTCCAGGCGGCGGATGAGGCGGTCGATCCGCTCTGGCGTGTCGACCCGCTGGAAGCGCGACAGGTCGCCCGCCAGGCCCTGTGGCCCGGCCATCTGGTCCATCGCCTCGAAGTGGTGCACGTTCAGCTCGTGCTGGCGCAGCCAGATGTGGCACACCACCTCGAGCATGTCGAGCGTGATCGCGTCCTCCCGGTCGAGCGCGCGCGTGTCGATCTCCGCGGCATCGCGCAGGAAGCCCTTCAGGCCGGCGATCTCGTCCGCCCGCCCGTCGGGCGACGGATCGGGCAGTCGGTCGTCGTAGCGCTCGTCACCCAGAACGGTGGCGTAGATCGGGCTGCGGGCGAGGTACCACTGCCAGAAGCGATCGGCAAGGTCGATCACCGGCCGCGCCACGATCACGTCGGTCACGAGTTGCACCTCCAGAGACGTCAGCTAAAAGAGCGCCAGCTGCTCGGCTTCGCGTTCGATCTCCGGATCCAGCCCGAGCATTGGCCCGAGCATGTCCAGGTCGGCGTCCTCGCGGGCCACCAGGCGGCGCAGGTGTTCTGACTTGAGGATATGCCAGTTCTGCTCGTCGAGCGCCCGGCGCAGGAGCGGCGAGTGGGCCAGCTTGAAGCGAACCAGCTCGGCCCTCTCAGGCGGCACGACCAGGAAGCGGACGACCGTGTCGCCAGCAGGGATGCGCGGCCCGCGCTTGAGCAGCGGCTCGGTCAGCAGCGCCGTCCACTCGACCTCGAACAGGAACGTTGCCTTGCCGCGCAGGTACCAGATGCAGTCGAGCGCCTCGAGCGTGGCGATGTCGCCGGCGGCGACGAGCGGCAGGTAGGCGCGCTGCTCCTCCTCGCTCAGCAGATCGCCCACGGTGGCGCCGAGGTACGCCCGGCGGCGCTCCTTGTCCGAGACGTGCACGCGCAGGCCCAGGCGATGGCCGTACTCGGTCAGCAGCCCGATCAGCTCGCCGTGCTCGGCGTGGCGCGTTGTCAGCTGGTCCATGGCGCGCAGCGTGACCTGCGTCGCGGCCGGGTCGCGGTAGCTCGCGAGCACCGCGCCAACGAGCTCCGGATCAGGCGTGTCGTGGCCGCGGAACATGCGCGCGACGCGCTCGTAGAAGGTCGCTTCGTCCATTGCCGATGACGTCGACAGCAGACCGTAAACGGCCCACTCGAGCCGGTCCGACAGCGGCGGCCTGGCCTGCGCCAGGTCGGCCTCGTTGCGCAGCCACCAGCGGCCAGGTTCGACCTCGGCCAGGCGCGGATGGTCCGGCCGCCGTAGCTCGCCGAGCACGATCTCCATCAGCAGTCGCACGTGGTCTGTCGCCGACCCCGGGCCGACGGCCCACTCGGGCGGCCGGTCCGGCCCGAACTCGATGGCGCCGGAGCCATCCGGAGGGCCGGTGGATGGCGCGGCTGCGGATGACTCCGGTGATGCCGATGCATCGGGCGATTCGGTCCCCTCGGGCGATTCGGTCCCCTCGGGCGATTCCGCCGATGCCGGCTCCGGCCCGGGCTCGTTCGCCGTCTCGATCTCGACCGACTCGGTCGCCGCCTCTGACTCGCTGAAGGTCTGGGTGCCGACCAGCCGGCGCAGGTGACCCAGCCGATCGAGGCCGATCAGCACCTCCCCCAGCAGCCGCTCGGCGCTGGCCGGCTCGCCCCGCGCCTGGAGGACGGTCACGGCCAAGGCGCTCACCGCGCGCTCGACGTCGTCCAGGGCGAATGGCTCGTCCGGCTGGGCGTGGGGCAGGTCGGCCAGCTCTGGGTGGTCGTCAGGTTCGTCCGCCGGCACGGCGACGTCGAACTCGAGCACGCCGGTGATCTGGTTGTTCGACTCGGACAGCAGCGCCGAGTTGAGCCGAAAGCCGGCGCCGATGCCGCCGAGCACGCCAGCGACCAGTCCTGACGCTCCCCCGCGATCGAGCACGATCACCGCCTTGGCGTCGCGCGCCAGCACTGGCCGCACCGCGATCAGCGAATGGCGCAGCGCAGTTGCCTCGCGGCCGCGGTCGTTGCGCGGCGGCGGGCCGAAGATCCACTCGAGCGGCAGATCCGCTGCCGCCTGACGGCCGACCACGAGGGAAGTCGCCAGATAGGCCAGCGATGCGTTCTCGATCGACCAGCGCACCGGCGGCGAGGTCAGGACGAGGCGCACCCGCGAGCGCGGGTCGAGCCGGCCCGGCAGGACCGGGCGGCGCGAGGAAAACAGCGGCTCGTTGCCCGGCGTGGCCGCCGAACCCGTGCGCAGCACCACGTTGGCCGTGCCGTCGCTGAGCGCCTCCAGGTCCTCACCCGGCCGCGGCTGGAACGAGCCGGCACCGACCTCGAGCCGGGTGATGAAGTCGCGCATCAGCCGGCAGCCCTCCTCGAAGGCGAGCCACGGGTTGCGCTCGCGCCACGAGCGCGAACTCGGCGGCTGGACGTGGCCGTGGCGGATGCGCAGGGCGGCGACCCGGCCGGGGTAGCCGTTGAGCCGGCTGAGCGACAGCAGCGCGTGCACCAGGCCCAGGCGCAGACCGGCGTCGACCGGCGCCGCGCGCAGGCCGATCTCGAGCCGGCTGATGAGTGCCTCCAGCGCGACAAGAGTGCGCGGCGTGTACAGCCCGAGCAGCTCGTCCGCCAGAGTCGCGCCTCCATCCGGCACCGGAAACCGGCCGCGCAGTGCGCCATACGCCGGCGGTCGCGGGCCTACGGCCGCGGCCAGCGCCAGGTCGTCGGCATCGACCGGCGCGACGCGCGGCTCACCAGCTCTGGCTTGCTCCTTGCAGAAGGCGCAGCGGAAGATCTTGCGGTCGGGGGCCGTCGCGCCGGCCTCCCAGATGAACTCGTCGACGATCACCGGCCGGCCGCACGTGGGGCAACGCGACGCGAACATCGCGTCCAGCACCCGACGGAACTCGCCCTCGCCGCGCGGCAGCGTCGCGAGCGTGGCCAGGCCGGCGTCGAAATGGCGCAGGTCCGGCGGGCGGAGCACGACCTCCGCCAGCAGGCGCGTCAGCGCAGTCGACTCGCAGGCGTATACCCGGCGCAGCGCACTGATGGCGTTGCGCGCAATCCAGCCGCCGCGGCCGTGGATGTCGATGACCACGTCGCCCGGCGCGGTGCGCGCCGCGAGCTCGGCCGCCACGATGTTGTCCGGTGGTGGCGGCGCGAAGCGCTCGAAGACAGGCAGCAGCGGTCCGGCGTCGGGCCGGATGAGTGATGAGAGCGGGTCCGCCATCGGTGCCGAGTCTATCTACGGCGGGCTTATCCGCGGGGCTTTCGTTCCTCCATCGAGCAGGCGCGGCCGCCGATCGACGTGGGTTACTGCTCGGAGTCGTCCGGCTCTTCGACAGGCTCCTCTTCGACGAATGCCTCATCCTCGGTGACCTCGGCCGGCAGAACGCGGCCGATGTCCTCGATCTCATCCTCCTCCTCGTCCTCCTCGAGCTCGTCCTCGAGCTCCATCTCCTCGCGGACGAGGGTGCCCTTGGTGTAGGGCCGGAGGTCCGACACCTTCGCGGCGGTCGGGAAGGAGACCTTGCCGTAGTTGGCCGGGTCCTGGTACGTCTCGCGGATGATGATGCGCACGTCCTGCTCGCCCAGGCTGGTCACCCCGGCGGTGTACTTGTTGCCCTCGGCGATGAGCTTCAGCAGGCGCGCGGCGACGCGCGGCTCGACGTAGCCGATGTGCTTGCCATTCGACGCGGCCGCCAGGCGCGGCCCGTCCGGCGACAGCTCGACCGAGTCACCCGGGTTGACCTGGGCCAGCTTCTTGGGATCGGCCAGGTCGACCAGGTGGGCGAATCCGGTCTTGCCGGTTTCCTCGACAAAGATCGACACCGGCGCCTTGGAGCCGGCCTGCGCCGGCACGGTCTTCTTGCCGGCCTCGGCGAGCAGCATGCGCAGTCGGTTGATGTTGCGCTCGGCAATGCGGTTGGTCGGATCCAGCGCCAGCGCGGACTGGTAGTGGTCGCGCGCCTGGGCCAGCTCGCCCATCTCCCAGTGCGCCTTGGCCAGCCGGTTCTCGGCGGCGGAATCTGCGCCCAGGTCGAGGATGCGCCGGTTGAGGTCGGCGGCGGTCTGCCAGTCAGCGGCGGTCGCGGCAGCGATCGCCTGCTCGGTCAACTGGCGCTTGAGGCGCGTGGCATTGATGGCGGGCGTGGCCGCGCCTTCGGTCATCGAGAAGCTCATGGTCGGATGCGGTCCTTCGAGAGTTCGGGGAAGGTCCAGCGTACCACGGACGGCTCAGGGGCAGGGCGAGGTCCCGAATTGCAGCTCGACCACGGTTTCGGCGGCGACGGCGACGCAATCGAGCGTCCCGTCCGGCCAGTTGACGCGGGCGACCCCCGCGGTCAGGCCGCGCAGGCCGAGATGGACAAAGCTGACGTCCGACTGTCCGTTCCAGGCGACGCCGTCGTTGAGCTGCCGGCGATATGTGAAGTTGGAGGTCCGAAGCTCCACCATCGCGCCCATGCCGAGCGGGTTCCACGCCGGGCCGCGCAACCTGACTGCCGCGGCATGCTTGGTGGCGAAGACGTTCTGCAGCAGGGCCGGCTGGCCGGGCCAGCGAGCGCGGCCGTTGCTGACGAGCACGTCCATCCGCAGGTCGTGGTTGAAGTCGAGCACCGACGCGCCGTCGCCGTTGCCATCCCAGCCGGAGAGCTCGTCCGGCCTGACGACGTCGAACGTTCCCCGCCTGGTGGCCATGAGGAGGAGATCGCGGTGATCGCCGACCGAGCCCGGATCCTCGCCGCGGGCCGAGAGGACGAGGTACAGGTCGAGCCGGCCGTCGTTGTTGAGGTCGACCCAGACCACGCTCCGGCCGAGCCCGACCGACGTGTTCCTGACCGTGGTGAAAGCTCCGCCGCCGTCGTTGCGCAGGATGCGCACGTAGCGCGGATCGATCACTGCCAGGTCAGGCCGGCCATCGCCATTGAAGTCGCCCCACGATGCGCCGTACCAGTGGCGGGTGCCGAGTGCCGGGATCGTCGTCTGGGTGAAGACACCGGCGTCGTTCGCAAACGCGATCGCGCGTCCGGCAGGTGAAGTTATGAGCAGGTCTGGGTAGCCGTTGCCGTCCCAGTCGGCCCAGGTGGCACTCTCGCTGTCGCGCTCGCCCTCGATGCCGACGGTTGCCTCGACGAACACGCCACGGTCGTTGCGCATCATCACGTCGCCATAGCCTTCGCGCGGCGCGCTCCCCAAGAACACGTCGAGGTCGCCGTCGCGGTCGTAGTCGATCCATGTCGCCGTTCGGCCGCGGGCCAGCGGACGGTCCAGCCCGAAGTCCGCCGCCGCCTCCACGAATCCAGTGTCCAGGTTGAGCCAGAGTTCGTTTTGCCCCTCGCCGGTGCCGCCATAGGCGCCCTGGGCGCACAGCAGGTCGGGCCGGCCGTCACCGTTCGCCTCGCCCCAGGCGCAGTTGTGGCGATCCATCGGCGCCGGCCAGGGCAGCGCGAGCTCGCTGAAGCCAGCGGGACCACCGGTGTACATGACCGGCGGCTGGGTGTGGCGATTGAGCAGCAGGTCGGGCCAGCCGTCGCCGTCGATGTCGGCGATCGACGAGCCCCAGCTGGTGGCAGGGGCCACCGGCAGGCCGGCTGACGCGGTCGCGTCCACGAAACGCGGGCTCGCCGCGGCGGCGGCAGGCTGCCCAGTCGTCAACAGGACGCCGAGCGTCGTCGCTGCGCCAAGGACGCGCAGCACATTCATGCGTGATCAGTCACTGCGGCGAGGAACTCCTCCAACGGAAGCGTGTTGAGCACGTTACGCGACTCGAGCCACGCGCGACGGGCCTGGGCCACTCCCCAGTCGAGGTTGTCGAACTCACCCAGGTAGTGCGCGTCCGAATCGATGGTGAAGCGGTTGCCGGCGTCGAGCGCCGCACGGGCGCGGCGATCGTCGAGGTCGAGCCGCTCGTCCGAGCCGTTGACCTCGAGCACGGTGCGCGTCTCGGCCGCCTCGCGGTAGAAAGCATCCCAGTCAAGATCCAGGTCGTCGCGGATGCCGATCTTGCGGCCCGACGGATGGGCGATGATGTCGACGTTCTTGTTGCGCAGCGCGACCCGGTAGCGCGCCATCAGCTGCGCCCGGGGTTGGCGCCGGCCGACGTGGAGCGAGGCGATGACGACGTCGTAGCGCGCCAGCAGCTTGTCGTCATAGTCCAGCCGACCGTCCGGCGTTATCTCCATCTCGCAGCCGTGCAGCAGCCGAAAGTCGGTGCCCTCCTTCGCCAGGGCTTCGTTGAGATCACCGACCACCCGGCGCTGCTCATCCACCCGCGCGGGCGTAAGGCCGCGCGCGATCGACAGGCTCCCGGAGTGGTCGGTCAGCACCTGGTAGCGCAGGCCGCGTCGGCGCGCCTCTTCCGCCATGCGCTCGATCGTGTAGTGGCCGTCTGACCAGTCGGAGTGGGTATGGCAGTCGCCCTGGAGATCGTCGCGGCTGACCAGCGTCGGCAGGCGGCCGGCGAGGGCGGCCTCGATCTCGCCGCGATCCTCGCGCAGCGCCGGATCGATGAACGGCAGGCCCAGGAAGCCGTAGACCTCCTCCTCGGTGGCGAAGGTGCGCTTGTCCGGCGGGTCGGTGAGCGACGTGAAGCCGTGCTCGGACAGCGACCAGCCCTTGTCGCGGGCCATCTCGCGCAGGCGGACGTTGTGCTCAGCCGACCCGGTGAAGTGGACGAGGTACGTGCCCGCGGCGCCGGCAGGCATGGTCATCAGGTCGATCTGCGGGCCGTGCATCATCTGCACCGTGGTGCGCGTCGCGCCACCGGTGCGCGGCCCAAGGCTGCCCGCACGCTCGACCCACGGCATGCCATGCAGGCGCTCGATCACCGCCGCCGGATCGTCGCTCTCGACGAGGATGTCGATGTCGGCGATGGTCTCGCGCCGGCGCCGCCACGAGCCGGCCGGGATGACGGCGCGGACGCCGCGCTCGCTCGTCAGCGAGCGGGTGACGCGCTTGACCGCGTCGGCGGCGATGCCCAGGCGCAGCCGCTTGGGCGGTCGCTTGCGCAGGTTGCTCAAGGCCTCCAGCAGGCGCTGCTCTGTCTTGGCGCTCATCCCGCGCAACGTACGCAGCAGGCCCTGGCTGGCCGCCGCCTCGAGCTCGTCGAGGCTGGAGATGTTGGCCTGACGCCACAGCTCACCGGCCGTGCGCGGTCCCAGCCCGGGCACCGCGAGCAGCGTCACGACCGACGGCGGCACGTCCTGGCGCAGCCGCTCGTAGTAGCGCAGCCGGCCGGTGTCGGCGAGCTCGGCCAGCTTCTCGTCGATCGCCTTGCCCACGCCCGCGAGGCGCGGCACCGCTCCCTCGCGGTACGCCGCGGCGATGTCAACCGGCGAATGGGCGATGGTGTCCGCCGCGCGGCGGTAGGCGCCGATCTTGAACGGCACCTCGCCGCCGATCTCGAGCATGTCGCCGATCTCGTAGAGGATGCGCGCCAGCTCGTCGTTGCCAAGGAGCGGCACATCGTCGCCGCGTGACGCGCGCGGCCGCTCCTCGAATGGCGGGTCATCCGGTGCGCGCGTGATCTGCTCGGACAGCGCCGGCGCCTGGCTGTCTGCCTCGGTCGGCGCGTCCGCGGGCGGCGGCACATCGATGCGCTTGGGTCGCGGCGGCGCTGAGCGTCGGGCGGCGGGGCTCACCCCTTCAGGCTAACCGCGGACCGCCTGCGGGTGCGCTGGCTACACTCGGGCCATGGCTGAGACGCGCAACCACGACGCGACGCGCACGGCGCTGATCACCGGCATCACCGGCCAGGACGGCTCGTACCTTGCCGAGCTGCTGCTCGAGCAGGGCTACCACGTGGTCGGCATGACCCGTCGTTCGAGTACCGGCGCCACGGAGCGCATCGCCCACCTGCTCGATCGTGTCGAGCTCGTCCAGGGCGACCTGCTCGACCAGGCGAGCCTAGTCGAGGCGCTGCGGGAGATCTCTCCGCAGGAGGTCTACAACCTCGCGGCCCAGAGCTTCGTGCCGACGTCGTGGAACCAGCCCGTCCTGACCGGCGAGTTCACCGCCCTCGGCGTGACCCGGCTGCTCGAGGCGATCCGCCAGGTCGACCCGACCATCCGCTTCTACCAGGCCTCGTCGTCGGAGATGTTCGGCAAGGTGCGCACCTCGCCCCAGACAGAAGAAACGCCCTTCCACCCGCGCAGCCCGTACGGCGTGGCCAAGGCATATGCGCACCTGCTGACGGTCAACTATCGCGAGAGCTATGGCCTATTCGCGGCGTCGGGCATCTGCTTCAACCACGAGTCGCCAAGGCGTGGCATCGAGTTCGTGACGCGCAGGGTGAGCGACGGGGCAGCGCGGATCAAGCTGGGGCTGGCGCGCGAGCTGCACCTGGGCAATCTCGAGGCGCGCCGCGACTGGGGTTTTGCCGGCGACTACGTGCGCGCGATGTGGCTGATGCTCCAGCAGCCCGAGCCGCGCGACTACGTCATTGCCACGGGCGTCGACCACTCGGTGCGCGACGTGTGCCAGGTCGCGTTCGAACACGCAGGTCTCGACTACCGCGACCACGTCGTGGTCGACGAGGCACTGCTGCGACCGGCCGAGGTCGACCACCTGCTGGGCGACGCGTCGCGCGCCCGGGCCGAGCTGGGCTGGCAGCCAGTGATGGGCTTCGAGGAGCTGATCACGACGATGGTCGACGCGGACATCGCGCGCCACCATGCCGGCGCGGGCGGGCAGG
>Ga0209751_10004389_pt1 | contig 13523 bp, 12 predicted proteins | sample RifCSP13_1_FD_184019 | JGI IMG/M metagenome (GOLD analysis project Ga0209751, IMG submission 184019) | Soil microbial communities from Rifle, Colorado - Rifle CSP2_sed 13_1 (SPAdes) (version 2) | ecosystem: Environmental > Terrestrial > Deep subsurface > Rock core/Sediment | place: Rifle... | reverse complement strand
TGCCTGGTAAGCATCGCCGACGGCAGCATTCGCCGTCTCCACCAGGGCACGGGGAGCCGCCTCGCCTTCTCGCCCCAGACGCAGACGCTCGTGCTCGAGCGCTTCCCGGAGGAGCTGTCGGACGCCGCCGCGGCCGTCGCGCCGGCGGGTGGTGACGACGAGCTCCAGGCGCTGGCCGACGAGGCGGTCGCCGGAGGGGCGACCAACTTCTACGAAGGGAGTCGAGACCTCGGTCGCGCGATAGAGGCGCGAGGCCTCGACAAGCGCGGGGCGGGAGGGGTCGGCTCGGTGGTCGGTGACCTGTTCGCGCTCGACGCCGTCTCGGGCGTCCTGACCGCGCTCACCAGCGACGGCCGCTCGTCGAGCCCACGCTGGACCGCGGACGGGCGCATTCTCTACGTCCACCAGCCGCCCGGGGGGTCGCGGGCCGAGCTGTGGGTGATGAGCGTGGACGGCAGCGGCAAGCAGCCGTTCGTGCAGGCGCCGATCGAGCTCTTCGATGGAGCCGCGGTCGCGGTCGGTGGCGACAGGGTCGTCTACGCCGCGCCGGTCAAGGACGTGAACACCGGGCTCGCCCAGATCATGACGGGGGAGGAGGCGGCCGATCTCTACCTCGTGCGGCCCGGCGACAAGGCCACGCGCCGGCTGAAGAACCGCCACGCGTTCAAGCAGCGCTTCACGCTGTCGACGGACGGCCGCCGCCTGGTTTACGAGGCCAACGACCGCAAGACCGGCCAGAGCGAGCTCTGGCTCACGAAGCCGTGAGCGTCGTTCGTTGATCCTGCTGATCCCGCTCGGCCCCGACGCCGCGCTGCCCCGGGTGCCGCGGGCGACCGTCGCGCTCGTGGCGCTGAGCGTGATCGCCTTCTTCTGGACCTCCCGCTTCGACGCCGCGCGCGCCGCGGCCGAGGAGGCGCGGCTCGAGCGGATCGCCGACTGGACGCTGGGGCTCCTGTCGCGGAAGCAGCCGGAGCTGGACGAGGGACGCAAGCGCCACGCGTCCGCCCTCGACTACCTGGCCGCGGACTGCAGCTGGCGCGAGACGGTGCCGCAGGGGGAGCTGCGGGCGCGGCTCGAGCAGTGCGTCGAGGAGCGGCGCGGTCTGCGCGAGGGGCACCCCTTCTACCGCTGGGGCTTCGTGCCCGCCGACGTCACCCTTGTCCGGCTGCTGGTCCACCAGTTCCTCCACGCGGACCTCGTCCACCTGCTCTTCAACATGCTCTTTCTCTGGGCGGTCGGAGGGCTCATCGAATCCGTGTGGGGAGCGCCCCTCGTCACGGGGCTCTATCTGGTTTCGGGGGTGGTGGCCGCCCTCGCCCACGCCGCCTTCGCGCCCGGGAGCACGGAGCCGGCGCTGGGCGCGTCGGGCGCGGTGGCGGGGCTGATGGGCTTCTTCGCCGTGGCCCACGCGCGCGAGCCTATGCGCCTGGCGTTGGTGGCGGCGCTGTCGCTCGCCCCGCGCATCCGCTTCTTCTCGCTGCCCGCCGCGTTGTTCCTGGGGCTGTGGGCGGTGGAACAGGTCTTCTGGACGCTGATGACGACCCGGATCGACGTGGGCGTGGCGTTCCGTGCGCACCTCGGCGGCTTCGCGTTCGGCGCGCTCGCCGCGCTGGGGTTACGCGCGGCCGGTTTCCCGCGCGCGCGCGGAGGCGAGTGACGTCGGTGACGCATCAGCGTGGGGGCGGGCCTTGGGCGGGAGTTTCCGAGAGCACGACTTCGGCCGAGACCGGCGCACCCCCGCGGCACTCGACGGACGCGCGGCCGATCCGGCCCTCGGCTTGCGCAAGAAGCGTGACGAGGCCTTCGGGGGCCACGAGCTCGAGGACGCCCGCCTGGTCCGTGGTGCCGACGCTGCGGCCGGGGAACATGGCCTGTGTCCCGCCGATCTTCTCGATACGCGCCGTCGCCTTGGCCACCGGCTGGCCGTTCGCGTCGACGACGCGCACCCGCAGCGCCGAGGCCGGATGCAGGGTGATGCGCACGCCTGTCGCGCCCACCGCCACGCCGGCCTGGTAGCCGAACCCGGCCCTCTCCGAGCCGGCGCTCACCGTGTAGGCGCCCTCGGTGAGGCCGCGCATCCGGAAGGTCCCGTCCGGCAGGACGCGCCCGAAGCCGCTCGCGCTGCTGTCGGTCTCGCTCCGCGCCAAGACCTGGAGCTCGCCGGCCGGGCGGCCCGCCGAATCCACCACGCGGCCCGCGATCTCCAGGCCGCGCGTCATCTCGACGCGCAACTCGTCGAGGCCGACCTCGCCGACGGATAGCGTCCTCTCGTCGGGGGCGAAGCCCTCGGCCATGATCCGGAGCTTGCCCTCGCCCGGCTCCGTCTCGATCGCGAATCGGCCCTGGCTGTCGGACATGCCGCTCCCGCGGCTGACCTTCGCGGTGAAGCTCACGAAGGCGCGGGCGATCGGCTTGCCGGAGTCCTGCTCGACGACCACTCCGCCGACCCTCGCGCCGCCGAGCGTGAAGTCCACGGTGTGCGATGGGACGTCGGGGATCTCGAGGAATGGGGCGTTGCCGCTCGTGAGAGGGCTCATCGCTCCGTCAGGCGTCCGCCGCGCGGCGCGATAGCGTCCGGGCTCCAGCACCAGGAGCTCGTAGCTCCCGTCCTCGCGCGTGACGCCGCTGAGCGGCTGCGGGCCTGGCGCGACGCTCGGCGTGCTTGCAGCCGCGCCGGAGAACATCGTGTAGCCGCCCTGGGCCGGCGCGAACGTGACGGCCAGCCCGGCCGCCGGCTCGCCGGCGCGGGTCACGCGCCCCGTCACGAGCACCTCGCGCGTCTGCACCTCGAGAACAGACGTCTCGCCGTCCACGACCTCCAGCTCGCGCTGCATCACCATCTGGAATCAGCTCCCGAAGGCACCGCTCCTGGTGGCGTCGGCGGAGAGCACCGACAGCCACGACGGCCCCGGGGGGAGGTGCTCGAAAACGAATGTACCGTCCTCGCGGAGCGGCTGCGCGCTCCGCGGGTCGAACCCGCGTTGCTCCCGGCGCGGGTAGACCATGACGCGGCCGGCGGAGAACGGCTGTCCGCCGCGCCGGCGCACGACGCCCTCGACGCGCCCGCCGCCGGTCATGACGACGGCGGCCTCCGCCGGCCGCCCTTCGGGATCGATCGTGACGCCGGCGAGACGCGCGGGAGCGAAGGCAGGATGCTGCGCGACGACGTCGACGCGGCCCGCGCTGAGGCCGGCGATCTGGAAGGCGCCCGCCGCGTCGGTCTGCGTCTGGAGCCCCGGGCCGAAGGAATCGGTCTCCACGCGGACGTTGGCGCCCGAGATCGGGTCGTTCGCCGAGTCCGTGACCGTTCCCTGGAGGATGCCGCCGGAGCGCAGCCTCAGGCTCCCGACGTCGGTCGTCGCTCCAGCGGACACTCGCACGCCGGAGACGTTCCCCGGAGGATAGCCGGCCGCCCGTGCGTCGACGACGTAGCGGCCCGGGCGCACGTCGTAGAGCGTGAAGCGTCCGTCGCCGTCGCTCGTGAGGCCCATGGGCCGGGCGTCCATTTCCTGTACTTCGGCCGCAGCCCTCACCATCGCCCCGCTCACCGGCTGGCCCTTGCCGTCGACGACAGCGCCTACAATCATCCCGCCGGCGTCGAGCACGATCACGACGTCCTCGGTCCCCACGGCAACGGTCTGCCGGGCCGAGGCGTAGCCCGGGGCACGGACCATGACGTCGATCGTGCCCGTCGGGAGTCCGGCCAGGACGAACGCGCCGACGTCGTCGGATTCCGCCTCGATGGGGAGCGTCGGTCCACGAGCGAACGCGCGGAGCGTTGCGCCCGGGATCCCGGCTCCTTGACGGTCCTGAACCACGCCGCGGATGACGGGCCCCGACTCGAGTACGACATCGCCGAGGTCGCTGCCTCGCGCGCGGTTCCCGGACGCTGTCTCGATGTCGCGGGTCGCGAGGCCGGCTGCGGAGGCCTGGAGCACGAGCTCGCCGGGGGGCGTCGGACCCAGAACGAAGCGGCCGTCGCCGCCGGCCTGGGTCTGGACCAGATCCCGGAGCAGCAGGTGCAGGACCGTGCCGTCGAGGGAGGAGAGGCGCACGCGGCCGGCGACGGGCTTTCCCCCTGCGTCGACGAGCCGGCCCGTCACGAAGCCGCCTTCCGCGAGCGTGAGATCAGCGACGGCGTCGCCGGTCGCTTCCACCCTCACGGCCGCGACAGCCGGCGCCCGTGTGGCTTCGCGGGCCACGACCACGTAGCTGCCGGCCTCCAGGCCGGCCAGCACGAAGCGGCCGCCCGCGTCGGTACGCTCGGCCGGCGGCAGGAACGGCCCGAAGCCCTCGGGCACGGCGCGCACGACGGCTCGCTTCACCGGCTTTCCGGCTTCGTCGCGGACCGCACCCGAGATCGTGGCCCCGGGCATCAGGAAGAGCTCCACGGTCGAGCCGGGGAGGACGTTCGGGTGAGTCGCCCGGCCGGCAGCGGGAGCCGTGGCGTTGACCGTCGCCGCGCCGGAGCCGAGGCCCTCCAGCTTGAACCGACCTCGGGCGTCGGTCCTCGTGGCCACGCGTCCCGCATCGGGGTCCCAGGTGTCCTGGGCAGCGACGCCGGAGCGCACCGAGACCCAGACCGACGCTCCCGCGACTGGCTCGCGGGTGGCACCGTCACGCACGGTGCCCGTGAGCACCGTGCCCGCCTCCAGGCGTACGCGCAGGGGCTTCGTGCCGTCGATACGCTCCACGCGCTTCGGAGCCAGGCCGCGCGCCTGGATGGCGACCTCCCAGGGGGGGCGCGGGAGGCCGTCGAGGCGCACGCGCCCCTCGGCGTTCGTGCGTCCCGAGTGGGGGCGCGGCAAGAGTTCACGGCCCGTGCCGATCGCCACCAGAGCGCCTGCGACGGGCTGGCCGCGGGGGTCCTGAACGACCACCTCGAGAGTGGTGGACGGCTTGACGCCTGGCGGTCGCGCGGCGCCTTTGGCCGGCTTCGACGTCACGGCCTTTTCGGGAGCAGGCGACGCTGGAGCCGTGGCGGGCGCCTGCGCGAACACCAGGGCAGGAGCCATGGCCAGAACGGCAAGGAGGGGGAGTGGGACGCGCATGGACCCTCCGGAACGGAGGATCGTGTGCCTATCGGGCGTGAATCGTCAAGAGAGCGGTCGGAGAGCGGCGGCTCACGTGAGGTTTTCGCGATCGGCGTACTTGAGCTCGGGCCGATCTAGGGCATAGCCCAGAGCGCGCTTCACCTCGCGGACCCGCGAGACCGAGAGAACGCCGATCTTCGCGGCGAGGTCGCTGCGTGCGACGACATGAACATTGTCGAAGTTGGCTACCGATCGCGTCTTCAGGCCTTCCCGCCGTCCGAGGCTCACCTCGACGGGGATATCGCGAACCGTCGAGGTCACTTCAGCGACGATCACCTTGTTGAGAACGGCGTAGGCGGAGTCGCGCGAGAGCAGGAGGACCGGGCGGCGACCGACCGGTGGCGGAAGGCTAGCCCACCAGATCTCGTATTGCTTCATCGCCGCTTTCGCCTGGAGGGTTTCGGTGCCGCTCCTCGCTCCCACAGGCGGGGATCGAAGTGGGCCGGCTCGACGTCAGGCTGGGCCTTGTAGGCTTCCGTCATGCGGCTGTCAGCCAACTCGTCGAGCGCCCGCCGCAAGGCGGCCCGTACGAACGAAGACCGCCGGCGCGAGCGGGCAGGCGCGGCGCGCTCCAGTTCCCGCGCCAGCGGCTCGTCCAACTCTACTATGAGTTGTCTTGCCATACTTCTAGTATAAGCCCAGTGCACATAGACAGTGCACTCGGCGGCCGGTGTAGCTGATCCGGGCCCGCGCCCAATCGGCGGGGCCCGGACGCCATTGACCGCTGCGGGACTACGCCTGTTTCTTCTTCTCCGGCATCGGGAGGACGGCACCCTTCTCGCTCTTGCCGCCCGCCGCTGCGACCGGTTCGTGGATCGGCTCGAGGGTCGGGAGGCCGAGGCCCTGGCGCAGGCGGCTCTCGATTTCCTGACTGATGTCCTTGTTCTCCTTCAGGAACTGGCGGGCGTTCTCGCGGCCCTGGCCCATGCGCTCGCCGTTGAAGGCGTACCACGCGCCCGACTTCTCGATGATCTTGTGGTCGACGCCGAGGTCGAGCAGGTCGCCTTCCTTGCTGATGCCCTCGCCGTAGAGGATGTCGAACTCGGCCTCGCGGAAGGGCGCCGCCACCTTGTTCTTGACCACCTTCACCTTGGCGCGGCTGCCGACGACCGTCTCGCCCTCCTTGAGCGAGGCGATGCGGCGGATGTCGAGGCGCACCGACGAGTAGAACTTGAGCGCGCGGCCGCCGGTGGTGGTCTCGGGGTTGCCGAACATCACGCCGATCTTCTCGCGCAGCTGGTTGATGAAGATCAGGCTCGTCTTGCTCTTGGAGACGATCGCGGTGAGCTTGCGGAGCGCCTGGCTCATCAGCCGGGCCTGGAGGCCCATCTGCGCGTCGCCCATCTCGCCCTCGAGCTCGGAGCGGGGGACGAGCGCCGCCACCGAGTCGACCACGAGCACGTCGACGGCGCCGGAGCGGATCAGCACCTCGGCGATCTCGAGCGCCTGCTCGCCGCTGTCCGGCTGCGAGACGAGCAGGTTGTCGATGTCGACGCCCAGCTTGCCCGCGTAGGTGGCGTCAAGCGCGTGCTCGGCGTCGACGAACGCGGCCATGCCTCCGCGTTTCTGGGCTTCGGCGATCACGTGGAGCGAGAGTGTCGTCTTGCCCGAGGACTCCGGGCCGAAGATCTCGATCACGCGGCCGCGGGGCACGCCGCCCACGCCGAGGGCGGCGTCGAGGGAGAGGGATCCCGTGGGGATCGCCGGAACGTCGATCGTCTCGCGGCTGCCGAGCCGCATGATCGATCCCTTGCCGAACTGCTTGTCGATCTGTGCGAGCGCAGCCTCGATCGCCTTGGCGCGCTCCTGTTTGTCGTCAGCCATCGTCGTCTCCTTCGTCCTTTCCGGGAGAGCGGCGGGGCCGTCCGCGCCGCATGTTTCGAACGCGATGCTAGCCCGAAGGACGGTCAAGGCAGGTCCGATCGAACTCACCCACGACCGATTCCACACTGATCGCCCGGCGCAGGAATTGCAGTCGACGATCCAAAAATCCGAGTCATCATTAAGCAGCGTAGAAACAACATGTTAAGTGCTGTCCAAACCCGGGATCCGGCCCTCTGGACTGGTATGCGAAAAAAGAGCTAGGGGCTGGCGTGTGCGCCCTGCTACACTTCTGTCACCGTTGCAGCGGGGTTGGCCAGGCGGTCGCCCCACGTGCCGGAGTCACGCATCCATAGCAAGGGGAAGCACTTGAAGGCAGCATCGCGCCGCAAGGTCAAGGGCAAGGCCCGCCGCTCGTCGCGCAAGCCGATCGCGAGGGCCGCGAAGCCAGCAAGGCACTCCAAGAGCCGCACCTCGAGCCGCGCCAAGGCAAGGGCGCCGAAGAGCTCAAAGCGCAGGACGAGCGTCTCCCGCTCGCGGACATCGACACCCGCCCGCTCCACGCACGGCGCCGTCGTGCCGGTGCGGCGAGCGCCGATCCCGTCTCCGCTGCCGACGAGGCACATCGCTCCCGTGCGGGCGGCAGTCACGCTGCCCGCGCGCTCGATGCCACCCGGGCGCGACCAGCGCAAGCCGCTCGCCGCCATGGCGCACAAGCCGTCCGTGGTGGCACTTCCGGAGTTCGCAGAAGCGGGCGTGCTGCTGGCCATCACGTACTCGATCCGCGAGGGCCGGCGCGGGGAGTTCTTCGACCTGATGCGGGAGCTGAAGCCGCTGCTCCACACGATCGGCGGCGGGGACGTCGCGATCTACGAAGACCGTAGCCGGCCGAACTACCTGATGGAGGTCTTCCGCTTCAAGGACGACGTGGAGTTCACCGCGTTCGACGACAAGTTCCACAAGGACCGGAAGATCGCGGCGATCTACGCCTTGCTGGACGACATCGTCGAGGCCGAGAAGAGCGACTTCAAGATCTTCGAGCGGCGGCTGTAGCTCGCCGGAGTCCGTGAGCTCGCTCCTCAGCCCGTTGGGCGTGATGCCGGCGGGACAAATGGGCGTAGACTTCCCACGCAACGACGGGAGTCCCACCATGGCACGAGGATTCGAGAGCAAGGCGGTCGCCGATCAGCAGGAGAACGCCGAGGAGCGTCGGCGGGCGCTTCGGAAAGAAGGCACGGTGGATCCCGAGCTGCTCGCCAAGAGGCGACGGCTCGAGCTGGCCCGTGCCGACGTCGAGCGGCGGCTGGCCGTGGCCGTCGCCCCGGCGCACCGCCAGATGCTCGAGCGCGCCTTGCGCGCCGTCGTCTCCGACCTCGCTGCCCTCGACTAAGGGCGTGATGCGAGCCCTGCTGCTCCTGACCGCGCTCAGCGTGGCGAACCTCGGCGCCGCGGATCCTCTTCCCGCGCACGCGCGTCCGGTCGCCGACTACGACATCCGCGTGAGCCTGGACGCCGATGCGAAAACGCTCGCCGGCCAGGAGCGCATCACCTGGCGCAACACCGGGAGCGAGCCGGTCGGGGAGCTGTGGTTTCACCTCTACCTGAACGCGTTCCAGAACTCCGAGAGCACGTTCTTCAAGGAATCGGGCGGCCAGCTGCGGGGCGACCGGATGCCGGACGAGGGCTGGGGCTTCGTCGAGGTGAAGTCGGCCCGGCTGCCGGACGGCGTCGATCTCGCGCCGGGAGCGAGCTTCGAGCACCCCGACGACGACAACGCCGCCGACCGGACGGTGTGGCGGCTGCCGCTCCCGCAGCCCGTGCCTGCGGGCGGGGAGCTCGTGCTCGACCTGGAGTTCGAGGCGAAGCTGCCGAGGATCTTCGCCCGCACCGGCTACTTCCGCGACTACTTCCTCGTGGGCCAGTGGTTCCCGAAGCTCGGCGTGTACGAGCCCGCCGGCACGCGCGGCCGCGCCAGCTCCGGCTGGAACTGCCACCAGTTCCACGCGCACTCCGAGTTCTACGCCGACTTCGGCCGCTACCGGGTCGAGATCACGCTGCCCCGGCGCTTCGTGGTGGGCGCCACCGGCCAAAGCAGCGAGCGCCGCGAGAACCCGGACGGGACCGCGACCCACGTCTACGAGCAGGCCGACGTGATCGACTTCGCGTGGACCGCCTCGCCGCGTTTCCTCGAGGTGAAGACGCGCTTCTCCGCGGAGACAGACGTGACGCCGCAGGAGTACGCCGAGGTGGCGGCGCTCCTCGGCCGCAGCCCCGACGAAGTTCGGCTCAGCGACGTCGACGTGACGCTGCTGCTCCAGCCCGAGCACCAGGCGCAGTCCGAGCGCCACCTGCGGGCGGCGAAGGCCGCGCTCAAGTGGTTCGGGCTCTGGTACGGGCGGTATCCGTATCCGACGCTCACGATCGTGGACCCCGCCTTCGGCGCGGGCGGCTCGGGCGGGATGGAGTACCCGACCTTCATCACCGCCGGGACCTCGGTCTTGTTCAATCGCTGGCCGCTCGACCGGATGCTGGCACCCGAGTCGGTGATCGTGCACGAGTTCGGCCACCAGTACTGGCAGAGCATGGTGGCCTCGAACGAGTTCGAGGAGTCCTGGCTCGACGAGGGCTTCAACAGCTACTCGACCGGCCGCGTGATGGACCTCGTCTACGGTCCGTGGATGCTGCAGGCCTTCGGGCTGCGGCTCGGCGGCCTCGAGGCCGCGCAGATGCAGAACTCGGTCGAGCGCATGTTCGACCGCGTGCGTACGCCCGCCTGGGGCTACTCCTCCTCCAGCAACTACGGCTTCAACTCCTACGCGCGCACGGAGCTGACGTTGCGTACGCTCGAGTCGCTGATCGGACGCGAGGCGGTCGCGCGCGCGATGCGGACCTACCACGAGCGCTACCGCTTCGGCCACCCGTCGAGCGAGGATTTCTACGCGGTGGTGAGCGAGGTGGCCGGACGCGACATGAGCGGCTTCTTCGCGCAGACCACCGAGCGGCCGGGCGTCCTCGACTACGAGGTGTCGCTGGTCAGGAGCGAGCAGGCGGACGAGCCGCGCGGCGTCTTCGGCACAGGCGACGCCCGCAGCAGCGTCACGAAAAAGCAGGCGCGCGAGAAGGAGCGCCAGGCGGACAAGGCCGGCGCGAGGCCCTGGCGCTCGACGGTGATGGTGCGCCGCCGCGGCGAGGTGACGCTGCCCGTGTCGCTCCGGCTCGACTATGAGGCCGCCACGACGCAGACGCTCGAGCTCGCCGAGCGGGAGGGCGCGGGCGCGAACGTGGAGCAGGCGGGGATCCTCGCCGACGCGCCGGCGAGCGAGCCCTGGCGGGGCCGCTTCAAGCGGCTCGAGCTCACGAGCGAGCACCGCCTCGTGTCCGCGACGGTCGATCCCGAGAGCCAGCTGAAGCTGGACGTCAACCGCCTCAACAACGCACGTCGCTCGCAACCGGACGGGCGGGCCGCCGCGCGCTGGGGCTCACGCCTGATGTTCTGGCTGCAGCAGGTCCTCGCGCTGGCGGGGCTCTAGCCATGACCCGGAGCGCAACGACCCAGGGGCTCGAGGCGGCAGGTCGGAACAAGCGGCTGGCCGTCACGCTCTGGCTCTTCAACCTGGCGCTCGCGGCGGCCGCCGCCACCCCGGGCTGGCGAGCGCTCGACGACGCCATCGCGCTGCTGCCGGCCGCGGACTCGCTGGCCGAGTCGTTCTCGTTCGGCGTGCTCGCCGACCTCGTCGAGCTGCGTCCCGGGCTCATCGGCGGCCTCGGCGCTGCTGCCGCCGCCGTCTTCGGCCTGGGGCTGCTGGTGGGCCTCGTGGCGAGCGGCGGCGCGCTCGAGGTCCTGACGAGCAGCGACGACCGGCCCTTCGCCCACCGCTTCGGGCGGGGTGCCTTCCGCTTCCTCTCGCGTTTCCTGCGCCTCGGGGCGATCACGCTCGTGCTCGCCGCTCTGCTCGCGCTGCTCGTCGCCGGACCGCTCTTCGCCCTCAACCGCTATGTGCGCCGCGAGTCCGGATCCGAGTGGCTGGCGCTGGCGGTCTTCTTCGCGGCCGTCGTCGCGGGTGGCCTGGTGGTGCTGCTGGCGCTGCTGGTCCAGGATGCGGCGCGGGTGCTGGTCGTGCGCGGGGACCTGCGCCGGGTGCTGCCGGCGCTACGGTCCGCGGTCGCGCTCGTATGGCACCATCCCGGGCGTTGGCTCGGGGCGTGGGCCTCGAACGCCGTGCTGCTGGGCCTGGCCTTCACCGCCTACCTGGCGCTCGCGAATGTGATCCCGGCGGGCCCGGCGCTCCTGGCGCTCGTCCTGTTGCAGCAGCTCTTCGTGCTCATCCGCTGCGGGCTGCGGGTGGCCCTGCAGGGGGCCGAGATCGCCCTCGTACCGCTTCCCCCGCCGGTCGAGCCCCCGCGTCAGCTTCCGGTCGAGCCCTTGCCCGGGCCGCCCGTCGAGCCTTCGCCCGAGCCCGCCTGAGGCGGGTGGAAGCGAGCCAGATAGCGGCCCGCGGCGGCTTTGAAGCCGCTCCGGATCTCCGGGTCGGCGATCGCCTCGGCGGCTTCGACGACGAGCGGCGGCGCCGGCGCCGCGTCCGGGCTGGGCGGAGTCGGTGGCGCCGCTGCGCCGCGGTCCTCCACCTCGCCGGTGACGAAGCTCAGGCCGCGCGGCGCCGCCCGCCCCGCGACCCGGCGCAAGCGTTCGAGGATGAAGCCGCGCATGCGCACGAGCTGGCGCTGCCAGCGCATGTCGGGCACCTTGATCCGCAGCATGCCGTGATCGAACGCCACCACCTCGGTGCGGCGCGCGAGCTCCTCGCCGACTGCCCCCGGCCAGACCGCGCGCAGCAGCGCGAGCGTGGCTTCGGGTTTCGCGCCGAAGACGCGCGCGGCGAAATCGGGATTTCGGGGCCGGTCCATGGACGTCCGCACGCCTACGTTATACTCGCCCCTCGGGCCCGCCTGCCACGCGCCGGGCCGTGACCTCATGAACTGCCCGCGCTGCAAGTCCCCGATCGGCCCGCTCGAGAGCCCCGACGCGATCGTGACGTGTCCGGGCTGCGGCACGCGGCTCATGACCCGCTCGGCCGCGCTGCGCTCCCAGGGGTCGACGCAAGGACAAGCTCCCGACCCGCCTCCCCCGGCCGCACCCGTCCAGCAGACCGCGGTCAAGGTGGGCGTGCGTCAGACGACCATCTCGGGCAAGACGGCCGGAGCGGCCGTGCGATCGGGATCGCGCAAGGCCCAAGCCGCCGCCCCCGCCCCGTCCGGCGTGACGCTCGACATGATCCTTGCCGAAATCCAGGCCGTGCGCGACACGCAGCAGCTCGTCCTCGAGGCGCTCGGCGGCTTGCGCCGCGGCCAGGCGCAGGCGCCGCTGACGGGAGCCACCGCGGACGGCGTCGAGGAGACGGGCGGCACGACGCTCTCGCCGATCCGCACCGCGTCGCACAAGTCGGTCGTGGTGGTCGACGACGACGACGAGACGCGCCAGGCCGTCGTCGCCGAGCTGGAGCGGGCCGGCATCCCGGTGCGTGCGTTCACCGACGGCAACAAGGCGCTCGGGGCGATCGCCGAGGACAAGCCCGATGTCATCGTCCTCGAGCTGGCCGTGGGCGGCGACCTGGGCGGCAAGGACCTGGTCAACATGATCAAGGCTACGATGGAGTGGGTGGACATCCCGATCGTGCTCTGGACCCGCGAGGCGATCTCGAACCAGAAGGAAGCCCGCCAGATCCACGGCGCCGACGAGGTGGTTTCGAAGTCCCAGGGAGCCGCGGCCCTCGTGGCGCGCGTGATCACGGTCTTCAGGCGCTGACGCGCGTGCAGCCGCGCCTGGTGCTCGCCTCGGCCTCCCCGCGCCGCGCGCGCATCCTGGGCGAGCTCGGCGTCGCGTTCCGCGTGGTGGTCTCGAACGTCGACGAGTCGCTGCAGGCGGGCGAGGACGGGGCGGCCGCGGTCGAGCGCCTCGCGCGGCACAAAGCCCTGGCCGTGGCGCACGGCGAGACGCTGCCCGTGCTCGCGGCCGACACCGAGGTCGTCTGCGACGGCCGCATCCTCGGCAAGCCGGGCGGCGGACCCGAGTCGGTCGCCATGCTCCAGAGCCTCGCCGGACGCACGCACGAGGTGGTGACCGGCCTGTGCCTGGTGAGCGGTGGCAACGTGCGCTCTGGCGTCGAGCGCACGAGCGTGCGCTTCGCGCCGATGAGCTCCGAGGAGCTCGCCTGGTACGCGGCGACCGGCGAGCCGCTCGACAAGGCGGGCGGCTACCACGTGGACGGTCGCGGAGCCCTCTTCGTCGAAGCGGTCAGCGGGTCGCCGTCGAACGTCGCGGGTCTGCCGGTGCGGCTGCTGCTGCGACTCGCACGCGAGCTCGGCGTCGACCTGGGGTGGCCGAAGGCGTGAGCGCCCTCGCGCGCCCGCTTGCGCTCGCGCTCACCGCGGCTTTCGTCGGCCTTGCGGCACTCGAGCCCACCCCGCTCGCCGGCGTGCTTCGCGTCGCTTTCCTGCTCGCGCTCGTGGCTCTGCCGCTCGTCTAGCCGCGCGCTGCCGGCCGATGCGCGGGTGCTATCATCGGCGCGACGCTCGCGCGCGCGTCGCCTCTTGGAGGGGCACGGATGTCCA
>Ga0209751_10004388_pt1 | contig 13524 bp, 9 predicted proteins | sample RifCSP13_1_FD_184019 | JGI IMG/M metagenome (GOLD analysis project Ga0209751, IMG submission 184019) | Soil microbial communities from Rifle, Colorado - Rifle CSP2_sed 13_1 (SPAdes) (version 2) | ecosystem: Environmental > Terrestrial > Deep subsurface > Rock core/Sediment | place: Rifle... | reverse complement strand
GTAAGCTACTCCATTTTTCATTTCGTTTGTGAGAGCAGAGACCAAAGCTCAGAGGGCAAGACCAAAGCCAAGAAGTAAAGAATTTTCCATATATCATTTCTCATCTCCCATTTTTCATTTTTCGTTTCGTTTGTGAGAGCAGAGACCAAAGCTCAGAGGGCAAGACCAAAGCCAAGAAGTAAAGAATTTTCCATATATCATTTTTCGTTTCGTTTGTACAAACCTAGACCAAAGTTTCAAAGACCAAAGACCAAAGACCAAAGACCAAAGACCAAAGACCAAAGACCAAAGACCAAAGACCACTAACAACTAACAACTAACAACCAACAACCAACCAACAATCAACCAGCCAGGATGGAGTCAATTCTCATAGTCGACGACGAGCGTGGCATTCGTGACACGTTGCGCGCCGTGATGGAAGACGAAGGGTATGTCGCCGATGCCGTAGCCACTGGAGAAGACTGTTTACGCGCAGCTGAGAAGCGAGCTTATGGCTGCATTCTCCTCGACGTCTGGCTTCCGGGTATCGACGGCCTGGAAACCTTACGACAGTTGCGCGATTCGGGTTGTGAATCAGCCGTCGTAATCATTTCAGGCCATGGGAATATTGAGACCGCGGTGAGGGCAACAAAACTTGGGGCGTTTGATTTCATCGAGAAGCCACTGGCAATCGAGAAGACACTCATCGCCGTACGCAACGCATTACGCCAGCGGCGACTTGAACTAATCAACGCCGAGATGGCGGCTGAGTTAACTGAGCAGTACCGCATGGTTGGAGAATCTGTCGCAATGCGTGCGTTGCGAAAACAGATTTCTGTGGTTGCCCCGACGGATGGCCGCGTGCTGATCTACGGTGAGTCGGGAACTGGTAAGGAACTGGTTGCACAAGCAATCCACGCTCAATCTTTACGTGCTGCGGCCCCGTTCATTGAGGTCAACTCCGCTGCGATTCCGGAAGAGCTGATCGAATCCGAGCTCTTCGGCCACGTGAAGGGCGCATTTACAGGAGCGACGGCTGCAAAGAAAGGGAAGTTCGAGCTGGCTGACGGAGCGACGCTGTTCCTGGATGAAATTGGCGACATGAGCGAAAAAGTTCAGGCGAAGGTGCTACGAGTTTTAGAAGAGCAGAGATTTGAACCAGTCGGAAGCGGGACAGCTGTTTCTGTTGATGTGCGAGTGATTGCGGCAACCAACAAGCGACTCGATGTTGAAATGGAGCGAGGGAAGTTTCGGCCGGATCTGTTCTACCGGCTCAACGTGATCCCATTTGAGTTGCCACCATTGCGTGAGCGACGTGAGGACATTCCCGTGTTGGTGGAATATTTCAACCAGCACTTTTCCCAGAGCTATGGAAAAGCCGCAAAGGTATTTGAGGGGGACGCCATAGACGATCTGCAGAACTACTCCTGGCCGGGAAACGTGCGCGAGTTAAAGAACACTGTCGAGCGTGTGGTGATTATGAATCCTGGCATCAAAGTTCGCGTCGAGGATTTGCCGCCGCACGGTAAAGAGGAAGTGCCGGCAGCATCGTTCCGGTTTCCATCGTTTAAGGACGCCACGGATGCCTATCATCGAGAGTTCATTCAAAAAAAGCTGGAAGAGGCTGACGGCAATGTATCGAAGGCTGCTGAGTTGATGGGGGTTGATCGGAGTCATCTCTATCGTCGCATGCGAGCGCTCGGAATTCAAAATCGCTGAAAGAAAAAGGATCCTACACACTGCCGTAGTCGAAGCGGTTGACACTCACTGCTAAATCGCTTATCTGTGTATAGCTGTGCGCAATTGTGCGCCGGGGAATTGAGGAATAGATGGATTTTACAACCAGAGAGCTTCTGAAACGATACGCGAAGCTTGCGATCGGCCAGCCCTTCTCGCCGGTTCTGCTGAACATACTCGTGACGTCAGTATGCGATATGCGCTGTACACACTGCTTCTTTACTGACGAACTCGACGACCGTCCCCGCAAGAAGCTGCAGATGAAGACCCACGAAATTGAGAAGATCTCAGAAACTCTGGGTGGCAATCTCGGTGTGTTGATATTAGCCGGCGGTGAGCCATTCACCCGCAAAGATCTGCCGGAGATTGCCCGCGCTTTTTACGCCAACAACCGGCTCGAGTCGATATACATCATGTCGAACGGGCAGATTCAGAAACGGATTATGCCGGACATGACCCGCATTCTCGAAGAGTGTCCGAATCTGAATGTAACAGTGGCACTAGGGATTGACGGACTAAAAGATCAGCACGAAAAGATTCGACAGAAACCCGGCTCGTGGGACATCGCGATCGATACCGCTCGTCAACTCCAGAACATCAAGAAGGAGTATCCACGGTTGGATGTGCAGACATGCACGTGTTTCATGAATTCGAACCAGGATACGATTTTCGAATGGTACGACTTTCTTAAATACGACCTGCGCCCCGACAAGGTTAACTTCAACTATATTCGACCACCCTCAGCCGATCCGATTGAGTTGCAGATCGACCACTCGCGCTATGCAAAACTGGCGCAACTGATCGATGAAGATTCACGTCGCTCAGCGATCAAGAATAATTACGGAGGCAGTGCAGGGTTTTTCAAGGCAGCAGTAGATATCTACATGCATGGTCTGATCGCCAAGGTACAAGAGACTGGTAAAGCGCAGATGAAGTGTTACGCCGGAACAGCCGGGGGTGTCATTTACGATGAGGGAACGGTCTCTTCCTGTGAGAATCTGGAACCGATCGGAAATCTTCGTAGCTACGAATGGAACTTTCAGAAGCTTTGGTTATCACCAGCGATGCAGGAACGGCGCCGGAAAGCCGCGGACGGGTGTTTTTGTACGCACGAGTCCAATAGTTACTATCCTTCCTTGCCGTTTAATCCGGGTCACCTGATCCAGATTAAGAAACTGGAGAGAGAGATGAAAAAGTCTCGGCACGCAATCGAGCGTGATGAGAAGTTGGACGGCGTTGCGGTACGCGCTTAGGAGAGTTGGGTTTAAGGATAGAGATCAAAAGTGCAAACCCAGCGAGTTCCAAAAATCCTGATCATTTCATCAGACACTGGTGGCGGGCATCGTTCCGCTGCTGCTGCGATCGTTGCTGGCGTCCAGAAGTTCTTGCAGAGCGAGTCCTACGCAGTTCGAGTCGTGCGAGCTGTTGAAGAATCGCATCATCTAACCGCCCGCCTCGTCTCCCTCTACAACTGGATTCTGCGAAACCGGCAGCACTGGATGAAATACCTCTACTGGTGCGTCAATCGATTTCGTCCCGAAACGCGCGAATTCTTTCATAAGCGCTGCATAACATATTGCGCAGAGCAATTTGAGCGCTGGTGCCCACATGTGGTGGTGAGCGTTCACCCGCTGACACAACATATTTTCGCCCGCGTGCTGAAAGAGCTGAAATTGTCGGACCGTATCCCTCTCGTCTCCGTTGTCACGGATCCTTGCTACGGGTTTTGGAAGGGCTGGGCTTGTGACGATGTCACGCTTTACCTGGTCGCGAGTGAGGAGGCCCGTCAGCAATTGATCGACTACGGCATCGCCACTGAACGCATCAAGATTTCTGGCATGCCGGTGCATCCGAAATTTGCCTATCCGGGTGATGAAGCAGCCCGCGTGGCACGCCGTGAATTGGGGCTTGATCCCGAAAAATTTACGGTCTTTGTTAATGCCGGTTGGGAGGGTGGCGGAAACATCCCGCAAATCTTTCGAGAACTGGTTCGCGGCGGTCTCGATGTGCAGGCGATCTTTTTAGCTGGCCGAAACGCAGAGCTGCGGGCTAAGGCTGAATCGCTGGCTGTCGACGCCACCATTCCAATTAAGGTCATCGGTTACTCTGAGCAAGTCGAGCAGTTGATGGCTGCCGCCAATGTCATGATCTCAAAGCTTGGAGGCTTAACCACGTTCGAGGCCTTTGCTTGTCGGGTACCGATCATTGCCGACGTTATCGCCGGTCCCATGCCGCAGGAAGCAGGCGCTGCGCGACTCATTGTAAAACGAGGAGCGGGAGTGTTGTTGGAACATCCCCGCGATGTCGTTCCCGTCGTCAGACGAATGTTGGAAGACACCGCTCATTACTCAGCTATGCGGGCCGCCACGGTTGGCCTGGCTCTTCCAAATGCCACCCGACGAATCGTGGAGGAGATCGCCGCGCTCATTCCTTCACCAGCCAGCGCTAACGAGGACGTCTCGTTGGGTGAGGTCGCGTGACCTCGTTGACTGTTCCTCTTTTTGAGTATTTAATCTTCCAGCTTAATCGAACACCTTTTACACTGCTCGCCTGTGTCCCGAAGCGGGCTTCTTGGGAGAAAACGAACTATTGAGCTTGCTGCTTGAAGGAAAACGCGCGTTCGTAACCGGTGGAACGCGAGGTATTGGTGCGGCCATCTGTCGCATCTTGGCACGCGAAGGCGCGAACGTTGCGTTCAATTACAGTAGCAGAGACGATCTCGCCGAGGAGACTAGACAGAAGATAGTAGAGCATGGACGCCAGGCTCTGTCTTTCAAAGTTTCAGTAACAGATCGGCATGGAATGAAGCGCCTCACGCGCGAACTAGTGGAGGCGTGGGGTGGCATAGATATCCTTGTCAACAATGCGGCGATAAATCGAGGAGACAACTTTGCGACCACCACCGATCGCGCGTGGGACGAAGTGATTCACACCAACGTCGACAGTTTATTCGCCGTGACGAAGCCGATTTACAAGCAGATGATCCGGCAGCGAAAGGGGAATATTCTCAACATTACTTCGATTGGCGCTTTGCGAGCCTTACCTACTTCGGTGCACTACGCTACTTCAAAGGCCGCGATGATTGGCTTTACCAAGTGTCTGTCGCGTGAAGCGGGAACGTTTGGTGTCAGGGTGAATGCGATCGCCGCGGGCATCTTCGATACGGATCTGGCCCAGGCGTTGCCAGAGCGTTTGTTACAGATGCATGCGTTTTGGGCCTCGGCAGGACGCCTTGGCCGACCGGAAGAGTTGGCGGAGTACGCTGCTTTTATGGTCAGCGATCGGAACAGCTTTATGAATGGTGAGGTTGTGATTGTCGACGGCGGTGCCGTGACTTAAAGCGAGTCAGTTTGGTCCCCTTGACACACTCCTGGCCCGGTGTTTCAATACGCATTCGATGACTACGTGGTGAGTTAAGGCGACTTGCGGCCACGAAAAATAAACAGCTAAACAGCTCGGTGTCTTTCCCGTTCTTAATTCAAAAGCTTTGGAAAGCCCCGCGTTGTTAGCGCGCGGGGCTTTTGTTGTGACTTGCGGGGCGGAAGAGGGGAAGAGGGGAAAGAGGGGGAAACGGGAAGAGGGGGAAACGGGAAGAGGGGCAAAGACCAAAGACTAATTACTCACATGTCATCTTTTCTAGACACATTAAAAGAGCGCATCGTCGTTTTTGACGGTGCGATGGGCACTAATATCCAGGTGCAGGATCTGACGCCGGACGACTTTGGCGGCCTCGATGGCTGTAATGAATACCTCGTCATCACAAAACCCGAAGCCATCGAAAAAGTACACGCCGGGTTCTTGGAAGTCGGTTGCGACGTGATTGAAACTGATACCTTCGGCGCGGCCTCAATAGTTCTGGCTGAGTACGACATCGCCCACCTCGCGTATGAACTCAACCTTAAGGCCGCCCAACTCGCTCACCGCGTTGCTGCTGATTTCTCCACAAAGGATCGACCGCGGTGGGTGGCCGGCTCCATGGGTCCCACAACCAAGCTGCCCTCTCTCGGTCACATATCCTTCGTCGACATGAAGGCCTCGTATGCCGAACAAGCGCGTGGTTTGATTGAAGGTGGTGCAGACGTTCTGATCGTTGAGACTTGTCAGGACATTTTGCAGACCAAATCGGCATTAGTAGCGATCTTCGAGACGTTTGTGCAACTGAAGACGCGCATTCCGGTCATTGCTCAGGTCACTATCGAGGCCTTCGGCACCATGTTGATGGGGACCGAGATTGGCGCGGCCCTGACTGCGCTTGAGCCATTTAGTATTGACGTCATCGGAATGAATTGCGCCACTGGCCCCAAGCAGATGAGCGAGAACGTCAGATACCTGTGCCAGAACTCAATCTTTCCTGTTTCAGTGATACCGAACGCCGGCATTCCGGAAAACGTGGGCGGCCACGCACATTACAAGGAAACCCCCGAATCTTTTGCGGCGGATCTAACGCATTTCGCGCGAGACTTCGGTGTAAATATTGTTGGTGGCTGTTGTGGCACCACACCGGCCCACCTCCGAGCCGTTGTTGATTCTGTTAAAAACTTGAAACCCCTCGCACGCGGAGGGCAGCAGATCCCAGCGGCCTCTTCAATTTTCATCCAACAGCCTTATGTTCAGGACACATCGTTCCTGATCGTCGGCGAGCGCGTAAACGCCAGTGGATCAAAGAAGATGCGCGATCTTCTGAACACTGAAGACTGGGATGGGTTGGTCTCTCTCGCAAAGGAGCAGGAACGCGAAGGTGCACATATCCTTGATGTAAACGTTGACTTTGTTGGCCGTGACGGCGAACGAGACATGCACGAGTTGGCTTCAAGGTTGGTGACAAACATCAAGATTCCACTGATGTTCGACTCCACCGAGTGGCAGAAGATGGAAGCGGGCCTACAACATGCAGGCGGCAAATGCATTCTGAACTCCACTAATTATGAAGATGGCGTTCCACGCTTCCTTAAAGTCATTGATCTGGCGAAGAAGTACGGCGCCAGTGTGGTTATCGGAACAATAGACGAGCAGGGAATGGCGCGTACCGCCAACGGGAAGCTTGAGATTGCAAAGCGGGCGTATGATCAGGCTGCCAAAGAGCTCAATTTCCTTCCGACGGACATATTCTTTGATCCGCTAGCTCTCCCGATATCTACCGGCATCGAAGAGGATCGGCGCAATGCTCTCGAGACTGTTGAAGCGATTAGGCGCATCAAGACAGAGCTTCCCGGTTCATTTACGATCCTCGGTGTGTCAAATATCTCTTTCGGCCTAAATCCTGCGTCTCGCGTCGTGCTCAACTCTGTGTTCCTCCACGATGCGGTGGAAGCGGGACTGGATGCAGCCATTGTCAATGCGAGCAAGATTGAGCCACTGAATCGTATCGGCGAGCAGGAGCTAAAGGTTGCGCGTGATCTGATCTATGACCGGAGAGAGTTTCAAGGTGACGTTTGCACCTACGATCCCCTCGTCGAATTCACTAAGCTGTTCGAAGGCGTCAAGAGCAAGAGCAGCGAGAAGGCCTCGAAGGGCGCAACGGTTGAGGAGCGCTTAAAGAACCACATCATTGACGGTGAAAAGATCGGGCTTGAGGACGAATTAAGGGTCGCGCTCGAAAAGTACTCAGCCTTGGAGATCATCAATAACATCTTGCTGGACGGAATGAAGGTTGTCGGTGATCTATTCGGGAGCGGTCAGATGCAGCTACCATTCGTGTTGCAATCCGCCGAAGCGATGAAGGCTGCAGTTCGTTTTCTTGAACCATTCATGGAGAAGAAGGGGGGCGCTACGGCCAAAGGCACGATGGTTCTGGCGACCGTGAAGGGTGACGTCCATGATATCGGCAAAAACCTTGTCGATATCATTCTGACGAACAACGGTTACAAAGTCGTCAACCTCGGGATCAAGCAGCCTATTGAAAACATCTTGCAAGCGCATCAGGAGAACAAAGCCGATGCGATCGGAATGAGTGGGCTGCTGGTAAAATCAACCCTCGTCATGAAAGAAAACCTCGAGTTGATGAATGAGCGAGGTTTGACGGTTCCAGTTGTATTGGGTGGGGCAGCTTTGACTCGCCGCTATGTTGAGGATGATCTAAAAGCGCTTTACAAGGGAGAACTCTTCTACGCGCGAGATGCTTTTGCCGGGTTGCACACGATGGACCAGCTGGTTAGTGGTAACGGAAAGGCCTCTAAAGCCGTCGCCGCTGAGACCGAAGCTGGCGAAACAATGGATGGGGATCCTGAGGATCTAATCGGACAAGAGGCCAAGCTTGGTGTCGCGCAAACAACCCGCCGCAGCCCGAAAACAGCGGGTGATACGACCCACACCACCCGGTCGGACGTGCGCAGTGACCTCCCCATTCCGCCAGCACCCTTTTACGGCTCGCGCGTTGTCGACGAAGTGTCACTCGATGACATCTTCTCTTTTGTGAATGAAAATGCTCTCTTCAAAGGCCAATGGCAATTCAAGCAAGGCAGAATGGCCCCAGAGGCATATCAGGAGTTGGTGCGAGCGAAGGTTCGACCAATCTACGAGGAGTTAAAAGAACGAAGCAAAACACGAGCATTGCTTGTCCCTGCTGTCGTATACGGTTATTTCCCGTGTCAGTCTGAAGGTAACGATCTCCTTATCTATGAGGACGACGAGAAAACCGAGCGGCTACGATTCACTTTTCCCAGACAGCCAGCCGGGAAAAATCTCTGTCTCGCGGATTTCTTTGCCTCACGGGAATCAGGTCGAATGGATGTTGTCGCTTTTCATCTGGTGACGATGGGTCGAAGGGCCAGTGCTTACTCTCAGGAGCTCTTCAAGTCGGACAATTACGCAGAATATCTCTATTTTCACGGTCTTAGCGTAGAGGGAGCTGAGGCGCTCGCCGAGTTGTGGCACAAGCGCATTCGCGAAGAGTTGGGCATCGCCGGCAGCGATGCGCCGCAACTGACGAAGCTGTTCCATCAGTCGTATCAGGGCTCGCGTTTTAGCTTTGGCTATCCCGCTTGCCCGAACCTCGAGGACCAGGCAAAATTATTTCAACTGCTTAACCCGGCTCGCATCGATGTCGAACTTACTGAAGAGTTTCAACTCGACCCAGAGCAGTCGACATCTGCGATTATTGTGCACCACCCTGAAGCCAAGTACTTCTCAATAGAGTAGTCCTTCCCTTCTAACTGTTTCATGGCCAGTGTTCACAATTCGCAACCTACACCAGCGGTCAGCGAGACTACACTGCCCGATGCAGATGATTCACTTGCCACAATTCACTTCGGCGCAATGGAGCCAGCTGCGCACGAGTGGGCGGTACTGACCAGATTCGAGAAGTTTGCCTTTAGACTTACCCGTCGAATGAACCAGGGAGGATGGAAGCGGTTCTGGACCGCCTGTCAGCGTATCCTCGGGGCCGGCTGGATACACATCTCAACCTATAACATCATGAATGTTTATGGTCTTGAGAATCTCGAGCAAGTGTCAACGCACCGGCCAATCCTGCTGGTGGCCAATCACCGTTCATTTTTTGACATGTATACGGTATCTACGGTTCTGTTCCGGCACACACAATGGCGAAAGCAACTGTTCTTTCCGGTGCGCGGCCGGTTTTTTTATCAATCGCCGTTGGGGCTCTTCGTAAACCTTGTGATGGGTTGGTGGTCCATGTTTCCGCCGTTCTTTGCTTCAGGTGAAAAGCCGCTGACCGAAAAGCGCGAGTTTGATAAGTACTCGTTTCGAGTTCTTACCGAGATCTGCCGCAACGGTTCGGGAAACGTCATTGGCTTCCACCCTGAAGGCACGCGTAATAAAGGTCCAGATCCCTACTCGTATCTTCCTGCGCAACCAGGGATAGGCAAGCTGATCAAGGACGCGGCGCCTCAGGTGGTCCCCGTTTTTATCGCCGGCCTGGGAAACAATTTGCCGAAACAGGTGTTGGGCAACTGGACTGGCGGCGAGAAGATCCGTATTCGCTTTGGCCCGCAGCTCGAGATTCAACCGTTCCTGGCAAGACGCGATTCGGTTCGTACCTATAAAGAGATTGCAGATTTTGTAATGAGCAAGATCGCCGATTTAGGTGAAGAAGATCGGCGCATGATGAACGTTGGTTGATGACTTCTAGTCACCCAGAATTCACCCAGAATGACACTTCCGCTCGTCATCATCAATCCTGAATCCGCCGCCGGTCGGACTCGTAACCAGTGGCCGAGCATTGCGAGCGACCTCAACTCACACTTTGGTCCGTTCCGTCCGGTTTTTACCAAGCGCGCGGGCCAGGCTCGCGATCTGGCGGCAGAAGCTGCGCGAAAAGGTATTGGTCTGATCGTTGCTTGTGGCGGGGATGGCACGATATCTGAAGTTGCGAATGGCATTCTGCTTTCTGGTAAGGACTGTGAGTTGGGTCTACTGCCGAGCGGGACCGGTGGAGACTTTCGTAGAACGTTGGGCATCCCGACTCGTCCACGGGACGCTGCAAAGATACTCCGCGACGGAAGGACCCGACGGATTGATGTGGGCCGAGTCAACTATATCGATGATTTTGGTGGACAGGCCACCCGCTATTTTGTGGGCGTGGCCTCGTTCGGAATGAGTGCTGAGGTGATTCAGCGGGTAAAAGACGAGCCGTCCGAGTGGCTACCCGTGGCCGCACCCGGCTGGATGCGAGGACGGGCTGCTTTTGCCAGCGCTATGTTGCGTACTGCAATGAAGGCGCCGACCACGCGCGTAGTGGTCCAGCTCGACGATCACCACGAGAAATACCTCACCGTAACAAACCTCTGCGTCGCCAATGCGCGTTACTTTGGCGGTGGGATGAAGATCGCTCCCGACGCCAAATTAGACGATGGCCGATTTGACGTCGTGTCAGTAGGTGACCTGGGCGCCCGGAAGATTCTTCAGAACTCTCCGAGAGTCTACTTCGGATCACACCTAAGTCTGCCGGAAGTAGGCCATGCGCTCGCCCAGAAGATAGTCGTGAGACCTGTCGACACTGGGACCGAGGTTCCGCTAGAAGTTGACGGCGAGCTGCCGGGACGGCTCCCCGCTACATTTCACGTCCTGCCCGGGCTGTTGCGAGTACGTTGCCCACGCTAAAGCACGATCCCACTAAATCACATCGCGAAATAAGACGAATAAGCTAAACTAGCGTTCCAAGCACAGGGTGTCTATGAGGCACAAGCAATCGTTTCCACCACACGAGATAACCCACCTGCTGGCGGAGTGGAGCAGCGGCAATCAGGAGGCCCTCGACAAGCTCTATCCGCTTGTTTATGACGAATTGCGACGGATGGCCCATCGCTACATGAGTCGGGAGCGCAAAGGCCATACACTTCAAACTACGGCGCTGATTAACGAAGCCTACCTTAGGCTAGTTGAGCAACGAAGTGTTACATGGGCCAATCGCGCGCACTTTTTTGGCATTGCGGCCCAGATCATGCGCCGGGTGTTAATCGACTACGCCCGGAGGTATGAATACGCGAAACGCGGTGGTGGTGCCCAGCGAGTTTCATTGGAGGAAACTGCTCTTGTGGCCCGAGAACGCGCCAAGGAACTCATAGCACTCGACGAGGCGCTCGAACGATTGGCCCAGATGGATCCCCGGCGTAGCCGGGTGGTGGAGTTAAGATTTTTCGGCGGGATGGCGAATGAAGAGATCGCAGCGGTGCTGAAGATCTCCGAGAATACGGTCACGAGGGATTGGAATATGGCGCGGGCCTGGATCTACAAAGAGTTAGCCGCCAGTACAAAGTGATGCAGCGCGATCGCTGGCAACAGGTAAGTGAAATCTTTGAAGCCGCTTTGGCGGTGGAGCCCGAGGTGCGTGGTGCATTTGTTGCAGAACGTTGTGGCACTGATGAAGTCCTGCGCCAGGAAGTGGAGTTATTGATTTCCTCTCATGAGAAGGCCGGTGCCGAAAAGTTCATCGATTCGCCGGCGGCGGAGCGAGCGGCACCGTTGATTGCACTCGACGAGGAGGAAAGTGAACGTCCGCAGCTGCAAAGCAACCAAAGAATCGGACATTACACGATCGATCAGCTGATTGGTTCTGGAGGAATGGGCGAGGTCTATCGAGCGACCGACACGCGACTCGATCGAACGGTCGCGCTGAAGATACTGCCGGCAGAAGTCGCCTCGGATCAGCGAAGAATGTTGCGCTTCAAGCAGGAAGCGCGCGCCGTTTCTGCCCTCAATCAGCCCAATATTCTTACGATTTACGAATTTGGTTCGGTGGATGACTTGCACTTCTTGGCCTCCGAGTACATCGACGGCGAGACGTTACGCCAGCGTATTCACACGGGCCAGATGAAGCTGCCCGAAATACTCGACGTAGTCATACAGGTGTGTGCCGCTCTGGACGCGGCCCATGAAGCTCGGATCGTCCATCGCGACATAAAACCGGAAAACATAATGATCCGTCGCAGGGATGGCGTAGTTAAGGTCCTGGATTTTGGTCTCGCCAAGTTAGCCGACAAATCGCCTCCTGCATCGGCAACAGACGCCGAAGCGGATACAGCAGTTTTGAGGACGGCGCCGGGCAGCATCATGGGCACCTTCAATTACATGTCTCCGGAACAGGCGCAAGGCAAACGTGTAGATCAGCGAAGCGACATTTGGAGCATCGGTGTAGTGATCTATGAGTTGGTATCTGGCCGAGCACCCTTTACTGGTCCAACGCGCAGTCACACGGTCGTCTCCATTCTGGAAAACGAGCCTGTGACCCTGCATCAGTCTGCGAAGATCGGGGTGCCACCTGAACTGGAGCGGATTGTCTCCAAAGCACTGGCGAAAAACCCTGACGAGCGTTATCAGAGCGCAAAGGACCTACTGATCGATCTGCGGAACTTGCGAAAACATCTGGAGCTGGAGTCAGAAAGGCGCCGCTCCGATCCAACCGTTGCGCGAGTTACAGATCAAGTGACTTCGACTGTGTATACCGAGGCAACACCGAAAATCCAGACGGGAGCTGCACCGACCCATCGCCGGAAGGTAATCCCCGCGATGATGGTGTTGGCTTTACTTGTTGTTGGAGGAGTGGTTGCCGCATCGTTGTGGCGCTGGTCCAATTCCACGTCAGCTCCCCCTTCCCCAGTCGTAGTGGAGCGCCGGCTCAACTATTGGATTGAGGTCCAAAAGTATCGAGAAGGCAAACCATTTGAAGCTCCCTTCACGCTGGCGCGAGAGATCAATTTCGAGAGAGACTATCGCATTCGACTGAACGTAAGAGCTCCAAATGCCGGATATCTTTATGTGCTAAATGATGGTCCAGAGGAAGGAGAGCCGTTATCCGTGCTTTTTCCCTCACCAACGACGAATGGCGGCTCAGCATTTCTGACCGAGAACAAAGTCTCATCAATCCCTGAGACCAGTTGGTTCAGGTTCGATAACGAGCGCGGTGCCGAGAGGGTTTGGCTCGTATGGTCCCCCGAAACGATTCCCGCGCTTGAGGCTGTTCGCCGATTTGCAAATACGAACGATCAAGGCGTCATTAACGACGCAGACCTGAATCGTGAAGCGCTGAGTTTCATCCAGCGGAATGCTGACCCGAAACCCGCCGTCGAAAGAAACCCGGAAGGAAAAGAAACACTTGTCCGGTCAAATAGGAATATTGTTGTTCATCTGATCACTCTCGAACATAACTGACGTTAAAGAAATCCTACACACGGCAGTGTGTAGGATTTCTTTCTCACTGAAGTGTGTAGGATTCCTTTCTCACTGAAGTGTGTAGGATTTCTTTCTCACTGAAGTGTGTAGGATTTGATTGAGCATGGACCCGGGTGAGGGGTGTGGTCCACATTGAAAGTGGTCCGAGTAAGAAGATCCAAAGGGGAAGATGATCCTACA
>Ga0209751_10004382_pt1 | contig 13539 bp, 12 predicted proteins | sample RifCSP13_1_FD_184019 | JGI IMG/M metagenome (GOLD analysis project Ga0209751, IMG submission 184019) | Soil microbial communities from Rifle, Colorado - Rifle CSP2_sed 13_1 (SPAdes) (version 2) | ecosystem: Environmental > Terrestrial > Deep subsurface > Rock core/Sediment | place: Rifle... | reverse complement strand
AAATTTGAGTTTCATTTCCCTGTTGGGCTGTACCCGGAGATGATTGAGCGTTTGCGCGGCACGCCTGCGCGCCTGGAAGACCGCCTACGCACTATTCCAAATGCTCAGTTGACGTCACGGGACGGTGAACGCTGGTCGATCCAGGAGAATGCCGGGCACTTGCTCGATCTCGAGTCACTGGTGAAGGGACGGTTGGACGAATACCTGGCCGGCGCCGTTACCCTTCATGCCGCAGACATGTCTAACCGGAAAACCCATAACGCGCATCACAATGACGTTCCGCTCGAGAAAATCCTGGCCGCCTTCAGAGCAGAGCGAACACAATTAGTTGAGCGTCTCGATGCACTGGAGCCGGAAGTTTTCGCTCGTACCGCGCTCCATCCACGGCTGAACGTGCCGATGCGACTTGTCGACATGATCTATTTCCAGGCCGAGCACGACGATTACCACCTGGCCCGGATCAGCGAACTAATCAGAAACTTTCTCAAATGAATTATCGAAAAACCTTTTCAACCATTCTTCTCAACCTGTCAATGACGACGAGCCTGGCTGCTCAACAACCGTCTCTGGAGTCACAAGTAGATCGCGGTCTCGGTTCGCTCATAGAAACTTACAAACGCCTGCACGCGCAGCCCGAACTATCCCATCGCGAGGAGAAGACGGCTGCCTTCTTTGCCGGTGAGCTACGCGCGCTGGGCTATTCCGTCACCGAACGGGTCGGCAAATTCGAACGGCCGGAGTGGGCGGGCTACGGCGTTGTCGGCGTTATGAAGAATGGCCCTGGTCCAACTGTATTGCTGCGAACGGAACTAGATGCTTTGCCTGTTGACGAGAAGACCGGCCTGCCTTATGCAAGTAAAGTCAAAAGCAAGAACGATGCGGGGCAGGACGTGAGTGTTATGCATGCTTGCGGCCATGATCTACACATCACCAGCCTTCTCGGAACGGCCAAACAGCTAGCCAATCTGAAGTCTCAGTGGAGTGGAACTTTGGTCATCATCGGACAACCGGCAGAAGAAACGATTGATGGCGCGCGCGCAATGCTGCGTGATGGTCTGTACACACGGTTTCCCAAACCCGACTTTATCATAGCGCTGCATGACCAGCCTGATTTCGCGGCTGGCACCGTGGGGTACATTCCTGGCTACGCGCTGGCAAGTTCAACCTCTGTCGACATAAAGATTCGGGGCATTGGAGGTCATGGATCCAAGCCTGAGGGCGCCAAAGATCCCATTGTGGTTGCCGCCCAGGTTATTGTAGCGCTACAAACTATCGTAAGCCGCGAAAATTCGCCCTTGGACCCGGCTGTCGTCACCGTCGGCTCAATTCACGGTGGCACGCGCCCCAACATCATTCCTGACGAAGTGAATCTCCAGTTGACAGTGCGTGCTTACAAAGAAGAGGTGAGGCGAAACGTACTTGCTTCAATAGAACGAATCACCAAAGGCATTGCGCTTGCCGGTGGAATTCCGGATGACCGGGCGCCAATAGTTACGGTCAGCGGGACTGAAGTTACAACCGCAACCTACAACGATCCGGCTTTGACTGAACGGCTCAAAGAAGTCTTTGAGAAAGCCCTGGGTCAGGAGAGCGTGATCAGGGCGGCTCCCATCATGGCCAGTGAAGACTTCGGTTATCTCAGTCTAGACCACCAAATACCGGCAACCATGTTCTGGCTTGGCGCGAGTGATCCAGCAAAACTCAAACAGGCAAAGGAAACTGGGGTAGCACTCCCTTCGCTTCATTCTGCACTGTTTGCACCATTGCCGGAGCCGGCCCTGCGCACGGGAGTTAGGGCCATGACGGCGGCAGTGCTGGACCTGTTGAAGAAGCGGTAAACACCTGTGTCGAGAAAGCTGCTGCTTGCATAAATTTGAGTGCCTTGAGGAAAACCAACGATCCAAAGACCTTTATGCTTCATATCCACAATGGTGAATCATCGGCGGAAACACTAAAGCGCTCCCGACTGCTAGGCAAGCACTTTGCTTTTCGAGATGCTCTGATCGCTGGACCCACGCCGGCGGGCGTTGAGGGAGCAGATTGGCTTGAACTCAGAGCCAGACACCTTTCAGATTCTTATGGCGTTGACCAGGCTAAATGCGCGCGTGATCTGCTACAACAGGAAGAACTACTGGCCAGCTGCTCTCAGCATGACGAAGTAGTCCTGTGGTTTGAGTATGATCTCTTTTGCCAGACTAACCTGCTCTATCTGCTGAACCGGCTTTCGCAAATTCAGCTCGGCAACACAACTCTTAGCTTGATCTGCATTGGTGAGTTTCCCGGGATAATGGCGTTCCGGGGTTTGGGCCAACTGACTACTGAGCAGCTTGCCGGGCTGTTCCCGGTCAGGAAGCAGGTAACCCTTCAGCAACTCAATCTGGCGGCAAGCGCATGGGCTGCCTACCGCGCCGACGACCCAACAACAATAGTGACCCTTCTCGAAAGCGACACGTCCGCACTACCGTTTGTTGCACCGGCGCTTCGAAGTCACCTGACACGATTTCCTTCTGTGGCTAACGGCCTCGGCTGTATTGAGCAACGTGGTCTTGAACTGATCACTGGCGGTTTGCGCAAGTTTGCAGACTTATTCCCAGCGTTTGGAGACGCAGAACCGCAGTTTGGACTCGGAGATTTTCAGTTCTGGCTGGCGCTTCGTAATCTGGCAGATGCAAAGAGGCCCCTGCTAACAATGACACACGCAGCAACGGCGGGTCAGCCATTGAATTCCGAAGCGCTGCGGCAGACCCACATTGAGCTGACGCCCGCTGGTAAGGCTGTTATGAACGGCAAAGACGATTTCATTCGCATGAACGAAATAGATTACTGGTTCGGTGGTGTGCATTTAATAGGCGAAGGAAAAATCTGGCGATGGAATCAGACGGCGCAGCGGTTGGTCCACGAGTAGTCACTATGTTCAGTTTGCCGTCAATTGTGCAAAACCTCGACGAGCAGATCATGAATGATCCCTCGTTTGGCCCAGAACATTTCGCGCAATTAGTCACATTGCAGCGTGAACTTGGTCTCTTGCATGGTGACCGGCCCACCTGCCCTTTCCTGCGGCCGCAACTTCTCGGGCGCAAACAGTACGAATCTATCAGAACTGCTGCCGAAACTCTCGCACGAGTGTTTGAGAAGTTGGTGGCGCGGGCCCTCGAGAACGAGACTCTCATCGATGAGCTCGGGCTGACTGAGGCCGAACGGAATCTTGCGAGGGTTGATCCTGGCTATTCCCGGGTGTGCGTGAGCAGCCGGCTTGATGCCTATGTCACCGATTCCGGTTTTCAGTTTCTCGAATACAACGCGGAGAGCCCTGCCGGGGTCGGTGATCAGATGCAGCTCGAGAAAATCCTTCTCGCCTTGAGCCACACAAAACAATTTTTGCGTGAACACGAACATTGGTTACCTCAGCCTCATCGACAGTTGTTACGGGCGCTGCTAGGCGCCTACCGAGAGACGGGAGGCCAGGAGCATCGACCACAAATCGCCATTGTTGATTGGGAAAACGTGGCAACCCGCAGTGAGTTTCGTGTGTTGCAGCAATTCTTTGAATTGGAGGGTCATCCGACAATTATTGTTGACCCACACGATTTGCAGTATGACGGAAAGAGATTAACGGCGGGTGATTTTAGGATCGACATCCTCTACAAGCGCGTGGTCATTCACGAGTTTCTCGCCCTGTTTGGGGAGGATCATCCGATGGTGCGAGCGTATCGTGAGGGACGCGTATGCATGGCCAACTCGTTTCGCGCGAAAATGGTGCACAAGAAGGCAAGCTTTGCTATTTTAAGCGACCCAAAATACCAATCTATGTTTTCGCCGGAGGAGCTTGAAATAGTTGGCCGGCACATTCCCTGGACGCGAAGCGTGCGGCGTGGCAGAACTACTTTCTCGGGAGTTGAGTGTGATCTCATTGAATTGCTGCGAAGGGAGCGAGAGCGGTTTGTGCTCAAGCCAAACGATGACTATGGAGGTCATGGGGTCTTCATTGGTTGGGAAATGGATGCCGCCGATTGGGAGGGCGCAATAAAAATCTCGTTGGAACGACCGCACGTCGCTCAGGAGCGGGTGCCAATCAAGAAGCTTTCCATTCCAATGTTCACGGACCGTTTGACGCTGGAGGAGATGTTTATTGATTTCAATCCGTTTCTTTTTGACAACCAGGTTGAAGGCGCGCTGGTGCGTCTCTCTCCGTCATCACTGCTAAATGTAACCTCTGGTGGCGGCCAAACCGCGCTGGTGGTGCTGGAAAACATGTAACGCGATCGGCCATGAGTCAAAACTGGTGGCAAAACTTTTTCCACGGCGTTGCGCTTGATTTCTGGCGAGCGGCGGTCCCTGAAGAACACACTCGCGCCGAAGCGGGCTTCATTAAGAAGCATTTGCAGGTTGTCCCAGGTGGCAAAATCCTGGACGTGCCGTGCGGCAATGGACGCCTATCATTGGCACTGGCAGCCCGTGGCTTTCAGCTGACCGGAGTGGATATCGCAACGGAATTCATAGAGGAAGCCAGGGCGAAGTCTGCTGAACGTGGGCTTCCAATCGAATGGCACAATCGCGAAATGCGGGACCTGCCATGGACAGACGAGTTTGAGGGTGCCTTCTGTTTCGGCAACAGCTTTGGCTATCTTGATGACGAGGGGAATGCGGACTTTCTTGGTGCGGTTTGTCGTGCTCTGAAATCGCGGGCCCGCTTCATTATCGACTACGGCGCCGTGGCTGAGGCACTGCTGCCTATTCTGGAGGAAGAACGCAGCTTTGAGATCGGTGGGATCGCACTCAGCGCGAAGAGCCAATACGATTACGAGCAGGCACGGTTGATCACTGATTACACTTTTTCTCGGGATGGGCTGGCCGACACTCGCCCATCTTCACAGCGCGTTTACTCATACCGCGAGTTGGCTATCCTTCTAGCTGAAACAGGCTTCACCCCGGAAGCTGCCTACGGTTCTGAGCTGGAAGAACCTTTCAAACTTCGGGCCCAGCGGCTCCTGCTCGTTAGCCGGAAAACAGCCTGATTACGGGCTCTGCCCCCCTTTCTCAGTGCTCTAGCTTAGCTGCTAGGCAACCCAGTGGCGGGCAACGCTCTTCAAAAAGGGCACGAGTCCCCGACTCCCAGGCTCCTTCCCAATCCAACCTCGGAGGTTCCAATGAGTTCCAAGCTCTCACTAACACTCCTCTTCTCGTTCCTTCTCGTCTTCGGACAAGTTTCTTACGGCAAGACCAATACTGAGCAGCTCTCACGCACCGCCGTTTCAGCTAACCCGGCTGAGTCGGCGCCGGCAATCGCTCAGTTACGAGCCATGGGACCGGCTGGGCTCGAGGTATTATTTCAAGCCTATAGCCAGGAGATAGAGCGTCAGGTGCGCAATCCCCTTTTGGGCTCAACGCCCGAATGGCAACGCTTGAGCGCAGCCCTCGATGCCGTCAGTCAACAGAAAGACAGCTATCTCTCTCAACTCTACTGGTACACCGACTTTGGCGGCGCAAAGAGTGCGGCACAATCGTCCGGCAAGCCAATCATTTCACTACGGCTGCTCGGAAAACTGGATGAAGAATTCAGTTGCGCCAACAGCCGCTTCTTCCGCACGGTGCTCTATTCAAACGCGGAAGTGTCAAAGGTGCTTCGAGAGCGATTTATTCTTCACTGGGAATCGGTGCGGCCTGCACCACACGTGGTGATCGACTTCGGAGACGGACGCAAATTGGAGCGGACGTTAACAGGAAACAGTATCCACTACATCCTCGATCAAGACGGCCAGATGCTGGAAGCTTTGCCGGGTCTTTATGGACCACAAGCGTTCTTACGGTCGCTGGAACAAATCGAAAAGGTCTTTGCGGAAACAATGAAAATGGACCGCTCAGACCGCATGTTAAGACTTTCTGCTTATCATCGTTCTCGTCTTGGCGCAATCAATGCAGCCTGGCTTGATGACATTCAAACTACTGGCGGGACGGTTCCCAAAGGATTTACAGTGGTGCGCGATGATAATGGGAGTCCCGCGGCCATCCAAATTGCTTCTCTCGCGGTCACCAAGATGGTTACTGAAGCCAGCATTCTGAAATCCATGATCGCCTCTGGAGAAGCGCTTGCCGGCGTGACAGATCAGGATGCCTGGACCAGGATTGCGATGCTACATCTAAGCGATGCCGAGCTCGATGCACGAAGCATTGGCCTCATTCGGCGGCAAACTCGCAGGCTGGTGCCGGAGGAAGGTTCAGAAAAAGCCGCAGAAGAAATTCTCGCCAGCCTGTTGAAAAAGCTGCAGATGAATATTGCTCTCGATACAGTGCGCAATGAGTACCTCATGCACACCAAGCTTTATACGTGGCTATTTGGGGATCGCAACCGCGACGTTGCCGCTCTCAATAAGAAGGTCTATTCAGAACTATTCTTAACGCCTGCCGCAGATCCATGGCTCGGACTGTTCTCAATCGACACTTACATGGCACTTGAGAATGGCGGCATCGTCAGGTGAGCACACGCCCCTCGAGTCTTTTGAGTAGCATCAGTTTTCTCAACATAACCTCTCCGCGCTGGGGGCCTCGGAGCGGGAAATTTTAAGGAAAACCGAACTTACCCAGAGTCACAGCGCGGTCAAGGCCGCAACCAACAAACCTCGAGCGTGGCTAGAATTACAATCTTAGGGGTTAACTGTGTCCCGCGCTCTCAGTTTGCTTGTCCATGTTGGCGATGATTGCATCGGCAAATTCTGCAGTTTTCGCTGTCCCGCCAACATCGCGAGTACGAACTCTTCCGTCACGAAAAGTCTGCAGCATGGCATTCTCGATCCGGTTGGCCACCTCACGTTCACCCAGGTAGCGCAGCATGAGGATGCCCGATTGCAACAGGGCCGTGGGATTAGCAATACCCTGACCGGCTATGTCCGGCGCCGAGCCATGCACGGCTTCAAACACAGCGCCAAGCTCTCCAATATTCGCTCCCGGAACCAACCCCAGGCCACCGACTAGTCCAGCGCAAAGGTCCGAAACAATGTCACCGTAAAGGTTCTCCAACAACATCATGTCAAATTGCTCCGGCCTCATGACAAGCTGCATACAGGCATTGTCGATAATCTTGTCATCCGCCTCGATCTCGGGATAGTGTTTTGCCACACTGCGGAAGCAATCCAGAAATAGGCCATCAGACAATTTCATGATGTTGGCCTTATGCACGGCCGTGATCTTCTTGCGTCCTTCACGGCGCGCATACTGAAAAGCGAATCGCGCAATACGCGTCGAAGCCTTTTCTGTAATGATCTTCAAACTTTCAACAACCCCGGGAACCACGACGTGCTCTATGCCCGAATAGAGACTCTCGGTATTCTCTCGTATCACCACTAAATCGAGCTCCGGATACCGGCAAGGCACGTTTGGCAGAGCGCGCACTGGGCGCAGATTTGCGTAAAGGTCTAGAGCTTTCCGTAAGCCTACATTGACTGAAGTAAAACCCTTCCCGATAGGCGTTGTGATGGGTCCTTTTAACGCAACTCTGTTGCGCTTTATTGAATCGAGTAACTCAGTAGGCAGAGTATTGCCGAACTTTTCCAGCGCCTGGGCACCGGCGAAGTGCGTCTCCCAGGCAACGGAGGCACCTCCTGCTTCAATAATGCGGACCACGTTTGAGGCCACTTCTGGGCCGATGCCGTCGCCGGGAATCAATGTGATAGTATGTTGCATGCGTTGTCAGTTGTTAGAAGCAATATTTTGTAGTTAAACGGTAGAACTGATTCTCACGGCCCAGACTTTAACCCGAAATATCTCCCTCGCATAGGATAAAGCTACTACCACTAACTGACAAATAAGTACTAAAGGCGTCTGGCTGTTAGTCGCGAGTACACTCCAAACATGCCCAAAGCAGATACGGCAGACATCGTTATCGTCGGAGGTGGGGTTATTGGTCTATCAATTGCCCGTGCGCTCGGTACGCGTGCGAGTCGGGATATTCTGCTACTCGAGCGCTCCAGTTTGGGCGCCGAAGCTTCATTCGCAGCAGCCGGTATGCTGGCGCCGCAGGCGGAAGCTGATAACTCTGATCCTTTCTTTACGCTGGCCTGCCGCAGCCGGGATATGTACAAGGACTTTTGCTCAGCTTTGCTGGAGGAAACTGGAATTGATGTCGAACTGGACACAACCGGCACTCTCTATCTTGCTCTCAACGAAAAAGATGTAAAAGAGAACGAAGAGCGCTACCGGTGGCAAACGCGGGCCGGTCTGCCTGTAGACAAGCTGACCGCCGCGGCAGCGCGCCAGCTGGAGCCTTGCATCTCTGAAGATGTCCATATGGCGCTGCGCTTTCCGCAGGATGGCCAGGTCGAGAATCGCCGTCTGGTTAGTGCCTTGACAGCCTCAGCACAAAAACATGGCGTCAGAATTGAAACAAGCGTTACAGTCCAATCCATTCGATGCACAGGAGATCGAGTTGCAGGGGTTGAAACTTCACGTGGCTTTGTGGATACGCGTAATATTATCGTGGCCGCGGGCGCCTGGACGTCGTTCCTAAGCACAGACAAAGCATTGCCCCAGATCCGCATCGAACCAATTCGCGGGCAAATGATCTGTTTTGACTGCAAGCCCCCAATTGCGCAGCATGTCATTTACACCAGACGTGGTTACCTGGTGCCGCGAAGAGATGGCCGGTTGCTTGCCGGCTCAACGTCCGAAGCAAGCGGTTTTGACAAACGAGTTACAGCGGCGGGCATGCATTCAATTCTATCCGCAGCGCTCGAAATATCATCGCGGACTGCGCAGCTTTCATTCACTGACAGCTGGGCTGGTCTGCGGCCACGTGCGCCTGACGGTTTGCCAGTGCTGGGGCCTTGTGCTGAAATTAGGGGCCTGTTCTACGCTACCGGACATTATCGTAACGGCATCTTGCTGGCCCCCATCACGGGCGAATTGATTGCCCAGGCGATAACGGAATCGTCGGTTTCAACGTTGATGGAACCATTCAGCCCCAACCGGTTTGCAGCTGTGGGTGTAAATTGATGAGGGAGTTAAGTACACATTGTAGGGGCGCCACTCTGTGGGCGCTCCCCCTCCAGAATATTGCTCTGGGGCGACCACGGAGTGGCGCCCCTACAAGGCTTACCGGTATTACCTTCCTGATGGCTTGTCTTCTGTTCGGGTCGGTTTCGGCATCTTCGCAATCCGCGGATATTGGCGGTCCGGTTGAGAAGACCGAAATCCGAACCCCGCAGTCACTTTACGAGGAAGCGAACACTTACGCCAGCAAGAAGTTCCAGGAATTCTACAAGCAAGAACTGCCTTACGATGCGAAACTCGAGGGCAGAATCAGGCAGGAACAGATTGAGCTCGCCGCTCGTTATGCAACGGTGCTCGAGGCTCGCACGCTGACTGGGCAGGATTTCTACTATGCCGGTCTGCTGGAGCACATCTCCGGAAACTCGGACAAGGCCGTTGATTTCATGTCCCGCTTTCTCAGGACGAATCCGAAAGGCCTTCCAGCCCAGACGGCTCGAACAGTCTTTGTTGTTCACGCTATAAAAAAGAACCGAGCAGCAGACGCGGAGCGGATGGTCGAGGCCTACAAGCAGCATGAACCACAGAACTATGAGGAGTTGTTTGGTATGGAACGACTCCTATGCGAGGCCTTCAAGAAAAGCAAAGAGTATGAACGAATGGCCCTGCATGCCGAGGGGATGTTGCGCACCGCCAAGCTGGTCAGCGAGTCGAAAAATATCGCGAACGGGAAGCGCGATGAGATGTTTGTGACTGCTGCTTCGCTTGTTGCCGAAGCTTACCAGCAAGCGGGCCGCAAACTCGATGCCGTGCGGGCGATTGAAGAGTTACGCAAACTAGCCATCAACCTGCCATCGGGAAATCTCTACAAGCTGGCAAGTAGACGGCTCACGCTTCTGGATCCTACTGGCGAGCTGCGCAAGTCGTTTCCCGAACCGGTCGGCGAATCATCCCCACCGGAGATCGTCGCTACGCAATGGATCGAGCAGAAACCTGTAAAACTCCTGGACCTTCATGGCCAGGTAGTATTGCTGGATTTCTGGGCACCCTGGTGTGGTCCATGCCGCTTCACGCTGCCGCGGCTTCAGCGCTGGCACGAGGCGTACAAGAGTCAGGGATTGGTGATACTCGGTTTGACCAGCTATTCTGGAGAGGCCGAGGGAAGGAGGGTCACAAAAGAGGAGGAACTCGCCTATCTGCGAGATTTCAAGAAAAGGAACCGTCTCCCTTACGGTTTTGTTGTCGCAGATTCATCGATAAACGATCTTAATTATGGCGTCTTCTCCATTCCGATGTCATTCTTGATTGATCGTCGTGGCGTTGTTCGTTTCATCTCCGTGGGTGCCAGCGAGGAGGAAATTTCGAATCTGGGAAAGATGATTAAGAAGTTGCTTGATGAACCGGTAGGGACGAGCGACCGTGAGCGACGGGCAGGCGGAGTTCAGTGACGTTGGCGTTCTTTCATTTCGTGAGCTTTTGTGTGTTTTCGTGGATCGTCTCTTATGCAGGAGAAAAACAGGTCCACGAAATCACGCTAAAGTACACGAAAAATGGTTCACATTATGAAGGCAGCGGTGAATTTTTAGATGCAGAGTTCGAACATTAGTATAGGGATTGCGTTCCTGGCAGGTATTCTCTCGTTTCTATCTCCTTGTGTGCTGCCTTTGGTGCCTGGCTACGTTTCATTGATGTCAGGTGTGAGTATTGATCGATTGAAGGAGAGTGGCTCCTCTGCGGCTCGCAAGGCAGTGGTCCTCAATTCGCTGGCCTTCAATGTCGGACTCTCGATCATCTTTCTTGCCCTCGGAACAACCGCGGGCCTGGTCGGAGCGGCGATCACAAGCAGTGCCGTAGTGCGTATTGTCGGTGGCCTCATAATCATTGCCTTTGGTCTGCAACTGATTGGATGGCTGAAAATCTCCGCGCTATACAAGGACACTCGATTCTTTTCGAACAAGAGCCCCCGCGGAGTCCTCGGCTCACTGACGCTCGGGATCGCCTTTGCCGCTGGCTGGACTCCATGCATTGGACCGATTTTGGGCGGCATCATCGGATTGGCAGCTACGAGTGGTGGCTGGCGCAGTGGCCTGGTTCTATCAGCGTTCTATTCAGTCGGGCTGGCAGTGCCGTTCCTTTTGACGGGCCTGGGGATCAATCAGTTCCTGGCGTTCTATGCAAAGTTTCGCCAGCACCTTCACAAGGTAGAGGTCGTTTCTGGCGTGATCCTGATTCTGGTGGGATTTCTGGTGATGAGCGGACAGTCAACGTTACTAGCGAGTTCCTGGGTTGCGAAGTGGTTCCCCAATGCTGAAGGTTGGATAAAAGTTGCACCGAGCGCCACCATGAGTCCCGCGGCGGGCACGGCTGAAAACAAGGGCAGTTATGAGCCGGCGCCCGACGTGCAGTTTGAAACTCTTGACGGCAAACCGTTTCGCTTGAGCGAGGCGCGCGGTCAGGTCGTTTTGCTTAATTTTTGGGCCACCTGGTGCATTCCCTGCCGCGAAGAGATCCCGATCTTAAATGCCATGCAGCACGACCTGGAGGCCAAGGGGTTGAAGGTGGTTGGAGCTTCACTGACTGACACGGCAGCAGGCATAAACGACTATCAGAAGGAAGTGCGCAGATTTGAGTACGAAGTTGTAGTTGGCAGCAGCGACGCGGAAGCAAGATTTGGTGGCACACCTTTGCCAACGACCTATCTCATAGATCGGCAGGGGAGAATTCGGCAGAAGATCATTGGCGCGCGTGATAGGGCAGGATGGGAAGCAGTTGTAAAGCCTTTGCTGGAAGAAGCGCCCGAAACCGCAAAGATTCAATAACCGCCACGGAGAAAGTACTTGTGATTAGATCAGTTGTAATCTTCTTTCTTGTCCTGGTAATGGCGCCTGCGTTCGTAACGGCGCAAGACAGCCATGAATACTCTCCACTTGAGGAGAAGACCATCAATTACAAGAACTGGAGTTTGACTGAACTAAAGGATGACAAAACGTTGGATCTGCGTTCCATCGTTCAGGGAAAAAAACTTGTCATGGTAGTTTACTTCGCACCATGGTGTCACAACTGGCGCAATGAAGCTCCTGTTGCCGCCCGGCTGTACGAGAAATATAAGGCGCAAGGGTTTGAGGTGATTGGCGTGAGTGAGTACGCCACGCGTGACGATGTGCGGAATTTCTTTGGTGTCGCAGGATCGCCCTACCCCATAGTTACTGAATCCGAGTCACGTGAGGATCGTGACAAAACCGCCCATTTTGGCTACCGGCAAAGCACGGGCGACACCCGCAAGTGGGGTTCGCCGTGGAACATTTTTCTCGAACCGGCCAAGCTGACAAAAGACGGCGACGTAGTGGCGGAACAGGCGTGGGTGGTAAATGGTGAGTTGATTGAGGATGAGGTTGACAAGTTTATCTCCGAGCGCTTGAAGACGATGAGCGCTGCCGCAATTGAACCCTGCAAAAACTAAATGAATGAAACTTCGCCTGCTTTATCACGGTCATTGCTTTGATGGCGTCGCCTCGGCTGCCACCTTCTCACGCTTCTATAAAGAGCAGATCCATCCAGAAGCCGATATTGCATATACTGGCTTGCTCCATCGCCCGGGTACGCTCTTTGATCTCGACATGTTTGATGGCGACGAAAATGCGATTGTCGACTTCAAATACGCGGCGTCGGAGCGACTCACCTGGTGGTTCGATCATCATGAATCGGCGTTCCTCACCCTCGAAGATGAAGCCCACTTCCGCGCCGACCAGTCGGGCCGCAAGTTTCTCGATCCAACCAGGAAATCGTGCACTGAATACATCGCCGATACTGCACGCGTGAAATTTGGCTTTAATGACACGCCACTAAAATCTTTGGTGCATTGGGCGCATATCATCGATGGGGCGCTTTACGAGTCTCCGGCGCAGTGCGTGGAACTGAAAGAACCGGCGCTGCAGTTGATGCAGGTGATCGAAGCCGATCCTGACGACTCTTTCATCGAGCGCTTGATCAGGGAATTAATGAAGAAACCGCTTGAGGACGTCGCTCAAAGCATAGAGGTGCAACGCCGGTTTCAGCCAATTCTCCAGCAGCACCTGGAAACGCTGGTGACTATCAAAGAAAAAGCTTCGTATGCCAATGGCGTAGTGCAGTTTGATCTGGTGGACAATGGCTACGAGGGATTCAATAAGTTCATCCCCTACTATCTTTATCCTGAGACGACATATTCAGTCGCCCTCACGCTCGCGCCACAACGTCTAAAGATTTCAGTGGGTTCAAATCCCTGGGCGCCGCAACCACGCACTCACAATATCGCCAAGATTTGCGAACGCTACGGTGGTGGGGGGCACGCTGTAGTTGGGGCAGTCTCGTTCAAGCCTGATGAGGTGGAAAAGGGACGCACCGCGATGAGGGAGATCGTGGCCGAACTCTCACATGCTCCTCGCTCGGTCGACTAAAAGCAGATCCACTAAATCACGTCGAGTAGAGAGGAGGCGCGTAGTTGAGTAGGTCAGTGGCTTCCGATGTATCAGCTCTTTCGAGCGGCGTGGCAAATGGCCACCAGACCATACAGCACGTTTC
>Ga0209751_10004378_pt1 | contig 13542 bp, 13 predicted proteins | sample RifCSP13_1_FD_184019 | JGI IMG/M metagenome (GOLD analysis project Ga0209751, IMG submission 184019) | Soil microbial communities from Rifle, Colorado - Rifle CSP2_sed 13_1 (SPAdes) (version 2) | ecosystem: Environmental > Terrestrial > Deep subsurface > Rock core/Sediment | place: Rifle... | reverse complement strand
ATCGAAACGGGGGGTCTCATGAGTTCACGGCGGGCTTGCCTCCCGCCCCCCCAGCCCGGCGTCGACGGGGATGATCGCCCCGTTGATGTACGAGGCCTCGTCCGAGCACAGGTAGAGGATGGCATCAGCAAGCTCGCTGGTGCTACCGAACCGGCCGCCGGGTATGTAGCTCTGGAGCGCCGCCTGACGATCGGGGTCGGGGATCCCGGCGAGGAGCATCTCGGTGGCGATCAGCCCGGGGGCCACCGCGTTCACCCTCACTCCGGACCCGGCCAGGTCCAGCGCCATGGCGCGGGTGAGGCTTTCGATGGCTCCCTTGGTCAGGCAGTAGGCGGTGCGATTCGGCACCGCCAGCCGAGCGAGGATCGACGAGACATGGATGATCACTCCTCTATTACGCTCCGCCATCGACCTGGCCACCTTTTGGCTCAGGTGGAAGACGCCGCGGACGTTGACGTTCCATAATCTGTCCAGGTCGTCGATGGAGACATCGAAGAAGGGGCTGCGATTGGTGGCCGCGGCATTGTTGACGAGTATGTCGACCGGTCCCCTCCAGTCCGAGACCGCGTCGACCATCGCCTCGACGGCGCCAGGATCGCCGACGTCGGCCTGGAAAGGCCGAGCAAGGCCGCCCGCCCCTTCGATGGCCGCCTTTACCTCTTCGGCACCCGACCGGTCTTCCCGGTAGTTGATGGCAACCGCCGCTCCTTCGCCTGCAAATGCCCGGGCGGTGGCGGCACCGATGCCGCGAGACGCGCCGGTGACGAGGGCTAAGCGGTGTTCGAATCTTCTCGATTGACTCATCACTCGATGATGGCGATGACCGTGCCCACCGGGACCGTGCTCTGCTCATCCACCAGGATGGCGGTGATGGTGCCGGCTGCCGGAGAGGGCAGCTCGGTCTCGATCTTGTCGGTTTCGATGATGGCGATGATCTCGCCTTCGGCAACCGCGTCCCCGGTTCGTTTGTGCCACACCGAGATCGTGCCTTCCTCCATGGTGAGGCCCCACTTGGGAAGGATCACCTCATGCGCCATCTGCGATCACCTTGCGAACGGCCGCCGCCACGTCATCGCGGCCGGGGATCACGTACTTTTCGAGAACGAGCGAGAAGGGAATCGGCGCGTCGAGGGCGGCCACTCGCTGCACCGGAGCCTTCAACGACCGGAAGCACTCCTCGGAGATCAAGGCGGAGAGCTCGGAGGCGAGTCCGCCTATCTTGGGGGCCTCATTGGCTACCACCGCTCGACGAGTCCGGGCGACCGAGGAAACGATGGTCTCGGCGTCGTAGGGACGGATGGTGCGAAGGTCGATGACCTCGCAGTCGATCCCTTCGGCGGCGAGGGTTTCGGCGGCGGCGAGGGACTCTGTCAGCATTCGCATCGCGGCGACGATGGTGACATCGGTGCCCGGGCGACGCACGGCGGCCTGCCGGAGGGGGGTTCGGTAATAGCCCTCCGGCAATTCCCCTTTGCTCGAGTAGAGCGCCTTGTGTTCGAGGAACAGGACCGGATCGTCACTCTCGATAGAGGAGATCAGCAAGCCTTTGGCGTCGGCGGGGTTAGAGGGCCCCACGACCACCAAGCCAGGCACGTTGAGGAACCAGCCCTCTACGGACTGGGAATGATGGGGACCTCCGCCGAAACCACCACCGGTGGCCGTGCGGACGACGATCGAGGCCTTGAACTGGCCGTCGAACATGTAATGCATCTTGGCGGCGTTGTTGACGAGCTGGTCGAAGCACTCGCCGAGGAAGTCCGCGAACATGATCTCTGCGACTGGGCGCATTCCCACCATCGCCGCACCCACACAGGTTCCCACGATGGCGGCCTCCGAAAGCGGGGTATCGCGCACCCGTTCCTTTCCGTACTTCTTGAACAGGTTGCGGGTGACTCCGAAATCTCCCCCCATGGCGCCGATGTCCTCGCCGATGAGGAACATCTCGGGGTGTTCCGCCATGGCCAAGTCGAGGGCCTCGTTGAGGGCCGCGACCATGGTCTTGGTGCGGGGGGGGGAAAGGGTCGTGGCCGGTTGTGTGATGGTCATCGGGTCGTGATCTCCCAGCCCACGTAGACGTCGGTGGTGGCCTTGGCCGGATCGGGCGTGGGGCTGGCCAGCGCAAACTCGATCCATTCCTCGATCCTGGCCTTCTCGGCGCCTTCGATGGCGGTCAGCTCGCCTTCCTCGACCTCGCCGGTGTCGAGCAGGCGCGTGCGGGCGAGCCTGATCGGGTCGCGGTCTTCCTTCCAATGCCGCACCTCCTCGGCGGGTCGGAACTCGCCGGCGAAGATCCCCTGCCAGCGCCAGGTCTTGAACTCGAGGAAGAACGGGCCCTTGCCGGCCCGGATATGGGCGACGGCCTGCCCCACCGCCTCATAGGAGGCCTCGAAGTCGTTGCCGTCGACCTGTTCGTGGGCTATGCCGTAGCCGGCGACCATGTCGACGATGTCCCCGGAGGCGTGGGCCTCCGCCACCGGCGTGGAGATGGCGTAACCGTTGTTGACGCAGGCATAGAGAACCGGGAGCGACCAGATCTTGGCCATGTTGAGGCTCTCGTGGAACTCGCCGCGTCCGACGGTGCCATCGCCGATGATGCAGCAGGCGACCTTCGGTTCGTTGCGCATCTGATTGGCCAGCGCCACACCCAAGGCGGTGGCCATGTAAGAACCTTCGACGGCGTTGTTCCCGAAGTTCCCCACCTCCGGATCGGCCGAGTGGAGGCTTCCGCCCTTGCCGCTGCAGACTCCGGTCGCTCGGCCGAAAAGCTCGGCCATGATGGCCCGGCCGTTGCCCTTGTGTCGCTCCTGGGCCAGGGCGTTGACACCGTGGCAGCGATGGTCCGGGAAGAACGCGTCGGTCTTCTCGAGATGGGCGGCGAGGGCGGCTTGAATGGCCTCCTGCCCCAAGCCGGTGTGGAGCATGCCGGGGACGTTCCCCTTCTGGAATTCTCGTTCCAAGCCCTGCTCGAACGCCCGGACGGTCCACATGGAGCGGAAGAGCGAAAGCAGCGTATCGACGTGAACGGCCATGGGAATCGACCTTAGCCCGTGGATAACTTCGGCGCTCCACGGTGCCAGCTCATAGAGCGGCCGTAGAGGGGGGCCGGATTTGATAGCTTGCGGAGGCGGCATGCACTACCGAATGCTTGGTTTTCTGGAAGCCGAGACCGGAGACGGCCCGGTCGACCTCGGGCCGCCCAAGCAACGGACGCTGCTGGCCGTTCTGCTGACCCATCCCAATCAACTCGTCTCGACCGGTCGGCTCATCGAGCTGCTCTGGGGGGATGAGCCTCCTAGAACCGCCTCGCATTCGGTGCAGGTCTACGTGTCGGCGCTGCGGAAGTCGTTGGCGGACGGTGAGAAGGTCATCGAAACCAGGGCCCCGGGGTATTTGCTCAGGGTCGACCCGTCGGACATCGATGCCGGGCGGTTCACCCAACTCGTCGAAGAAGGTGGTGACCGGATTCGTTTGGCTCTCGACCTCTGGCAGGGAAGCCCGCTGGCCGACTTCACGTATGAGCAATGGGCCCAGCCCCACATCCGCAGGTTGGAGAGCCTTCACGCTCGCGCCGTAGAGATGCTGGCGGCCGCCGAGCTCGAAGACGGGCGACCGGCCGAGGTGCCGGCATTGGTCGGGGTGCTCATCGAGAAGGAGCCGTTGCGCGAGGAGCCGCGGCGGTTGCTCATGCTGGCGCTTTATCGAACCGGCCGGCAAGCGGAGGCACTGCGGGTCTATCGGGATTTCCGCAAGGTGCTGGGAGACGAGATGGGAGTCGATCCCTCCGCCGATCTGGCGCAATTGGAGGAGCAGATCCTGTTGCAGGACCCGCTGCTGGCACCGCGGAGTCGATCATCGGCCGTAGGTGAGGCTCGAAACCCTTACAAAGGGTTGGGGGCCTTCGACGAAATCGATGCCGGTGATTTTTTCGGCCGGGACAAACTGGTGGCCCAGATGGCCGGTGCCCTGGCGGCAGGAGACCGGTTGCTGGTGGTGGTGGGGCCTTCGGGGAGCGGGAAGTCCAGCGTGGTGAGGGCCGGGTTGGTCCCGGCGTTGCGAGAGGGCGCGGTACCGGGTTCGGATCGGTGGGTCCTGACCACCATGGTGCCCGGCCGGCACCCCTTCGAGCAGCTGGAGGCGGCGCTCCAACGGGTGTCGCGCTCAGAGGTACCGGCGGTTCTCGAGCAGCTCAACGAGAGCGAGACCGGGCTACTGCGAGTGGCATTGCGGATTCTCCCCGACGAGAAGTCGGAGCTGCTGCTGGTGGTCGATCAGTTCGAGGAGTTGTTCTCACTGGTTCCCGAGCGCACCCGCCGGCGTTTTCTCGACAACCTGGTGACCGCGGTCACCGATCCCCGCAGCCGCTTCCGGGTCGTGCTCACGCTGCGGGCGGACTTCTACGACCGCCCGTTGCTCTCCTCCCGGTTCGCACCTGTTTTCGCCTCCAGTGTTGTCAATGTGGTCCCGTTGACTCCCGCTGAGCTGGAAGCTGCGGTGGTCGAACCGGCCGAAGGTGTCGGAGTCCGGGTGGAACCGGCGTTACTAGCCCAATTGATAACCGACATGGGAGAAGAGGTAGCCGCTCTCCCTCTGCTTCAGTACACCCTCAACGAGCTGTTCAACGTGCGAGTCGGGCAGGCGTTGAGGCTGGACGGCTATACCCGGCTGGGAGGCCTGCACGGGGCCCTCACCGCTCGGGCCAACCAGCTTTTTGAGCGTTTCGACGCCGGTGCCCAGGAGGTCGCCAAACGTCTTCTGCTGCATCTCGTGGGCCTCGAACGAGGCAGCGATGCCACCCGCAGGCGGGTGACGCTCGACGAGCTGCGTGGCCTTGGCGAGATCGATGAGGTGCTGGGTAGTTTCATTTCCCACCGCTTGCTGACGGCTGATCGTGACCCGCTCAGCGGGAGAGCCACCATTCAGGTCACCCACGAGGCGCTGCTTGACGGCTGGGCGCGGCTTCGGGATTGGATCGAAGCCCATAGCATCGATCTGCAGCGACGATCGACACTGGCATCGGCGGCGGCGGAGTGGGAAGCCTATGGGCACGACTCGGACTACCTGCTGACAGGCGGTCGTTTGGCGCAGCTCGAGGCATGGACGACGGCAACAACATTGTCAATCGGCCCTATCGAGCGGGAGTTTCTCGAGGCCAGCCTCGAATTTCGCCAGGTTGTCGAAGGCGAAGACGAGGTACGCCGCCAGCGGGAGGCTGATATGGCTCGCCGGGCCAGACGGAGGCTGTGGGGGCTGGAGGCGGCGCTAGTGCTCCAAGGTGGCCCTCGAGCCGTCGGGGAGGGGAGGAAGAAAGGCGTCTTTGCGGCCACTGCCGCCTATGAGGTGCTGGCCGCCCTCCCCGACCCGTTACCCAAGATCGTCTGGATATCGGAGGGTCGTGGTGACAACGGGATCCTCGACATGGTCGGCGACGGGTTCGACCGAGCCGTCAGCGAGCTCGGCATCGATGCCAAGGAGTACCCCGCTGATATCTTCAAGGCCGCCGATGAGGTGCGTCGCCTCTCGGATGGCGGTGTCAGGTATGTGCTTGGCGCGAGCTTCATTATGGCCGCCGCCATCGGGGAATCAGCCACGGAGTTCCCCGAAACTCGGTACGTCGTGTGGGACGTCGAGCTCGGCGAGCTTCCCAACGTCGCCTACTGGAGCTTCGCCGATCAGGAGGGCTCCTTCCTGGTGGGAGCCGCCGCTGCCCTCAAGTCGGAGAGCGGGGTGGTCGGGTTCGTGGGGGGGGTCGACATCTCCGTGATCCACAGGTTCGAGGCCGGGTTCGAGGCCGGCGCCAGGGCCGTCAGCCCGGACATCGAGATCCTGGCCGAGTACCTGACCCCCTTCTGGGAGTTCAGCGGGTTCTCGAGCGAGACCCTGGCCCAGGTCAAGACCGAACCGATGTATCGGGCCGGGGCGGACGTCATTTACCACGCCGCCGGTCATTCGGGTCAAGGGGTGTTCCAGGCGGCGGTCGTCGAAAGTCAGCGACAGGGCCGGCACCTATGGGCCATCGGTGTCGACTCCGACGAGTACAAGTCGGTTCTCCGGGCGTCTCACGTTGACTTCGGTGGGCCCGACCCCCAGCGGTGGCAGCCGCACATCCTCACCTCGATGATCCATCGAATCGACGTCGGCGTCTACACGGCGCTCGAAGAGCTCTCCCAAGATCGGTTTACCCCCGGACCTCGCGTCTTGGGCATCATCGAGGGCGGCGTCGATTACTCGCAGAGCGGCGGCTTCATCGCCGACATCGTCCCGGTTCTTGACGATCTCAAAGCGCGGATCATCGCTGGCGAGATCGTCGTGCCGACCGTGCCAGAGGCTTGCCTGCCGGAACCCGGCTTCTGCACCAGGTACCAGATCGATGGATGACTCAGGAATCGATCCTTCATACTGGTGCCGATGACGCAACCCTCGGCGCTGTTGGTGCTGGGCGCCACCGACCCCTTCCACCAGCGGCTGGCAGAAGCCGCGACCACAGGACTAGAGCGGCGGTTCACCGTGACCTGCCTCGATCTGGTGGCGCAAGGGTTTGTTATGGCGATGTCGGCGGAGGAACGACGGGCTTACCACGGCAACCACCCGATCTTGGACCCCCAGGTGGCCTCGCATGCGCGTCTGGTCGCTGCAGCTGCCGCCCTGGTGTTCGTTTTTCCGACCCGGCTCTGGACTCCGCCTCCGTTGGTGAAGGGCTGGTTGGAGCGGGTGTTGGCGCCCGGAGTGGCGTTCGTGTTCGATTCCCAGCATCGGGTCCGGCCCAACCTTCGAACGGTCAGGTCGATCGGCGGCATCACCACCTGCACGCAGACCGCCGCCGAGGTGAGAGCGGGTGGAGATGGTTCGAGAACCACCGTATTGCGGACCCTGCGCCTCAACGTGCCGGGGCGGGTTCGAACGGCTTGGTACGCCTTGTACGAATACGAGGCGGCGGCGCCGGGAGCCAAGGAGGAGTTCGTTGCGCAGGTGGCGCGGGGGATGGGCCGTCTATGAGGGTGTTGGTGATGTCCTGCCACCCGTGTGATGAGTCGTTCACCACCTACGTGGCGGCCCGGGTCGTTGCCGTTCTGAGTAGCCGCCATCAGGTCCGCCATCACGACCTTTACACCGCTGACGGCATCGGGCTTCTCGAGGAGACGGAAGCGGTGGTTTGGGTGTACCCGACCTGGTGGTCTGGCCCGCCCGCCCGCATGCTCGAGTTCATCCACGCCCATTTCGGCGCCAAGCACCCCCACCTCGACAAGATCGAGAAGATGGTGGTGGTGACCTCCCACGGTTCCTCTTGGTGGGTGAACGGTTTCGAGGGAGGAGTGGGGAAGCGGTTGATGACCAGGGCCCTTCCGACTCTGGCGGCACCGGGGTGCCGGACAAGGTGGATCGCCATGTACGACATCGATCGTTCGACCGAGCGTGATCGGGTTCGATTCGTTGCCAGGGTGGAGAGGGAGCTCTCCCGGCTTTAAGCAGGGAGCCGGAAACGCGCCACTTCACGCAAGGTGTCGCCGAAGGTGGCAACGATCTGGTCGAAGGTCTGGCGGCCGGCGTCGGCGGTGGCACCGCTCGGATCGCCTATGTGGCCTTCCCTCCCGAAGTCGTTGGAGAGCCAGCCGAACGTGACCGGCCCCCCGAAGCGAACATAACGGTTGGCCAGGTCCGGCACGTTCGGCGTCGCGAGGTCCATCCGCACCAGGTGGGGCGCCAGGTGCAGCATGAGCGAGGTCTCGAGAAAGCCTCCATGGATGCCCATGCCTCTTTCGGTGGGCGCCGATTCCCCCCCCTGATCGGGAGGCACCATCGGGTGGGCGAGGAAGGTCATCCAGCCATGCTGCAGACGAAGCTCTCGACAGGCGACGTTGAGGAGGGCGCTGTTGCCCCCGTGTCCGTTTAGAAATACGAGCTTGCGAGTCGGCAGGGTTGTCAGGGAACGGCCTAGGTCTTCGATGACGGAGAGGAGGGTGCGGGCAGAGAGCCACAACGTGCCCGGCGCCCAGGCGTGTTCATTGGACTTGGTGACGGCCAGGGGGGGGAGCAGCCAGAGATCGAGCTCATCGCCGAATCGGGCCACGGCCTCGTCGGCAGCGGCGGTCGGAATGAGGAGATCGGTGTTGAGCGGTAGGTGGGGTCCGTGTTGCTCGATCGCCCCGACCACCAGCACCAGGATCGAATGCTCGTCCAACCTCTCGTCGATCTCGGGTAGTCGTAGCTCTTCGAGGCGTCGCACCGACATCGAAACTAACTCTTGTCCGGACCGGATGCCTGGCGGAGGGGGTTCATTCCGTCGCTCCATAGAGGGGGGTGCTTCGGCGGATCGCCGCCCAGCGGCCGGTCCCGTACTCGAAGTGCCACCATTCCTGGGCCAGGACGACGAAGCCGGCCTCGGACATCGTCCAAAAGAGCAGGCGGCGCAGGTCGCGGACCAGGCCGGGAGTTTCCTCGAAGGCGGCGGTGTGGGCCGCCTCCGAGAAGTCGTCGAACGTGGTCCCGAGGGCGAGGGGGGTTCGATCGTGGGTCAAGGTCAGGTCGACGGTGCCGCCGGTCAAGTGGGGCGGCGGCTTGGTTGGATCGGTGCTCGGTTCGGCTACGAATCCGGGCGGTAGTTGGGGGTCGGAATAGGCGGCTCGGTAGAGCTCGGTCTGCAATTGGAGTGATCGCCAGCCGTCGAACACCGCCAATCCGAACCCCAGGGGAAGGATGGCAACCGCCCTGGTCAGGCGTTCGAGAGCGCCAGCTCGCAATCGCGTGTCGGGCCGGGCGCCCGCCAACCCCAGACGGTGGTAGCAACCCAGCACCGAGATGAGTGGATGCGAGACCTCCACCAGCGGCTCTCCGCTGGGATTACGAACGGGAGGCGCCGGTGGATCGACCAGCAGCGGCAGGGGTGGGCTGGTCGGGGCGTCGATCCCGAGGTCGGCTGGATCGACGGCGAAGGCCTCGAAGTTCGGATAGCTCACGATCGGTCGACGACCTCGGCCACGATCTCCATGAGATGGCGGGCTCCCTCCACCTCCACCACCGGCAGCAGGAACTCCTCGACCCCGAGACCTGCCAGCGCGGCGATCTGGTGGGCGCATTCGTCGACGGTGCCGGCGATTACGAATGGCTCTACCCACTCTTCCTTGATGTGCCTAGCAGCCGCGTCAAGTCCATCGGGCAGGGCGGCGCGGACCACTTCGACGTCCTCGTCGGTCATACCGATCAACTCCCGCACCCGAGGAGGGGAGTCGAGGAAGCGGTAGCTGAAATGCCGCTTGGCCCGGTCCATGCCGGCCGTATCGGTGATCACGAACGTTGAGTAGCAAAGGCGGGGATTGTTGCCTGCCGCTGCTCCGGCCGCCCTGACGAGATCGAAGTGCTCGGCGAGCAGGTCCCGATGAATGAACTCGAGCAGCACCCCATCGGCCACTTCTCCCCCTAGAGCCAGCATCTTGGGCCCCCGACCGGCCAGCCAAATCTCGATGTCGGGCCGGGCGTAAGCGAGGCTGGCCTTGCGCAACGAAAACGACGTTCCCTGGTAGTCGGTCTGGCGGCCGGAGAAGAGCGCCCGGCAGGCGGCGACGGTCTCCCGCACCGCGGTCATCGACCTTCGCCGATCGATTCCGAGCGGATCGAGAGTGAGGCTGCCGCCGGCGCCGATGCCGAGGAAGGCCCGTCCTCCGGCCAGCTCGTCGAGAGTGGCAATGGCGCCGGCAGTGGAGGCGGGGTGGCGGGTGAAGGGGTTGGTGATGCCGGGTCCGATCGAAACACCTCTGGTGGCGAGCGCCACCGCCGTGAGCGTCACGTAAACGTCGCGAGCGGTCAGGCCTTCGTCGTAGACCCAGCAGCGTCGGTAGCCGAGAGCTTCGGCGAGGCGGGCAAGGTCAGCTACCTCCGGGGCCGGAACCTCGGGCATGAAGTTGACTGCAGCAGCAATCACGGCCCGGAGGCTAACGAGACGAGGAGTCTGCCTCCCACCATCGTCTTGGACGACCCTGGACGCTCCCCGAGCACCGGGCGGTCAGATCTAATTGTGAGCCTCCAGCAGATGGCACTCCACCGGGGCCAGTAGCGCCGCGACCTCGCCGGCCCCGACCCGATCGAAATCCGTCACCTTGGTTATCGCCACGATGAACCGCGCCGACTCCGGAACCCCTTTGCGGCCTCCGATCGGGTTGGCCAAGAGGCGGGCCGCCCGCGCCGGGGTCAGGTGGTCGTATGGGGAGCATCCGGCGGCCGCCGCCACCCGGAGGGGCCGGTGAGCGACGTCCTCGATGACTCGGTTGATGGCATCGGCCGCCATCACCGCCACCACCAGCGTTGTCCGGGAGGGAATGAGCGGTTCGTGTGGCGCCGGCGCTTTGACCCTTCTCTGTCGAGCTCCATCTGCCTCCACCACGATGACGTCGGCCATTCTTTGGTCGTAGAGGTGGTCCACCCACTCGGAGGGGGGACCCACGGCCTTGTGCCCGTCGGTGCTGGCGACCACGAGGCAGGCTCCGTCGGTGTCGAGGAGGGCCCTGACTCGAACCGGATCGGGTGCCGTCACCGGAAGGCCACCGGTTTGATCGGCGCCCATCTTGGTGGTGGTGGTGAGCACGACCTTTTGGTGGGCGGTGCGCAGTTCATCCACCAATCGAAAGGCGAGGGTGGTTTTGCCACCCGCCCCCACCAGGGCGATCAGCTCGGGGGACTTCACCCCGAAGGCTTCCACGAGCCCAATAAACGCCTTCTGGCGCGCCAAGTACGACCTATAGGTCGTACTTGGCGCGCCAAAACGGATTGGGGTGGGCCGCGTAGAGCGGCTGGGGGAGTTGCTCAACGGCTCATCCATGCCAGCGCCGCAGCTACGACGCCGGTTCCGACCGCGTGAGCCTTGTCGGAGATCCGAAAGGCCAGGGACCGATCGGAGCGCGGATCGAGATCGGCGATCTTTAGTCCCTTCGACACGACCCGGTCGTCGGCGATCAAACCGCGGACCGTCCCGCCCAAGGGAGCCATTATCTCGAGCTTGTCGATCCATCCGAGCAGGTCGGCCTCGGCCACGATGTCCCCGATCTCCCGCCGCCATCGGATGCGTCCGGCCACGGGAGCCTTGATGACCCGGTCGGCGGTGTGCCCGGCAATCTCCCCCGGGATGCCGGTGTCCGATTGGGCGGCCCCTTCCCAGATGACCCGTCCCAGCTCGGGGCCACGGTGTGTTTCGATCACGGCATGACAATCCTGCCCAGCATTGAACCCCGGTCCTAGGCCGATCACGAGGGAGGCGTCTTCGGCGCGGGTGTCGATGTTGTGTTTGGCGAGGCGGGCGTCGACCACAGCCCAGCGTGGCCAAGCAGCCGGAGCCGGCACGGAGGGCGACACCAACACCGGCACCGTCCGATCGTCGATTGCCTTCGTCGCCTTGGCCGGGTTGGAGACCAGGACCCCCCGGAGCCCCTCGATCTCGATGCGGCCCTCCGAGACCGCCGTCGAAAAGGAGACCCGTCGCCTAATAGCAAGCGGCTCGGGCAGTTCGTATATCACCACCGGGAACCCGGCCTGGTTCAGCTCCCACGCTGCCCCGGTTCCGAGGTCGCCTCCCCCCCGCAAGATGATCAGACGGTCACGAAACTTCATTTGCTTCATCTCTGTCATCACCGCGGCGCCGGTCACCAGCGTCATTTGGGTCATCACCGTCATCTGCGCCCTCACTGTCGTTACCGGCCCGCCGGTGGCGAACGATCTCGCCGAGAACGCTCAAGGCGATCTCTTCGGGTGACTCGGCATTGATCTCCAGCCCGATCGGCGCCCACACCCGATCCAGCAGACCGGCGTCCGTTCCTCTCTTGATCAACTCCGCTCGGGTGATGTCCCAGCGGCGGCGGCTGCCCATGACCCCGATCGAACGGGCCGGCGACGCGAGGAGGGGTGGAAGTATCTCCAGATCGACCGCCATGTTCCTGGTCACGACGGTGATATGGGTTTGGGTGGTGACGTAGGGCAAGACGTTCTCGATGGGTCCGCTCAGGCGAACCTTGCCCCGCGGAAGCGCCGTCTCCTCGACGTGCTCGGGCCGATCGTCGTAGACGACCGTGTCGAAACCGAGCCAGTCGGCAAGCTCGAGCACCGCCTTGCCGATGTGCCCTGCTCCCACGACCAGGATCCTCGCTGCCGGCATGTATGCCTCCAAGTAGATTTTGACCTCTCCTCCACAAACCCCGACATCTCCCCGGCGGGGATCGACGAGCTCATAGGACAACAGGCGCGGCCGTCCGTCGCGGAGGGCCGATCGGGCCTGGTCCTCCACGTTTGCCTCCATCTCGCCTCCCCCGATCGAACCGATCGTGGTCCCATCGGCGTAGATGAGCATCTTCGAACCGGCCCGCCTGGGCACCGAACGCCTGGTGTCGATGACGGTCGCCAGGACTACGGCCTGGCCTTCCTCCATGGCGGCTCGGAGCGCCGACAGTATGCGATGCGTCTTTAGGTCTTCGCCCACAGGCGCTCCGCATTCTCGGCGACCCGTGCCCGCAGGCGGGCGACGTCGGACCCCACGACCGACCCGTTCCGGACCTGCCAGCGTCCGCCCACCATCACGTCGGTGACGTCGCGGCGGTTCCGCCACAGCACAAGCTGGTCGAACAGGTTTGCCTCCGTCGAAGGCGTCGGCAGGTCCAACCTGACCAGTTGCAGGTCGGCCAGCCAACCGGGCTGCAGTCGACCTACCTTCTCCAAACCCAGAGCCCGGGCACTGCCTTCAGTGGCCATCTCCAACACCTGCCGGGCGGGCATCACCGACGGATCTGTGAGCCGGGCCTTGTGGAGCAGGAAGGCCCCCCGCATGACCTCGAAGAAATCGGTGATGTAGCCATCCGTGCCAAGACCCATGGTCACTCCGGCTGATGCCAGCTCGGGAACGGGTGCGATGCCTCCTCCCACCTCGCAGTTGGAGAGAGGCATGTGCACGCACCGGACCCCCCGCTCGGAGATGATTGCCTGCTCTCTGGGGGAGAGCTGGACGCATTGGGAGGCCAGCATCCGTTCCAACTCCACGCCCAGCGACTCATAGAGCTCCATCGTCCGCAAGCCGTGATGACGTAAGCACCATTCGGGTTCATGGCGGCTTTCGTTGACGTGTGCGTGGCACAAGACTCCCTGGCCGGCAGCGAGCTCGAAGGCGTCGCGAATGAACGCCGGTGAGCCGGTCATGGTGGTGTGGAAGGAGACCAGTCCGGAAACGAGCCCGGGTGATCGGCGGCAATCCTCCAGCAGGCGGCGGTTCTCCTCCAAACCCAAGCGACCGTTGGCAGAGCTCACCCGCTCGGTGGCCTCGAAGGAAAGGACCGCCCGTATCCCGATCGCGTCGACCGCCGCCTTTTGGACCATGAGGGCCTCGGGGAGCGCGAAAGGGGCCTCGAGAATGTCGAAGAAGGTCGTGATCCCCGCCGCCAGCAGCTCGTGGGCGCCCCATGCGGTGGCGGCGGCGATCATGTCATGGTCGAGGCCGTTTTCGACCCTCGGCCACCAGAAGTCGTCGAGGAAACTCCAGAAATCGGTTGGTGCGAGATGGGTGGGAATGCCGTGGGC
>Ga0209751_10004377_pt1 | contig 13543 bp, 11 predicted proteins | sample RifCSP13_1_FD_184019 | JGI IMG/M metagenome (GOLD analysis project Ga0209751, IMG submission 184019) | Soil microbial communities from Rifle, Colorado - Rifle CSP2_sed 13_1 (SPAdes) (version 2) | ecosystem: Environmental > Terrestrial > Deep subsurface > Rock core/Sediment | place: Rifle... | reverse complement strand
CGGAGGCGAGCACGATGTCGGGGCGGCCCCGCTCGGTGACGACTTCTAGCGCGTGATCAGCGAGGGTCCGCGCCGCCCCGCGCATTCGCCACTTCCAGAACCGCGCCGGAAGCGTGAGCAGGGCGACGTCGTGGGCGTTCGCTTGCGCATGACCCTCCGCCCCGGCGGCGTGGGATCCGCCAAAGTAGGGCTCAACGAGCAGGAGGCGCATGGCAGCAAGTTAGCCGTGAGCAGCCCGCCGTCCGCAGCCCGGGGAGGTGGTAAGGGGGAGCGGGAAATGGAGACGGGACGGCCAACCTCGAATTTCGAACGGGCCGCAAGCAGTGCGGCCTCACAGCTTCTTACGGAACACCCGGTGGTTCTTGTGGGGTACGCCGCCGATTTTCACCAGGTCGCTGCGCATCTTGATGGCCGACTCGGCTATCTGCGTCAATTCGTAGCGTTTGAACCCCGCCGCCTTGAAGGTCTTGACGATCTCGGAGTAGAGGAACGCGTTCCCGCCCCGCTTTTGGAATTCCGGCAGGATGCCGATGCCGTTGGCAACCACCCAGTCTTGCGTGCGCATGGCCCGCAGCAGGTGCACCACTCCAAACGGGAGCAACCTTCCTCCGGCTTTCTGCATCCCGGCCGACATGTCCGGGAAGGCGAGAAGGAAACCGACGATGCGTTCACCCTGCGTAATGAGCTTGATGAGATCCGGACGGACCACCGTCATGATATTGGCGACAATGAAATCGACCTCAGCGTCGCTCAGCGGTACGTACTCCCAGTTGTCGACAAAAGAGTTGTTGTAAGCGCGAGCGATGCGTTCAGCCCACTGCCGGATCTCCTTCTTGGAGGAGAACCCCTTGATGGTCAGCCCGCTCCGCTCCTTGGCCCGGGCGGCCACATTCTCGATCCGCTCATCCAATTCGAAGGTGGAGGCATCGATGAGATGGGAAACGAAATCGACTTCCTTCCTGAATCCCGCCCGCACCGCCAAATCGATGTAGTAGGGAGGGTTGTAGCTCAGCATGGTCATGGTCTGACGGTGTTCAAAACCCTTTTCCAGGAAGCCGTAGGCGTCAAACGGACCGAAACCCTTAGGACCGATGACGGCGTTCAACCCGCGCTTCGATGCCCATTCGAAGGCAGCTGCGAACAAGGCTTGCGCTGCTTCCGGATCGTCGACGCACTCAAAGAGGTAAAACTGGCCCTCCCGGGTCTTGTGATACTCGTTGTACCTCGTGTTCTCGAGAGCAGCGATCCGACCTACGTCGCGTCCGGCGCGTACCGCGATGAAGAAATCTGCTTGTGAATGCTCGTAGTAAGGATGCTTGCGAGGATTGAGCATGACGTGCATGTCAAGGCGCATCGGTGGAACCCAGTTGGGATAGTCGGCGTAGAGCCGGTAGGCGATGTCGACAAACCGCCGCACCTGAGCGCGGCGAGAGATGTCTACCTTTTCGATCTTCAGCATGACCCCTCCGCCGTGAGGCGTGTCATTCTCCCACCTTCGCCAGCTGTCTCGCCTCCAGGGTCGTCGAAACCAAGAAAACGGCGATGAGGGCTACTCCGAGGGCGCCGATGGCGAAGTCGTACACAATGACCTCACCGAACCAGAGCGACACTTCGCGCACGCCGACGAAGAAGAGCACCGCGTTGAAGAGGATGATCATCACCCGCACCTCGGTGGGACCGAAGCGCCCGTAGGAGATCCGGAACTCCCCCGTGACATAGGTCCGGACGTACACAAGGACCGACATGAGGAGATACCCGATCAGGGCCACCGCGGCTACCTCGAACGACACGTAGGGCGACAGCCCGAGCCCGAAGACAACCAGGGTTTCGCTCACCGCATCGACCGTGTGATCTATGAAGAAGCCGAACTTGGGTCGCTCGATCTTGCGATGACGAGCCAGGGTGCCATCGAGGCTGTCACCGAACCAATTGACGAAAAGACCCAGGCTGGCCAACCAAAGGAAGGCGGCCGCCCACGAACTGGCCCAGTACCCGGCAAAGGTCATCAACGAACCGACAACGCCAATGCCGGTCAGGACATCCGGAGTCACCCAAGGCGGCATGTGCTCGGCCAGCCACCGCAGCGCCGGACGTTCGAGCGGCCCAAGCAGGATGTCGTTGACCCGCTCGTGTGGTTTGAGCCGGCTCATGGGTAACCCCCCGACCCGTCATCGAGAGGGATCTCCAGTTCGGGCCTGGTGTCATCAGGCCAGAGCGGAAAGAACATCAACCACTGGTCGGGATTGGCCCGGATGGCTTCTTCCGCCTGGTGGAGAATCAGCGACGTGACATGTTCGATGTCGCCGGGCGGGTCGGCACAGTCGATCGGCTGGTTGAAGCGTATCTCGTAGCGGCCGTCCGGAGTCCGGACTACCCACATGAAGACGAGGAGAGCGCCGGTCGACATGGCGAGTTTGGCGTAACCATTCCAGAGACGCGTCGGCCGGTTGAACAGGACCACCTCATTGGCCTTACGACCGCGCGGTACCGGGCGATCGACGGCCGTGAACACGATTCCGGCGGACTCGAGACGAGCGGCTGCTTCCACCATGGCTTGTTTTGAGGCGGGCGTGATGACCAGCCCATGATCGGAACGCAAGGCGTTGACGAGACGATACCCGGCCGGGGGAGCAGCGTAGGAGATCACCTGCACCTGAAAGTCGGTAACCGTGAACGCAACTCCGGCCAAATCGAGTGCGCCCAGGTGTGCCGCCACAACCAGCGTGCCGCGCCCGTCGACCTTCGCCTTCTCGAACAAATCGAGGAGAGCAGGTGGGAGAGGCACCAGCTCGCCCAACGCGTCCCGACCGCGCCCGACTTTGTGAAAGAACTCGAAGCCTGCGATGCCTGCGTGATACAGCACCCTGGCGACATGACTGTTCAGAGCCGGATCATCTTTGGAGGTCTCGAGGACCACGGCCAGGTTGGATTTGATCGCAGACACCATGCGCGAGTTTCGTTGCCGGGCCGACAATCTTGCGATCCAACCGATGGCAGCCGATGCAAAACCGGGTGGCACTACTTTCCCGAGCCAGACCGCTGTGCGGAGACCTCTGTCCGTGTTGAGGTAGTCCTGGAGGCGGCTCACCGGAACCCACCCTCGTTGGCGGCGGGCACCATCTACATCTCCTGCCGGCCGACCAGAGCCCGCCCGAGCGTCAGCTCGTCGGCGTAGTCGAGATCACCGCCAACCGGGAGGCCGCTGGCAAGCCGGGTAACCCGAACGCCGAGCGGCTTCAGCTGGCGAGCAAGGTACAAAGCGGTGGCGTCGCCCTCCACGGTCGGGTTGGTCGCCACGATCAGCTCCTCGATGCCCTCAGCGGGGATCCTCCCCCGCAATTCTGCGAAATGAAGCTGCCCGGGACCGACGCCGCCGATCGGAGAGAGCGCACCGCCCAGTACATGGTATCGCCCCCTGAACTCCTGGGTCCTCTCCAGAACGATGATGTCCTGAGCGCGTTCGACCACACACAAGACGGTCGGATCGCGGCGGAGGTCGCGACAGATCGAGCATTCTTCCGTCCCGGTCACATTGAAACACCGGATACAGGTCCTCACCTGTTCCCGCATGTCGATGATGGCTTGGGCGAGGCGGCGAGCATCGACCTGATCGACGACGAGCAGATGGAACGCCAGCCGCTGAGCCGACTTGCGGCCGATACCCGGGAGACGCGAGAGCTCGTCGATGAGCCGCTGAACCGGGCCTTCGAACATCAGCCCAGCAACCCGCCCAGGTCCAGCCCGCCGGCGATGCCGCCCACACCCGCCTGGGCCGCCTCGTTAGCGGCGGCGAGCGCCTGGTTGGCGGCCGCGACGATCAAATCCCCCAACATCTCCGGATCTTGAGGGTCGATGACCTCCGGGTCGATCTCAATCGAAACCAGCGAGCCGCTCCCGGTCACCGTGGCCTTGACGACCCCGCCCCCGGCGGTGCCTTGGAAGGTTTGTGCCGCCAGTTGCTCCTGGTGCGCAACCATCTGCTCTTGCATCTGCTGGGCCTGCTGCATCAGCTTGCGCATGTCTTGTGGTCGCATTCCCATGGCGAGAAGGGTAACCGAGAAGTGGCAGGTGGGGAGTTCAAGGCACCGGAGCCGAAGGCGCCCTCAGTTCTCGTCGATGATCTCTTCGATCACCTGACCACCCAGCAGGCCTTCGACGAGAGCATCCGGATCGGTGGCAGCCGATGGGGATTCCAGCAGTTGATGCTTGTCGGTTAGCGTTTCCTCGTCCGGAACGGACGAGGAATCCCCATCGTCCGTTCGGCTTCCTGCCCTGAACTGAATCCGGATCGATCCTCCCAACAACTCGGCAGCCCTCTCCTGTACCACCTGCTTGACCAGGTCATCGGTCTGGAGCTGCTCGAGGTGAAACGCGAGGTGGTCCGGCAGGATCAGGGTCACCATCGACCCTTCAACGCCGCCCGGGCTGGCTTCGCGAAACAGAGCCTGGCGGCGTGGACCGAGATCATCCCGGACTCCGGCGACCAAAACCGGCCAGACCGATTCGAACTGGCTGAGGGTGAGGTCGGCGACCGGTTCCCGCCCAAGGGCGGCCGCCGCAGGTTCAAGCGACGCCTCGTCGGGCTCGGCCGGCTCAGAGGCCGGTGGCTCCTCGGGTAGCTCAGCCTTGGGCCGTACCTCGGCGGCGGGAGGGGTGGTCGGTATTCCGGTCGCCTCAACGTCTCCCCCGGCGTCTCCCCCGGCCACGTCACGTACGCCCGAAAGCGCGGGCCTGGGGGTGGCGGGAGAACCAGCGCTGAGGCGTCGGACGCGCTGCTCCAGTTGCTCGATCCGGGCCGTCATCGAGACGGGATCGCTCGCAGTTTCCGGTCGCGTCAGCTTCAGCAACGTGATCTCGACCATCAGTCGTTCCTCGCGGCCCTCCCGCAGCCGCAACAGGGCTTCGGCGAGATGGTCGAGAGTACGTAGCACATCGGGAGCAGAGAATTCCTTCGAGACCCTCATCCACTCCTCGAGCACATCAGCGGCTTCGTCTGCCACCTCGGCGAGATTGGGGGCGTAATGGGCCAGAAACACCCCCCGGAAGAACGCGATCCCTTCGGTCACGAACCGGCGAAGATCGACTCCCTCTGCGGACAGCGCCGCCACCATCTCGATCGCCGCCCGGGCGTCTTGGCGCATGATTGCCCGGGCTAGATTCGCGTAGACCTCGGAGTCGGCCAGACCGAGAGCACGATGGACGCCCCGCACCTCGACCGATCCATCACCCAGGGCGGCGACCTGCTCGAGGAGGCTCAGGGCGTCCCGGACGGATCCCCGGGCGTGCCGGGCTACGGCGGTCAGCGCCGACGGCTCCGCCAGGTATTTCTCCGCTTTGCCGATCCGGTCCAGATACCCGGCCAGCACTTCCACCGCCACGTTGTGGAAGTCGAACCGCTGGCTGCGACTACGGATGGTGTCGAGCAACTTGTACGGCTCGGTAGTTGCGAGAACGAAGTGGACATGCGGCGGTGGCTCTTCCAGTGTCTTCAGCAGCGCATTGCCGGCCGCTTTCGAAAGCATGTGGGCTTCATCGAGGATGAAGATCCGCTTCGCTCCGCCCACCGAGGCGACGGTGGTCACGCTCATTCGGATATCTCGAATGTCGTCAACCGAGTTGTGGGAGGCGGCATCGAGTTCGATGACATCGAGCGAAGAGCCCTCGGTCACTGCGACGCATGAATTGCAGGTGTTACAGGGCTCGCCGTCCTCACCGAGGTTCGTGCAGTTCAGAGCCTTGGCGAGGATTCTGGCGGTGGTGGTCTTGCCCGTCCCACGTGGGCCGGCGAAGAGATAGGCATGCGCCACCCTGCTCTCCTGGACCTCGCGCGCCAGAGTATCGGTTACGTGGCTCTGGCCGATGATGTCTTCGAACCGCTGCGGCCGATATTTCCGATAGAGGGCCTGATACTCCACGCCGGCGATGGTAGCGGGGGGCTCTGACGGCGGAGCCGCCAGAGAGTTCGAAGTTCGAAATGGAAAGGTGCCGCCCCCTGAGGCGCAGATGGAGGCGGAGCCGACATGGGGGGAGTGCCCCGGGTCCGAAGGATCCGGGGAGGGGGATCCGTGCACGACAACTCAGGTCCTGTCGGCCTTTCCACCTCCCACTCCCGACTTCCCACCTATTCAGTTCACCCACTAATGCGCCGATGACCGACAATGGGCAATCGACTCTGCTTGGATGCCGGGATCTCGCGCCGCCAACCGATGACTGAGGACCGATGACTGAAAACTCACATCCTTCCGTTTGGGCCAAGGGCCTCGTCCGCCGGTTCGGCAGCAAGGTGGCCGTCGACGGGGTCGACCTGTCGATCGGTCGCGGCGAGTTCTACGGACTGCTCGGACCGAACGGTGCCGGAAAGACCACAACGATCAAGATGATCGTGGGCTTGCTGCGACCATCCGAAGGAACTGCCGGCATCAACTCCCTCGACACCTGGCGCCAACCGCTGGAGGTCAAGCGGAGAATCGGTGTGCTTCCCGAGGAGTTCAACCTGTACGAGCGGTTGACCGGTGCGGAACTGCTCGACTTCACGTCGGCAATCCACCGGTTGCCGAGAGAAGACGCCGTGCAACGCCGTCGCGAATTGCTGCAACTCCTCGATCTCGAGGATGCCGCCTCCGATCTGATCGCCGACTACTCGCGGGGAATGCGCAAGAAGCTTGCGCTGGCTGCCGCCGTAATCCACGCGCCCCCTGTCCTGTTCCTCGACGAACCGTTCGAGGGGGTCGACGCAGTGAGTGCCCGGCTCATCCGGGGCCTCCTCCAGCAGTACACCGCAAGGGGTGCAACGATCGTCTTCTCCTCACACGTCATGGACCTGGTCGAGCGCCTGTGCACCCGGATAGGCATCATGGTGCACGGCAAACTGGTCATAGAGGCCACGCCCGAGGAACTTCGACAACAGTTCGGAGCGGCGTCGGTCGAAGATGCGTTCCTGGAGGTCGTCGGAGCCGGTGACCTAGGCGAAGGATTGGAATGGTTGGGCGCCTCGTCTGGCTGAAGTGGCGTTTGCTCGTCAACGGCGTGCGGGCCGATCGCCAACGGGCGTTCGGCCTTCCCGTCGTCACGATCGGCGTAGCCGCGATCGGGTTCTGGCTGGCCGGTAGGTATGGAAGTGCGGCAGGCGAAATGTCGGCGCGAGCTGCCGGCGAGTTCACGCTTTGGGTGATGCTGGTGGTCTGGCTGGCCTGGATCACTCTGCCCGTCCTGCTGTTTCCGCTCGATGAGACGCTCGATCCGGCCCGGTTTTCGCTGGCTCCGATCAGCCGCACCCAGCTCATGGCCGGGCTGACCGCAGCCGGGTTGGTCACCCCCACCATCGTGGTCCCCGTCCTATTGCTGGCCACCAACGTCGGGCTGTTCCCCGGTCCCCTCACCGCGTTGATGGCCCTCATCGCCGGCGGTCTGCTTCTGCTCCAATTCATCGTCGGAGGCCAGACCTTCACCGCGCTGGTTTCCCTGATTCTGCGCAGCCGACGTGGTCGTGACCTGGCCGTCGTCGTCGTCTCGTCCCTTGGTTTGCTGGGCTTCGCACTCCAGCAGACGATCGCAACGGCGGTAGGCGAATACGGACTGGCAGGAGCCGTCCAGGTCTACCGTCTTTCATCCTGGTGGTGGGCGCTTCCTCCGGTTGCCGCCCAACAAGCAGCAGTAGCCGCGGCGGCCGGAGCTTGGGGACAGTCCGTACTTGCCCTGGCCATATCGGCAGTGTGGCTCCTACTCATCATCTCGCTCTGGAACCGGTTGTTGCTTCGACTGGTGACCACTCCGGAATCGAGCCCGCTAGGTGGAAGCAAACGGATCCGTCCGACCATCGCCGATCGACGGGGTTGGTCGCCGGTGATCGTTGTGGCCCGCAAGGAGCTCCTCTTCTATGTGAGGGACCCCCGACTGCGCATGGTGTGGACCGGGGCGGTGATATTCCTGGGAGTGATCATCGCCACGCTGTTGATCGGAACCACCCAGCTGAGCGACATCCAACGCGCCCGGTGGCTTCCGCTGCTCGGCCCGATGGTTGTGATCTTCATCGGCCTGCCGGTTGCTCTCAATCAGTTTGGATGGGAACGCAACGCGTCGTCGTTCCTGTTCGCCCTCCCGGCCGGACCGCGCAAGCTCCTCATCGGTAAGAATCTCGCTACCGGAACCGCCCTGTTCCTCGAGACCATGACATTGTCGGTCATCCTCGCCTGGGTGAGCGGCGGGTGGGCAACCCTGCCGATGGTGCCGCCGCTGGCTCTCACGGCCATCGGTTGTCAGCTCGCCGTCGGCAACATCGTGTCCGTGCTCGCCCCGCTCCGTTTGCCCGACATGGGTACCGACCTCTTTGCCCAGGCAACCGAACAAGGTTGCCTCGCAATAGTCGCCCAGATGGTCTCCTTCTTCGTCATCGGACTCCTCATGACGCTGCCGGCCAGCGCCTATGTACTGGTTGTCCAGTTCGGTCAGAACCTCAACCCGGTCGTCGTCTCCCTGGCGTCGCTGACGTGGGGAGCCATCATCTACAGCATCGGGTTGTGGATCGCCGCCAGGGTTTTGGGGAAGCGGATTCCAGAGATGGTCGCGCTGGTGCAAACGGTGTGAAGGCGAGTTTTGCTCGCCTTGACACATGGCGTGGTCGACACGGGTACGAAATCCGTATTATTGCTTCATGACCTCCCTCCGATTGGGCATCGACCTCGACGGGGTTGTCGCCGACTTCGTTGCCGGTTGGATCAGCCGTTACAACCAGGAGTTCGAGGCCGATCTCACCCCCGCCTCCGTTCAGACCTGGGACGGTTTGCATACACTCACGCACTTCCGCGACAAGGACGAGTTCTGGAAATGGGCCAGCGACCACGGAGGTGGAAGCGTCTTCCGACACCTCGAAACGTACGAGGGAGCCACCGATGCCCTCCACGAGCTCGCCATGCAGGGCCACGAGATCGTGATCCTCACCCTGAAGCCGGACTGGGCGGTCCACGATACGTTCGCCTGGATTGCGGACCACCGGCTTCCCACCCGTGAGGTGCACATCCTCGCCGAGAAATGGAAAGTGCCCTGTCACATCTACCTTGACGATTCCCCGGAGCAATTGGCTCGCTATCTCGAGAAACGACCCGACCGTCTCATCTGCCGGTTTGTCCGCCCGTGGAACGATCCCATCGAGGGCGTTCACGATGTTCCCAACTGGGATGACTTCTCCGAACTGGCCAAAGCACACGCCGGGCCGTGATGTAGGGAGCTTCGCCGCTCGGTGGAACCACCGAATTCCACCAACTGGGAGCGAACGGCCCGAACGTACTAGCCTCCGCAATGCGGCAGTAGCCGCGCTGGAACCTGCCAGACACGGGAGGAGTGCGTTCGAATGAAGTTCACCAAGGTACTGGTGCTTCTGCTGGTATTAGGTCTGATTGCCGCTGCTTGTGCCGGCGAAGACACCACCACCACCACCACGGAAGCCACCACAACCACCACAGCAGCAACAACAACGACTGCAACACCCACCACTACCGAAGCGCCCATGGCCGAGGTAGGTTCGGCGGAGAATCCGATCAAAGTGCTGTTCGTGCCCTCGGTCGAGGCGGAAGTGATCGTCACCGGTGGTGACATCATGAAAGCGGCCCTCGAAGAGGCCACCGGCCTCAAATTCGAAGTGACCATCCCGACCTCGTACGCGGCCACCATCGAAGAAATGTGCGCATCGCCGGATAACACCATGGGATTCATCCCCGGCCTCGGCTACGTGTTGGCCAGCAACCGTTGCGGTGTGGACGTCTCGTTCAAGGCCGTCCGCTTCGGCTGGTCCGTCTACTGGGCCCAGATCCTGGTACCCCGCGACAGCGACATAGAAACCATCGCTGATCTCGAAGGTAAGACCTGGGCGTACCCGGACACCGGATCGACCTCTGGCTACATGGTCCCGACGTTGATGTTCGACGAAGCCGGCGTTACCCCGGGCGATGAAGTGGAATCGGGCGGGCACCCGCAGGCAGCCCTGGCGGTGTACCGCGGTGAAGCCGACTTCGCCACCACCTTCTTCAGCCCGCCGCTGACGCCCAACTTCGACTGGGCGGTCGGCGACGATCCGGAAATCCCGGATGACATCGTCGATTCCTGCGCACCGAACGAAGATGGCTCGAAACTACTGTGCGGTCCGGAAGATGCCCAGTGGCGGGTACTCGATGCCCGGGCCAGCGCCCGAACCGATGCGCCCGACATCATCCAGGAAGTGAAGATCCTGGCGATCTCGCCGGAGATCCCCAACGACACCCTGTCGTTCGGTCCCGAATTCCCGGCCGACGTCCGTGCCCAGATCGAAGATGCACTGGTGGCCTTCGCGGCTGAGTGCGATACCAACGAGGACTGCACCTGGAACCAGTCGATCGGCAACCAGGACTTCTACGGCTGGACCGGCATCGACCCGGCCACCGACTCCGAGTACGACAGCCTTCGCAGGATCGTCGAGTTGGTCGGTTACGAGCTGGAGGGCTAGGAAACGCCTCTCCATGAGGAAACGGAACCGGGCAGGGGATCTATCCCCTGTCCGGTTCGCGAACGGCCCTCCCAAGGAGCGAGAGGATAGGCTGGCGGGGCATGCTGAAGGTCGAACACCTCACCAAGATCTACGAGGGAGGGACGCTCGCCCTCGATGATGTGAGCTTCGAGGTCCCCGACGGGCAGTTCCTGGCGGTGATTGGTCTCAGCGGCTCAGGCAAGTCGACGCTCCTGCGATGCATCAACCGTCTGATCGAACCGACCGACGGTCGAATCACCTGGAACGGAGTGGACGTCACCAAGGCATCCCAGGAAGAAATGCGCCGGATCCGGCGCCGGATCGGCATGGTGTTCCAGCATTTCAATCTGGTCCACCGCTCCAAGGTGCTCACCAACGTTCTGCAGGGAAGCCTCGGGTACGTCAACCCGGCGTTGAGCCTCATCAACCGGTTCCCCAAGGACCAGATGAGCAAGGCCTACCGCCAGCTGGCCAGAGTCGGACTGGAAGAAAAGGCGGGACAGCGGGCCGATGAGCTGAGCGGCGGTCAGCAACAGCGAGTCGGGGTGGCCCGTGCTCTCATGCAGGACCCGGAGATGATCCTGGCCGACGAGCCGGTGGCCAGCCTCGACCCGGTACTGGCCCACAGCATCATGCAATACCTGGAGCGAATCAACCGCGATGACGGGGTGACCGTGCTCTGCAGCCTCCATTTCCTCGACCTGGTGCACCGGTACGCCGATCGGGCCATCGCCCTAAACGAAGGCAAGCTGGTTTTCGAGGGGCCACCCTCGGAGATCGACGACGCCAAGTTCAAGGACATCTACGGGCAGGAGGCTGAGCGCGTTGGCTGACGGCCAAGACACCCCGCAGCAATCGCCACTCGACCCGATGCCGCTTGAACCGAAACGCGGACTCAAGCGGACGGTACTTTTCATACTGGCGATGGTGTTCGGCGTGATCGTTTACGCCTACGGATTCGACGTCACCAAGGTGAACCTCGACGAGATCAAGTCCGAGACTCGCCAAACGCAGCTGGTGCGGGTGCTGCGATCGCTCGCCCGACCCGATCTCATGACCTACGAGCGAGTATCGACACCGACGGATGCCACTTTTGCGATGCCGTGCCCGGCCGGTGGGTTCACCTCTGACGAGCCCGATGTCGATGCTCGACATATCACCATTGAACCCGCCTGTGTCGAACCGGGGGGCAAGATCACCGTCCGGGGTGTCAATTTCTCGGCCAATGCTCGCGGCACCCTTTTTCAGGTGCCACCGTCCGACGATCTCGAGTTGAGGTTGGCCGACTTCCAGGTCGACGGGAATGGAGACTTCGAGCTGGTCGTGAATACCCGGGAGCGCGAGAGCGACCAGCCTCAGACCATCCGGGCCATCACCCGGGAGAACATCGGCACGCTCTTCAACCCGGTGGAGGTCTCACAGGACGACAACGAAAACGGCGTGCAGGATCCGATCGAAATGCCGGCCGCCGGGCAGTACACGTTCGAGATTCCTGCCGCCCTTCCCGGTGTTCCGGGATTCGCCCTGATCGATCCGGGTCGCGACGTGGTCCAGTTCGCCACGCTGGGCGAGCCGTTCCAGGCAACCAACGGACCCGCCCAGGGAGATACCGCGATTCCTCTCGAAGAAACCCAGACCGATGGATTGCGCATCGCACAGGTGATAGGCGGAGCCTCCGGTGGACAGATCAATCTGCAAGGACCGGCCGGGACGAGCATGTCCAATTGGACAATGGCGATCTATGACTCGCTAACCGGCGAGGTCACCGCGACAGTCGTCGTGACCGACTCGATCGTCAAGTCTCCGCGGATATCCCAATCCACAACCGACACCTGGGACCGCATCATCGAGACCGTCTTCCTGGCTTTCCTCGCCACCACCCTGGGAACCATCATCGCCGTGCCTCTCAGCTTCATGGCAGCTCGCAACTTGATGAAGGACATCAGCGTGCCGATGACCAAACTCGCCCTCCAACTCCTCGCCATGCCGGTCGGAGTCGGAGTCGGCATCCTGGCGGCCGGATGGGCAAGAACCATCAGCGAGCAACTCATCGACTCGACCTTCTTGGTGATCCTGGGGTTGGTGATAATCCCCTTCCTCATGGTGCTGGCGTTCCGCTGGGCGCTGCCGCCGGTCGAAGAGGAGCCGCCCACACCGGCCGAACGCAGCGTGCGGGCAGGGGTCATCGCCATCGCATCGGTAGGCGGAATCGTCGTGCTGTTTCTGCTTGCCAGCCTGATGGTGACGGTGGGTGACTGGCTCGCCCCACGGCTCTCCGCATTCGATTTCATCGGTTCGTTCGTAGCCAACCTCGGCGACATCCTCAACGCCATCATCACCCTTCTGACGGCGCTGGCAACTGCCGGAGTGCTGATGAATCTTGCCGGCAAGTTGGGAATGTGGATGAAGGGTCATCTCCCGGTCGGGTTCATCAAGGTGTTCCGCATGCCGCTGGCGGCCGCCGCCGGGGCGGTCCTGGCCGTCCTCATCGGGATAGGGATCGGCTCGCTCTATCAGATCACCGACCCCTTGAAGATCTACTGGGTCCCGGCTGCGGTGGGTGCCGCCATCGGCCTGGCCCTGGCGATCCGCGCCTACCAGAGGGAGCAGGTCGGCATCGGATTGTCCGTCTACTACATCGCCCGGACCATTTTCAACGCCATCCGGTCGATCGAACCGCTGGTGATGGTGATCGTGTTCGTCGTGTGGGTCGGCATCGGACCATTTGCCGGGTCCCTGGCGCTCGCCCTCCACACCGTAGCCGCCCTGGCCAAGCTCTACTCCGAGCAAGTGGAGAGCATCCAGCCCGGACCGATCGAAGCCGTGAAAGCGTCGGGTGCGACCAGGGTCCAGACCATCGTCTACGCGGTCATCCCCCAGATCGTCCCGCCCTACATCTCCTTCACCTTGTACCGGTGGGACATCAACGTCCGCATGTCGACCATTATCGGATTTGCCGGTGGTGGCGGTATCGGCTTCCTGCTGCAACAGAACATCCGTTTGCTCAATTACCGGGCCGCGTCGGTGAACATGCTCGCCATCGCCATC
>Ga0209751_10004376_pt1 | contig 13546 bp, 4 predicted proteins | sample RifCSP13_1_FD_184019 | JGI IMG/M metagenome (GOLD analysis project Ga0209751, IMG submission 184019) | Soil microbial communities from Rifle, Colorado - Rifle CSP2_sed 13_1 (SPAdes) (version 2) | ecosystem: Environmental > Terrestrial > Deep subsurface > Rock core/Sediment | place: Rifle... | reverse complement strand
AGGAGCGCGACGGCCCCGGCCACGACCGCCGCCGACACGTCCGAGCCGACCATCGGGGAGGAGGAAACGGCGGTGCTGCCATCCCCTGCCGCATGGAGGGGGATCGCGAGGGTGGCCGTGTCCGCCGCCAAGAGCTCGGGCTTCACGAACCCCTGCGGCGTCGGACCGCGGGACCCGAGGACCGCGGCGTCCCGAGCGTGGGGGTTCGGCCCCTCGGGGCCGCCGGTCAGAATCGAGCGCAGCGTGAAGTCCCCGGCGCGGCCGGCGGCAAGGACGTTCGGCCCCGAGGCCGGGGAGGCGACCGTGCCGTACCCGAACCCGTAGTCCCCCGCACTCGCGACGAAGACCGCGCGCCCGCGGGAGACGTGCATGGAGAGGAAGTCCGCCGTTCGGGAGAGGACGTCCCAACCGTCGTTGTGCGTCGTCGGGAAGTTGAACGCGCTCACGACGACGTGCGCGTCGTCGGACGTCCCGGGGACGCCGTCGTATCCCTCGACCGCGAACGTCCATGCCTCGACGACGTCGCTCAGCCCGTTCAGGATCGTGACGAGCCGGCTCGCGTCCGCCAGCCCCGTCAGAGGTGTCGGCAGTCTTCCCTGCGCCACGAGCGCGCTTGCGATCCGCGTCCCGTGCTCGGACTTCGCGCCCGTGATCGCGTCCACGCCGAAGTCGCCCGCGAACGCGACGAGGTCCCCGGCACCGGGGGTGCGGACTTGGAGACCCTCCGCGATCTTTCGCGCCGCCAAGCGGGCGGAGTACGGCACGGGGTTCACGCCGTCCGCGATGAAGTAGACCATCCCCGCGGACACGTCCGGGTACGCGTCCTGCCCCGGCAGACCGGACGTCGCGTTGTAGGTGTCGATCGTTGCGATCGGGCTCGCGCGGGAGACGAAGACATCCGTGGGATCGAACACCTTGTCGTCATTCATGTCGAGGTATACGCGGTCGTACTCGCTCGCGTTCGTCGTATCTACGACGAGGAGACCGAGCGCCCCGAACTCGCGCTGCACCGTCGGCGCGGGGTGGAAGCCGAAATGGAAGGCGCTCGACGCACTGGTGAGCCCCGCGATCGAGTACTGCTCGATCTCCCGCCAGGCCCACGCGCTCAGGCTCACCCATCCCGGCGAGAAGTCCAGGTTCAGGAAATTGATGTTCCGGTCCGAGGGCACGGTGTCCTGCGCGCGAGAGCCGTTCTCGTGCATCGAGAACAGCGAGGCGGACAGCCCCGACGGATCGCCGAGGAGCGCGCGCGGGATCGCGAACTCGTTGAACAACTGCTCGCCGAATTGGAACGCGGCCTGTCGCCCGCCGCTCGATGCGAGTGGCGAGGCCTCCCAGGCGCCCGCCGTGGCGTTCCACGCGTACCACGTCGCGAACTCCGCCCCATGCACGTATTTGTTCTCCCGGTCCTCGTACCGGCTGAAGCCATGTGTATACAGGGCAAAGTCGGGGCGGTGGGCGACGAACGTCCGGACGAAAGTGCCACCGGAAGTCCACAGTTTGGCGGTGAGGTCCCCTCCGCCCGTGGCGATCTCCCCGGTCACGGACCAATCCACGCCGTAGAGCGCCTGGGACTGCGTCACCTGGCGCACGAACGCGCCGGCGGACGTGTATTGGAGGAAGGACGGGGAGACCGAGGGCACAAGGCCCTGCGTGGTCACGACGAACTGCGTCCCGCTGGGCTCCCAGTCCGCCGCCAGGACCCAGCTCTGCGCCTCCAGAAGGTCTTGGATCACCCCTTCCGACTCGACGTCCCAAAGTTTGGCGGTGTTGTCGCGCGATCCGGTCACCAGGCGGTCCCCCAGCGGGGAGAACGAGACCTCGAGGACAGGCTGGAGGTGGGACGCGAGCGTGTAGTTGGCGACCGCGCGCGTCACCGGGGTGAAGGGCTTCACGTTCGTCGCGTTCAGCACGTAGACGACGGCCGAGTTCGTCCCCAGGCCGACGGCGATCTGGTCCGGGAAGCCCGGGCGGAACGCGATCGCGTTCACCTCTGTGTTCTCCGCCCACAACGTGCCGAACTTCGCGCCCGTCGCGACGTCGAAGAGGTGGACGTACTTGAACGTGGCCGCCGCCACCCACGTCCCATTCGGGCTGAAGGCGAGGATCCCACTCTCACTGATCGCGACGTCTCCGAAGGGCACGTACTGGATCTCGCGCAGGAGCGCCCCGGTCGCGGCGTCCCAGAGGCGAAGGGAGTCCTTGTCCGCGCTCGCAACCTTCGTGCCGTCCGGCGACCAGGCGACGCTCAGGGGCTCGCTCGCGTGACCGGACATCGTCCGCAGGACCGCGCCGTTCCGGTCCCACAGGCGAACGAGGCGATCTCCCGCGACCGTCGCGAGGGTCAGACCGTCGGGAGACCAGGCCACGTCGTTCACGCGATCCGCGTGCGACGCATTCGTGTCGACCGTCGCGCCGCCGGGGGCCACATAGGCGCCGCTCGTTCCGTTGTCCACATCGAACAGAACGACGAAAGAGGCGTTCCGTTCCCTCAGGTACATGGGATAGCCGACGTACCAATCGTCGTCGTTCCGCGTGAGGGACAGTCCCGTGAGGTCCCAGTCGCTCTTGTCGCCATGCGGGCTGCCTGCGCCGTTGTCGCGCGGACCTGCGGCCCAACGCTCGCGGTCCCCGAAGTCGTTTGTTCCGTCGACCTGGATCGTGTGGGTGACGTCGAAGGGACCGAGGCCCGTCCTCGTCGTGTTCGCGAAGTACGTGTTGTCCGGGTACCCCGTGCGGAGGTAAGTTGTCAGGGACCGAGGATCGTAGACGATCGGCCAGCCGAGATACGTGGAGTTCGGGTCCGTCACGACGGCCTGCGTGCCCTGCAGGTCGAGGTGTCCGAAGTCCACGCCCTCGTCGACGACCACTACGCGGACCCCTGCCCCCCGGTACCCGAGGGCCCACGCGTCATCGAACCCGTGGTTCGTGACGATATTCGACAGCAAGGGGAATGGCCCGACCGGGCCGTCCAAGGGCTGGGGCACGCGGGACGAGGGATACTCCGCGCGGGGCGCCCCCTCCGCTATTGGCTTCTCGTCCACGCTCGCGGCCGCAACTTCCGGCCCCTCGTCCGGCGCAGGCTCCGAGGGCGTATTTGCGTTGACAGGCGCGATGGAATCCAGGGGCGAGACACCGTCTCCCGCCAGAAACGACAGCGCCAGCACCGCCACTAGGGCGAACGCTGACGCCCTCTGGCGGGGGTTCCTCCTCCCCATGACATCGCGCGATGCTTCCGCCGTTATTTATATTGATGCCCGGAGCGTCCGGAGCCACGCGGATTTTCGACGGCCACGAATTTATCGACTCTCGACGATTAATGTCACGAAAGTGCGGATGACGGGAGGAACCGCCCGACCTTCTGGGGAACTTTGAAATACCCCGGGCCTCTTAGCGGCCATTTGGGACACCATTACGGCCAGCCAGGGGTGAGGGGTCATGCGTTTCGTACGTCTTGCAGGTGCCATCGCAATCGCAATCGCCTTCGTCGTCACCGCCATCGCGCCGTTTCAAGCGGGTCCGCAGGCGGCCGCCGCCGTGGACGGCCCCGTGGTCCTCGTGGACGCGTACGTCGCGAGCCCGGCCGCGCTGGTCGCCTCGGGCGCGCAACTCCTCGTTGACTACGGCAACGGATACTCGCTGATGCGTGTGCCGAGGGAGACCGTGAACACCTTGCGCGCGCTCCCGGGCGTCGATCCGATGGACGGGCGCACGGAGATCGACCTCTTCTTCTCGAGCATCCGGTTCGACACGGCGGTCGCGGAGCCCGCCCTGCCAACGGGGCTGGACTCGCCGTCCGCCGACGCCTACCTCGTCCAGTTCCTCGGCCCGATCCGCAGTGAGTGGGTCGCGGACTTGCAGCGCAAGGGCGTCACGTTCGAACAATATCTCGCGAACTACGCGTTCGTCGTCCGCGGCCCCGCCGCGTCGATTGATGCGGCCCGGGGATCCCCGTTCGTCTCGTGGGTCGGCCCCTACCGGGCAGGCTACAAGGTGGTTCCCGACCTTCTGGAGCGCGATGGGCTCGTCGACCTCTTCCTGGTTGGCTTTGGCGACGTCGACACGGAGGTCCTTGCGCATGCCTCAGAGGACGCCGGTGCCACGGTCGTCGGGTCATGGCTCCTCCCGCCGACGGTCCTGGCGAGTGCCCCCGCGAGTCTCCTCCCCGGACTCGCGCGCCTCCCCGAGGTCCTGTTCATCGAAGAGCGATTCCCGTTCGTCACGATGGACAAGACCGCGGGCCAGATCCACAAGTACCATCCCGCGTGGGACACGGGCCGCAGCGGCCTCACGTCGACCCTCACGGGCCGCTCGCCCGGGCCGGACTCCGTGCAGTACAACTCTGACGACTTCTTCGAAGGCGCGGGGATCTTGGACACGGGCTTCGACGAAGGGGACGCGAACGATGGAACGCTCGACTTCTTCGACAGCCCGAATGGCGACCGCGTCACGCGCTTCGTCCGCCACAACGGGCCCACGCGGGATGGCAAGTGCGGCTCGGCGCACGGGACGCACGTCGCGGGCATCATCGCTGCGGACGGCTATTCCTGGGAACGAGACCTTATCGAGGACTCGGGCGACACCTCCGTCTCTTACACGGACAAGGAGTGGCACAAGTCCGAGGCCGGCGTCGCGCCGGAGGCTAAGATCTCCCTAGACGGGATTCAGAATGGGAACGACTTCCTCTGCAGCGCGGGCCTGGCGGTAAACCTTGCGTACTGGGACTGCATGTACCTGAACGGCTACATCACCGCCACGCTCACCGCGGGCGTCAGCCAGACGACCTGCGGTCTGCCGTGGATCGACGGCGCGAACGTCGCCACGCACAACACCGCGATCGACGCCGGGGCCCGTGCGTGGTTCGCCGTCCACAGCAACAGCTGGGGGAGCGGGTCGCGGACGTACGGGGCGACTGCGAGCGGCGCGGATGGGCGGACGAACTCCGCGCCGGAGCGCCTGATCGTGTTCGCGGCGGGCAACGACGGACCCGATGCAAACACCGTGAGCGGCGAGGCACTCCTCAAGAACGGCCTTTCCGTTGCCGCCGGGCAGAACTTCCGGCCTGAGCAGTTCGAGTCCGACAACCCGAACCTCCTCGCGAGCTTCAGCGGGCGTGGCGGCCCGGGAGAGAGCAGCGGGCGGATCAAGCCGGACATCGTCGGCATCGGCACGTCCGTCGTGTCCCTGTTCGCGAAAGGAGAGACCCTCTCCGCGGGCTTCACAGCCGGCGCGGACCTGATCAACGACATCGACAAGTACTGCAGCGATACGAAGAACTACTGCGCCGGCGGCGACGCGGTCGCGGACTACCGGTACCTCCAGGGCACCAGCATGGCGGCGCCGCATGTGACGGGAGGGGCCCTCCTCGTGCGCGAATATCTCCGGGAGGTCGCGGGCGGCAACAACCCGGGATCGCCGTACTTCAACCCGCCATCGCAGCTCGTCAAGGCGATCCTGATCAACGGCGCCGTCCGGATGGACAGCAACCTGTACGCGTATCCCGGATACGACCAGGGATGGGGCCGCATGGACCTCGAGCAGTCCCTCTTCCCGCCCGTCCCGCGGGCGAACCAATTCGCGATCGGGGAGTTCACGACGACGGGCACGTGGAGCCCCGCGGGGATGAACCTCAACGTCGCGGGGGACGACGTCCCCGTGAAGGTCACTCTCGTGTGGATCGATGCGACGGGCGACGCGCTGTCCAGGAATCTCGACTTGCGCGTCCGATCCCCGAGCAACACGGAGTATCACGGGAACCGATACCTGAACGGATGGTCAAACCCCGGGGAAACCTCTTGGGATGGTGTCAACAACGTCGAGCAGGTGGAGGTGCAGACCCCGGAGGTTGGAACCTGGACCGTCGAGGTGCGGGGCGTGACGATCCCCAGCGCCGCCAAGTTCGCCCTCGTGTTCTCCGCGAACATCGGGCCCCAGGCGGCATTCAAGGTGGACATCAGCACGACGTATCCGACCGCTGTGAGCATGGCGCCCGGCGGGTCGGCGACGATCCCGCTCACGGCGCAGAACTACGGGACGGGCACGGACGACGTGCAGCTGTCGTCGGGTGCCCCCGCGGGCTTGACCGTCACGTTCTGGCCGGCGAACACGGCCACGCTCGCCAGCGGTTCGTCCCAGGACGTCCTCGCGAACATTACCGCCAGCGGTGCGATTACGCCGGGAATCTACGAATTCGATCTCCGCGCGGTGAGCGCGAACGATCCCAGCCCGACGCCCGCCTCCGACTTCATCCCCGTGCGCGTCGAGGTGCTCGCCACCGCCGTGCCGTACCCGGGGCAGATCACGAACGGGACCGTCGACGAACTCGATCCGTCGGTCCTCGTCTTCGAAGACCCGCCCGGCAGCCGCCACATCTTCATCGCGTACCGGAAGACCGCGCAGGTGTCGCCGGACGGCCGCACGGGCGGTGTCAACGTGTGGGTCGCCCATGCGACCCTGGATGCGAACGGAATGCCGGGCGCGTTCACGCACACGCGGGTCTCCGACCTCAACGACGATCCGAACGACCTCCGCCTCCTGCGGTTCCACGCGGGCAGCCTCCGGAACCGCGTTATCATCACGTGGACGGGCGACGATCCGGACGAAACGAACCCCGACGCGGTCTCGTGGGCGCGGATCGGGTACTCGGATCCGCCGTATTCCTCGTGGACCCTGCGGACGATCCAGAAGAACGAGGGGAGCGCGAACGCGTGCAACATCGCCCGCGTGAGCTTTCCGCTGTTCCGCGCCGCGCCGGCCGTGGACCCGGATGGACAGCTCATCTACGTCTGGGAGGTGCTCGGCTACGGCGGAGGCTGCACCGGGAACCCCGTGGCGGTGACGACGAGCGCGAAGACGTCTGTCGACGGCGGCAACACGTGGAGCGCGCGGACGCTAGTCTTCCCGCCCCCCTCGAACTCGAACTTCTACTTCTTCCCGAACGGGGCCGTCGACCAGAACGACGTCGCCTGGGTGTTCGCCTACTGGCGGACGCCCACGGGGAACGACCGTGACCTGACCGTACGGCTCTTCGACAACTCGGGATGGGGCACGTTCCCGCGAAACGATTACACGATCCTCGACACGACGGACAACGTGCAGTGGCCCGCCGCGCTGTCCACGAGCGAGGGTGCGGGGAACCGCGTGTACGTGACCTTCACGCGCGACGCGCTGCAGTCCGACCTCAAGATGTACCTGATCTACACGGACGGCACATACTCGAGCGGAAGCATGCCCGTCGACTTCCGCGACCCTGTGCGGCCGGGCGTCAGCTGCGGCGCCGGGTGCACGTTGTCCGCGGACTTCGCGCCCCCGGTCGGCTCCGGTCTCAAGGGTCCGTACGGCACGAGCGTGTCTAACGCAAACTATGACCGGCGGCCGATTCTCAATGTCGTCCGCACCGGCGACGGGATCATATGGCTCCCCCACATGGAGAACGCAAACGCCTACGGGTCGCCGAATCTGTACACGTACTACTCCGGCGACGGATTCGGCACGCCGCCTTTGCAGACGATCCTCACCGCGGATGCGTTCGCGAAGGGGCACCAGATGTCCGACACCCTCAGCGTCGGCGGCCGCCACTTAGTGTACGAGGTGTACCACTCCTCCCGCGGCACGGTCACGCAGGTGAATTACGAGGTGTTCCTCCTCATCTACTTCTCCGGCTGGCCGTCCGCCGCAGATGTCCTCGGTTCCATCACGTCGAGCGTCGGCGGGACCCCGAACCCCGTCCCGAAGGAGAACTCCTTCCGCGTCACCGCCAACGCAAACGACATCACGACCGGGAACTCTCGGATCGCGGGCATGGAGTACAGCATCGATAGCGTCGCGGGTCCTTGGACCCCGATGGCCGCGCTCGACGCATTCGACAGCCCGACGGAGGCTGCGTTCGTGGACCTCGACGTCCCGACTCTGGGCTGGGCGGACCTCGAATGCCACACGATCTACGTCCGCGCGTCGGATGAGCTGGGAAACGTTGGGCCTCCGTCGTCGTACGAGCAATGCACGACGGGGATCCAGGACCCGCCGCCCTTCGCGCCGATCCTCGCGGCCGCGGGACTTGGCGGCGTCTCCTTCGCGGACGTCACGATCACGTGGAACGCCGCCACGGACGAGGGTTTGCCGAGCGGCACGACCAGGTACCGCGTCTACCGCCAGACCGGGGTCGGGGGACCTCCACCCTCTCAGGTCGCGGAGATCCTTGCGACGGGGGCCCCCTCCTACTCGTGGACGGACCTCGCTGCAGGTGACGGCGACCCCTTCACCTACATCTACGAAATTCACTCCGTCGACGACGCGGACAACGAAGCGACCGCGATCACACGCGCCGCCAAGTTCACACGCTCCGTGACCGCGGGGTGGAACCTCGTGTCCGTCCCCGTCCTCACCGCGGACCTGTCCGTCGCAAGCGTGCTCCAGACCCTGTCGTGGAACCGCGCGCGCACGTTCGTCGCCTCGGACGCCGCGGACCCATGGAAGGCGAACATGCCCACGAAGTCCTACAACGACCTCGCAACGGTCGACCACACGCAGGCCGTGTGGGTCAACGCCCTGGCGGCGGACTCGTTCACGGTCGCGGGCCTCGTGCCCTCGGGCGTGACGCTCACCTTGCAGCCGGGCTGGAACTTCGTCGGCTTCCCGAGCTTCCGTGACGTGGTGTACACCCTGGCGGATCTGAAGTCCGCGGTGCCCCAGGTCACGATGGTCGACGCCTTCAGCGCCGCCGGCCCGTACTACCTGCGCCGGATGCTCGACACAGACCCGCTCGAGATGGGACGCGGATACTGGCTGTTCGTCGACGGAGCGGCACCCGTAACGTGGGCGATCCCGTGAGGAACCTTTAAGCGAAACCCTGGACCATCGGACGACCGTGGACCGCGTCGTGCTCCTCGACCGGAAGGGCCGCAAGTGGCTCGTAGTCCTCGAGGGCGACACGATCTCTGTGCGCGGCCTGGGGGTGCTCAAGGCGGAGAAGCTCCGCGCGTCCGTTGGCAGCTCGATCGCGATTGGCGGCGAGTCCCTCCTCGTGCTCCGGCCGTCCGCGCGAGACCTCGCGGAGACGTTGGCCCGCAAAGCCCAGATCATCACCGCCAAGGATGTCGCGCTCCTCCTGTTCTATGCGGACGTCAAGCCTGGGGACACCGTCGTCGAAGGCGGTTCCGGGAGCGGCGCGGTCACGATCGCGCTCGCTCGGGCCGTGGGGGAGACGGGCCGCGTGATCTCGTATGACGTCCGGGAAGACTTCCTGGCGGTGGCGCGCGAGAACGTGCGGCGCGCGGGGTTCGCCGACCGCGTCGAGTTCCGCCAAGGCGACGTGCGCATCGAGATCGACGAGGGCGTGGACGCCGTGATCCTCGACATGGTCGACCCGTGGAACGCCGTGCACGCGGCGCACAAGGCGCTGAAGCCGTGCGGCCACCTCGCGACGTACTCGCCGAACATGGAGCAGGTGAAGGAGACCGTGCTCGCGATGCGGAAGCTGCCGTTCATCGAGGTCCGGACCGTCGAGCTCATCGAGCGGGAGATGGAAGTGCGCGAACAGGGCGTGCGGCCCGCGTTTGCTTCACTCGGCCACACAGGGTACCTTACGGTGGCACGAAAGGTCCTTGAGAAGGTCTGAGTCGGCGGGTCCTGGACAACCCGGACAGCGACGCGAGGGGGTCGTGTCAACGGCCTCTCACAGCTCGATAGAGCCACGGTGCGTCGGCTGCACAACCTTCGGGCCGAACGCGGTGAACCGATCGGGGTGTTGTGTGTGCACGGGGATGACCGCCCTGGGGTTGATCGTGCGCACGAGTTCCTTCATCTCCGGTTCGCTGCAGTGCCCACTCGCGTGCAGCTGGACCGGATCGAGCTTGAACCACGCCAACCAGTTGTCCTTCACGCGGGCCTCGACATCCTCCTCGTCGAACGGCTCGCTCTTTGAGTGGATGAACGCACTGCCCGCAACCGGCTTGAGGTCCACGAGCTCGGGGAGCTGGTAGAAGTCCAGCTGGAGCATCACCTCGCCTTGGTGGCGGTTCACGTACGTCGCGTCAACCGCCCTCGAGGCGACTTTCGCCTTGAGGTCCTTCTCCCACATGTCCTCCCGCCCCAGCTGCCGGAAGTACACGAGGATGTTCGGGTCACGGAGCACGTCCGGCACCTGGATCCGCGTGTCTTTCTTCATCGAGTACAGGAGATGCGCGGTCTTTGCGCTCAGCACGAACTGTCGCTTCGTCTCCACCGCCACGTCGTGGAACGTCTTGATCCGGTCCACGTCCCGGGGGTAGAATGTCACGAGCACGAGCTTGTCCTTGGCGGCGCGCACGACGTCCGGTGCTCGCTTCCGCACCTCGGCCTCGGAGTACTGCTGACGGTTTTCCGAAGGCGCTACGCGCGTGCCCTCCGTGATCAGCGCGATCGGTTTCGCCTTCTTGGCGGCGGCCTCGAAGTCGTCCGTCATGTCTGCGTGCGGCCCGTGGCGGCGGAGATCCCCGGTGTAGGCGATCGTGCCGTTCGACGTGTGAATCAGGAAGCCGTAGGCGGCGGGCGCGGAGTGATCCACGTGGATCGGCTCGATCTCGAGTCCGTCCACCGCCACGGAACGTCCCGTCCGGAACGTCTTCCACGCGTGCGGCCCGAGGTCCATCGAGCGAGCGGTCGTCATCCAGGAATCCAGCATGATCTGCGTGCCCTCGCCGAGGAACACCGGAATGTCGGGGTCCGCGAACTGCAGCTGATTCACATGGTCGAAGTGGATGTGCGAAATCGCAATGCCCGAAAATTCCGGCGGCTTCCATGCGAAATCCGTCGGGGCGAGCGCGTCCTGCGAGTAGAGGCCCGGGATCTTGGGCATCAGGTCCAGGGCGAAGTGGTCCCGGAGCCCGAACCGTGAGCGCGGGCCGAGATACGGGTCGACGAAGAAGTCCTCCCCATAGGAGAACGATTGGCCCATGTCGAGCCAGAGGCGGGCGTCTCCGTCCTCGAGCAGAATCTTGTTGCCGCCAATCTCGGCGACGCCCCCGTGGAACGTGAGCTTGACCGTCTCCCCCACCGCCAAACGGATGCGCATCGCCGCCTATGAGCGTTGGGGTTGGAGGGGGAGGAGAAAGTGCGTTCCACCTGTGAACGCGCGTCTCCTTCCCGGAAGCCTTATGCGAGGGCATCCCTTCGCGCGTTTCCGAGCGGGGATCGCCTAGCCTGGTAGGGCGCAGGGTTGCTAACCCTGTGCGCGAAAGCGCCCGGGGGTTCGAATCCCCCTCCCCGCGTATTCTGCCGTCGAAGTTCCCGACGCCCCGATAACCACCCGCGAATGTTGAAATATCCGGGAGGACCGGTGCGCGGTTCGCCGTGGGCGCGATGAAAGTGAAGGTCGTCCTCCTCGGGGACGCTGCGGTCGGCAAGACGTCCCTCGTCCGGCGGTTCGTTCTCGACCAGTTCGGGGACGAGTACATCTCGACGATCGGCACGAAGGTCACGAAGAAGGACATCATCGTCCCGAACGCGGGGCAAGGCATGCTCCTCGTCATGACGGTGTGGGACGTGCTCGGTCAGAAGGGGTACGCGGGCGTGCAGGAAAGCGCGGCGAAGGGCGCGCAGGCGGTGCTCCTCGTATGCGACGTGACGCGCGACGAGGCGTGGAAGTCCCTTGAGGAATACTGGATCCCGCTCGTGTGGCGGCTCGCCGGCAAGGTCCCCCTCGTGTTCGCGGGGAACAAGGTCGACCTTGCGGAGGACCGCTCGGCCGCAAGGGACATCCTGGCCTACCTCGAGCAGAAGTACGAGGGCAAGGCCTTCCTGACGAGCGCGAAGACCGGGGAGAACGTGGACGCGATCTTCCAGGAACTCGGACGCCGGGTCATCAGTTCGCTGAACGAGTCGATCGAGCGCGTCGCGGAGCCCACGCCGCCACCCCAGGCGATCGCACCCGCGCTCCGCGTCTCGGACGGGATCATCACGGACTTCTGCGCGGGCTTCGGGGGCTTGGAGAGTGCGATGCACGTCGTCCGCCAGCAGTTCGAGAAGGCCGGGGTGGACGTGCGTGCGCCGACGAAGGACGGCCTCCTGAAGGTCGTCGACCTGCTCGCAGATGTGGAGAAGGTGACGAAGATGCCGGACACCGTGGCTCTCAACCGACTCCGGCGCATTTCATGGATCCGGGCCCTCGATTGAATCCTCGCACGCAGAGGCGAACATACCAATCTGTACCTGTACCACAAAGCTCAAGTCCCGTGACAGGCCCTCACCCTGGCGCGGGGGTCGGCCGATTTGGCGGTGACGTGGAAGCGGATGCGCGCTGCGCGCGCACTGGGGACGATCGTTTTGCTGCTCATCGTCGGCTCGATCTTCATCGGGGGATCCCGCGGGGCAACGGACGTCGGGTGCCAGGGCGCGCAGGTCCGCGTCCATGCGGACCTCTTCATGGTGTACCAATACGAGCCTGATCTCGCGGTGGGCCCTGACGGGACGATCTATTCCGTGTGGATCGACAACCGCCAACTTGGCGGGGCCAGCAGCGTCTATTTCGCGAAGTCAACGGACGGCGGGACGACTTGGACTGACCCGAGTGTGCGCGTTAGCCCGCTCGGTCCTGAGGGCCGGGGGGGCGGCGTGGAGCCTGACATCGCGTTGGACGGCTCCGGGACGCTCTACGTTGCGTATCGTGGGGGCTTTGGGAACACAATCGACGTCTGGGTCACGACATCGAAGGATGGAGGATTCACGTGGGGAACCCCGTCGAGGGTCAACGACGTCTCCGGCTGGGTGCAGATCAGCCAGAGCTATGGACCCGCGATCGCGCTCGCCAGCGATGGCGTCGCCTACGTCGCATGGGAGGATTGGCGGAACGGGGATTCCGACATCTACGCCGCGCGGTCGACGGACGGCGGGGCCACCTGGGGGACGAGCGTCCGCGTAAACGACGACGCCGCGGGCATCGAGCAGCGCGGCGATCCGGCCGTGGCGGTGGACGCGTGGGGGACGGTGTATGTGGCGTGGCAGGACCGGCGGAACGACCCGCAGGACGCGGATGTCTTCATTGCAAGTTCCCAGGACGGCGGACTCTCGTGGTCGCCCAACTTCGCCATGAACGACGTCGCCGGGGGTTGGCAGGGAGACCCCGCGTTGGCTGCCGACGGCGCGGGCGTGTACGCCGCGTGGGCCGACGTGCGGGAAGGCGGCCCGTCCGGGGACATCTACTTCTCTCGCTCGACGAACGGCGGTCTCTCCTGGTCCGCGAATGTCCGGCTCAACGAACAGGGCGAGAACGGGCAGGGAACCAGGCCCACCATGGCGGTCGGGCCGACGGGTCTCTACGTGTCGTGGGCTCACGCCAAGCCGAACGTGGGATGGCCCGACGTACTCCTCATACAATCCCTCGACGGCGGCGCGACCTGGGGCCCGAACGTCTGGGTCACGCAGATCGATCGCAGTCAGTTGGATCCCGCGATCGCGCTGGGAGGCGAGGGGCAGGTCTATGTCGCATGGGTCGATGAGCGCAACAACTACGTTGATCCGGACTCCGGTGGGGAGACGGGGAACCCCGACATCTACTTCACAGTGTGTCAGG
>Ga0209751_10004375_pt1 | contig 13546 bp, 13 predicted proteins | sample RifCSP13_1_FD_184019 | JGI IMG/M metagenome (GOLD analysis project Ga0209751, IMG submission 184019) | Soil microbial communities from Rifle, Colorado - Rifle CSP2_sed 13_1 (SPAdes) (version 2) | ecosystem: Environmental > Terrestrial > Deep subsurface > Rock core/Sediment | place: Rifle... | reverse complement strand
GCAAGAATCCGCGGCGACGGAAGAATGATCGAAGTTTTTTACGATACGCTTTTCAAGGATGCGGTCTTCGACGACCGCGGCGCCTGGTCGATCAAGACAAAAAGACCGCACTGACCCCTCGTCTCATTTGCCTTGACGCGAGCAAAATCTCGTAACGCGAAACAACCTCCTTAAGCTTCCGGCTAACCCCACCCGTCATTTCCTCCGAGGGCGTGGACGCGGCGCGGCTCGCGTTTCGATCACACGGAATCGATTAAACGGGCGGGGTATTCAAATCGATGGGGGAATGAAACGGTTCGGCATGGAATTAGAGCGCCCAAAGGACGCGCAACCCTGGGATCCCTCGTCGACGGATTGCACGTCAGGCACTCAGCCAATCCAGATACACCCTCAACGAGGTGCCGGTGAGAAGAAAAACGAAACCCATGACCCCAATTGCCCCGCTCCCGCTGTGTCTCTCCCAAACTTTCAGCAGGACCATCGTAAGCAAAAGAGGAAACGCCAGGACCTCAATCAGAAACAATCCAAAAAAATCCACGGTGACGAACACCACTAAGGCGGATGGCGGTGATACCAAAATATCAATGAAAAACTGGCCAGGCACAAAGGAGCGAAAGCTTGCCAACGGTGCCGATATACTGAAGCCGCGCAACAGCAGGACGGCGTCGGCAAGGACGACCGCAAACAATATGAAGATGCCCCCGTACAACCCCCAAAGCGCGCGGTTGCTGTGTCCAACGTGAAGCCTGCTTGCTGATGGGCCACTCCCCACGAAGTTGCCGACCACGCCCATGCGTCGAACTAGATGGAGGTTATAAAGCTTTATCGCCTCTGCCGCGAGCAATAACGTACCCAGGAACTCAAGGCCGAGCGCGATAAGCTGCAACGTCGTGGGTCTCATTGAGGTCAGTGATGGGGCCGATAAATCACAGACGCCCCCGAATGATGGCCATATATATGACCGGGCCACCAATTTCAATAGGTCCGCTTTCGCGGGGCCCATCGCGCCGGTGCCATTAGACTGTCGAAGGATGGTGGTTTAGTCGGAATCGGTTAGAGTGGGCGAAAAACTTGTTGGCGGAGAGGGAGGGATTTGAACCCCCGGTATGGTTCCCCGTACACTTGATTTCGAGGTCCCTCCCTCTCCCCTCTCATTACCTAACCACGGACGGAAATAAACAATCAATCAGAGCTATGTCTCCGCGCTTCAAGGTCTATCACGAAACTGAGACGGCAGCGGTTCTCGGACAAAACACGAACAGCGCAAGGCACTCGGGACTTGATTGAAGGAGAATACAATTCAATCGCAGGGTTAACGAGGCTGTAGAAAAACTCTATTTCAAGACATTCATCTTGTATTTCGTCGGCGGGGCCGCGTCCCAATCCGCGAGCGTTGTCAGGCCTATGCGCCGACCGGTCAAAGTCGGGGACTACAGCTCTCTCTTAACCGCGTGAGATTTTCTGGGTTTTCTCCCCTTAGGAGACTTGGTTGCATTGGCCTCGCTTCTCGGACGATGCTCTTCCAGCCATATTACCTCGGCTTTCAGCCAGTGCTGAAGCTCGGCTCCGTTTTGGCACCCCTCCTCCTGCCAATATCTGTACGCTAATTGCCGGATTTCCTCGTCGCGATTGATCTCCGCACCTTGCATGGTCCTTTCTCCTTTCAATTTGAAGTCAATACATTTTACAGACCTCTAGTTTCTCTGTAAAAAAATACTCGGGCCGTCGTAAAATCTATCTTGGGCCATGCGCTGAGGTTCATTCTAGATCGGCTTCTTCGACGATTTGAACAACGATGGCAGTGTGTCCAAAAATCAGCCCGCGGTGTATTCGGGCGTACAAACACCGCACCCCCAAGATTGCACTGAACGACGCGTCAAAATAAACTGGAAGATGATACACGAATACCCCAATTGAATTATTACCCATATTCAGGGAGCAAAAACGGCAACCTAATAGAAGCCGCAACACGATCTGGGATGGAATTTATTTCAACGGGTAACGCGGCGCTAAGAAAATGAGAGCGAACTGGTGACAATAAGGCAATTAAGAAGCCGACAATCCTCGCGCAGGACTTGGCGACTCACCTAAACCAGAAATTGCCACGGATTATTTTTTCCCGGCTTTCTTCGCCGCCCAGTAAGCCTTCAATTTGGCGGACAACTTCGCTTTGGCTGCCGGACTCATTCTCTTCTTCTTGGCCTTCGCAGCGAGTTTGACTGAAAGCGCCGCTGGTTTGACGCCTTGAATCTTCGCCCATCTGGCTTTTTGAGCAGCGGCAATTTTCCTTTTCACAGCAGCGCTCATGGTCCGGTTTTTCTTTGGCGCGGCTCCCGATATAGCTGACGCACCGAGGATAGCGCGCAGCTCTTTGTTCAGATCCTCGATTTGTTCTTTAATCGCGGCAGCCCGTTTGAGTTGGTTAACTGTCAGTTCGAATAAATTCATGCCGCTACTTAACATTGAAAGCTGGTGAAAATCAAGTGGCGCAGAGACTATTATATCCGATATAATATAGTGACATTTGTAAGTAGTTGAGATAATGTTTTGTGCGTGGGAAATCCACTGGGAGTTAAGCGAGACTTTAGCGCATTGGAGAGACGACGGTTGCGTGCGGCAGTGCTGTTGGAGAAAGGAATCCACGAGGCGGAAGTTGCGCGCCGGGTGGGGGTCCATCGCCAATCGGTGAACCGTTGGAAACAAGCGTTAGAGAAATTGGGGCGAACCGGACTCAAGAAAGCAGGTCGAGCCGGTCGTAAGCCGCTTGTGAGCGCGGCAAAGCTCAGGACCATCGAGGCCGACCTCAAGCGGGGACCCCAAGCCTTGGGATATGAAACGGGACTGTGCACCACGCAACGCGTGGCGGAGCTGATCGAAGAGCGTTTTGGGGTTCGATACACTGCCGAACATGTGGGCTCGCTGTTACGGCGGCTGGGATGGAGTTGCCAGAGGCCGATAGGCCAAGCTTTGGAAAGAGATAGGTAGCGGTGACGCTGGAAGAGACAGCGCTGGCCCGAGCTTAAAAAAAAGCCCGCCGGGAGGGCCGTACGATAGTATTCATTGACGAGAATGGACTGAGCCAGCGGCCGCGGCGGCGGCCCGATTGTTGTGGAAGTCATGTACCTCCGGCAAAGCCGGAGGCTTGATTTGTGAACCGCTCAAAGCGGTTTGGCCGGCTACGCCGGCACGTTTCCTATTCGAACATCTTCAGTTGATCGAGCCGACGATCTTCTTTCTCTTGCTCTCTGATGTACTGGCGTACTTGCGCTTCGTCCCGCCCCACCGTCGACACGTAGTATCCCCTCGCCCAAAAGTTCAACCCAACAAAATTCTTCGTTCGATCCATAAATCTTCGGGCGATCGCTATCGCACTCGTCCCCTTGACGTACCCCACCACCCCTGAGACCGAATACTTCGGCGGTATCGACAACATCATGTGCACATGATCAGCCATCAGATGCCCCTCCTCCACCTCCCTCTCTTTCTGTTGGGCCAACTCCCACATGATCGGCCCAAGCTCTTGGCGTATCCACCCGTACATCACCTTGCGCCGATACTTCGGGATAAATATCACATGGTACTTGCATTCCCACTTGGGGTCGAGCGGCGCGAGCCGCCCGACTACCCTCAAATTCGAAAGTCCCAAAGCAGGACGACTTACTCTTTACTCCTTACCTTCTTTCGGCTGTTGAGGCGGGATGAAACTCCGTGTAATAAAGAAAGGCCGAATCGATTCCATGAACAACGAACGGAGGGAACATTAGCATGAACGCTGAAGCCGAGTATGCGGCGATTCCCATAAGCGTCACGGTCAACGGCGTGAGACATGAAGCTGTCGTCGAGCCGCGCACGCTGCTGGTTTATTTCTTGCGCGATCATTTGAATCTGACCGGCGCCCATATCGGTTGCGATACTAGCCAGTGCGGCGCGTGCACGGTGCATCTCAACGGCCGCGCGGTGAAGTCCTGCACGATCCTGGCGGTGCAGGCCAACGGCGCGGAAATCAAAACCATCGAAGGGCTGGCCAACGGCGACGCCTTTCATCCGGTGCAGGAAGGCTTTCGGGAAAAACATGGCGTGCAGTGCGGCTTCTGTACGCCGGGGATGATCATGACGGCCGTCCAGTTGCTGGAAACCAATCCCAATCCGACCGACGACGAAATCAAGCACGCGCTCGAAGGCAACCTCTGCCGCTGCACGGGCTACGTCAACATCGTCGAGTCGGTCAAATGGGCGGCCGAGAAGATGAAGGGATAAGAAGAAAGGTCGAGGATGGAGGATCTGGGATGGAAAATATCAATAACCGCGGATTGAATAAGCCCAGCGGCGCGGAGCGAGCGGCGAGAAAGATGGAGGGCAAAAATGTTTCCGGCTAACTTCGGCTACGTTGCCGCCAAGTCTGTGGATGAGGCGCTTCAGCTACTAAGCAAGCACGGTGAAATGGCCAAGCTGCTCGCCGGCGGCCATAGTTTGATTCCGGCGATGAAGCTGCGCTTGGCCTCGCCGCGCACGCTGATCGATCTCGCTACGGTGCCCGGACTCAGCAGTGTCAAAATCGAAGGGAACAATTTGATCATCGGCGCGCTCACGGTGCATGCCGATGTCGCGTCGTCGGAGCCGGTGCGCAAGCATCTGCCTGGCCTCGCCGACGCGGCGGCTGTAATCGGCGACATGCAGGTGCGCAATCGCGGCACCATCGGCGGCAGCGTCGCGCACGCAGACCCCGCGGCAGATTTCCCCGTGATTCTCTCCGCGCTGGATGCGTCATTCGTCGCGCGGTCACCGTCCGGAAGCCGGAGCATCGCCGCGGACGACTTCTTTACTGATATTTACACGACGGCGATCGCAGCCAACGAAATTTTGACCGAAATTCGCATCCCACTGCCGCCATCCGGGAGCGGCACGGCCTACGTCAAGCTGCCGCACCCAGCCTCCGGTTACGCGGTGGTGAGCGCGGCTGTTCTCGTCACGCGCCAATCGTCCGGCTCCTGCGCATGGGCGCGCGTGGCGGTCGGCGGCTTGGGCAGCGGTCCCGTGCGCGCGCTCGCTACGGAGACGGAGCTGCAAGGAAAACCGCTCACGCCGCAAGTAATCGCCGCCGCCGCGGCCAAGGCCGCGGAGAACACAAACCCGATGGACGATGCCTACGCCGACGCCGAGTACAAGCGCCATATGGCGGCGGTGTTTGCCCGGCGGGCGATTGAGAAGGCGGTGGAGAGGGCGGCAAGGTAGGAAAGGTTGAAGGATGACAGCAAAAATGAAAACGCTTTGCGCCAAGCGCTTAGCGCATAGCGAGGGAGTGTATGACTACTGAGCATAATCCAACGGGACTGATCGGCGCGTCGATTCGCCGGGTCGAAGACCCGCCGTTGATCACCGGCAAGGGCTGCTATGTCGATGACATCAAGCTGCCTGGCATGCTGCACATGGCGGTGCTGCGCAGTCCCTACGCCCACGCGAAGATTCGCTCCATCGATACCAGCGCGGCGAAGGCGATCAAAGGCATGGTCTTGGTGGTGACCGGCCCCGAGTTGCCTGAGCGCCTGAATGTCAACGTGCCGCCGGCGGTGCGGGGCCAAAAGATTCCGCCCCATCCGGTGCTGGCGCGCGGCGCGGTGCACGCGCCGGGAACGCCGGTGGCTGCCGTCCTCGCCGAGAGCCGCGCCATCGCGCAGGATGGATGCAATGCGATCGAAGTGGATTATGAACCGCTCCCTTCCGTGCAGAATGCCGAAGAGGCGCTCAAGCCCGGCGCGCCGCTGGCACGCGAAGAGCTCGACAGCAACATCTGTTATATCGCGACCAAAAAAGGCGGCGACGTCGAGAAGGCCTTCGCTGAGGCTGACCATGTCGTGCGCATGCATATCGCCAGCCCGCGCCTGGTGGCCCTGGCGCTGGAGCCGCGCGGCATCGCCGCCAGTCCCGATCCGATGGGGCAAACCCTGACCGTCTGGCTTTCGACCCAGGGACCGCACCGCGCGCGGGCGGACATCGCCGGCATCATCGGCGTGCCGGAAAATAAGATTCACTTGATCGCGCCGGACGTGGGCGGCGGCTTCGGCAGCAAGGGGCCGGTGTACGCCGAGTATCCGTTGGTTTGTTACCTGGCGCTGAAGCTGCGCCGGCCGGTCAAATGGATCGCTACGCGCAGCGACGATATCGTCACGACGATCCAGGGCCGCGACCAGGCTATGACCTCGGAGCTGGCGCTTAAGAAAGACGGCACGATCCTAGGGCTCAAGGTCCGCGTCGTCGCCAATCTCGGCGGCTATCTGCACTCCAACACCGCCGGCCCGCCCCAGCGCATGATGGCGATGGCGCCGGGCTGCTACCAGATTCAAAACTGCCATGTCGAAGCCGTCGGCGTGTTCACCAACACGGTTTCCACCGGCCCCTACCGCGGCGCCGGCCGGCCGGAGTCGGTGCTCAATATCGAGCGGCTAATCGACAAGGCAGCGAGGGATTTAGGCATTGACCGTTTGGAGATTCGCCGCAAGAACTTCATTCGCCCGGAGCAATTCCCGTATCGGACCGGGGTCGGCATGGAGTACGACTCCGGCGATTACTTCAGATCCCTCGACGAGGCGCTGAGGGTTTCCAACTACCAGGAGCTCATGCGCCGGCGCGATGAGCGTCGCGCGCGCGGTGAAATCGTCGGCGTCGGCCTGTCGACCTTCGTCGAGCCCAGCGGCGGCGCGGGTTTTGAGAGCGGCACAGTGCGCGTGGAGCGCACCGGGGAAATCACCGTGCTCACCGGCTCGAGCGCGCACGGCCAGGGGCATGAGACCGTATGGGCACAGATCGCCGCCGAATTGATGCATACGACGATGGATCACGTGGTGGTTCTGCACGGCGACACTTTCGTATCGCAACAGGGGACCGGCACTTTCGGCAGCCGCAGCGCCGTGGTCGGTGGCGGTTCGTTGACCGTGGCGGCGCAGCGGGTCATCGACAAGGCCAAGCGCATCGCCGCGCACCTGGTCGAGGCGGCGCCAGAAGACATCGTGCAAACCGACGGCGGCTTCGCGGTTGCCGGCGTGCCGGAGAAAAAAGTAACCTGGCGTCAGGTCGCGGGGGCCGCCTACAGCGGCAAAGTTCCCAAGGGCATGGAAGTTGGCCTGCAAGAAACCTGCTTTTTTCTTCCCGGGCGGGAAGCCTGGGGCTATGGCGCTCACATCTCCGCGGTGAGCATTGAGCGGGAAACTGGCAAGCTCACCATCGAAAAGCTCGTGCTGATCGACGACTGCGGCGTGATCCTCAACCCGATGATTGTCGAAGGGCAAATTCACGGCGGCGTGGCCCAGGGTCTCGGCGAAGTGCTGCGCGAGCAAATGCTCTACGGCGAAGACGGGCAGGTGCTCACGGGAACGCTGATGAACTACGCCGTCATGCGCGCCGCCGATATGCCGCCGCTCACGCTCGGCGAAACCGTCACGCCCAATCCCTTTCATCCGCTCGGCGTCAAAGGCGTCGGCGAAGCCGGTACCAACGGCGCGCCGCCGTCGGTGGCCAACGCCGTCATGGACGCGCTGGCGCCTCTCGGCATCGATCATATCGACATGCCGTACACGGCGCCGAAACTATGGGCGGCGATAAGAAAGGCGGAAGGAAAAGGAGATGGATAAGGAATGAAGGCGAAGTTCAAACGCTTTGCGCCAAGCGCTTAGCGCATAGCTTTGCACAGCGGGGCACTCCAATTTCGCTGGCTAACGGTTCGCTGAAGGATCTAATGCGTCGATTAGTTCTCATTTTAGTAGCCTCAATCCCCGTAGCGATTTTGGGTTGTGCTGGTCCCATGTCTGAGCCGGTGCAACAGCCGTTTTCTGCAGCGAAGCACCGGATGATCCGCATTCAGAGCTGCACCGACCAGTCCGCCGATAGCGGGAACTGGGACCTGGCGGCGGAGGCCACGCGGGCTCTAACGGAGAGAGTGTCGGCGACGAGGCACTTCGAGATTGCAGCGGAGCCGGGGCTGGTATTCAGCTGTAATGTTGAAGGTGTCGTCGATCGAAACAGCTTTCAACGCGGCCCTGCGCTGTTTAGGGACCTCTCGGAAGTCAGAGTCACGGTCATCGTCTGGGAAAGGCCGGGCGATAGAATCATCGCCACGTTTCGCGGATTCGCCGCCTTGCCGCGCGGTAGCATGGACACCATCGACGCGACGCGACGCCTCGTCGCCGCCGCGATGAACGAGGTCGCCAATCAGTTGGAGACCTGGGTGAAAGCGAGCGGAAAAAACGAGCGATGATGGTCGGTTGACTTTGCGTTCTTAGCGTCTTTTCGCGCCGATTTGAGGCCGTTCAAACCGTTTAAACCGTTCAAGTGGTTCAACGCCCCCACCTTCCTTCGATGGTACTCAGGACAGACTTTCCTCCCCCGCGTCCGCCAAAGGACGGATCAGCCTCGGGCTGACGCGGGGAGACGAAGGAGGGGGTTTGATCGTTTTGAACGGCTTGAACGTTTTGAACTTTCGTCGTGGTTGCGCAAGGGCGCAATGGTAGAAATTAATCGCGGGTCATGTTCAGCGGTGAATTGTCCGCGACATGGTTCCTTTCAGAACGTCCGGCTAGCCTCCGGCGCCTTTACGTCCAAGGCATTCACCATATAACCCACGGTGGTGTAATGGCCGACGAGGGCGATGGTTTCGACGAGCTGTTCGTAGCTCAGCTCACACTGTGCTCGGGTGAACAACTCTTCGGGCAGCGTTCGTGTACGTAAGAGACTCCTGACAATTTCCACCAGTAGCCTTTCCCTCTGCGTCATTTTGTCCACCGGGCCATTAGTGCGCAGGGTTTCGAGTAGCTCCGCGCGCATGTTCGCTTGGCGGGCGCGCCGTTCGTGGCGTGTCCACGGATAATGGGCGCCCATCTCACGGGCGACCGCCAGGATCACCAGCTCTTTCTCGAGCGTCGGTAGCGACGAGCTGAAACGAAAGTAGTCTTCTACGGCCCCCACCCGGTCGGCGAGGACGGGCGCGTGCATGATCACGCTATACGGTCCGCCCCCGCCGGAACGATGGGCGGTGATGCGGTCCCAGATGACTTGGTTTTCCGACGACAAGGATTCGCGGGTGACCCCTGGTATCCGGCTCATAGTTCCTCCGAAAGCTCGCCTGCTGCAATTTTCGGTCAACCGGGAAATATCTAAAATCGATTGGGTCGTCAATAGCAGGAAAAGGCGAAACGGCTCTTTACGCTCGGCCTTGGTCCGTGTTAAGTTCCAAAACATATATTTACAGCGCGAGGAGCAATAAATGCGGATTGTTGAACAAGCCTTCACCAAGGAAAAAGCCGGCGTCGCCGGTTATTTAAGTGCTCCGGAGCGAACGGCTCCGGGGCCGGCGTTGTTTCTGATTCATCCGAAGGGGGGTCTCGGGGAGTACATAAAGACCGAGACGCGGAAGTTTGCCAAGCTCGGTTACACGACTTTAGCCATCAACGTGTTCGAACAGCTCGGCTTTCCGGCGGCGACCCACATAGAGACCGGATCGCAGATCCAAGCCAAGACTCCCGACCCGGAGTTTACCCGCGTGCTCACGGAGGGGTGGCGATTCCTGCTCGCGCAACCCAATGTGAACAAGCAACGAGTGGCGGTATGCGGTTACTGCATGGGCGGGCGCATCGCGATTCATTTCGTCGCCGCGACGCCGGAGGTGCGCGCCTTCGTCGGCTACTATCCTACGGTGCGCGACGAACCCGAGACGCCGATGCGGCCGATTCATCCCTCGAAGGCGGTGCAGAAAATCCGCTGCCCGTCGATCAATCTCTACGGCGCCGACGACGTGACGACGGTGCTGCCGGTGCAGGAAAAGATGTGGCAGGCGTTCAAGGAAAACGGCCAATCTTTGGAATGGCACTTCTTCCCGTTCGGCGGCCACGGTTACGTCGATCCGGGGGCGCCGGGCTACAATGCCCACGCTGCCGATCTTTCCTGGCCGCTGGTTGCGGATTTCTTGGAGCGCCACCTGAAATGGAGTTCGCCGGAAGTCAAAAATCCGAACCTGCCTGCCTAAGGAAATCGACGATCTGAAAAAAAAATCAACGGCGAACTTCCTGGCCACGGGTGGTGGATTTCATAGAACGGGAGCTGAGGTGGAAATCGCCGATTGTGCGATAGCTAGAGCGAGGAGGCGAAACGGCATGAACGTGATTGGCGCAATATTTTTTGCTTTGATGTTCTTGGGTGCGATCGCCGGCGCTTGGGGCCAAACCGACGACCGCGCGAAACAGATCGAGGCGGCCAAGAAGGAAGGCAAACTTCTTTGGTACACCTCGACCAACGTCACGGAGTCCAAGCCGCTCCTGGATGATTTTGAGAAACAGTACCCGTTTATCAAAGGCGAGATATTCCGTGCCAGCGGTGAGAAAACGCTCAATCGGATCGCCACCGAAACCCGTGCCGGCCGCTGGGACTTCGATCTCGTCACGATCAGTGAAGTCGACGCGCTCCAGGACGCCAAGATGCTGGCGCCTTACAAATCGCCCGAAGCCAGGAGCTACATTCCCGAATTCAAGGACCCCAACGGATACTGGACGGCGGTTTACACCAACTACGCGACCATCGGGTACAACACCAAGCTCGTTGCCGAGAAAGATGCACCGAAGCAATGGGAAGATCTTTTAGACCCGAAATGGCGCGGCAAGATTTCCATCGATCAGGAGCAGTATTCCTGGTTCGGCACGCTGCACAAGGCCTGGGGCAGAGAGCGGGCCCAGAAGTACATGCGCGCGCTGGCGAAGCAGAATATCGAGTGGCGCAAAGGCCACACTCTGATCGCGCAGCTTATGTCGGCGGGGGAGTTTCCGGTGTCGGTGATCTACGCGCACCGCACCGAGGAAATGAAACAACGCGGCGCGCCCATCGAATGGGTGAATACCGTCAATCCGCTGGTGGTGACGTTGAACTCCGCGGGCTTGAGCGTGAAACCGCCGCATCCGAACACGGCGCGGTTATTCATCGATTTTCTTCTGTCCAAACCGGCCCAACAGCGCCTGCGCGCGCTCAGGCGGATTCCCGCGCGGCCTGACGTAGAAGCATTCTCGCCGCGGATGGAACAATCGAAGCTGAAACTTACCACCGCGCCGTCCGAGACCGGGGCACAGTACCGAGGGGTCGTTAAGGAGTTTCGCGAAGTTTTCGGTTTGTAAACGGAGGACTACAAAAGAAAAAATCTTCAGGCTTCTGTGTGGTTAACCTGGCCACACGCTATTTCAGTGCAAGGACTCGGAGATTGCACCGCTGATTAGCCTGAGGCTGATCAGCCGCAATTTTCAAGGCTGAGGCGTGTCCCTCGACGGGCTCGGGACGTGGTGAGACTTGTCGAACCACGGAGGTCGCGGAGAAAAGGGATTAGAAGATAACCTCCGTGAACTCGGTGTCTCTGTGGTGAATACTCTTTCACAGTAATCCCTGAAGAGCGAAAAGGAAATACCTCGGTTCCTAAAATGAGCAGAGGCCTTTTCTATCCCGATCGCTATCGAGTCCGCGTTTAGCCGCGCAGCGTGCTTTTAAAACCCGCAAGGTGAGTTTTCCGGCAACCATTCTTCCGAGAGACGCGCTTGCCGGATGATGGATGTCACCGGCCTTTGTCGCTTCCTCAACGCTACTTCGATCTGGCTGGCCCCTTACGCTGCCGCAGGGTGAAGCTGAGGCATCGATCTCAGGTTTAGGCCCTATCTAGCTGAAATTGCACCGATAGTGTAATCGCGAATTGTCGGCGTTCGACTCCTGCGGTTTTTTCGTCTAAAGAATGAAGGGGAAAATCGGAAGAGGAGAGAAGACGATGCCCGCCAAGATCGAATGCATGACCTACCCAAAGAAACCGAGGAAACGGCGGGCTCGTAATATTATACAAAACCCACGGGAAAGCCGGTTCTCCCCGAAGCGCAATTTCGTTGAAGGGGCTTCACGTAAAACTAAGCAAAGCCAGCGAACAGGAAGGCAAAACTCCGCCCCACATTCAGCGCGCAACGCATACCGGTAATTCAGGCAATCAAAAAAACGCCAACGTGCGCATTTCGATACTTTCGCGCGGCGGCGCGCCCGGCGAACTCGTCGGATCGTCGAAGCCGCAGTGCGCGGTCCAACGGGCGCGGCCATCCCGTTCGGAATCGTAGCATTTGAAGACGATTGCTTCGTTGCGCCGCATATTCGGAAAATAATACCAGCGATGCTCGGGGTTATAGGTGGAGTGGTAAACTTCGCCGCGGCGGTCCGGGTAGACCCGCGCGCTGGGGATCAACTCTTTTATGCCGACGCTGCGCGCGTCGGCGATCGCCAGGTGCTCACGCTGCACCGGCTTGTTGATCGGCCGCCAGGTTTGTACGACGGCGAAGCGGCGTTTGAGCAGCTCCTCGGCTTCGTCCGGCAAGAGGTCGCGCACGCGCTGCGGCCCGGACCATTCGGTGTAGTCGTTGTGGGCGTTGCGCACCGGGCCGCTGATCTGTTTTTCCTCGCGCATCCCCGGGTCGGCGGAGCGCAACGTGTGATCGAATACGACAACCCTCTTCGCGCCGGAGATTTCCTTTACCAACTGTTCCGTCTCGGCGTAGTAAACCGAGCGCACTTCGCCCTCATCGTAGAAATTCTTCACCTTAGTTTCATGATTGACGAAGATGAACCCTTCGCGCTCGAGGGAGAATTGGCCGATCATCTGACGGCCGTTGGTGACCGTCATCTTATGCTCTTCATATTGGCCTTTGCGTTTCTGGTCCGCCATCGTCTGACTTACGCCCCCGTAGCTCTCCGGTTTTTCTCCGGTATCGACGAGATAGTTGAGCAGGGCCTCGACGGACGGCAACGATGCTTCAAGTTTTTCGGCGCGTGACATGTAACTTCTCCCTCTTGGGTTGAGTCGGATTTCTCACCAGTTGAGCTGCGAGCGTAATGCGGGCGCTTGCCGGTTATCAAGCAATGATTCGGCTGTGATTGACAAGGTCGGTGGTGCAGCACTAGAGTTAGCCTCATCATGCAATTGACACTGGCTATTCACCCCATCAGCGAAACTCGCTTTGACTCGAAGACGCGCCTGAACGGCGCAACGTTGTGCGTGAGCAAGGAAGAACTACGCCGCCTCGTGCTGGAAGATTCGTCTTTCGAGGGCGTTAACTTCGAGATCGCCCGTCCCGGTGAAAGTTTACGCGCCGGTCCGGTCTTCGACATCGTCGAGCCGCGCGCCAAGGCGCCGGGCGAAAGTCCCGACTGGCCGGGCATTCTCGGCGCGCCGGAGACGGCAGGAGTGGGCATGACCCATGTCCTCCAGGGCGCCGCGGTGACTCTATTGAGAGAGCAATCGACGGGCGATTCGCGCGGCGCAGTCGGTTACGTCTTGGAGATGAGCGGCGCGCCGGCCGAGAACTGCCCCTACGCGTCGTTGAATCATTTGATCACCATTCCTCATACGCCGCCGGGACTACCGGAGCACTCCCGACAGCGGGCCTATCGAGTGGTGCAACTGAAGATTGCCGTGTATCTGGCGCGCGCAGCCCTCGATGCAACGCCGGGGCGGACGGAAATACTCGATGTCGCCGGAGCGAACGGCGAAGAT
>Ga0209751_10004373_pt1 | contig 13552 bp, 7 predicted proteins | sample RifCSP13_1_FD_184019 | JGI IMG/M metagenome (GOLD analysis project Ga0209751, IMG submission 184019) | Soil microbial communities from Rifle, Colorado - Rifle CSP2_sed 13_1 (SPAdes) (version 2) | ecosystem: Environmental > Terrestrial > Deep subsurface > Rock core/Sediment | place: Rifle... | reverse complement strand
CAGGTGGAAATCGTGCTGGGCGTGACACATGATGAACGTATGTCGGACCGCGCTCAGGTGATCCTGGTCGTCACGGGGTTGGGTGCGCCTTCCCTGGAAACAGTAATGCCCGGTTTTGCAGTCCAAAAAGTGATGCCATCCGTCCTCCAGGATCAGCCAGCGACTATGTCTCAATCAATCCCCTCCCTCGTCGCCCACCCGGTCGAATCCTTACCGTTGAATTTGGCGCATACCGCCTCTAACGATCTAGATCTTCCCGCCTTCCTGCGCCGGCGAGCCCGCCTGCCGAACTAAACCGACCTATTGCTTCACTCTTCACGTTTCACGAATCACGTTTCACACTTCAAGGACTGCCCATGGACGCCAAACACCTCAAATCAATCTCCTCCCAAATTTACCGCCGCTTCCCGGAAGTTGCCGGCAGCCAGCCCAAGGTGCAGGCCCAATCTGCCCCGCAAGCCAAATCCGTGAGCACCGACCCGACCTACCTGATCACATTCCGCGGCTCGGTGAAGTCACCAGATGGCAAGTCTATCCTTCGCATCGTGCGCGTGATAGCCAGCGCCCAGGGACGCATCCTCAAAGTCACCACCTCCCGGTAAACAGACCTCATGCTTCACATTCCCCGTTTCACGCTTCCATCGATGAACCTCAAATACCTCCCTATGCGCGTCGAACTCAGTTTCTGGCATTTCGTCATTGGACTGCTGACTGAATCGCGCGGCATTCAATCACTGATTGCTTGGGTTATCAATGATCTTACGCCGCGCCTGACTGTCTTCATGCGCACATTCAATTGGAGACGCGCCCTGGGCTGGGTTACAAGCGCCCTGGTCTTAAGTATTATCCTCGGGCAGGGGGATAATTCTCGATTCCAGGGTCTGGCGATCCCGGGCTTCTCACCGGTCCCCCTGTCACCCCCTGCTACTGGCCAGCGAAACCTGTTGGTGATCGGCATCGATGATTTGTCTTCACCTTCGCCGCGCCTGGAAAGCGTCTGGTTGGTCAGCTTCTTCCCGGGCCAGTCCACTTTCACTTTATTTCCAATCTATCCCGATATTCTCGAGAACAATAAATCGGATCACGAGGCCCTGGCAAAGGATTTTTCCCTTGACGCTAATGACACACCAAACCAGGCTTTCTTTGACCTCTTGGGACAAGAAACCTGGTGGAACAACTACCTGGTGATCGATGAAGCAGGGTGGGCTGCCATTCTGGATTTCCTCGGAGGCGTGGTCATTGACGGTCGCCTGCTAGATGGGTCAGGCGCTCCTGTTTCCCTGACGCTTTGGGATGATCCGTCCGCTTCGGCCGGCGGTCAGGCCGCGTTACTGCAAGCTGCCTGCCTTCGAGCCGCCTCTCTCCATCAGGAAGAGGTGATCCAGGGATTAAGCCTGCTCGCGCCTCACCTGCGAAGCGACCTGGACCTTACCCAAGCCCCTCAGGACTGGTCGACCGAGCCAGGCAGCCGCCTCGGTCTGCATTGTGAGTTCCCCCTTACCTCTTCCCTTGAACCTTAAGGAGCCAACATGACTGTGATTCCCTTGCTCGAAATAAAACTTGCCATGGCGCTGGGCCTCTTTTTGTTTGGAGGGATCGCCCTCATCATTGGCGTATTTATCCTGGTAGCCCGCTCGACTGGTCGGGAGGTGCGTAACCTGGCAAACCAGACCGCTCAACTGGCAAAAAAGGGGCTGGCCGAGGAAGTCGCCGGCCTGATCGGCAATGCCACCTCATTGTTGAGCGCTACTAACGATCTGGTACGCACGACCTCTGGAGTTGGGGTGTTCCTCTCTGTCCTGGGCTTTATCCTGATGGTCGCCTCCTGTTGGCTGATCCTGAGGGTTGAACCTACCAATATTCCATTTTAATTATTCGACCGCGGTGAACTCATGGCCGACCACTCTACCCTCATCGTAGCTCTAAAAGCCAACCTGCCGGAATCCTCCTGGCCCTGGGTGATCTGTGCATTGCGCCAGGATGCTTTGGTCTGGGCCGCCTTGCAGGAGCCTGCCTTAGTCGAGAAGGCAATTTCCAGCCTGGCTGGTAAGCCTGAAGCCTGGAGCCCTGCTGTCCTGGCATCTCTGTCGCTTGATCAACCCCTTCAACCGGATGGCATCCTGCGCCACAAAGCATTGCAGGCGTATGAACAATTGATCCGGAAAGGGCCTGCAGTAACTGGTGGACCTGACCTAAACCTGGCTAATGCAGGGCTGCTGGCCCTCGCCTTGTGCGAACATCGGCACCTCTCCAGTTCCTGGTCGGATCTGACCAGCGATCTAAGCCTGGTCCCGGTAGATAGTCCAAGCTTCTTCACCACCTGGTCCACGCCTCTGGCGGTCATTTTTGGGCTGGCTGGCGATCCCATTGACCTGCTGAAGGTCCTGGTCTCGGCTGGGTCTCCGCCTGCGTTGTTCAATCTGGTGCTGCACGCTGTATTGAGCAATCCGCTCCCTCCCGCCAGGCAGGAGCAAATCCTGTTCTCCCTCCTGACCGACCTGGATCTTCCGGAAAGCGCCTCCCTGATCCGCCCGCTTAACCTACACCGGCCTGAGATGGCCGTTCGCCTGGCTCGTCAGTGGCTAAAACTCCACCCAGCGCTTCCGGCTTCTCCTCAGGTTAACTATGCCAATATTCAAATCGATCAGCTAGCCGGCCAGCTCTTCCAGGCAGACATGCATGCCTATGCCGGCCAGCTTGATCAGTCCGCCTCACTCCGCTCTTCAGCCTTGGGACAGGTGAACAAAATTCAGGTTGAAATCGCCAGCCAGTTGGCAGACGCCGTCGTTGCCAATGGCGACATTCAGGCTTCCCTGAAAATCTGGCAAGAGGTTTTCTCCAAGTCGAATGGAGCGGTTCCACCCAACAGTCTTCTTTTCGGACTTTTAGAGAATGGCCAATCAGAGGCTGTTCTCGAGCTCCTGCCGAAGGACGACATAAACGTTGCACAACCCGCTCAACAGCTCGCTAATGCATACCTGGCTGCGCAAAAGGGAGATCTCTCTAATGCTCGTCACGCTGCCCACCAGGTTCTCTACTCCCTGGAAGAACAGCTCGGCATACCCGCCAATGGACAGACGGGGACTCCATCTGGTGATATTTCATGTTACCCGCAGCACGGTTCCCTGGAACCCTTGCTCAATCGCCTGGTTACCCTCCTGCTCGATCTGTCCTCTCCGGCTGAGGCCTTGCGGGCTGCCCGTCTGGCACACGCCTTGAGCCCTAACGATATAAAAACGCTCACCAGCCTGGCTCTTGCCTCCCGACTGGCAGGTGAACCTGGAATAGCAGTCCAGGCTGCGCACCTGGCCGTTATTCTCGAACCAAAGAACCCAGAACTCCGCCGTCAGCTGGCTGAAAGCCTTGAATCTGTTGGCGAGTGGTCTTCGGCCCTCGCTGAACGGAGGGCAGTGCTGGATCCACGCTTTGCCTCCCCAAGGGATCCTTCCTGGCCCTTGCCACCTGACTGGCATGCCCTGGCGTATTGCGCCTTGCAGGTTGGTGATCCACAGGGGGCGATAGCAGCCTGTCAAAACGCCCTCGTACAAAATCCTGAAGATGGGCTGGCCCAGGCTGCTTATGGAGAAGCATTGGTAGCCCTGGGAGATGAGCGGCAGGCCTTGGAGCACTTCCGCCTGGCAACTCAACAAGCTCCCCACCAGGCAGCTCCCTGGCTTTCCCTTGCTAACGCCTACCAACGTGCTGGACAGGCAGTGAAAGCTATCGAAACTCTGTCTGCCGCCTCCCACGCCGTCCCGGATGACCCGAAGGTTCATCTGGCATTGGCGGAAGCTCACCTTACCAGAAACTCCCCTACTCAGGCGCAGACCAGCCTGCAGCACGCCCACGAATTAGTCGCTGCATCCAGGCAATGGGCGCTCCCGCGGGGTTCCAGGGGTGGGTCACCCCCAGCCAGCGCTGCCTCAACCTGGGATCGCGATCTGCGCTGCCGCATCGCCTTGCTCTACGGCCAAACCCTCACCCAACTTGGTCATCCGGACCAGGCCTGCCAGGTCTACGCGAGCGCATACCAGGCTTACCCGGCTTACCCGGGGCTGGCTTATGCCTACGCACACACTTTGCTCGAGCTGGGTGAGCATAACGCCGCCCTCGCCCCATTAGTTGTTACTTTAGCTTCAGAGCCGAAGGATCCCGCTCCCTACCTGGACTACGCCAACGCCCTGCTGGCTGTTCAGGAACAACCTGAAGAGGCGGTGCGCGCCCTTCAAAAGGTGCTCGTCATTTCGGATGAACTGATCGCCAGCAGCGGTAGCGATACGGGATTTATCAAAACCCGCATGACAGCCCAAGCCTTGTTGGCCGAAGCGCTGGAAGCCAGTGGCCAGCTGGAAGAAGCTTTAAAAGCATATTCACACGCTCTTGAGAGCAGTCTTTCAACCGATGCTACCTGGCGAATTCGCCTTTCGCTTGGCATGGCGCGCGTCGCTCTCCGTCTCGGTCAGGCTGAGATCGCCATTGCCGCGCTCCAGGAGATCAATGTCCCCGATGGACTGCACCCACAGGTCTCCCGCATCCTATCCGAGGCCTATGCCGCCATCCACCTGCCCGAAGAAGCTTTACAAGCTGCTCGCACCGCGGTTGAGCTGGCCCCGGACGATGTCGTCATGCTCGCCTGGTTTGCCGATCAAGCCCTAATCCTTGGCGCACGCAAAGAAGCCACTTCCGCCCTCACCCGCGCCGTGCAGCTCGATCCTAAGCGCATCAACCTGCTGATCCGCCTGGGAGAGGTGTTTTCCCAATCTGGAGATACCGAAGCTGCAGTAGAGGCATACCACCAGGTGTTGGCTAGCCCAACCGCTCAATCCGAACACCTTTATCAAGTTGCGCTTCAAATGTTGGAACTGGGTGATATCTCCCATGCCATCCAATGCCTGGAACGCGCCATTCAACAGCAACCGAACCCTCCATCTGTTCTTTTGCGCGACCTGGCCGCTGCCTACCAGCAGGAGGGTGACCTCCAGCGCGCCCTGGAGACCCTGGATCGCGCCATCCATCTAGAACCTGATGATCCTGCAATGCATTCCCTTAAAGCGGACCTTCTGCTTCTGCTGGATCGTCCCCAGGCTGCCCAAGCTTGCCTGGAACACGCCCTCAACCTGCATCCTCGGGATGCAAACATTCACCAACGCATGGCTTCCTTATTGCGTTCTCAGGGTGACCTCAGCAATGCTCTTAACCACGCCGGACAATCGGTTAAAAGCTACATGCCAGACGACTTCAGCCTGCAAGCGTTGGCTTCGCGTGCCTTCTCCGCTGACCTGGCGCGTGCCATCCTCCAACCTGACGAGGCGCGCGCCTTCCTTGGCGCTCTGCCTCCGGCGACCGGGCTATCGCTGCGCTCAGGCGGATCTCATCCTCCGACAGACGCAGTTCGCGACGCACAACTCACAAACTATTTTTGCATATTCGCCGAACTGGCCCTCGACCAGGATGAAGAAATCACTGCCGCCGATGCCCTGACAATGGGGTATGAAATCGCCTCGGAGCACCCCCGCCTTCAGGCACTTCAGGCTCGCCTCGCCCACCGCCGCGGGGATCACACCACAACCCTGGCAAGCCTTCAGGCGGCTGTCGTAGCCATCGATCTGCAGGTCTCCGACACCTTGGGGTTAGCGCTGGCTGCAATGGATCTCGGAGAATGGGATATTGCGCTCGAATTTTCCCACCGCGCCTCTGCTACCACGCCCTGCGAACCCTTCTCTCATCTGCTGGTTGTCCGCGGGCTGGTCTCCCGCGCCGAATACCAGCGTCTTTGCGCAGCTTTGGAGGTGACAAATCATGCCCCGGGATCGATCGCTCTTGCTGAAGAGGCCCATCAGGCCTTTTCAGCCGCCATCCAGTCAACCCTGGACTGCCTACCAGAAGGCATCTCTTCCGAGCCACCGCTGCTCATTCGCCGCTGGCGAGCTCGTGGTCAGGCGGTCTTCCAGCCGGATAGCGCCAGTCTCGCCGATCTGAAAGATTTACCAGCTGACCCAGTTGATCAGGCAGCTTATATCGCGGCCTTGTCACTCTCCGGAGACCTTCCTGCCATTAGTGAGATCTATAAAAATTGGTGTGACAAATCTTGTGATACTCTGGTTCACCATCTCTTACACGCTCAGTATGCCCTGGCGATTGGGTTCAAAGGGCGGCGGCAGGAAGACATGGATAACGCTATCGGCGCGGCCCACGCTGCCATCGATCAATTGCCCAACCAGCCACTTTACCACACCTTGTTAGCTCGCCTGGCACAGGGTGCTGAAGACGAGGTGACTGCGCAGAGCGCCATTCAAACTGCGCTGGCAATCTGGCCGGAAGAGCCGCGCTGGCATACCCTGGCTGCTGAGCTATACCAGTCAACCGGAGATCTGCCCTCCGCCATAACCCACCTGGAAAAAGCCATCGGCCTTGAGCCGATGCATTTCCCTCATCACCTGGCATTGGGAGAGGCTTATTTGCAACTCGGCAAACCAATTCAAGCGGTCCAGGCGATGGAACAAGCTGCCCAGATCCAGCCGCAGCGATTTGAACCTTACTTATCTCTTGCCCAGGCTTACTATGCTTCAGGTGATTTGGCTAATGCTGCCAAGAACGCCGAACGCGCCATTTCAGTCGCCCCCGGTCAAGCCTCTCCGCTCTTACTGAGAGCCGAGATCGCCTTGCAGATGGGTGATCCTCACACTGCACACGAGCGCGCGGCGGTTGCACTGCGCCTAAACCTTGAGGATCCCTCAGCCCTGCACGTGCTCGGGCGCGCTCTGGATCAGCTCGGCCGCCATCGCGAAGCCCTGGAAGTTGTAGAAAAAGCCATCCCGCTCGCCGCCAACCCACTCCCACTCCTGCTTGAACGGGTTCAGTTGCTCAAGAGCGCGCAGGATACCGAAACCGCCCTGTCCGCCCTCAAGGAACTCGCTGGCCAGTACCCGGACGAACCGGACGTCTTGGCCCGGCTGGCGATCTCCCATGCTGATGCAGGTCAGCGAGAGGAGGCTATCCTTTACGCCCAACGCGCCCTGCGGGGTGGCTCCAAACGCCTCAAAACCGGCGCTCAAGCCCACCTGCACCACCTCCTGGGTGGCCTGCTCCGCCAGACTGGACAGCTCGACCAGGCCATTCACCAGCTCAGCGAAGCCACCCGTCTGGTTCCCGATCAACTTGAACCCTATCTGGACCTGGGGGGTACGCAGCAGGAGCGCCGCCAACATACCCTGGCCCTCCAGACTTACCAAAAGGCCATCGCCATCGCCCCCAATGATCCCCGTCCGTATTTCCAGGCAGCTCTGGCTCATAAAGCTTGCCGCGATTACCAGGAATCCGAGAGCATGTTGCGCCGCGCAGCTGAGTTAGCACCCGACGACCTCGCCATCCACCGCCAGCTGGCTGCCCTCGTCGCTCTCAACCTGGTTCACAACCGCCGCCCTGTCCCTCTGGATGTCTAGCCCTGTCCTATGACCACATTGATCCCTGATTCCCGTTCTCCCTGGTTGCACACATCGCGCCCTGATTTGATCGGTCTCTTGCACGCGGCTCTGGCTGTTGGGGCGCTGCGCTTCGCCCGCCAAACAGCACTTTCATGGCTCGCCTACTATCCAGGCGACCTGCGGATCAAATTTCTCTACGCCCGCGCTTTATCCCAGGCAGGCCAGGTGAAACAAGCTGCCAAAACGCTGACCGATCTGTGCCAGGCCGATCCAGAAATGCTGGAGGCATGGGAACTACTCTCCCGCACCTTGTCGGACGCCTATCCAGAGAGAAACTCCGATCCAGCCATCGCATTCCAAACAGCTGATTGCCAGGCTGCCATCCACTCCCTGGGCAGCGATCCTGAGGGTTCTCTCCCGCTTCTCCATTGGGCGGATGGAATCCGTAAAGCGCGCCAGCTGCTCAGAGATGGCGACGCCGAAGCCGCAGAACAGCTCGTCCACGCCACCCTTTTAGTCGAGCCGCTGCCCCCTCTGGTCGCCATAACTCACTTGCAAGTCGCTGCCAGTCTCGAGCTGCCTCATCGGGCGCTGCACGATCTGGCTGACCTTTATCATCACCGTTTCCCGGCCTGTCTGCTGCCAACCTTGATGCTGGCAGAAGCGCTCATGGCCGGCGGCGATTCCGATCGTGCCGTCGCTCTGTTGCACCAGGTTGCCACGCAGGACGTCTGCGGGCAGGTTCCCACCCGTCTCTGGGGTGAAAGACACCCTTATCATGACCTCTGGCCAGAATGTCTGGAGGCTCCCCTGGAGATCCCCATCCCCGCTGATGTAGCCGCTCATCTGGGTTGGAACTGCCTGCCCGCACCCAGGACGCCTGTTGTCACCGTAGGGCAAGAAGCTATCTTGCCCTACCCCCTGGATACAATTGTCCATACCCAACCAACCGATCTTACCCGGACATTGCTCGCCACCCAACCCGTAATCCACGGTATCAGTCCTGGCATAGACCTACCTCCCAGCTCCCCTGGTTCTTCCACTATCCCTGAATCCTTGCTATCGGTTCAGTCCGAACTGGAACGCATCGCTGGTAGCCTGAAGCACGACCACCTGGCGCATGCTGATGGCCGTTTCCCGGTCTATGTGATCTTCACCACCCGCAGTGGCCTTGAAAAACAGTACGGCGCGCAAGGCATAAAAGCCATCGATCTGGAGATAAAACGCCTGGTCGAAGCGATCGCTGCCCATCCCGACTGGGGTGCCATCTGGATCTACGCCGATGACCCGGATTGCATGGCGACTTTGAGTTTATCGCCCGCCCAACCCGATGACCCCTGGGCGCTGAAATTAGCCCTGGCTGACCTGGACGCCACTCTGGCGCGCCAGGGGGCCATGATCGGCGCCCTCCTGATCCTCGGTGGGCCCGAAGTCGTTCCTTTTCACCATCTACCCAATCCCGTGGATGACGCTGATGTCGACGTGCCCTCCGACAACCCCTACGCCACGCGTGACGAGAATTATTTCATTCCTGAATGGCCGGTCGGCCGCCTGCCAGGTGGTGTGGGACCTGACCCGCAGCTGCTGATCCAGGCCATGCGCCAGATGGCCGAACGCCATATCGCCCTGCGCGGGCGCTTATCCTGGTACCAGCGCTTGTGGGAGAGACTGCGCGCCCGGTTTCGCCCATCCCCACGCAGTGCACGGGCCAGCTGGGGGTATACTGCAGCCGTCTGGCGGCGCGCCTCCCTCTCGGTCTTCCGTGCCATCGGCGATCCGCAGGCCATGTTGGTCTCCCCGCCCATCCAGGCAGCTGGGGAATCCGGGAATTCCCAGGGGACCTTCCTGTTCCCTGTTGGCCGTCTGGGTTATTTCAACCTGCATGGTTTGCAGGATGCCAGCGAATGGTACGGCCAACGCGACCCCAGCGAATCGTCCGCCTTGACCGATTACCCGATCGCCTTGCGCCCACAGGATGTCGTCAACGGAGGGCGCGCTCCCCAGGTAGTCTTCAGCGAAGCCTGCTATGGCGCTCATATCCTCAACAAGAATGTCGAGCAAGCCCTGGCGCTTAAATTCCTGGCCTCCGGCAGCCGGGCCGTCGTCGGTTCCACCTGCACATCTTACGGCTCCATTACAACTCCATTGATCGCCGCTGACCTGCTCGGCCACGCCTTCTGGAAGTACCTGCGCGAAGGCTTTCCTGCGGGAGAAGCCCTGCGCCGCGCCAAGATCCACCTGGCGCAGGAGATGCACCGCCGGCAGGGTTATCTGGATGGAGAAGATCAGAAGACGCTGATTTCCTTTATCCTGTATGGCGATCCGCTTGCCATTGCCTCGGACATCCATCAGCGATCCAAAACTGTGCAACGACCTCTTGCCCCTCCCACGACGGTCAGGACCGTTTGCGATCACGCCTCCACGCCTGTCCTCACTGGTCAGGTTCCCGCGACAACATTAGCGGCACACTCCCTCCAGGACGCGCCCCCTATTCCAGCAGACACGCTGGCCCGAGTAAAGCGCGTTGTAGAAAAATACCTGCCCGGCATGCTGGACGCCCAGCTGGTTTACGCCCACTCCCACGCTGGCTGCTCGGGGGATGGACATACCTGCCCCATCTCTACCCTGGACGTAAAGTCCAGCCCAGAGTTTATTCCCGAGCGGAGCGTCGTCACCCTGAGCAAACACGTTGTCTTGCCAGCGGCAGGGCCATCTGCCGCCCAGCCCCCGGCTGACGGACAGCCTCATCCTGAGCGTGTCCACCGCCATTACGCCCGCCTTACCCTCGATAGCCAGGGCAAGATCGTCAAGCTTTCCGTGTCCAGGTAAGGAAACAGGACAGTTTTCCTCCATACTTTACAGCAAAATACCAAAAGGCAGTCAACGTCTTGCACAAGTTCGAGTTACCTAACCGGCTTGCGCTGTACGAGGCACTGGCTCAGTGGGACTTCTTAGGCTGGAATGAGTGGTTTTCGATGTCGAAAATGGCTCACAATCAAACCTCGCCAGTCGACCACTAGCAGCTAAGGTTCTCAGCACCGAAAACTCACCTGATCAACAGATTACGAATTTTAATTTGGGACTTTATTTTACACAACCTATTTATGCTTCTATGTTAGGAATTTTGTCAAGGTCTAGGCCGACAGAACCACCTGAGGGCGGCCTTCTGGAGGTCGCTTCTGGAAAGCACAGTGAAAGATAGAGCAACCACTGGGCGGAGAGCAGCAAAGCTGCCCACCACCAAAAACAAAAGCTTTTAGAAACCCGTTTCGAAGCAGAGCACAGGGTCAGCTGGCTTCTCTTGCCTCCATACTTCTGGCAGCTTCATGAAGCGTTGAGGGAAAGGAACCTCAAACAAGCTTCTATCCGTGCTGGTTGGTGACCAGACACCCAATAATGTATTCGCTTGCTGGCGAAAGAAGCTATTGAGGAGCGGCCCCATCTATACTTCGGTTCCCAGTTGGGAGACCCGCATGAACCTACGGGCCGCTCGCACCAGAAAGGAGCAGGATAACAAGAGATGCAGGCTGGAGTCGGTCAGGCCTCACGCAGACAGGCGCCCGCTGGGATAACGCCCAGCTCCAGGTACTGCCAGAGGGCGATCAAGAGCTTGCGTGCCAGAGCCACAATACCAATGCGGCGGATGCGACTGCTGCCGTGTGCAAAACGGTTTTGATACCAGTGGCTCAAGGCGCTGTCCGGTTGGTAACGGAGCCAGGCCCAGGCGATCTCGATGGCCATGGCTCGGATCGGGCGGTTGCCAGCCTTGCTGATGCCCTGTTCGTGGTCACTGTCACCACTCTGGTAGGGGGTTGGCGTCAGACCGGAGAGCGACCCCAGCTCACGCCGGTTGCGGAAATCACGCCAGGAGAAGAACTCCATCACGTACAGCCAGGCTGAATTCAGGCCAATCCCTCTGAGCCGCAACAACTGCCGCACTTGCTGGATCGCTGGCGTGTTCGCGGTGCGGATGGCCTCCAACCGAGCCAGTTCGATCTGGTGAACCTGTTCTTGGACCAATTGATAACGTTGGTGCTCGCGCACCAGGCTATTGCGCAACCCTTCGAGCAAGCCTGAGCCATCCCATACGCGCACAGCCTCCAGTTGATCCAGAAAGTCAGCTTTGATCGCCAGACTTACGCCCTGGCTGGCCAGCAACCCTTTGATCCGGTTGATGTGATGCGTCCGCTCTCGCTTGAGCGCCATCAGCTCGCGGTGCAACTGCCGTTGGTCTTCTTCCTGTGGGCTGGGCGGGTGGATCACACTCCAAACCTTCTTCTCGCCCTGCACATAGCGGATCAGCATCGTCAGCAATTTCCCAACATCCATCCGGTCGGTTTTCACTCGTCGTCGCCGCCGGTTGACTTCAATGCTGGCTGAATCAACCACCAGGTTCGTCACACCTTGCGCACTCAGATAGCGGTGCAACCAAAAACCATCTCGCCCCGCTTCGTAGCAGCTCACCACGGGTGCACTCTCTGGCAGACCAAAGCGCATTTTGCTCAAGCGGATCTCCTCCAATAGCCCCGTCAGATCTCGGGCTGTCAGGCTGCGCAATCGCGGTGCCTGACCCAATCCAACCGTGAAGCTTAGCTTCCATCCGGCATTGCTCAATTCGATTGCCATGTAAAGGTTCGGTGAAAACGTAGTATGATTGATTTTGGTAGTATCTGGAACCATGTATTCCTCCTTTCTGAACATTCTCCATCAACAAGCTTACCAGAAACTACCCCAGTTCGAAATTAGGCGAATATGCGCTAACTTGCCTCTGTTCAAAATCAAGCATATTATCTATACTTTTATCATTATATTTTTATCTTCCGCTGTATTAAGCCCTAAACGTTCAGGGTTTTTTATAGATCTTCTATAAGCTGGTATACGATCCACTCAAACACGAGTAAGGCGGCCTCCCAGCAAAGATCTTTGACGATGCGATCTGCCTCCAGCAGCATTGATATACAGATAGCTCCACCTTTCCGGCCTCATGTAACGCCCAGAGGAGTGATTGAACCGGAGGGGACTATCGAGTTCAGAACCAACTATTCTCAGGTTGGCGCGGCCCACTCCGGTCTAATATTCTCCGTGAAGGCTCCTGGCTACAGCCTAGAGGTCGGATTCACGAATGTGGATTTCTATATCCAACGTGATTCCTACCGTCTAGAGTATCCGCTAAAGCCCGTTTACATGCCCGCGGGTGATGTGCACTTCTTTGCCATGTGGTCGATCAATCAACTGAAGCTGGTAATTATGGACGAATCCACACGCGGTGATCCTCAATCGGATTTTGGCGCCGCCGAGCAAGTCTCGACAGTGGAGCAAAGGACCCAGACGCTCGAGACGCCACCAACAATTCCTCCAAATTCCCTGCTGTCGTGGGCAAGAAACCAGGCAATCCTTTCATCGACCTCATATGATACTGATGATGCGTTCCGTCAAGTGGTAGTTGAGTCGCTCGAGTCAATCCAGGATATCGTGACAAGTCTAGGTTCAGTCAATCCGTTCTGGGACATTACCTATGATGGCCCTCGAATCGTCTCAAGGCTTCCAAAACATGAAACCGACATTCAACCGACGATCCGTGCCCTTCTCTTCAATTTCGCCATAGCAAAGAGTCTGGAGATCGCTCCCGAATATCCTGTCTCCGGAGGAAACCTCGACTTCCTCATCACAGCTTCACTGTCATCCGGTGGACTCGCGAATGCATGCGTTGAATTCAAACCAGCTCACAGCGATGACCTAACCAGGGGTCTCTTACGACAATTGCCCGCCTACATGAAGTCGAAGGCGAGCGACTTCGGTGTCTATACAGTGCTCTTCTTCAAGGGAAAGCACTTTGATGAACCAGCATCCTATGATTCCCATAGTCTTAGGGTCTTCTTAGAGAAGGAACGTCGTAAGGCTGGTCTAAGAAACATCCGCACGCTGATCTTGAACATTGGCCATTCGCCAACGCCCAGCGAATTGTAGGTGGAGAACTCGAGGATTGGATGGCCGCCTAACAACTCGCCAGACCGTGTGAAAAGCTTTTGGAAAGCCCTTCCATTTCTCGGCCATAGGTCTTATGGTGATCCGATAAACGCTTCTGTGTAGCGGGAAAAAATAAATATACGTTTTTCACCCCAGCGCTC